>Ga0209628_10000823_pt1 | contig 19416 bp, 14 predicted proteins | sample TergutCu122P4_FD_187285 | JGI IMG/M metagenome (GOLD analysis project Ga0209628, IMG submission 187285) | Cubitermes ugandensis P4 segment gut microbial communities from Kakamega Forest, Kenya - Cu122 P4 (SPAdes) (version 2) | ecosystem: Host-associated > Arthropoda: Insects > Digestive system...
TGCTCAAAGGTAATTTCTAAAATATCCTGAGCTACTATTTGTTGCTTGCTCAACATTATTATGCTAAGCAATGCTATTTTAATGAATTTCATAAGTCTAAACTATGATTTATAGGATTTGTATGATTCTTTATGATTGTGATTTATAGCATTTCCGTGATAATAACTCACTATTAATCACGGTAATCCTAAAAATCATACTAAAATCATAGTTCAGACTTCGGGTGGTTTGTCAATCTTATCAAAAAAATTAAGGGAGGGGATATTTTCTTTGTTAGGAATTATATATTTTACAATTTTTTCAGAAGAAAAATTCAATAAATCAATACTTTGTGCTAACTGTTGAGAAAAATCGTGGTGCACAATTTTCACGGAGTTACAGTCGGTTTGTGAGTCGCCGTCTTCATCAATATTGTTACTTTCACCGGTTACTAATTCTACTAAGTACTCAAGAACGCTATTTATTTCACCATCAGGGTTTTTAGTCTCATTAGTTCCGGCAATAAAAAAACCTCTGTTGATGTAGAGCAACAGTAAAACGATGGTTACAAAGTTTCTTACGACAGGGCTTTTCATATTAATTGTCCTGCTTTTTTAACGAGTGAGTTTTTAAAAAATTGTTTTTTTCTCAACAATCTACATTTATTACCACCCGAACCTGTTTGAAAGGTGAGTGGGTTTGAAACTGCGTAATTACTTTTAGCAATTCCTCTTTTTTCTTTTCCAAAGATGAATTTTTGGCAAATTTAACCCAAATCTCCTTTAAATATTGGCTTTGTAAACGCTCTATTAGAGGAAACTCAGGGCCAAGCACCTGTTTGGGAAACTGCTTTTGCAACCCCTGTGCAATTTCCATCGCCGCGTTGTTCACTAATTCTAAACTATTGTGTTTTAGGGTAATTTTTATTAAGCGATACACCGGCGGATAGCGAAATTTCTTACGTTCCTCAATCTGATTTTCGAACATCGCGCTGTAATTGTTGCCAATCACATATTTCAATGCGGGATGCCACGGCTGGTAAGTCTGTATGATCACTTTACCCGGAAGTTCTTTTCTTCCGGCACGACCGCTCACTTGCGCCATTACCTGAAACGCCCGTTCAAATGCTCTAAAATCGGGAAAAGTAAGCAGGTTATCAGCTTCTAAAATACCTACAACACTCACTCTGTCGAAATCTAACCCTTTGGTTACCATTTGCGTACCTACCAAAATATCGGTACGCTGTTTTTCAAAATCGGAGATAATTTTTTGGTAAGCGGTTTTTGAGCGGGTAGTATCCAAATCCATACGAGCCACTTTAGCATCGGGGAAGAGTTGTGCCAAGATTTCTTCAATTTTCTCTGTACCAAACCCTTTCATTTCTACATCCATACTTTTACAGTAAGGACAATGCGTTGGCGTTGCAATAGCATAGCCACAATAATGACACTTCAACAGGTTTGTTTTTTTATGATAAGTTAAAGTTACATCGCAGTGGATGCAGGTGGGCATGGTTTGGCACGAGTTGCAGTACATTCGCACTGCATATCCTCTACGATTTTGAAACAGAATAATTTGCTCTTTTCGTTCCAAAGCGGCAGCCATATTGTTTATTAAAAAATGAGACAGATGCCCTTCCATTTTTTTTTGTCTTCTTGCCTCTGGAATATTTTCTATCCAAATTTCAGGCAGTTGACTTTCTGCATAACGTTGAAACAGTTCTACCAACCCATATTTGCCTTGTTTTACGTTGTAGTAACTTTCTAATGAAGGGGTTGCAGTTCCCAGCAGCACGGGGGCATTGTGCAATTTTCCGAGTACGATGGCGGCATCGCGGGCGTGGTAGCGAGGTGCCGGGTCTTGCTGTTTATAGGAGGCATCGTGCTCTTCGTCCACAATAATGAGCCCCAGATTTTGATAAGGCAAGAGGAGGGCAGAACGCGCCCCGAGAATCAACGAGTACTTATCTGTATCTTCCTCATTGTGTTTCAAAACTCTGTTCCAAATCTCCACCCTTTCAAATTCGTTAAATCTTGAATGATACACCCCTACCTTATTGCCAAAGTATTTTTGCAAACGATTCACAATCTGCGAAGTAAGCGCAATTTCGGGCAACAGATACAACACTTGCTTCCCTTGCGCCAACACCTCATCAATCATTTTCATATAGATTTCCGTTTTACCGCTACCGGTAATGCCGTGCAATAAAACCACAGAAAACTGCTGAAAAAGCGCATTAATTTGCAAAAAACTTTTTTGTTGCACCTCCGACAAATGAATATCATTAATATCATTCATTGAAGACACTTCCCGTAAACGACTGCTTTGTATTTCTTTTTGAATCAATATATTATTATTGATTAACGTTTGCAGCGATGAAGCTGAGCATTCCGATTTTTTTAACAGTTCTGCTCTTTTTACCCGATTTTCGTCTTTTTTTAACATTAAAAATGCTAATAAAACCTGCGATTGTTTTTCTGTTCTCTTTGAGGCGCTTAACCGGTCTAACAACTCAAAGAGTGCAGGTTCATCATTCACATAGTTATCATGTAAAAAAATATAACTCTCTTTTTTGGCATGATACGGATTTTTTATTTCCTCGGTAGTAAGAATCACATTTTTTTCCACCAACGATTTAATTACGGGAAAAATCTTTTGAATATCCACAACTTTTTGTGTTTCGGCTACTGTCATATTTTGTCGGTAAGACAGTGCCTCCGTGATTTTTAATTCTCTTTCCGTAAGAGTTGAGATATCACCGTCGAAATCAGGGTGAAGCATAATCAACGTTTCTCCTGCTAATTTAAGCCCTGAAGGCATCGCCGCTGCCATCACTTCCCCTTGATGGCACAAGTAGTAGTGCGCGAGCCATTTCCAAAGTGTCAGCTGTTTATCCGTAACCACTGGTTCAACATCCACAATATCAATAATATATTTCACATTCAAAAAAGCGGGAGCATGGGTATGAACCTCCATTACCAAACCGGCATAGAGTTTATTTTTCCCGAAAGGAACCACTACTCTCGCGCCCACTTTCATTTGCTCGCTAAACTCGTAAGGCACTCGATACGTGAACGTTGCCGGCAAAGGCAAAGGAAGCAGAATATTGGCGAAGTAAGTCGTAAGAAGCATGATAGAAATATCCCATTTAATTTGAAGTGCAAAAATACAATTTTTGCAAGCCAAACTCAAATATTTACGGTTCGATATAATTTTTTTCTTTTATTTTGCAAAAAAAAATTATGCCAAAAATGACCCCTGAAACCTTGCATTTTTTAACTGTTTTAAAAAAAAATAATAATCGTGAATGGTTTCATTCTCACAAACATGAATATATTGAAGTAAGAAAAAATTTCGAAGAGTTTGCAGAAGAACTATTAGAAAAAATAAAATCTTTTGATGATACTTTGCACAGTATTGATATTAAGCAGTGTTTGTTTCGTATTTACCGTGATGTGCGTTTTTCTCCCAATAAAGAGCCATATAAAACACATTTTGGCGTTTATTTTGCAAAAAATGGAGGTAAGAATTCCCATTTTGCAGGATATTATTTCCATTTAGACCCGGAGGAAAGTTTTTTTGGCGGTGGTATCTATATGCCTTTACCAGAGTATCTTAAAGCAATTAGAAAAGAAATTTATTATCAAATTGATGAGTTTAAGGCGATTATTGACGCACCTGCTTTTAGAAAATATTACAACGGCATTGAAGAAATAGAAAAATTAAAGAAAGTTTCCTCCGACTTTCCTAATAATTTTTCGGAGATTGAATTGTTAAAAAATAAACACTTTTTCTCCTCCCATTACTTCAATCCACAAGATATTCATAAAGAAGATTTTATGGATATTGTTACCCACGGTTTAAAAGCAGTAAAACCGTTGGTAAATTTTATTAATTTCACCATAGAGCAGGATGGTATAAGAAAAAGATGAAAACAGTATTATTCTTTCATTAAGTAGGATGATAAAAAAAATAGTGCTATTTTCGCCCCATGAAATACAAAATTTTTTTATTATATAGAAGATAATTATGAAAAAACGCTTTTGGAATGAATATCAAAAAGATATTGCAGACGACCAATTTTTTTATAGTAGAAGTTGTATCCGTCAAACTTTTTTTCCTGGTTCGGAAACTGTTTTTCTAAAAATTATGCGCGATGTATTGGGTAAGAAAATTCATGATAACGCAGATACCCACACTTGTACCGGAATAGGATACCATAGCGATATTGTTCCATTAGAAACTGCAATGACCGTGATTGCAAGGTTGTTTTCCTTAATGACCGAACAAGGCTATGAAAACTATGCCACCTCTTGTATTACATCGTTTGGGCTTTATAATGAGATGATTGAAATGTGGAAGCATCATCCCGAACTTTTAAACAAGACTCGCGAATTGTTGAAAAAAGCCACAGGGCGAGAGTTTCAAATACCTAAAAATGTAGCGCACCCATCAGATATAATCTATAAATTCCGCTTAGAGTTGAAAGAAAAGATGAAATATCAGTTAGTTAATCGTTTTACAGGAAAACCTTTGCGCGTAGTAGAGCATATTGGCTGTCATTATGCAAAAATGTTTCCTGAGACAGGGGTGGGCAAAGCAGAATTTCCTTACGTGTTGGCCGGCATGATTGAAGCGTGGGGCGGAGAAGTAGTGGATTACCCGGAAAGACGCCACTGTTGCGGTTTCGGATTCAGAAACTATATTGTGCAGGCAAACAGAGGGTTTTCTATTGCTAATACGAAGAAAAAATTTGAATCCATGGAACCTTACGAACCTGATTTTATTGTATGCAACTGCCCCGGATGTCCCATGTTTTTAGACAAATGGCAATATACAATCGCTGAATTGGAAAACAAAACTTATGACAAAGAGGGGTATGGTATTCCGGTGCTTACTTACGAGGAAATGACAGGCATGTTGCTGGGTTACAATCCTTGGGAGATGGGAATGCAACTTCATCAAGTACAAGTAGATAGACTTTTAAATAAAATAGGAATACCATTTGATAAAGATGATAAATACCGTGGCGTAAATGGTAAAATTTTACCCACGCCAAACAAACCAAACGTTTTGAAAGTGTAATCCGGATTCCAAATTATTGTAGATATTTCTTAAAACATAGGCAATAACCGTTGTCTTTAATCGGCACTCAGGTTCGTGTTTTTTTAATGTTATGAGTTTCAATAAATTACATTTTATTCTGTTAAAAACAGCAGCAAGTCAAAAAAAAAATTATTTTTGCCGACACATTGCGGGGTAGAGCAGTGGTAGCTCGTCGGGCTCATAACCCGGAGGCCGTAGGTTCGAGTCCTGCCCCCGCTACTAAGCGAAACGCTAACAAATGAAAAATCAGATTGTTAGCGTTTTTTGTTTTCAGTTTTTAGCACGTTTTTGGCATTTTAACACAAATAGAAGAGTGTAAAACAAAAATAAATGTATCTTGTTTAATGGGTTTGAAAACAATACTTTTCTCAAATTAAAGATTTTATGTTAATTTGCAAACAAATATTTCTGATTCATTTTAACCCAAAATAAGATGTTAATTAATTAAAGACTATAATTTTATGAAAAAATTTGATCCGGCAAACGCCATTCAAGATTTGCGCCAATTCGGCGAGTTTGGTGATGTAAATCCTTCTGTAACCGACTCGGCAACCTACACTTTTTTAGAAGCCCGCACCATGACCGATACGTTTCATGGGGAAACCGAGGGTTGCTACCTGTATTCGCGCCACTGGAACCCAAGTAATAAATATTTGGCCGATGCCCTGGTTGCCATGGAAAACACAGAAGCCGCCTGGATTACCGCCTCCGGAATGGCGGCAATTACTTGCACTATTTTGCAAATATGTAACTCGGGAGACCACATCGTTTCCAGCATGACTACCTACGGCGGCACTTTCGCTTTCTTTGAAAACTATCTGAAAAAATTTAATATTGCTGTTACTTTTGTTAATATTTCCAATTTGGAAGCAGTAAAAAAAGCGATGCGCCCCAATACTAAATTGATTTACACGGAAACAATGACCAATCCGTTACTGCAAATTTCTAATCTTCCCGAATTAGCGAAAATTGCCCACGAAAACAATGCTAAATTAGTGTGCGACAATACATTTACCCCACTCATCGTTACCCCACACAATTTGGGTGTTGATATTGTGGTTTATAGTATGACCAAATTTATTAACGGCAAAAACGACTGTGTAGCAGGCGCTATTTGTGCATCTGCAGAGTTTATTAACAGTTTGGCTGATGTGAACAGCGGCACCGCCATGTTGTTGGGACCCGTGTTAGACCCAAAAATATCATCCTCTATTTTAAAAAATTTACATACACTGCATATCAGAATGATGCAACACGGGAAAAATGCGTTGTTTTTGGCTGAACGTTTTCAAGAGATGGGGCTTAAATTTAATTATCCCGGACTCCCCTGCCACCCCGACCACGAATTGCTGAAATCTATGATGAACAACGGTTACGGATTTGGCGGCATGATTGCCATTGATATGAAAACGGCTGAAAAAGCAAGCGCCGTGATGGAAAAAATGCAAGATGCCGATGTTGGGTATTTGGCGGTAAGTTTGGGCTATTTCAAAACCCTGTTCAGCAACTCCGGAAAATCTACTTCCTCAGAAGTTCCCGAAGATATTCAACGGGAAATGGGAATGTCGGAAGGACTTATTCGTTTCTCTGTAGGATTAGATATGAATATTGAACGTACTTTTGAAAAAATTAAAGCCTGCATTGAAAATTAAGATTTTCTTTTTTTAAATTAAGTTTCTTGTTCATAGTAGATTAAATTTTTTGGTTAATAAAATATTTTTTTCCGAACACCCTGCCATTAGTTTTGAATAACAGCAGAGACAACTCAACTTAAGTTTGTATTACATAAAAACCAAATGTTCATGACTAAGTCCAAAATAAACATTATTCATTTCAGGAATTAAATCTCTTGTTCTTCAGATTTGCCCGTTCTGATATAATGGCAGAAAGTATAGTATTGTATAAAAGCCATACCCCACAAAAATAATTGGAAGCATCTAAAATTTTCTTTTGAATGGTGCGAACTTCTACAAAATCCTTTTTTTCGGCAAATGATGCTACAGCGGCAGGCATTCCTCCTAATTTTATGTATTTTTGCACTTATTAAAATCCAACAATCAAAAATTAACAATATATGAAAAAAATGCGATTCATTTTATGTACGCTACTCCTATTTTTTTTCTGCAGGATACGCCCAGCAACCCAATATTAAAAACGATGGTTGTTTAACTACGACGGACGTACTTATTGGAGGATTAGCAGGTACTGTAACCTATAAAATACCCATATTTACCTACGATCAACGTTCATACTCTCAACAAATTTTTCTTGCTTCGGAAATAGGAGTAGGAAGTGCAGTGATTCAAGGTATAGCGTTTCAGTATTACCGTAATGAAGCGCTGTTTTGCTCAAATCAAACCATCTATTTGGGAACTACCACCAAATCCGGTTTTGTAAACACCAGCGATTGGGTGCCTCTATCCGCTTTAACCCAGGTATTTTCCGGTACCGTTACGTTCAATAATTCTAACGCATGGTTTTACATTGATTTTGATGCACCTTTTGAATATACAGGCGGAAATTTAGTGATTGCTTATTTGAATAATCACGGAGCAAATCTCAATTTTGAGTATTCTTTTTATCATCATCAATCATCAAATAAAACGTTAGTGTATCACACAGATGGGGGGCCTATAAATCCGGCAACTTTATCCTATAGTCCGGCAACAGAGCTTTTATCTCATCGCAACAACATGAAGCTAAAGATATGTAATGCAAGTAATATCACGAACACAAAGGCAGATTTCTCCTGCCCCGGGCAGGTAACCGTAACCTACGACCTGACTACCTCCCAGCCTGTGGATGTTACCCTCTATTACAGCCACAACCAATGCGATTGGTTGGTTGCCCAAACCGTAAGCGGCGACCTTTTCAACCAAACCACCGGCACCGGCAAAACCATTATCTGGTATAACTACACCGATAATGTAAGATTCGGAAAGTTTTACTTTAAGGTAGAAGCCCCGCAGCCGGATCCGGACTGTGTGATGATAAACGGGATATGCTGGGCAACGTGCAATGTAAATATGCCCGGTACCTTTGCCGCCAACCCCGAAAATTACGGTATGTTTTACCAGTGGGGTAGCAATGTAGGGTGGAGCAGTACCGATCCACTTACCGCCTCCGATGGTATTAATATCTGGCGAGACTTATCCGAAACCGGAAATGTTTGGTTACCGGAAAAAGACCCATGTCCGGCAGGTTGGCGTGTGCCAACTTTAACAGAAATACAGAAGTTATTACAGACACCTATCGTAACAAACTTATGGACTACAGAAAATGGCATTAATGGACTTCGTTTTACAGAATTAGGCACAGGCAACACACTATTTTTTCCTTCTACCGGTAATCGAAACAATATCGATGGTACGCTTAGTAGTGCTGGAAGTACCTGCTTTTATAGGAGTAGCACAGATAATACTGCCTGTTGCGCATTTATCTTACGCTACTCTATGGGTAATGCTCACACGGCTTCCCTCTATCGCAACTCCGGTTTTTCCGTGCGTTGCGTTAAAGAATAATCCTATTAATCAGTTAATTAAACAATGATAATGATGAAACAAAAAATAATATCCCTTCTCCTTTCTCCCTTCTCCTTTCTCCTTTCTCCTTTTCTGCTACTAAGGGAACTTTTGAAAATCAGGGTTCAAGGTATTTTGCTTTTCTGCTTTTCTGCTCTTCTGCTCTTCTGTAACCGCCCAAGCCCAATGCCCCAACTTTACGGATTTATACTCCCCGAAAGTAACGGCATATACCGGAAATACCAGCAATCCGTTTCTAACACAGGGTGTTGTGCCCGGCAGACATACGCTCATTACGGAACAGGGCACAGACCCAAACACCGGCAACGCACTCCATTTTTTGCCCGCTGGGGAAAGCAGAGTTATTAAATTAGGAAACGAACAAGTGGGCAAGGAAGCCGAGGCGCTGAGTTATCGCTTTACCGTAGATGTGAACAACACGATGTTGCTGCTTAAATTTGCAGTGGTATTGGAAGACCCCGGACACCAGCAAATTGCACAACCGCGTTTTGTGGTGCGCGTTACCGACAGCGAGGGCAACTTGATAGAAGCATGCGCCGATTATGATGTTAGCGCCGGCGCGGATATCCCCGGTTTTCAAACCTATCAGATGAATACTAATAAAGCTATTCGCTGGCGCGACTGGACAAATGTGGGTATAGATTTATTGGGATATGTAGGGCAGGAAGTACAGGTACAGATTATTACCTACGACTGTAGTCAGGGCGCGCATTTTGGCTATGCCTATTTTACCGCTTCCTGTTTGTCGAACCAATTGCAAATTGGCGACTGTTCGGGCGGCAATTTTACGCTCGAAGCGCCGGATAATTTTGAAAGTTACCTGTGGTCGAACGGAACAACGGGACGGATGGCTACTTTTATCATCAGCGAAGTAATAAATACGGAAATTTCGTGCCTGTTAACTGCGGCAACAGGTTGTCAGGTTACGCTTTATGCCTATATTTCAAATACGGGCGGTATTCAACCCGGCAATTTTTCCGATATTATTTGCGAAGGAGAAACTTATACCAAACACCACTTCAACTTGCCGCCACAACAGGCAGGGCAGCATTTTTACCAGATTGTGATTGTTGACCCCACAGCTTGTACCGACAACCAATTCATCAATCTTGAATTAACGGTGTTGGAACGTTACCATCACATCTATGCAGCCATTTGCCACGGAGAAAACTACACAGAAAACGGATTCAACATTATTGAGCCGCCTCCGGGCGTGTGGCGCGACACCGTACTTACAGGAATGATCCCCCCCGATTGTGAAACTTTTAATGTGCTCGAACTGACCATAAGCATGAGCTTCTCTATGCCAAACATTATTGATGGAGACAGTTCGCCCTGCACCGAAGAATTAGTTACCTACTCTTTTGCCGGCTCCGAAACACTCACAAGTTTTCATTGGGAGTTTTCCGACAATGTGGTTGTGGTAAAAGGCAAATACATGCCGCAAGTTACCGTGTATTTTACAGACGACACGCCGGGTGAGGTCATTTTAAAAGGAGAAAACGGTTGCGGAAACGGAACTGCCTCCCTGCAGGTGCACCCGCGCAAAACGCGCCTCATTCAACTCAACGAGCAGGTTTGTCAAGGAAATCTGTTTAATCAATACAATTTTAATCTCGGCGTACAAGACAGCTTGGGCTATTTTGTGTATGGAAAACATCTAAAATCATCGTTGGGTTGCGACAGTATTGTTACACTGGCGCTTAATGTGCTCCCAAAACCAGTGGTGCGCATCGAGCCGACAGAACCTGTAATTTGCATTAAGGGAGAGGAGATTACGCTTTGGGCTTTAACCGACACCATGCAGTATGAGAGTTCGGTTGTGTGCCCGGGAAATCATCCCTCTGCTTTTATTTACGACTGCGAGATGGAATATCTTTGGAACACCGGCTCAACTAAAGGTTTTATTACGGTAAAACCCAACCAAACGACCAACTACACGGTAACCGTTACCCTGAGCAGCGGCTGCTCGGCTTCGGCAAGTCAATTCGTAGTGGTAAAAATTAATGAACCTGTGGTTATCAATGAAACAATATGTCGGGGAGAAACCTATTCTGCTTATAACATTACCGCCACAGAAACGGGCGTTTATCAAACTATCATTCATGCAGAAGATTGCGATATACCTGTTACTGTAAATCTTACGGTAATTGGGCCGGCGAAGTTTCTTATTCAGGGAAATATTTGCGGCGGAAAGAGTTTTACGGGATATGGTTTTAATTTTATCCAATATCAGGAAGGCTTATTTGTGGATACGGTACATTTTATCAGCAGTGCGGGGTGCGACAGCTTGGTAATATTCAACCTGAATGTTTTTCCCGAAAAAGCAACCGTGGCTTATGATACGGTTTGTCAATATTTACCTTTTACCGGATACGGTTTTACCCTGCAGGTACAAAACTTTTCGGGGTTGCAAACTTACACAAAAGGGGGCGGTTTAACAACACAGGGCTGCGACAGCACAACAATTTTGAAACTGCTTGTAAATCCAGTGTATGTTACTTTGATAAGCGATGTAGATACGGTGGGCAATCATTACCTAAAGTACGGTTTTGATATTCTACTGATAAAAGCCGGATTAATAAGCGATACCATTAAAACATACTCGCAAAATAGATGCGACAGCACAGTTATATTGAACCTGAAAGTGATCCCTTTGCCTGTAGAATTTTATGCAAACGACGTTCATTATTCCATTTTGCAGGATACGCTTTTCTGTAAAAAAGACGTGAATTTCCGAGCCGAAATAGAGGGGTTTGATCCAAACAAAGATGTTTTGAAATGGTAAATTGACGGCAATGAGGAAAACGCTGCATATAATAAATTGGCATGGGGCAAACCCTTTGCCACCGGAAACTATGAAATTGTGATGGAGGTATTTTTTGAAAACGGAAAAACGGCTACCTTAGTGGCTACATTAAGAGTTGAATCTTTGTGGATTAAGATAAAGAATGTTCGATATTAAAGAGAATTTTTTGCTTATGCGCAAAGCTTAGATTTTAAACTCTTTCTTCAAAAAATCTACATAATCCAATTTTTCCCACCCAAAGAAAGTAACTATCTTGAAAATTTTGCCTGCTTTCCTGTAAGTATCTTTATCTTCGTAAAAGAGTTCTACCTCTTTTTCAAACGGGTCTCTTCCAAAATGGCCGTAAGATGCTGTTTCTTCAAAAATTGGGTTTTTCAATTGAAAACGTTGCACAATAGAATAGGGTCGCATATCAAAAATTGCTTCAATTTTTTTGGCAATCTCTCCGTCTGAAATGCTTACATGTGCTGTGCCATAAGTGTTTACGTAAATTCCCACTGGTTTTGCCACGCCGATGGCGTACGCTACTTGCACTAATATTTCGTCGCAGATACCGGCTGCAACCATATTTTTAGCGATGTGCCTTGCTGCATAAGCCGCCGACCTGTCCACTTTTGAAGAATCTTTACCCGAAAACGCACCGCCGCCGTGTGCGCCCTTTCCACCGTAGGTATCCACAATAATTTTTCGTCCGGTTAAGCCGGTGTCTCCGTGTGGACCGCCAATCACAAATTTTCCGGTGGGGTTCACATGAAGCGTGTAGTTTTGTTTAAACAGTTTCTGAATATTGGGAGTGCAGAGCGCCATTACTCTTGGTATTAATATTTCATCAACATCTTTATAGATTTTTGTCAACATTACTTTTTCATCTACATCAAAATCATCATGTTGAGTAGAAACAACAATGGCATCAATTCGTTCCGGTTTGCCGGCATCGCTAAATTGTATGGTTACCTGCGATTTAGCATCAGGACGTAAATAGGTCATCTGTTTGCCCTCGCGTCTAATGGCAGCCAATTCTTGTAAGATGATGTGCGACAGTTCAGAGGATATAGGCATAAAGTTTTCCATATCGCGGCAGGCGTATCCAAACATCATCCCCTGATCGCCGGCACCCTGTTCTTCGGCATTGGCGCGCTCAACTCCCTGATTAATATCCGTAGATTGACTATGAATGGTTGATATAACCGCACAAGATTTATAATCAAACTGATAATCACTTTTGTCGTATCCAATTTTTTTGATGACTCTGCGGGCAGTGTCGTCAATGGAAACGTATCCCTTTGTTTTTACTTCGCCGGCACAAACCACCAAGCCGGTGGTTACCAACGTTTCGCAGGCTACTTTTGAATTAGGATCTTGGGCTAAAAAGGCATCTAACAATGCATCTGAAATTTGGTCGCTTATCTTATCGGGGTGTCCTTCCGATACAGATTCTGATGTAAATAAATAACTCATAATTAGTAATTATTGGTTAATGATTAATTTTATACAGAAAAGCAGCGGAAAAATGGTTTAGCATTTTTTTTAAAAGTGGTTGCAATCATTACAAATCTTTCCACTGTTTTTCACGCCGCAAAAATATATATTTTTTCAAAACAAAAAAAATACTTTCTTTGCAGCGAAATTTTAATCTGTTTTATTGTATATGAGAATCCAAAGAATTTCCCAACCCACTATCTCCGCCATGCCCACTGTTGACCCCGCTTTGATGGAAAACATTATTCCAAAATACAAAGGAAAAAAAGGTGGTTTGATTACCCTTCTGCAAGATATTCAATCGGTTTATACTTATTTGCCTAAAACGGCATTGCAATTGGTGGAAAAAGAATTAAACTATCCGTTAAGCGAACTGTATGCGGTGGCTACTTTTTATGCGCAATTCAAATTAAAACCATCGGGAAAATATTCTATAAAAGTGTGTAAGGGAACTGCCTGCCACGTGCAAAATGCCAATGCGGTGATGAATGCGCTGATGGAGCATCTGCAAGTAGAAGATGGAGAAACCACCGAAGATGGCAAATATACCTTAGAAGCAGTTTCCTGTTTGGGTTGTTGCTCGTTAGCGCCGGCCATCATGATTGCCGACGAAACCTATGGAAAACTTACCGGCGAAAGCGCGGTTAAAGCCGTAAAGAATTTTAATTAATACAACATGCACCCAATTATTGCCCCATCGCTACTCTCTTCCAATTTTGCCCATTTGGAAAAAGAGATTAAAATGCTCAATAAATCGAAAGCCGACTGGATTCATTTGGATATTATGGATGGCCACTTTGTACCCAACATTACCTTTGGGATGCCGGTAATTCGCGCCATTAAAAGAGTAGCAACAAAACCGTTGGATGTGCATTTAATGATTGAAAAACCGGAACGCTACCTTGCCGAGTTTAAAAAAGCGGGTGCCGACTGTTTGTCGGTGCATTGGGAGGCTTGTACGCATTTGCATCGTACTATTCACCAAATCAAAGAGTTGGACATGTTGGCTGGGGTGGCTATCAACCCGCACACTCCGGTCTCTTTTTTAGAAGATATTATCCATGATGTGGATTTTGTTGTGCTCATGTCGGTGAATCCGGGATTTGGCGGGCAACGTTTTATCCCAAGCACTTACCCCCGTTTAAAAGCGTTGCGAAAACTCATAGACAAGCATAAATCGGATGCGATGATTGAAATTGATGGCGGTGTGGATTTAGAAAATGCCCCCACTTTGGTGGATGCCGGCGCAGATATCTTAGTAGCAGGAAACACCGTGTTTGGGTCGGAAAATCCGTTAGAAACGATAAAAAAAATAAAAAATTAATACATTGAACCCTTATTTTCAAAAGGAACCCTTAGTAACAAAACAATTAATAATTAATAATTAAAAGATTACAATGAAAAAAATCAGTTTACTTTTTTTGGCGCTTTTTATAAGTGCAACTGCATTATTTGCGCAACCTATTAAAAAAGAGAATGAGAAAAAATTCCAGCACTCTCCCTTACCGGAAGCTTTAGACTGGGCAAATGGACAAAGAATTATCGGTGAATTGGTAACCCCATTGCCACCGCCAACAGAACCAGTACGTCCCATTGCTGAATTTGAACCTTCTGAGGGAGTTCTTGTTCGGTATCCTTTCTCTTCCAATATTCCCGTTACTTTAATCAAGGAGATGGCTAAAGATGTAACCGTAATTATTATAGTGGCAAACAGTTCCGAGCAAAGCACCGCTTTAAGTCAACTTAATTCCGGTGGCGTAAATACCGCTAATTGCAAATTTTTGACCGCCCCTTCCGACACCAAATGGACCCGCGACTATGGCCCATGGTTCATGGCTATTGATAATAATGAAGTAGGTATGTTTGATTTTAATTATAACAGGATTAAGTTTGGACATGGTGGAAGCCCACGCACTTTAGATAATCAAATAAATACGCATCTTACTACTTACCTGTCTCAACCCGGAAATGGCAAACCCATTGTTAGATACGCTTCCTCATTTTATCTCACAGGTGGAAATTATATGAATGATGGTATCAAGCAGGCTTTTTCTACAACATTAATTTTAAATGAAAATACAGAATATACGCAAACTCAATTAGATGAACAGTTTTTAGCCTATTTGGGAATAGAAAAATATCATTTCAGACAAGACCCTATTGTTCCTCTTGACCAAATTCAACATATTGACTGTTGGGCGAAACTTCTTGCACCGGACAAAGTGCTGATTGATAGTGTTCCTCCAAGTAATACAACCTACTATCCTAAGTTTGAAGCGGCAGCAGCCTACTTTAAATTACCCACTACTTTGTCGTCTTATGGAACACCCTATAAAGTTATTCGTGTTTATGCACCTGGTGCCGGTAGTACATCTGCAACAACTCCATATTCAAACTCATTGATACTAAATAACAAGGTTTTTGTTCCGATTAATGCTACGCCTACTGCCAATGATAATGCTGCTTTGCAAGTATATCAACAAGCGATGCCTGGATATGAAATTATTGGAATCCCTTTTGGTTCATGGCTCAACACCGATGCCCTTCACTGCCGCACCCACGAAATTGCCGACAGAGGCATGCTTTACGTGAAACATCAGCCTAAGTTTGGTGAAATTGCAAATACAGGAACTATTAATTTTAGTACGGAACTATACTCTTATGGCAACAACACCATCTATTCCGATTCCGTAATTGTTTATCTTAGAGTTAATAACGGTTGTTATCACGCCTACCACATGGAAAATGCAGGTAATAATACCTGGGAAGTGAATATTAGCGGCCTTCCCAGCGGAACAGTGGAGTATTATATTTATGCCGCCGATGTATCGGGAAGAAGAGAAAGCCATCCTTATATTGCAAGATATGCTCCCGACAAAGGCGCACATAAATTTACCTTAACCGGCACTGGCCCTGCATTGCCCGCTTTAGCATTGGACAAAGCAAGTTCTTCGGTAACTTCCGAAGGTTTTGATGTAATCAAAGATTTTATCGCGCTATCCAATCCGGGATTTGCAAACCTTTCTTTTGAAATCACTAATATTGATTTCCACGAGATGCTTACGATTGCCCCGTTAAACGGAACAATTCAACCTTGTGGTTCTCAAACGATAACGTTATCTTACGATTTTACGAATGTTCAAAGTGGAACTTACTTGGGTAGTTTTACCCTCACAAGCAACGATCCAAAGAATCCTGAAACTGAAATTGCCTTATTTGCGAAGCAAAATGCAGTTCTTCCGGCTCCTGTGCTTCATTTAAGTAAAACCTCATCTTCCGTATATGCAGAAGAAATTACCATTGTGGAAGATTTTATCACCGTTTCCAACCTTGGTAATGCAGACCTCACTTTTAATATTAATGAGATAGATTTTAACGAAATGCTTACCATTGAGCCGCAAACAGGCACCGTTCCCGAAGGAGATTCGCTTATCATTACTTTGTCATACAATTTTAATATCGTTGCCAAAGGTGCTGAATATCTTGGTAGTTTTTTTCTTAGTAGCAACGACCCCGAAAATCCAAAAGTTGAGGTTACTTTAAAAGCGCTATTAAATCTTATAATTAATGATGCCGGCTTTTCTGATATACTTATTTACCCCAACCCCACCAATGGAGAATTGACAATTGACAATGGAAAATTGACAATTAAGGGAATTGAGTTTTTTGATGTTTTAGGAAGAATGCAAAAAAGCAGAAATGCAGAAAAGCAGAAAGATGAAAGGAAAATGGTATTAGATGTTTCAAACCTGCCGGCAGGTGTTTATTTCGTAAAAATCTACACAAAGGAGAACCAAATAGTACTTAAAAAATTAATAATTAATAATTAATAATAACAAATATTACTATGAGCGAAATAAAAAAAAAATATCCTGATTTCATTATTTACGAAACAGATGACAACGTAGCAAAAATTTCGGTACGATTGGAAGAAGAAACTGTTTGGCTAACGCAAAAACAGTTGGCTGAAATTTTTGACACAACACAACAGAATGTGAGTCAGCACATTGAAAGTATATTAAAAGATGGAGAATTGACCGATTGGGCAACTCACAAGAAATTCTTGTTAGTTCAAACCGAAGGCAACAGACAGGTAAAACGAGAGATTGACCACTACAACCTTGATATGATTATTTCGCTGGGTTATCGTATCAATTCCAAGGTTGCAACAAAGTTTCGTCAGTGGGCAACTGAGCGACTGAAAGAGTATATTGTTAAGGGTTTTACGCTCGATGATGAGCGGTTGAAAAGTGGCGGTGGTCGGTATTTTCGTGAGCTTTTGCAACGCATTCGCGACATTCGTTCTTCCGAAAGAAATCTGTGGCAACAAGTTACCGATATTTACGCTACAAGCGTTGATTATGATTCTCGCAGCAACACAACGATAAACTTTTTTGCAACCGTGCAAAACAAAATGCACTATGCGGTTCACAAACAGACGGCAGCCGAAGTGGTGTATCATCGTGTAGATAATGAAAAGGCGATGCTTGGAATGACTAATTTTAAAGGCAATTACATTACAAAAGAAGATGTCCGTATTGCAAAAAACTACCTTTCTGAACTCGAACTGCAAAAACTAAACCTGCTGACAGAAGGTTTTTTAGGCTATGCCGAATTGCAGGCGTTGGAACAAAAACCAATGACGATGAATGATTGGAAAAACTTTTTAGACCAACAACTAAAAATGTTGAACAAAGATATTTTGAACGACAAAGGCAAAATATCTCATCAACAGGCAGTAGAAAAAGCCGAAAAAGAATTTGAGATTTACCGCCAACGAGAAATGCGGCAATTAGAAAGTGATTTCGACAAGGCGGTAAAAAAAATAGCAAGCAAAAAAGATAATCAATGACTTACAAACTGCCAAATACCGTAAATAAAAATCGCATTTTCATCTTGCAGAAAAGCGAGTTGGAAAAACGATTAGACCCGTATTACTATTACGAAATAATGAATAATAAAATCGTATTTAGTTGCGTCTCATCGAAACTTTCAAAATTAACGAAAACTTATAGTGGAGGAACACCAAGCAAAGAAAAGCAGGAATATTGGAATGGAAATATTTTATGGGCTTCACCAAAAGATATGAAAGAGTTTTATCTTTCGGATACAGAAGATAAAATTACAGAGTCGGGGTTGAAAAATTCTGCGACAACATTAGCGCCGCAAGGTTCGCTTGTAATTGTTTTTAGAAGCGGTATTTTACAACACACTTTACCAGTTGCCATTACCACAAAAGATACGGCTATCAATCAAGATTTGAAAGTGATTATTCCCAACAATGATATTTTGCCAGAATTTCTTGCCGTTTATTTTCGGGTGTTTCAAAATAGAATTATACCAAGAATTGTAAAACATTCAACAACCGTACAAAGTATTAATCAAGAAGAGTTTGACTCTTTACCCATACCTGTTCCTGACAAGCAAATTCAAAAACAAATAGTTGATATTCACAAAAAAGCAATAGACCATAAAGCACAAGCCGAAGCACAAGCCGAAGCGCTATTAGCAAGTATTGACGATTATTTGCTTGGCGAATTGGGGATAACTTTGCCTGATAAGACTTCAAATACAATAAAGGATAGGATTTTTATTACAAATTTCAAAAAAATCACACAACAACGCTTTGACCCGACATTTCATAGATTGAATTATGAAAAATTTAGGAACTCAATTATGATTTCGCCATTTAAAGCAAAAAAACTAAAAGATATTGTTACTTATCTTGATTATGGTTTAATGCCAACACAAGATTATGCGTTTTCAGAGAATGATGGTTTGCCAATGATTAGAGTTACAAATATTACAAAAAGTGGTTATATTAATATGGAAAAAACCGAATTTATTAAATTTGACACCCCAAAATTATATGACAAGTTAGTTCAAGAAAATGATATTTTAATGGTTCAATGTGGCAATACAACAGGAAAATGTGCTATGGTTACAAAGGAATTTGTCGGTTATACTTTTGGTTCTTTTTCTTTTGGAATAAGAAGTGATCCCGAAATTATAAGCCAATATTTTTTGTTTTACTTATTGAATAGTCAGATTGTTCAAGAACAGTTAAATCGAAGTATCACAATCACTTCGGTAAGACCCAATACTTCAAAACCTGAAGTTGAGAATTTTTTAATCCCAATTCCGCCCCTTTCCAAGCAACAAGAAATATCCGAACGTATCACTGCAATCCGCAATCAAGCCCAAGAATTACGAAAATCAGCAGATAGCGCGATGAAAAAAGCAAGTGCGGAAATTGAAATGATTTTATTAGGAAATGAATAAAGAAGACGTTGGATTTAATGTTCGCTAATCAATTAATAATTAATAATTAATATTTAAAAAATTTATGTTTACCGGAATTGTAGAAAAAACAGGAAAAATTGTTCACATTGAACAGGAGAAAACCAATTACCATTTCACCATTGAAGTGGATTTTGCCGATGAATTGAAGATTGACCAAAGTATGGCGCACGACGGCTGCTGCCTGACCGTTGTAAAATT
>Ga0209628_10000824_pt1 | contig 19413 bp, 21 predicted proteins | sample TergutCu122P4_FD_187285 | JGI IMG/M metagenome (GOLD analysis project Ga0209628, IMG submission 187285) | Cubitermes ugandensis P4 segment gut microbial communities from Kakamega Forest, Kenya - Cu122 P4 (SPAdes) (version 2) | ecosystem: Host-associated > Arthropoda: Insects > Digestive system...
TTGTAGTCACGCCGTCCGCCCCCTTTGCCACCAAGCATCGACACGCCGCACGCACAAGGCTGGAAACTGATCCTGGACAAATGAAAAACCGTGCATTGCTTGCAAAGAGGGGGAAGCCCTTGTAGACAGGCTCAGCCCGAACGGTCAGAAATGTTCATGACAAAACAGAAACCGCTTTAAATAGGCTGAAAACAGTGCATGGCAAGCGCTGGCAGCTATGGATTCAGGAGCTGGCGCGCCGGTTTTTCCAAAAATGACAAGGGCGGCGGCCGGTGGATGTATTCACCGGCCGCCGCCCTGAGCGCTGGCATTTCAGTGCGATCTGTGATTAGAGCGTCCGCTGCTGCTGCCGCCGCCGCCACCGGCAGCCGGCCGGCTGCTGTTGTTGATGGTGGGCCTGCTTTGCACGTTCATGCTGCCGCTTGACCGGTTGTTGTTGAAAGTTGGCCTGCTTTGCGTGGTGTTGCCCATGCTTGGTCTGCTGCCCATGGAAGAGCGGTTTTGCATGGTGCTGCCCACGTTGCCGCTTGAGCGGTTGTTGTTTAAAGTTGGCCTGCTTTGCGTGGTGTTGCCCATGTTTGGCCTGCTGCCCATGGAAGAGCGGTTTTGCAAGGTGCTGCCGCTGCCCATGTTGCCGTTTGAGCGATTGTTGTTGAAGTTGGGCCGGTTTTGCATGTTGTTGCCCATGCCGTTGCCCGGCCTGTTGCCAAGGGAAGAGCGGTTTTGCAGGGTGCTGCCGCCCATGCTGGCGCCTTGACGGTTGTTGTTGTTGAAGTTGGGCCGGTTTTGCATGTTGTTACCCATGCCGTTGCTCGGCCTGTTGCCAAGGGAAGAGCGGTTTTGCAGGGTGCTGCCGCCCATGCTGGCGCCTTGACGGTTGTTGCCAAAGTTGGGCCGGTTTTGCATGTTGTTACCCATGCCGTTGCCCGGCCTGTTGCCAAGGGAAGAGCGGTTTTGCATGTTGTTGCCGCCCATGCCGGCGCCTTGGCGGTTGTTGCCAAAGTTGGGCCGGTTTTGCATACCGCCGCCGCCCATGTTGGCGCCTTGGCGGTTGTTGCCGAAGTTGGGGCGGTTTTGCATCCCGCCGCCCATTCCGGCGCCTCTGGAGCCGGGCGCGGACACCATGGATGGCCGGTTTGCCGGGCGGCTGCCCATGCCTGCGTTCATGGGGCCGCGCGCGCCGCGGCTTGCCGGGGACATCAGGCGCGACTGATTCAGCGCCCCGGATGGCAACCGGCTGCCGCTGGCAAAACGCCCGCTGCGCCCGCCGCCGAAGGAGCCGCTGATGGCGCCCGGATGGCGCTGGAAGCGGTAGCTGCCGCTGGCCGGGCGCATTACCGGGCGGCCATGCCAGGTGTTCACGCGCGACAAATAGTGGCTGCTGACGCGGTAGCTGGGCTGCCAGTATTCGCCGGGGCCGATCGGGAACCACGCCACCGCTGGCAGGCCAGTGTCCACCGCGACGCCAAAGCCATCTCCGCCGACAAAGCCGACTACCGCCGGTGCATACAGCGGCGTTGCGATCGGGCCTGGCACCCAGGCCCAGCGCAGGCCGATTTGCGTCCAGCGCCCATAGTGCGCGGGCGCAAAGCCCCAGGGCGCGTCGTCCACCCAGGTCCAGCCCCATGGCTCAACCCAGGACCAGCGGCCGTAGCGGTAGGGCGCCCATTCGGGGTCGGAGACGGTGGGGTACCAGACCGCGCCGTAGGTCTGGTCTTGCGCCCATTGGCCGTTGTTGTCCAGCAATTGGTAGCCGGGCACGGCGCGCGATACGTATTGCGCGGAGACGGATTTTTCTTCCAGTGCGTCGCGCTGGGCGGCCCACTGGTCGAGCGCGTCGCGCGCCGTTACGGTAACGCGCTGCCCCGCCGTCAGGGCGCGGCCTGAATAGGTGGTTTGCTGGCGCTCGGGGCAGGTGGCGGACTGGCCGGTTTCGCCATACACCGTGGCCGCGCCCATATGCACCGTCACGCGCGTGGTGTTGCTGGCCGGGTCCACGTCCACCCGGTATTCGCCCGGCTGGGTGGCGACCAGGGCCAGTTGCGGGGTGTCGATCTCGATGCGTTCATCGGGCTGCAACTCGCGCACGCGCAGCGACAGCGAACCTTCGGTCAGCGCTACCTGGGTGTTGGTGTCGTCCAGCAGGGTGACATCCAGGTTGGCCGGGCCAAGCAGGCGCAGCACCTTGGTGCCGCCGTGCAGCTCGGTGCGCGCGCCAAGCGCCACGGTCAGGTGCATACCGGTGGTCAGCGGCCAGTTCAGGGTGGCGGGCGTCAGCTCGCCGGTGTCGGCGGTGGCAAGCTGGGCCGTGCCTTCCAGCGCGCTGATATAGATTACGCGCCCGGGCGGGTCGGCCTGGCCGGCTTGTGGCGGCTGTTGATCGGCTGGCGCGTCCTGCATGGGCGGGGGCGCCGGCGGTTGCGGCTGTGCCCAGCCAAGCAGTGGCGCTGCCGCCACGAGCGCGCCAGTCAGCAGACGGCGCCAGAAGGGAGCGTGAACAAATGTGGGCATGATATTTACCAGCGTGAAAATTTGCACGAACGGGGCTTTATAACGCACCGGCTGCCAATTTGGATTACTGCGGGCGGATTAGCCCGCCAGCGCGGCCTTGACCGCCGCCGATACCTGGCCCATGTCGGCCTTGCCGGCCAGGCGCTGTTTGGCCGCGCCCATTACCTTGCCCATGTCAGCCGGGCCGCTGGCGCCGGTGGCAGCGATGATGGCCTTGACCTCGGCGGCGATTTCATCGGCGGACAGGCGCGCTGGAAGGTAGGCTTGCAGCACAGCCGCTTCGGCGCTTTCTTGCTGCACCAAATCCTGCCGGCCCGCCTTGGCGAAGGCGTCGATGCTGTCCTTGCGCTGCTTGATCAGCTTGTCAACGATGCCGATGACGGCGGCGTCATCCAGCGTGACGCGCTCATCGACCTCTTTTTGCTTGATGGCCGCTTGCAGCAGGCGAATGGTGCCCAGGCGCTGGGTGTCCTTGGCGCGCATGGCGGTTTTCATGTCTTCGGTGATGCGCTCTTTCAGGCTCATGGCGTGGATTTCCTTGGCAAAAGAAAAAGGCTCGCAGATTTACCGGCGAGCCTTCAGGATTTGAGAACGTTGGCGCTCAGTACAGCTTTTTGGGCAGTTGCATGCCGCGCACGCGCTTGTAGTGGCGCTTGACGGCGGCGGCTTTTTTGCGCTTGCGCTCGGCGGTGGGTTTTTCGTAGAACTCGCGGGCGCGCAGCTCGGTCAGCAGGCCGAGCTTTTCAATGGTGCGCTTGAAGCGGCGCATGGTTACTTCGAACGGCTCGTTTTCTTTCGTGCGGATGGTGGTCATCAGGTTGACGGATATTTCAGTGTGCGGCCAGCGGGCGGGAAGCAAGATCGAAGCCTTCGCGCCATGCGCCGCGGGAGCGCCCCGCCTGTGGTACTTTGGCCGGCAGGGCTGTTGCCGGAAAATCCTTCTATTCTATACAAAATTCAGGCGCTTTAGCCAGAATTTTGATCCTGCGCGGCAGCCAGCGCGGCGCGCACGCCACGCACCACGTCGCCGACCACCATGATGGCCGGGCTGCCCAGGCCGCATTGCCGCACGTCGCGCAGCATTTGACCCAGGCTGGTTACGCACTGGCGCTGCTGGGGGCAGGTGGCGCGCTCGATCACGGCCACGGGCGTGGCCGCCGGCAGGCTGGCCAGCAGGCCGGCCTGAATGCGCTCGGCGCTGCTGATGCCCATGTAGATGACCAGCGTCAGCCGCAGCGCGCGGGCGCTTTCGCCCAGCCGCGCCCAGTCCGTGCCGGGGCCGTTTTTTTGCGGATGGCCGGTGATGAACACCACCCCTTGCGCGCGGTCGCGGTGCGTCAGCGGCGCGCCCAGCGTGGTCAGCGCCGCCAGCCCGGCAGTGATGCCGTTGATCACGGTTGGCTCGATACCGGCGCGGCGCAGGCTTTCCACCTCTTCGCCGCCGCGGCCAAAGATGAACGGATCGCCGCCTTTGAGGCGCACCACGTTTTCGCCCTCGCGCACGGCTTGCAGCATGAGCTGTTCGATGACGGCCTGCGGCGTGCTTGCGCAGCCGCCGCGCTTGCCGACGTAGGTGATGCGCGCGCCGGGGCTGGCGCAGGCCAGCACGTCCTGGCCGACCAGATCGTCCACCAGTATCACGCTGGCAGCTTGAATGGCCTTGACGGCCTTGAGCGTGAGCAAATCGGCATCGCCCGGGCCTGCGCCCACCAGCGTGATACTGCCCGGGTTGGTGGCGGCGGCGCTCATGCCGACAGCCTTTGCAGCGATGAGGGGTCGCCCTCGGCCTCGATGGCCTTGCAGGCGCGCACGATGTGCTCGACTTGCAGCACGATCGGCTCGGGCGCGGGCGCCTGGCCGCACTGCACGGCCTCGATGTAGTTGGCGGTGGCCACCGGGTTGATCTGGCCCGGCAGCGGCGCCAGCGCCGCCAGCGGGCCGCTTTGCAGCGGCTGCACTTGCCGCAGCTGGCCGCTCAGAAACAGGTCCATGCGCGGCGTGCGCCGGGCGTCGGCCACCGGCTCGCCCTCGGTGCCGTGCAGCAGCAGGGCGCGCGCGCCAATCAACTGGCAGGCGGCGGCCATGGTGTCGCAGTATTTTTGGTGCGTGTAGCTGCCTACCACCAGGGCCGGGCCATCGACCGGGTTCATCAGCTTGACCAGGCTGTGCGCCGAATTGCGCACGCCGATGGCGCGGCGCACGTCCAGCAGGCGTTTGAGGCCGGGGTGCAGGTTCTCGGTGGGGACGAAGTGCACGCTGCCGTTGGCAATTGGCTGGCTGACTGGCTGCGGCAGCACGCCCAGCCGGGCCAGCACCTGGCGCGAGGTGACGCGCTCGTCTTCGGTGTGGGTGCCGTGGATCATCACCGGCAGCCCCTTGCGCGCCAGCATCAGCGCCAGCAGGGGCGTGAGCACCGGCAGCTTGCGCGCGCCGTTGTAGCTGGGCAGCACCACTACCGGACGGTCGCCACGCGGCGCTTTGTGCAGCCGCGCGTGCAGCGCGTCCAGAAAACCGGCCAGCTCGTCGGGCGTTTCGCCCTTGGCGCGCATGGCGGTGCAGAAAGCGCCGACTTCCAGATCGGTGCAGTGCCCGTCAAGCAACTGGCCCATCAGGTCGGCGGCTTCGGCGCGCTCCAGCGCGCGCGCGTTGCCGCGGGCAATTTTTTTCAGGTAGGCGCTGATTGGCATGAATTTGTCAGTAGTAGAAGGGGCGCGAAATACCGCGGGAGATTATCACTCCAGCTCCAGACTGCGCAGCAGGCGCGCAATCTGGCCGGGTTGCGGCGGCACCGGGCCGGCAAAGCGCACGCGGCCATCGCGCCCGCCAATCACCAGGGTGGGAAAGGTTTCCACATCGGCGTCGCCCAGCGCGCTGGCTTCATCTTCGATGTCGAGCCAGCGAAACGCGGTGCCGGTGGCGGTGGCGGCCACGCGCTCAAAGCCGGGCTGGAATTCGCGGCAGGCGGCGCACCAGGCCGCGCACAGGCAAATCACGGCGGCGTGCGCGCCAGCGTGCGCGGCCAGCGTTTGCGCCAGCAGCTCGCGCAGGGCCGGGGTGTCGGTGGACAGGGTGGCGCTCATGGGAAAACGTAGCGTAACGCGCTTTTACAATCCGGTGTCATGAAACAGAACTGGATCGAAATCGTAGCTTGCCTGACCGCGTTCATGATGCTGTCGCTGCTGGCGATGGCGGTGCTGATCACCGGCGAGGTTGCCCTTGGCTCGCCCCGCACCGGGTTTACGACTTACGCCAGCGGCGGCAGCGCCTTTGCCATTGGCTGCCTGTTGCTGGCGCTGGCCTTTGGCGCGCTTGGGTATCTGGCCCGGTATTGGCGCTTTTACTGGCTGGTGTGGCTGGCGCTTGGGCTGTCGTGGGGCGGGCTGGCTTTTGCGGCCTGGAGCTGGCGGCTGCAGTTCATGCAGTGACGTTCAGGTACCGCCCACAAACGGGTTGCTGCGCCGCTCTTGCCCAAAGGTGCTCTCCGGCCCGTGGCCGGAGATGAACACGGTCGCATCGCCCATCGGCCACAGGCGCGTGACGATGCTGTTGATCAACTGCTCGTGATTGCCGCCGGGCAGGTCGGTGCGGCCTATGCTGCCGGCAAACAGCACATCGCCCACAAAGGCGCGCGCGATCTGCGGCGCATAAAACACCACGTGCCCCGGCGTGTGGCCGGGGCAATGCCGCACGTTGATTGCGTGGCCCGCCAGCTCCACCGTGTCGCCATCGGCCAGCCAGCGCGCGGGCTTGAACGCTTCGGCGGGCGGCAGGCCAAACATCGCGCCCTGGCGGGGCAGCCGCTCGATCCAGCCGGCATCGCCCTGATGCGGCCCAATGACCGGAATGCCCAGCTGCCGCGCCAGCGCGCCCGCGCCGCCCGCATGGTCGATGTGCGCGTGCGTAAGCCAGATTTGCGTGATCTTCAGATTGAGCCGCGCGGCCGCGGCCAGCACGCGATCCAGATCGCCGCCTGGATCGATTACCGCCGCCTCATGCGGCGCCGCACTGGCGTCGTCCCACAGCAGCGAACAGTTTTGCGCGAACGCGGTGACGGGGATGGTTTGATAGCGGAGCATGGCGTTTTTGAGGTGTGTAAAACAGCAATGCTATTGCATGAATTCCGGAATCCGGAAAAACGGGGCAGGGAAAACCCCAACGGCGCGCGCGGGCGGTTTCTGGCACGATGTGCTGGCGCGGCCGGTTTGCTTGAGGCGCGGACTGGCTGCACGGCATGACCACAAGGAGACACGCTATGACCACCGTTGCCGATATTTTGTCCGCCCGCAAGGGCAAGCTGGCGGCGCTGCCGCCAACGGCCACCGTGCGGCAGGCGCTGGAGCTGATGGCCGAGCGCGGCATTGGCTCCGTGCTGCTGATGCAAGGCGATGCGCTGCAGGGCATCTTCACCGAGCGCGACTACGCCCGCCGGATCGCGCTCAAAGGGCTGACATCCGTCGATACCCGGCTGGCCGATGTGATGACCACCAGCCTGTACGTGGTCAGCCCGCGCCAGACGGTGCAAGAGTGCATGGCCATCATGACCCAGGCCCGGCTGCGTCACCTGCCGGTGGTCGATGGCGGCAAGGTCACGGGACTGGTTTCCATCGGCGATCTGGTCAATGCGCAACTGGCCGAGCAGCGCTTTTTGATCCAGCAGCTGGAAACCTACATCGCTGGCAACATGGCGTGAGGCGGCGGCTGGCGCTACATTTACATGAGCTGCCAGCGCTTGCCAGAAAAGGATTTGACGCTGTTTTATAGCGTAAATCCTTGCATACCGAGCGCGGCCAGCTATTAAATCGATAGATCAGGGAGTCTGTGCGCCCAGGCCCTTTTGCGCGCGGGCGCGGGCCAGCGCGGCCTGGATGACGGCGCGTTTGCGTTCCAGCTCGCTGCCCGTGGCGTTGTGGGTCAGCTCGGGCAGGCGGGCCAGTTTGTGCTCGGCCTTTTCTTGCAGCATTTGGGCGTGCTCGCGCGCGTAGCGCTTGCGCCGTGCGCTGGCAAATTCATGGCGGGCGCGGGCGGCGGCGGCTTGTTCGGCAGACCACGCATCCCAGCCGGTGCGCGCGCCGCTGACGGACTCGAGCGCGATGCAATCGACCGGGCAGGCGGGCACGCATAGCTGGCAGCCGGTGCATTGCGCCTCGATCACGGTGTGCATCCGCTTGTTGCCGCCAACGATGCAGTCCACCGGGCAGGCCTTGACGCACAGGGTGCAGCCGATGCACCACGCCTCGTCGATCCAGGCCACGCCGCGCGGCTCTTCGGCGCCGCGCTCTGGATCCAGCGGCTGCACGGGCTGGCCGGTGATGGCCGCCAGGCGCGCGATGCCTGCGGCGCCGCCTGGCGGGCACTGGTTGATGGGCGCTTGCCCGCCCGCCAGCGCCTGCGCGTAAGCGGCGCAGCCGGCAAAACCGCAGCGGGTGCATTGGGTTTGGGGCAGGGCGTCCTGTATGCGGTCGGCCAGGGTTTGCATTCAATTCACGCTGTGGTTCGGGAGCCGCACATGACAAGGGGCGCCGAAGCGCCCCTGAAAGCAGGATCCGGTCACTTGTCATCGCTTCCGGGCTGGCTGGTTCTACGCCGGAGCGGAACCAGACTTGAAGTCCCATATGGGAACCCCGGCATTATCCGACAAATCCAGCGCGATGGCAACACATCTGCGGATCGCCATGAAGTCCGCCGGCGCAAGCTGCACACGCACCGACTGACGTCCGCCGCGCCGGGTGCGCGTGTGATGCATGTCCAGGCGCTCCAGGCTCACGGTGTAAACCATGTCGCACTTGGCCCAGATCGGGTGCATTGCGTCGCCATCAGGGCGCGGGTCTTGGGCAAGCTCGTGATGGTACGGCTGCGGCGGCTTTGGTTGGGCCGCGGACAGCGGCACGATTGTCACCAGCCGCTGGTTTTGTTTGTGCCGCGCGATCACGACGACATCGCGCATCTTCACCATTTCCGGCTCGATCATGCCTCGAAAATCGCAGCGCACCACGGCGCCCGCACGAGGTTGAAAAGGCAAGGCCATCAGCGGTCTTTAGCGCGCCCGTCTGCCGGCAGTCTTGCGCGCCGGTGCGGTTTTTTGGGCGGGCGCTTTTTTGGCCGCCGCCCTGGCAGCTTGCAGTGACGACACGGGCACCAGCGCGCCGCTGATGCCTTCTTGCAGGGGCACCCATTTTTCGCCGTGGATCTGGCTGCTGGAGTGTTTGGCGATAAAGTCGCGCACTTGCGGGTAGACCACGGTGCGCCAGCGGCTGCCGCTGAAGATGCCGTAGTGGCCCGCGCCCTTGACTTCCAGGTGATGGCGCTCGCCGGCCGGGATGCCGGTGCACAAGTCATGCGCGGCGCGGGTCTGGCCGCTGCCGGAGATGTCGTCCAGCTCGCCTTCGATGGTCAATAGCGCCGTGTGTTTGATGTCTTGCGGGCGCACGCGCCGGGGTTTGCCATCTGGCGTGCGCACGTCCCAGGTGCCGCCGGGCAGGGCAAAGTCCTGAAACACGGTTTTGATGGTTTCCAGGTAGTAGGCCGCGTCCATGTCGAGCACGGCGTTGTATTCGTCGTAGAACTTGCGGTGCGATTCGGCGCTGGACTGGTCGCCCTTGATGAGGTCCCGGAAATAGTCGTAATGGCTGCTGGCGTGGCGGTTCGGGTTCATGGCGATAAAGCCGGTGTGCTGCAAAAAGCCCGGATACACCAGCCGTCCCGCGCCGGGGTAGTTGGGCGGCACGCGGAAGATGACGTTGTTTTCAAACCATGCAAAGCTGCGCTGCGTGGCCAGGTTGTTGACCGAGGTGGGTGACTTGCGCGCGTCGATCGGGCCGCCCATCATGGTCATGGTGACGGGCGTTTTTGCGCCGCTGCTTGCCATCAGCGACACCGCCGCCAGCGCCGGTACCGTTGGCTGGCACACGCTGATCAGGTGGCAGTTGCCGTACTTGGCCTGCAAGTGGGCGATGAAGTCCTGCACGTAGTGCACGTAGTCGTCAAGGTGAAACAGCCCTTCCGAGAGCGGCACGGTGCGCGCGTTTTTCCAGTCGGTGATATAGACCTTGTGGTCTTGCAGCATGGCGCGCACGGTATCGCGCAGCAGCGTGGCGTAATGGCCAGACAGCGGTGCGATGATCAGCACCGGCGGCTGGCTTTTGAGCTTGCGCAGCGTCGCCGGGTTGTCCGAAAACCGCTTGAAGCGCAGCAGCTGGCAAAACGGCTTGTCGATTTCGACGCGCTCGTCGATGGCCACCTCGCTGTCGCCGATCATGACGCGGCGGATGCCGAATTCGGGCTTTTCGTAGTCCTTGCCAAGGCGGTGAAACAGGGCATACATCGCCGCCGTGCGCTGCGCCAGCGGCATTTGGCCGGGCATCGTGTGCGGGTTGCCGTACAGCTTGGCGGCGGCATCGGCCATATCGGCAAACGGTTCAATCAGGGCGCGCTGGGCTTCGTAGATTTGGTAGAGCATGGAACAGGCAAAAAGCGCCGCAAGGGCGTGATGAATATGGTGCGGTGCGGCAATATAACGCAGCGCGGCTGCGCCACAATCGGGGCCGATCAAATCCACGCTGACACAATGACTTTCAACAATGCCCACTGGCTGCCCTGGCTGGCCCTTGGCGCGCTGCTGCTGAACGCAGTTTTGCTGCTGGCGCTGCTGCTGCGCCGCCCGCGCCTGCCCGACGGCCTGGCCGCGCGCGGCGACATAGTGCAGCTGGAGCGCGAGCTGCGCCACGAAATCGGCGAGCACGCGCGCGGCAGCCGGCAAGAGCTGGCGCAATCGCTGGCCGCGTTTCAGGACGCCGTGCTGCGCCAGGGGGCCGAAGCCACGCGCACGCAAAACGCGCAAATCGATGCCTTTGCGCAGCAACTGGCGCATCTGCGCGGCACGCTGTCGGAGACGCTGACGCAGCAACTTGCCGCCCTGAGCGAGGCCAACGCGCGCCGCATACAGGAAGTGCGCGGCACGCTGGAGCAGCAACTGACCCAACTGCAAGCGGCCAACAGCGCCCGGCTGGACGAAATGCGCCGCACCGTCGATGAAAAACTGCAATCCACCCTGCAGCAGCGGCTGGGCGAGAGCTTCAGGCAAGTGGCCGAGCGGCTGGAGCAAGTGCACAAAGGTCTGGGCGAAATGCAAACGCTGGCCCAGGGCGTGGGCGATTTGAAACACCTGCTCACCAACGTCAAAACGCGCGGCATGTTTGGCGAGGCGCAACTGGCCGCGCTGCTGGAGCAGGTATTTGCGCCCGGCCAATACGCCGCGCAGGTAGTCACCCGCCCCGGCACGCGCAACGCGGTGGACTTTGCCATCCGCCTGCCCGGGCGCGGCGACGGAGACACGCCGCTGTGGCTGCCGATCGACGCCAAATTTCCGGGCGAAGACTACGAGCGCTTGCTCGACGCCCAGCAGCGCGCCGACGCGCCCGCAGCCGAGCAGGCCGCCAAGGCGCTGGAAGCGCAAATCCGGCTGCAAGCGCGCAGCATCGCCGACAAATACGTCGAGCCGCCGCACACCACCGACTTCGCGATTTTGTTTTTGCCCACCGAAGGTCTATACGCCGAAGTACTGCGCCGCCCCGGCCTGCTGCAAGCGCTGCAACGCGAACACCACATAACCCTGGCCGGGCCAACCACGCTGCTGGCCATGCTCAGCAGCCTGCAAATGGGCTTCAGAACGCTGGCGCTGGAGCGGCGCAGCAGCGAGGTGTGGCAAGTGCTGGGCGCGGTCAAAACCGAATTTGCCAAGTTTGGCGACGTGCTGATCCGCATCAGAACCCAGACCCAAACCGTGCTCAACACACTGGATCAGGCACAAACCCGCACCAACCAGATGAACCGCGCGCTGAAAAAAGTAGAGTCCTTGCCAGACGCCCAAACGCAGCAACTGCTGCCCGGCGCTCTTGACGACGATGACGATGAATGATTTGTCCCGCCTGCGCGCCCAGGCGCAAACCTTTCTTTCCCCTCTCCCGCTTGCGGGAGAGGGGCTGGGGAGAGGGGTGGCCGAAGACCGCAAGGCGCTACGTTTATTGATGCGGCTTATTGTTTTGAAGCGTAAACGGCCATCAAGCCACCTCGGCAATCATCTCAATCTCCACACACGCGCCCAGCGGAATCGACGGCACGCCAAAAGCGCTGCGCGCGTGCTGGCCAATACCGCCAAACACCTGACCCAGCAGCTCCGAGCAGCCGTTGGCCACCAGGTGCTGCTCGGTGTAATCGGGCGTGGAATTGACCAGACACATCACCTTGACGATGCGCGTAACGCGCCCCAAATCGCCCACCGCCGCGTGCAGCGTGCCCAGCAAATCGATGGCGACGGCGCGCGCGGCCTGCGCGCCATCCTCGGTAGTCATATCCTGCCCCAGCTTGCCCGCCCATGGCTTGCCATCGCGGCGCGCGATGTGCCCGGACAAAAACACCAACTGCCCCGTGCGCGCAAACGGCGCATAGGCAGCGGCGGGCGTGGCGGCGGCTGGCAGTTGAATACCAAGTTGCTTGAGCTTGTCGTGAGCGTTCATGATGGCAGGCGGTTGGATGATGGGAATGAAAAAATGTTAAGCGTTTTGCGTTGGCGATCAACGCCCATACGGCGCAATTAGAGTGCGCAGTCTCCGGCTTCGTCATTCCCGCGCAGTTCCAGCCTGCGCGGCAATGACGAAGAAATTGGATGCGATTGCCCTGACGGTAACTCCCGGCAGCTACTTGTTTGATAGCTGCCAGCGCTTGTCTGGCAGGCATTTGAAGGTTATTTCAACCGCAAAACCACACCAATCAAGCGCTGGCAGCTATCATAAACAAACCGTGCATTCACGTAACCAGCAGCGTTGCCACACCCTTGTACAGCATATACGCCGCCAGCACAAACAGCACCGCGGCAAAGGCGCGCTTGAGTTTTTTTACCGGCAGCGCGTGCGCCGCCCGTGCGCCCAGCGGCGCCATCAGCATGCTGCACGTGGCAATCACCGCCAGCGCTGGCAGCCACAGGTAGCCAAAAGAGTGCGGCGGCGCATTTTCCAGCCCAAGACCGGAAACCACGTACCCGGCCACATTCGCCAGCGCGATCGGAAAACCCAGCGCCGCGCTGGTCGCCACCGCGTTGTGCACGGCAACGTTGCACCAGACCATGAACGGCACGCTGACAAAGCCGCCGCCCGCGCCCACCAGCCCGGACAAAAAACCAATCACCCCACCCGCGCCCAGCAGCCCCGCCAGCCCCGGCAAATGCCGCCCCGGCGCGGGCTTGCTGTCAACCAGCATGCGCGCGCCGGAAAAAACCACGAACGCCGCAAACAAAAAATACAGCAGCGCGCCCTTGAGCAGCGTGAACATGCCAATGCTGGCCAACATCGCCCCCAGCACAATGCCCGGCGCCAGCGCCTTGACCACGTCCCAGCGCACCGCGCCCTTTTTGTGATGCGCGCGCACGCTGCTCATGGAAGTGAAAACAATGGTTGCCATCGAAGTGGCAATCGCCATCTTCACCGCCAGTCCGGGCGCTACGCCCCGCGCGCCCAGCATGGCCGAAATGAATGGCACCATGATCATGCCGCCGCCAATGCCCAGCAGCCCGGCCAAAAAGCCCGTGGCCAGCCCCAGCAGGGCCAGCTCGGCGATCAGCAGCGGTTCAATGGACAAGAGTGCGGCGCAAAAAATGAAACTGCGGATTTGACTTTTTCCTCCCCCGCTGGGGGAGGGAGGAAAACCGCCAAGTCAGGTATGCGGTTTTCCAAAAAAAGGTGTCTGCGAATGCCGCCGGACCGTCATCCTGAACGCTGCGGTTCAGGTGGGCGAGGTCAGACTGGTCTTGGGTTCATCTGACGCGAGACGATCACGCCGACCAGACGATGTTCCAAGCCCTGGCTCATACGAGCATTGGTTCAAGGAAATATAAAGCCCGGCAAACATCGCAGACAAAGGGAATTTTACAGGCGCTGGCCGCATCAAACCGGCGTACAGTGAACGCTTGACTGGCAACATGCGTTATTAATGGCTGACCTGCCTTTTTCAGGAGAATCGGATATGGCAATCAAACGTACCTCTCGTATCGCCCTGGCCGGCATGGCCGGTGCGGCGGCGTTGCTGCTGGGCGGCTGCGTGGTCGCGCCGGTCGATCCATATACGGGCGCACCGGCTGCGTACCCTTACCCGGTCACCGCCGCCGACGGCACCACCCAGTACTACTACAACAGCGCTTACTACGGCTATCCGTACTACAGCTCTCCTTACTACAGCTACCCGTATTACTCGTATCCCTACTGGGGGCCGTCGCTGGCCATCGGCTATTACGGCGGCTACTACGGTGGCTGGGGCGGCGGCTATCGCGGCCGGGGCGCTCCGCCGCCGCGTTATGGCTGGGGTGCTGGTGGCGGATCACGGCCCGGCTTTTCCGGCCGTCCGGGTGGTGGCGGCGCAGTTGTCACGCGTCCCGGTGGGGGTGGCGGCGCCGGTGGACGGCCTGGTGGTGGTGGTGGCGGCGGCGGAAGCGGGCGGCGCTGATTTCAGCCCGATAGCTTCTCGTACTTTTCAGTCACCGCGTTCATCTGCTCCAGAATGCGTTCGCTGGTGGTAGCGACGTTTCTGTCGCTGTCCACGCCGCTGGCGATGGCGTGCTGAAAAAACATCCACTGCTGCTCGGCCAACTCCAGATCGTGTTTGATGGCGGGAGTATTTTGCGGCGCGTTGACCAGCTCGTGCAGCCCCAGGGCAAATTCCTTGCGCGCCGTTTCCAAATCCTTGGCGGTATCGACGTCAATGCTCCATTTGCCGAAATAAAAAGCGCGCGCCATACGCTGTGAGAGCATGCGCTGACGCCCGGCTATGTTGACCAGGCGCGCTTGCGCCGTGCCCAGATATTTTTCATACAGCAAGGTCAGCGCGTGGGCGCGCAGCAGTGTCATCTCGCCGCTTTGATAGATGCGCTGGGCGTTGATTTTGTCGGGCTTGAGTTGCAGGTCGCGACGGTAAATTTCCCACGCGCTCGCAAGCGCCGCCACGGCGTTGGAGATCTCGGCCGTGGGCGTGGTTTTTTGCAACTCGCCAAGCTGACTGATGAACAGGGCTTCCGACTGCCGCCAGATTTTTGTGGCCAGAGCAGGCTCGATATTGAAAGCCAGCATCGCATAAGCCTTGCCCAGGCGCTGGCTCAACATGCGCTGGCGTCCGGATTTGTTGATGGCCGAAGGCAGGCTCAGCGCCTCGGACGCGGCCAAGGGAGCAGCGCGTGACAAAGGCGCGGCCAGCGCCGCCAGTCCAAATAGCGCCAACACAACGCGCCGTTTTGAAAAACGCATGATCATCGCTTATTCCTTGAGTAGCGAATAATACGACGGATTAGGGTATTTTCATAGCCGGGAAGGGCAGTTTTTGCCCATCGGCGTTGCTGCTGCTTGCAGCGCTTGCCAGCGCGGTTATTCAGTTCGATAGCCGCTCGTACTTGTCGGCCAGGTCATTCATCTGCTCCAAAATGCGCTCGCTGGTGGTGGCGACGTGCTTGTTGCCATCCGCGCCGCTGTCGATGGCGCGTTGGAAAAACAGCCACTGCTGCTCGGCCAGCGCCAGATCTTGCTTGATGGCGGGCGTGTTTTGCGGTGCGCTGAGCAGCTCTTTCATGCCCTGGGCAAATTCCTGGCGCGCCGTTTCCAGATCCTTGGCGGTATCGGCGGCAATGCCCCATTCGTTGAAGTAAAAGGCGCGCGCCATGCGCTGCGAAAGCATTCGCTGGCGTCCGGCAATGTTTACCAGGCGCGCCTGCGCCGTGCCCAGTTGCCGCTCGTACAGGCCGGTCAGCGTGTTGGCGCGTTTTAGCACCTCTTCGCCGCTGACATAGACGCGCTGGGCGTTTTCCTTGTTGGGCGTTTGCTGCAGGTTGCGGCCGTAAATTTGCCAGGCGCTGTCAAGCGCCATCACGGCATCGCCGATCTCGGGCGTGGGGATGGTTTTTTTCAGTTCACTCAATTGACTGACAAAAAGCGCTTCGGATTGCTGCCAGATTTTTTTGGCCAGCGGCGGCTCGACGTTGAAGGCCAGCATGGCGTAAGCCTTGCCAAGGCGCTGGCTCAACATGCGCTGGCGGCCGGATTTGTTGATGGCCGCGGGCAGGCTCAACGCCTCGCCCGCGCCAGTGCCAGCGGGGGCCGCGCGTGCAATGGGCGCCATCGCGGCCAGGCCAAACAACGCCAGTGCTCCGATTCCCGCTTGCCGCCTTGAAAAACGCATGGTCATCTATGTATGCCCCCGTAGGTTTTGTTTGATTAAGCACAAAAAGCAAAACGGCCGCCGACAGCTGCCATATCCTTTTAATCTACCCATAAATAGCGCCCAGCGCAACTTTTTGGAATTCAAATGTGGAAAAAAAGGGCCAGCCTTGCGGCCAGCCCTTGAAGGGATCCCTGAACCATTGGGGTGTCGAAAGGATCCGAGGAGACAACTTTTCAGCCCGGCCCGTGCGTGGCCAGGGCGCGCGATCAGCGTTTTTTGGCGGTGGCGGACTTGACAGCGTTGGTGGCGCTGGTCGTCACGGCGTTGAAGTTGGCTTCGGCCACGTCGGTGGCTTGTTTGACGGCTTTTTGCACCGACTCGAAGGCGTTGTTGGCGGCGGCCACGGCGCTTTTCATCATGGCGACGGCGGTTTCGGAGCCGGCCGGGGCGTTTCTGGCGGCGTTGTCCACCAGGGCGGCAAACTGGTGCTGGCTTTCGGCTACCTTGCCTTCAAAGGCTTTGCTGAATTCGGCGCCGGTGCCGGAGGCGATGTCGTACAGATGACGGCTGTAGGCGCTGGCCTTTTCAGCCAGGGGCTGAAACAGGCTGGCTTGCAGCGCGATCAGCTCTTGCGCGTCCTTGACCGACAGCAGCGCCTGGGTGTGCTGGGCGGACTCGGTCAGCGCGGCCTTGGTGGCTTGCAGGTTCAGCTCGACCAGTTTTTCCATGCCTTCAAAGGCTTTGGCGGTCAGGCCGTACAGGGTTTCCATGTTGGCTTTTTGAGTAGCCAGGACTTGTTCAGGGGTCAGCATATGAATCTCCTTGACTTAACTGAGAGGTGGATGATGATGGGGTTCGCTTTTGAGGCTTCATGTGCCGCACTTGAACCAACTGCTTATGTTGCAGGGCGGCATGGGTTTGATTTTAGGCACGTCCAGACGGATTTCAAGCGCTTTTGGCGCTTTGGAGCGTTTTTAGACGGCGCGTTCTAAATTTGCCCGCGCTGCGCCGCCTCGGCAGTGCTGGCAGAATCAGCCGCGACGGGACAGCCACCGCCGCCAACTGCCGGCCGCCCGCGGCCTGGCCCGCAGGCGGCGCTGGAAGATCAGAAACCAACCACTACCGAAGGACTGAAGGAGAACCCCACCATGAATCCGCTCACCACCCCCATCAGCGACCCTGACAGCGTCGATGCCGCCATCGTCAACCGCCAGAGTGTGCGCGCTTTTTTGCCCACGCCGGTGCCGCGCGAGCTGATCGAGCACATCTTGCGCGTGGCCAGCCGCGCGCCCAGCGGCTCCAACGCCCAGCCCTGGAAGGTGTATGTGCTGCAAGGCGCCAGGCGCGACGAGCTGGTGCGCCAGGTAAGCGACGCACACCGCTTGCTGCGCGAGCAGCCCGATATGCGCGGCAAGTTCCGCACCGCCGACAACTTTGACTACTACCCGCGCCAGTGGGTCGAGCCGTATCTGAGCCGCCGGCGCGAAAACGGTTGGTCGCTGTACGGGCTGCTGGGCATAGTAAAAGGCGACAATGAGCGCATGTTTGAGCAGCAGCACCAGAACTACAGCCTGTTTGGCGCGCCGGTGGGGTTGATGTTCACGCTGGATCGCGCGATGGGGTATGGCAGTCTGCTGGACTGCGGCATGTTCATGCAAAACGTGATGACCGCCGCCCATGCGCGCGGTTTGCACACCTGCATGCAGGCCGCGTGGGCGCCGTTTTCCGGCATCGTGCTGCCGCTGGTCGGCGCCGCCGCGGGCGAGATTTTGGTCGGCGGCCTGGCGCTTGGCCACGCCGACCCGGACGCGATTGTCAACACCCTGCGCACCCCGCGCGAGCCGGTGGACGTGTTCGCCAAATGGCTGGACTGATCCGCGTCCGGATTGCCACGAAAAGCGAGAGAGACATTACCCATCATGCCCGGCATCATCGAAAGCCTGCTTGACACCGACCTGTACAAATTCACCATGATGCAGGCGGTGCTGCACCAGTTTCCGGGCGCGCAGGTCGAATACAAGTTCAAGTGCCGCACCCCTGGCGTGCAACTGGCGCCATACGTTGACGAAATCCGCGCCGAAATCAGCCGCCTGTGCAGCCTGAGCTTTGCCGATGACGAGCTGGCGTACATGCGCTCGCTGCGCTTCATCAAAAGCGACTTCGTGGACTTTCTGGGCCTGTTCAGGCTGAACGAAAAATACATCACCATCGCGCCGCTGCCCGGCGGCGAAATCGACATCCGCGTGCGCGGCCCCTGGCTGCACACCATCATGTTCGAGATTCCGGTGCTCTCCATCATCAGCGAGGTGTACTTCCGCAACACCGCGCCCGCGCTGGACTGGAGCGAGGGCCGCCAGCGCGTGCAGGACAAGGTTGCCCTGTTGCAAGCGCCCGACCAGTCCGACCTGAAGATCGCCGACTACGGCACGCGCCGGCGCTTTTCGCGCGCCTGGCAGCGCGAGCTGCTGCAAACGCTGAAAGCGCGGCTGGGCTGCGCAGACTCCGGCGGCCAGCTCACCGGCACCAGCAACGTCCTGTTTGCCAAAGAATTGGGACTGCGCCCCATGGGCACCATGGCGCACGAATACCTGCAAGCCTGTCAGGCGCTAGGCCCGCGCCTGCGCGACACGCAAGTATTCGCGTTTGAAAAATGGGCGCAGGAATACCGTGGCGATCTGGGCATAGCCCTGTCGGACGTATATGGCATGAACGCTTTTTTGAGCGACTTCGACATGTACTTTTGCAAGCTGTTCGACGGCGCGCGCCACGACAGCGGCGACCCGTTTACCTGGGGCGAGCGCATGATCGGCCACTACCGCGCCAACCGGTGCGATCCGCGCACCAAACTGCTGATTTTCTCCGACGGGCTGACCATCCCGCGCTGCATCGAGCTGTTCGAGCGCTTTCATGGCCGCATCCAGGTCGCCTTTGGCGTCGGCACCAACCTGACCAACGACCTGGGGCCGCAGCCCATCCAGATCGTCATGAAAATGATCGCCTGCAACGGCCAGCCGGTGGCAAAAATCTCCGACACCCCCGGCAAAACCATGGTCGAAGACGACGGCTACCTGAACTACCTGCGCCAGGTGTTCGATCTGCCCGCCCCGCCCGCGTGCGCCGCCCACGCAAACCGCCCGGCGCCAATCACGCACTGACGCAAAACTATCGGTTTGATAGCTGTCAGCGCTTGCCCATCAAGCGCTGGAGCCGTTTTTTGTTGCAATATGGCGAAAAATCATTCGCCTTGCGGCGTATGCAAAGCGCCGTGGCTCCTTCTTTTGGTGGCGCAGGGGCGAAAAATTTTTCGCCCCTGCAGAACTCTTGTTCCAGCTACCGTTACCAGCATGACAGATGTGAAGTGTGACTAACTTCACAAAAATGTCTTGAAACTGACCAAGCATAAACATTTGGTAACAATTTATTGTGAAGCATTGCTGCTGTTTTTCCCGCTGAAAAGCTATCATAAATTTCAGGGCAGAGCACCAATTGCCAGCTTTGGCTGGTGGCATTGTGGCTCGCAAGCAAACCAAAGCCGAAATACCGCGCAGTGAGGCAAAACCACGCCATCCATTCAACCGCCGCTTTGGCGGCGTGCCATAGTGAGGTTGGCACGGTTCTTGCGCACGCACGCACGCACGCACGCACGCACGCACGCACGCACGCACGCACGCACGCACGCACGCACGCACGCACGCACGCACGCACGCACGC
>Ga0209628_10000825_pt1 | contig 19397 bp, 12 predicted proteins | sample TergutCu122P4_FD_187285 | JGI IMG/M metagenome (GOLD analysis project Ga0209628, IMG submission 187285) | Cubitermes ugandensis P4 segment gut microbial communities from Kakamega Forest, Kenya - Cu122 P4 (SPAdes) (version 2) | ecosystem: Host-associated > Arthropoda: Insects > Digestive system...
ATTAACATCAGCAGGATTTCCGTTCCTGTCGCCGTCCCAGTTAGTCATCAAACAAAAACGGTCTGGTACTGTTAGAGAAGCAGGCTGGTACAAGTATCCGTCTGCAGGTACCATCGAGCCACCGGCTAATGTCTGAATCAAACCGGCTGAACCTCCTACTGTTGGAGTAGGGGCTGCTGGCAAAGATGCCATTGTCGTATATCCAGCCGGAGCGGATTGAATAATCCAGTTTAAACCGCTTAAGCTGGTTGAATAAAGCACGCCCGTATCAAGCTTTAACGTATGCGTAAAAGTCTGATTGTTGTTATTTACTAACGGGTTAGTGGACGTGTTAGGTCCAATGTTAACAGCTACAAAGATTTTCTTCTCGCCATTCTTCACCATCAAAGTTACTTGTTTAGTTTGCGCACCAGTTGTGGAGAAAGCAGTAGACGGAATAAAAGCCATTTGTTCGGGCGTCGTGTTAGCGCCGTCCCATCTGTACACATAAACTGCTGCGTTTGAAACAGCAGTCTCATAACCTGCTGCATTAACAACAGTTTCGCCTGCATACGTTGCCGGATTTTTGAAGTTCAGCGTAAACGTTGCAGTCGTGCTTTGACCTATGCCGCCTTTGGCATCCAGGTCTTCTACAATCGCGTTGTTGCAGCTTATCAGAAAGGCTGCAGCAAACATTCCTAAGAAAAATAATTTAAATCTCATACTTTAAAATTTTTTAAATGTTAATAATAATTTTTTTTGTTAATAATTTTTTGTTAATAAAGTTCATTTTTTCTCTCTTTTTTTAAATTTTCTTTTGTAAATAATACTTTGTCATTCATTTTCTTTTTTTACTCTCATCTTTTCTTACTCCATACGCAGTCTTCTTTTTTTAGTTAAACCATATTTTTTTTCTTTCTCTTTCTTTTTTCAACGGCAGGGATGTCGTTGTTACATCCCCCTGACTGAAATTTCGTTATTCATTATTCATTACGGTGTGCGGCGTCGGGCGTTGGTGGGTTGCGAAGTAGCGGGACGGTCGTCCGTTTCTTCGTCTACACCTGCTTCACGACGGTTATTGACATTTTCAACTTTCTTTTGTAACTCTCTCAGGTTGGCTGCCGCCTCGCGGACGCCCATGCTTAACGCACGGCGGAGTTGTCTTTCTGCTTCGCGGTAGTTGCCGCTCATCAGATAATAGACGCCCATGTTATTGGCATATTCTGGGGTCTCGGGGTCTGATAGCTTGAGATACCGCTCGGCGTCACGCAAGTTGTTCTTCGATAAGGCTGCCGCTGCGCCGTTCAGGTTGGCGACCGGGTCTTGTGGAAACTCCTTCCGGGCTACCTCAAACACTTTGAGGAATTCGGGGCTTCCTATCTCATACGTATTGGCGACGATGAACATCTCGTTCAAACTTAGCAACTGCGGCGCAATAGCTATGTTTTCTTTTGCCTCTTCTAAGGAGAAGTCTTTTACCGTATAATTGACTTCGCAATCTACTCGGCGTAGCTTCGGATACAACTCATCATAGATGATCTTGTACGGACGTCCGCCTGCCACTTTGCTGATAGCATGTTCGCGGGCATCTAAATCGCTTATCGTATTCATAAGGCGGAAAATCTCAGCTTTCTCGTTAGCCGGCAGCGGGAAGTCTTCCAATAAGAGGCGCAGTCCGTTCCAATCTTCACCGCCGGTGCGCGTCTCGAACATGTTTGCGGGGATAGAACTGTTGTTCATAAAATAACGCCTAAGCGATTCGGCTCTGTCACGCGAAAGCTCGGTGTTGAATTGTAAAGAGCTTTCGGGAGAGGCATACCCTACCATGTATACGCGCTGTACTGTTATATCTTTATTGGTTGAAATCGTCCGGATCATCTTGTCTATCTTTGCTAGCTCAACCGCGTTATTGCCAAAGTTTGGAAAGATTTCGTTCTTACCCCGCGGGAAGTCAAGGTAGGCGTTCCCTATCTCTTGACGACGTTTGATAGGTTCTACTTCAGGTCGTATATAAACTAATGACGGGCGCACGCGATAGGGAGGTTCGGCGATGACTTCTTTGGTCAGTCCGTCAAACACACGGGTACGGGCTATCTTTGAATAGTCGCCGCATCCGCACAGGTCTTCTTCAATATCTAAAAACGCCTCTTTCATCCAGGGTTCAAAAGGAATCGACACCCGATAGTTAAGCCGCCCCATGGGTTTCACTATCGCATAAGGGAGGTTGTTGATAAACTCGTGATACGACTGTTCGTTCAACTCTAGCTCTCGAGCAAAGGCTCTATTTCGGGCAGCGCCCTGAATCATCACCTTTGGAAGTTCGAGTTCTTCGGTGTTTGATCCTATCACAGGGGTGAGTATCTGGGCGCGGTTGGTCCGTAACTCCATCCTCGACATATCAATATCCATGTTCAGTAGTAGCGAATCGCCTTCTTGTTTCATATAATAACGGAGGTATAACACCTGACTGCGCGACGAAACGGCTTGTCGATTCTGCGGCCCGGCGATGGATGCTCTTTGTGCAGAAGTCTGTTGAGACCGGTTGCCTTGGGCAATCGGCTGTTGTCGCTGCGCATCTGTCTGAACGTAAAGTAGCAAACTTGCAACAAGCAATACGATATATTTTACTTTCCTCATTTCCAATTATTAATTGTTAATTGTTAATTATTAATTGTTTAGAATCTATTTTATCATATAAACCAACGATAAGCCTGCCCGTGTCGGACCGAAATAATGGGAGACTTCTTCGCCTAATTTTCGTTTGCAGTCGGTACAACGCGTTTTATCGTATTTCAAGTACGCATAACCGACGCCTATCGTAAACTCCATGCTGAAGCGTGGCGACATGATCAGGTGATAACCATACGAAGCGCCGAAGCCGGCAAGCCATCCCTCAAACGAGTTTACATAGATTCCGTCTCTGTCGGCATAGCCCCACTTTTCATCATTAGTTTGTGCATTCGTTCCTAATCCGGGATAGGGTTCTTTGGCCACATGATAGGCAATGCCCTGTACGGTGACGTTTTTGTGACTGACTGGCGTCATCGACACCGGATAAGTGCCTAAATATTCGCCTTTTGAATCTTTATACCTTCCCCAGTCGAAAGGCAATTTCAAAGCGCCAACGTTGAACATGGCGCCGTGAAGATGGACGCCAAAGAAGTGTCCATTAAACTTCTCGCACAACCACCAGCGTATTTCGGGCTGTATCGCTAAGTGTTTCAGCTTGATGTCTCGCTCAGAAGCGGATTCGCTTTTAGGCGATAATTCGTTCTCATACAGGCCTACCCACTTTTTGCCTAACGTCCATGGATTGTAATTAACCCAAATGTCGAGCGTCGTTTTATGATTCAGGGCTACTTCATATCCAAGGTTTACGGTCGTAGTAGCATCGTACAAGAGATTGCTTTTCAACGCCATATCTTGTGCGACCAACTGCTGACCTGTTCCTGAAACCATCAGCGCGATTACTATGAACAATAATGCTTTTTTTCCCATATCTTCAATTTTTATGACCTGCTTCGTCTTCAGGATACACCTGACGGCATCACGCTCATCATCATTTTAAATATTTTTCTTTCTATGCGAGTTTTATTCTACAATTCAACTCTGTTGCTTCCCGTTATTCTTTATTCATCACAAGCTAAACGTTACTCATCTGTCCCATTGCCGACGCGTTTTTTTATGTGTCGAACCTCAATCCTACTCCTTTGCAGGCGTACAAAAATCGCTTCGCTAAACATGCCTTGTAATTCGGGACAAAATTACGCGCCTTTTTATTAATAAAATTGTCTTTTTTGATAAATTTATATACATTTTTGCTACACCCCCTAAAAAAAACGCGAAATCATCGAATATTGTAATGAATACAATACAAATAATACTCATTTTCATCGAAGCTTGAGAAAAATGCTTTATCCCCAATCGCATTTTTGGAGCAGAATTGCCGAATTAATAATAATGTGACTTCACTCCTGTCTGGCGTTTGAAAATCATAAGTGATGACTATATATTAATGTACGCGCGTACATAATATATAAAATAATCATCTTTCCTCTTTCCAATACCGGTAGCTTCAAAATTTGTTAATTTAAAAAAAGGGACGCTTCCCTTTATTCCAAAAAATATCGTCCTATTTTGGGGGGACATCATCTTTAATATTTTGTTTATTACGAGCTTCCTTAATGATAGCGCCCGGCGTTGTCTTGAAATATTGCTGACAAAAGCGATTGAAATGCGCCGACGAATTAAAATTAAACATGTCAATTGCATCTGATATCGTCACCTCCGGCTCCATAAGGTACATATATAACCGCTTGGATTTTTCCTGAAGCAACCATTTTGCGGGTGAGATGTCGAACTCTTTCCGAAATTGCCTGTCGAAATTTTTGCGTCCCATTCCTACAAGACTTGCCAACTCGGAAACGCCGCCGTTCTTTACCAGCGCAAATTTTTCTAATACTTTGTTGCGAAAAGTCATAGAGCGACCAATCAGGGGTGAAAGAAACTTTACTAAGTCTTCACGCGAGCAAAAGTGCCGCAATAGTATGAAAAACTCGCGATGTTTCAAACAGTTGAAGTGCATACACCCAACCTTTTGCTCTATAAGACATCTCATTTGACTTAAAAACTGCAAAATTGGATTTGGAACCCTCATTGGCGCAAACTCATAGCTAATCTTTTCTGCATCGGGATAATATGCATGAAAAAGAATCTGATCGCATGAGGAAAGAAAACCATCAAAATACATCACTATGAGCGCCGTCGCCTTTAAAACGCTAACTTGTACGGATGAAGAGCGAACTAATAAGATCATCTCGTCCGGCTGAACCAAACGCTTTTCGTACCGGTTGCAACTGATTTCGATGCCGCCTTCTAATACAAATAAGATGAAATTCAACGGCAAATCTCTCTTCCTGTACGCGTCGCCAGCAGGAATATCGTAGTAATTGAAAGCCGTTTTCTCATCTAACTGTACTTTCTTGCATACACCCAGTGTTCTTATTTTAAAAATATCAGTCATAAAAAGAACTATACACAGTCTGAAATCGGCCGCAAAGGTACAAACATTTTTTTTATCCACCAAAACAAATCAAAAATTTTTTTTTAAAAAAAACTTACTTTACCTTTGCGCTCGCAAAAAACATCTTTTTCCGCATGAATTCTCTTTCAAAAATCAACTCAATGTCAAAAAAAGCGCCAAATTCCGCCATTTTAACATCAAAACCACCCCTTATACCTTTTGCTTTTGCTGTTCGTAGTGACATTTTGTCACTTATAATTCTTTCTCTCTGTGTCCCTCTGTGTCTCTGTGCTAAAAATCGTTCTTAAAAAAATTATAAAATGTCACTAAACAACCGTCACTTTGCGGAATTAATTTCCGAGCAGGCCAAAAAATACGGCCACCGAACCGCTTTTTTATATCGAAACGACGAAACCGGCCATTGGGATGCGGTTTCCTGGACCACCTTCGCCGAGTACGTCCGCTTAACCTCGCAGGCCTTGGCCGAGTATGGCATACAAGTGCAAGAAAACATCGGCGTCTTCGCGCAAAATATGCAGCATTGCTATTATACAGCTTTTGGGGCATTCGGCATTCGCGCCGTCGAAGTCCCTATGTACGCTACAAGCTCCCCAGAACAAATCCGATACATCATTAAGGATGCGAACATACGCATTCTTTTTGTGGGCGAACAGTTGCAATACAATAACGCCTACAAGGTGTTGCAGGATACCGGCGACATCCTTAAACAACTAATTATCTTCGACAACACGGTTGTTCGCTACCCCGACGACAAATCCTCACTCTATTTTGATGAGTTTATTCGCTTGGGCGATAACGCCTACACTGAGACGACGGTGAAGATTCGCCGTAACGAAGCCCTGAGTGATGATATTGCGATGATTCTTTACACTTCGGGCACCACCGGCGAACCGAAAGGGGTTATTATCCCGCACTCTATGCTAACCGAAACGATGCGGATTCACGATATACGGCTGCCGATGGTGAGCGATAAAGATGTGTCAATGTGCTTCTTACCACTGACGCATATTTTCGAAAAAGCCTGGTCATGCTTTTGTTTCTGCATGGGTGTAACGGTTGCTATCAACAAAGACCCCAAACGCATCCAACAACTGTTGCCCGAAATACGCCCAACGCTGATGTGTAATGTACCGCGTTTTTGGGAGAAGGTCTATGCAGGCGTTCAAGAAAAAATAGCCAATTCATCGGGGTTACTGCGCAAAGTTTTTTCATCTGCCATTAAAACCGGACGTCGCTATGTATTGGACTACCGGAATAATGAGCTGAAAGCACCGTTCTGGCTTGCTGTCAAGTTCCATTTTTACGATAAAACCGTCTTTAACATGCTGAAAAAAGTGGTCGGACTAAATCGGGGGCGCGTCTTTCCTGTGGCAGGCGCACCTTTAGCCGACCAGATGACGGAATTTTTCCTGTCGGTCAACATGCCCATTGCTTACGGTTACGGCCTTACTGAGACATGCGCTACCGTCTGTTTTTTCCCCGAACGTCATTATGTCGTCGGTTCCATCGGCAAGGTGATGCCCGACTTGCAGGTTCGCATCGACCCTGCCAATAACGAAATATTGTGCAAAGGAAAGACCATCACACCCGGCTATTACCGCAAACCGGAAGAGACGGCGAAAGCCTTTACCGACGACGGCTTTTTTCGTACCGGCGATGCAGGTCGTTTGGAGGGCGATACGTTGTTCTTCTCCGAGCGAATCAAAGACTTGTTCAAGACCTCTAACGGAAAATACATCGCTCCCCAAGCCCTTGAACTAAGCATGAGCGGGAACGCATTCATCGAACAGTGCGCCGTAATTGCCGATACCTACAAGTTTGCAAGCGCACTAATCGTACCCAATTTCCAAACGCTGGAAAACTATGCTAAAAGTAAAGGGATTTTTTATACGAATAAAGCCGACCTCGTCGAAAAAGAAGAAATCGTCCGTCTCTATCATTCTATCATAGAAGAATGTCAAAAAAGTTTTGCCTCCTACGAAAAAATCAAGCGTTTCACCCTGCTTGCCGAACCCTTCACGATGGAAAAGGGCGAACTGACCGACACCTTAAAACTGCGCCGACCGACCTTAGTGCGTAACTATGCCGAACAAATAACGGCTATGTATAAAGAGTAACACCAGCAAGGATGCCGTTGATACTGGGTTAGATTATTTTCTCTAAAGGCTCGATGCTTTTGGCTAAGTCGCTGTCGGACAGCTCATAGTTCGACAGGTCGCCGGCAAAGAACTGGTCGTATGCTGTCATATCGATTAATCCGTGTCCGGAAAGATTGAAAAGAATCGTTTTAGTTTTGCCTTCTTCTTTGGCTTTATTGGCTTCTTCGATAACGGCTGCAATAGCGTGTGATGATTCGGGCGCGGGGATGATGCCTTCGGTCTTGGCGAAGAGGATGCCGGCATTGAATGCGTCCATTTGTTTCACATCCATCACTTCTAATATACCGTCCTTACGTAACTGACTGACAATAGCTCCGGCGCCGTGATACCTCAGTCCTCCGGCGTGAATATGGGGCGGTGCAAACGTATGTCCTAAGGTGTACATCGGCACGAAGGGCGTATAGCCGGCTTCGTCGCCGTGGTCATACTGAAACTGTCCGCGTGTGAGCTTAGGGCAGCATGAAGGCTCGGCTGCTAATACGCGTACCTCTTTACCTGCGGTCAGTTTGTGACGCAGAAACGGGAAAGCTATGCCTGAGAAATTGGAGCCACCCCCAAAACAGGCAATGACCACATCTGGATACTCGCCCGTTATCGCCATCTGTTTTTCGGCCTCAAGTCCTATCACCGTTTGGTGTAACATCACATGGTTCAGGACACTCCCTAATACATATTTACAATTAGGCGTCTGCATAGCCAGTTCGATAGCCTCCGAGATAGCCGTCCCCAAACTACCCATATAGGTCGGGTTATCGGTAATGATTTTACGTCCTGCTTTCGTACTCATACTGGGCGAAGCAATCACCTGCGCGCCGAAGGTTTGCATGATCGACCGCCTATAGGGTTTTTGTTCGTAGCTTATCTTAACCATATAAACGGCTAATTCTAATCCAAAGGCTTTAGCGGCATACGCCATGGCTGCGCCCCATTGACCAGCGCCCGTTTCGGTCGTAATATGCGTAGTGCCTTCTTTTTTACAATAGTAGGCTTGCGCTGTCGCCGAGTTGAGCTTGTGTGAACCGACCGGGCTGACGCTTTCGTTCTTGAAATAGATATGTGCCGGCGTGTCGAGCGCTTTCTCAAGACCGGTTGCACGAACCAATGGCGAAGGCCGCCATATACGGTACATCTCACGTACCTCATCAGGAATGTCTATCCACCGATCAGTAAAGTTAAGCTCCTGGTCGGCAAGGTCTTTCGCAAAAAGCGGATACAAATCCGAAGCAACAATAGGCTGTCTTGTCCCCGGATTCAAAATGGGTAGCGGCTTGTTTTTCATGTCCGCACTGATGTTATACCACTGAGTGGGTATGTCCTTCTCCTCTAATAAAATCTTTTTAGTAGTCATAATTATTAAAATTTTATGATAAAAATGTATCGCTTTTCGACGTCAAAAGTATAATAAATAACTGAATTTTCAAAAAAACACACAAAATTGTCGATAATTTGAAAAAAAGCATTACTTTTGCAGCGTCAAAAACCGTTAGCCCAGATGGCGGAATCGGTAGACGCGCTGGTCTCAAACACCAGTGGATTCACTTCCATGCCGGTTCGACCCCGGCTCTGGGTACGAAAACCTTCCGATTAATCGGAAGGTTTTTTTGTCATCTATTCGCTCAGCACAGAGAATTTATTGATGATTCGGGAATTATTCGTATATTTGCATGTTCAATCAATCCAATTATTAACGTCTAAGAGAAGAATGAAGAGAAGAAAAAAAATATATATTTTGCTGATATTGACCGTCTTATGGTCAATAATTATTTTTATTGGCTGCACGATGCCGCCGGCATTAATACCCAAATGGAATATTCCTCATTTCGACAAGGTAGCTCATTTTGGTTTTTTCTTTGTGCAGTCTGTTCTAATAAGTTTGTTGTTTTACTATCAAACAGGCAAAAGTTTCTTGTTGCTTATTTTTATATCAACTTTTTGGGCTTTTGTTTATGGAGGGACCATTGAGCTTTTACAGGGTGCGTTTTTTAATCGTACCGCCGATGTGTATGATTTATGCGCTGATATATTAGGGGGTCTTTTTGGCGCTATGGTCTACCCGCTCATTTTACAAATGGTTCCTAAAAAATAATGTGCGGAAGTATTTTTTTGAAAAAAAATAGGGCAAATGTTTCATAAAATTCTGATTAACTGTCTGATGCTTGATTTTGCGGTTTATTCTGCCTCCCTTTTTGCACAAATAAGCGAGGGGGGCGTTCCTCCCAGTTTTCAGTATCAGCTATCGTTACGAAGTGCACCTTCCGTAATGCAAGTCCCTATTGATTTTTATATTGAAGATTTACGTGAAACCGACCAATGGCAAGCGCGTCAGGGTGTTCCTATGCCGGTGGCCAAACTTATCCCAGTAGATTATTCGATGGACAATTCGGGTTTTTTTTCACTTTTGCCGGGAGGTGAAAATATCTGGCGCTTGCATCTTAAAGCCAAAGATGCCATAGCTATAATGCTTTACTATAAAGATTTTTATATTCCTGAAGGTGGAAGTCTTTTTATTTATAGCGCTGATAAGTCGAAACTGTTAGGGGCTTATACCCATCGGACACATCCTAAAGGAGGACGTTTTGCCTCTGAATTTGTTGGAGGCGACGAACTGATACTTGAATACGTCGCTTCGGAGACTTCTGTTGAGCAACCCCGTATAAATATCAGTGAGATAGGATACGGTTATAACACATCCGCTTTACGGGAGTTTTGCCAAATAACGACACGAGCTGCCTCCGGTTCCTGTAATGTAAACATTAATTGCGAAGAAGGTATCGCCTGGCAAAATGAGAAAAAAGGCGTTTGTTATACTGTTCAACGAATTGCTACCCGCAGTTATATTTGTACCGCATCGTTGATGAATAATACAGCAGAAGATTTTCAGCCGCTTATCTTAACTGCCGAGCATTGTTCGTCAAACGGGACGTCGTACGCTTCGAAAGAAGATATGACCCAATGGCTCTTTTATTTCCATAGAGAACATGAAGGATGCAGCAATTCCTCTTTGACAAATGTTTCCAAAACGATGGTTGGGTGTTCTTTACTTGTCCGTACCGGAATGGCTGGCGGCTCTGACGGACTGTTGTTATTGTTAGAGGAAACGATACCCGAATACTATGATGTATTTTATAACGGATGGGATCGAAGCGGTGATGTGGCGACTTCGGGTGTCTGTATTCACCATCCAAACGGCGACTATCAAAAAATATCTACTTACGATGACCCGCTTCGTTCAACTACTTTCTCTGCCTCTGAGTTTACCGGCGAAGCGCACGCCCATTGGAATGTAGCTTTCAAAGCCACTCCAAATGGACATGGCGTAACAGAAGCAGGCTCTTCCGGTTCACCTCTCTACAATGAAAATAAATTAGTCGTTGGAACATTAACCGGAGGCAGTTCTTCCTGTAATAACCTGAGAGGTCAAAACCTATACGGTAAGTTTAGCTATCATTGGGATAGATATAAGGCCGATTCCTCCAAACGTATGGATTTGTGGCTCGACCCTTTGAATACTGAAGTCACATCATTTCCGGGACGTTTTCGCAAAGAACTGAAACCCTCGCCACTCAACCTGAGAGTGGTCAACCTAGGACCAAGTGTATCGCTTACCTGGGATGCTCCCAAAAGCTACGAAACGCCTATACAATACAATGTCTATCGTAATAACCTCAAAATTGACGAAACAACCGCGTTGAATTATATCGACCGCACACCGATAGAAGGTACTATTATTTATTCCATATCTGCCGTTTACGACAACGATGAAGAATCGGGCTTTACGTCAGCGCCTCTGCTTTTGCAAAAATATAAAGCCCCCTTTGGGTTAAAAGCCGAACGTCATGGGTACGACAACGAAAGAGCAGAATTGAGTTGGGATGCGCCTGTTTATGAACAAATTATTTTTTGGGGGACGTTATATCCCTACCGCATCATTGGTTTTGGAAGCCAACAGCCTTTTTATTTCGGTCAGATGTGGACGGCAGAGGAAATTAAACCTTTACATAATACTACGATAAAGGCGATTCAATTCTTTCCTATTGAACGAAATGTGTATGAAATCTTTATTTCCCAAGGGGAGCAGTCTTACCGCCAACCTATCGAAACAGCTTCGCTCGCATCACGTGAAATGAACACCATCTCCTTGAACACTCCTTTTGTTATCAATGGCTCTTTGTCTCTTATCGTTTCAATATATACCTCTCAGGTGAAAACCAATTATCCTGCTGTCTGTGATGATGGGCCGGCTGTAAACGGGAAAGGCAATATGTGTTCTATCAATGGCATTGAATGGTTTAGGTTAAATGAAGACGAAAAGCCGGGTGATTTCGATTACAACTTTATAGTTACGGCAATCGTCTCCTCCGAAAAAACGAATACGACCTCTCATAGCTCTAACAATAAGGTTGTTAAGGGCTTCACTACTTTAAGTCAAAACGGTTCTCTTTTGAAGCCCCGTAAAGACGTGTTTGCAACGAATGATACACAGGTCGCACTCCGAAATTCGGTACCGGCGCCTTTTCCTGTAATAACTAAATACCGCGTCTATAAATCCGGCTCTATTTTTAAAGAAGTCACTCCACCCGTCACTTACAGTTGGGATAATCTGATATATCCCGGCATTTATTACGAAGTCACCGCTTTCTATGGTCAGTCTGAAAGTGAAAAGAGCGACAAGGCATACATAACAACTGTAGATAACGTATTGATGGATGCTTCTATTCGTATAACGCCGACAGTTTTTTCCGATTATATAACCCTTCAAGGCCATGAGAGCGTCACACGCATAGAGGTATTATCGGTTTCAGGGAAGGTATGTATAGTGGTAGACAATCCCGGTCTGCAGGTCAACACCGCATTGTTAGCGCCCGGTCTGTATTTCTTCCGCCTCTTCGACACCAACCATAATCAAAAAGTCATCAAAGCAGCTAAAAAATAGTGGATAGCGGTTAGTTGTTAGCGGTAAATGATACTATGGGTTTATTTAATTAATAACTAACCACTGACCACTATTTCATTTATTCCTGCTTTTCTGACCTTCTCGGCTATCGCCTCTAATAGCTCTAACGGTATTTTTTGGAGCGATTTCACCGGCGTTTCTCGTTTGAGCGTATAAATCATCACCTTTTGAGGGTGGATTTTTTTTAGGGCTTCTACCCACAAGTCTACCTCTTTCTCTCGTGTGTTGTCTATTGTGATACCATGATGCTCTCCCTTTAAAAACATGGATTGAATCGTTAGATTTCCATCGAAATGCGTTAATTGTTCTATCAGTTTGTGGGCGGTAAAATCATGTATAACCGGCTGGTCGATTAGTGCAATCAACTCGTCGGTAGCAGCATCCAATTTCATCAGGGTCTCATCTACGCGATGAAGCGTTTGAAAGACTTCCGTTTTATGCAGCATCGTTGAATTGGTGAGGACGGCCACTTTTGTGAAAGGAGAAAATCGGTTACGAAGCGCTAAGGTATCGTCGATAATTCCGACGAAATCGGGATGCATTGTTGGCTCACCGTTACCGGAAAAGGTAAGACTGTCAGGATATAATTCTTTCTTGGTTAATTGTTCTAACTTGCAGACGAGCGCTTTTCTTACCTCTTCACGCGATGGCGCTGGCAAGCTCGCTATTCTGTCTTTATTCAGACCGCACTCGCAATAGATGCAGTCAAATGTGCATCGCTTGCCGTTTGCCGGCGACAGGTTGATACCCAATGACACCCCTAACCGGCGGCTGCGAACGGGGCCATAAACGATTTGTTTGAAAAGAAATGTAGACATAAAAATAAATATGAATTAAGAAATAATGAATAATTGAATACATCCCCCTGCCCCCTTCAAAGGGGGAACTAAAATTTCCAGCTAACTTGCGCATATAAATCAAATTTATTGCTTCCTGTTATCTCTTCTAATCCCGAACCAATCGTGTTCCGGTCGAAATAATGTACCCAGGCGGCTTTTAACGAGAATGACAGTTTCCTTGCTATATGACAACGCGCTACCGTTGCTATTCGTATGCCTTCGCCATAAAAAGAGGGAATAGAAAAGGAATATAGCATGTTCTTTTCATTCGAATAGATACGTGTGTTATAGTCGTCCGTTTTAAAATAGGCTGCATAAAAGTCGGCTTGCAATGGAGATTGTGGGACTTTCCATCCGACACTCTGCGAAATCACCCACCCTTTCGTTTCTTTTGTTGCTGGTTCATCGTACAAATTGCCCTCGATGGTTGTGCGGAAAGTCATTGCTTGTCCGGCTTTGTTCGTCATTTGTAGCCGTAAGCGGTGATGCTCTGCCGGTACGACTGATACTTCATTGCCGTCGGTACTGTTTTTTTCTCGCTTACGGGAACGGTATCTGACTGATAATATTGTGTTTTTTAGCTTTGTATACTCGGTTTGAATCATGTATTCCTGTCCGGATGAGGGGGCATCGATGCCATATTTTAACCAGGGGAAGCGAAAAAAATCGGCAAAACCGGTTACTTTCCAATAAGCAAACGGCGACCATTGCAAACTAAGATACAGGCCTTCTTCGTTCTGAACGCCCGACCCCTGCGAAAATGCGTTACTGTAGAACGCCTGGTATTTGCGGTCGAAATGACGGTATAATACAAGCGTTTTCAATCCGGAGGAAGCGCTCCATTGCAGGGCATTCAGGGTGGCCATTGCGCCGTTGGCCGAAAGGGCAGTCTCGCCGAACAAAACGACTTGCCGATACCGCCACGAAAAATCAATCCCCGCATTCGAATTACGTTTCCCGCGAAAATAAAATCGATTATACGGTTGCGGCGTCGGCTCAACCGATAATCCTCCGAATGAATAGGTTAAAGCAGTAAATCCTAATAAAAAATTTGGCGCTGCGTATCGTATATTGCTTCCGGCTGTCTCTATCCGGATATGTCCCTTTTTATCTAAATCGCCAACTGTACGGTGCAGGCCGTCTGTTTTAAACGAAATAATTGTGTTCTCACTGGTGGTTGCATCGGCAATCCGATGTGAAATAAAAGCGCTTACATCTATCTTGCCAAACGATACAGTAGAGGCTATTCCTCGGAAGTAATCGTTCTCGTTGGTTGAGTAATGGCGTCTGAACCCGTTATTGCGTCTTTCGGCTTGCGCCAAAATACTGCTTCGTGAAGGGGTGAAATCGTTACTTATCACTAATCCCTGTCCGAATGAGACCTTATAGTCGCCGATAGCTAACACTCTTACTTTTCCGAGTTCCCGTAACAGCGCATGAAAGGAATAATAATCGTATCCTTTGTGGCGGTCGTTCCAAAAGGCTTCGCCTGCGTCTTTCTCCGCTACCAACCCTGCCTGCAGGCGATTGTCGAAAGTATACGAATAGCGTAAAGACGTATAAAAGGGTTCGCCAACGTAATTCCGGTTGGGGTAGGGGTAGATTATGCTATCGGGTACTGCTCTGTAGCCTTTTTTCTCCTGTAAGCATCTATCATAGCGGGTTACTAATTCGTTCTTGCCATAATTGAGCATATTCTTGAAGGAAAAAGCGCGGGATTTATCGATTTCACCGACATAAACGAAGGGAAGAATCAATTCTATCGTTTCCATATCTAATGTGCGGATGTTCTTTAGTTCGTAAATGGAGACTAATTCGCCTTGCTTTTGGCGGTATTCAAGGATGCTCGTTATTTGGAGGGCAGATAAAAAGGGGATTTGTTGGAGACGCTCGGCTGTTGTGCTGTTCAGGTTTAAGGGATTTTCGGTTAAAAAGGATAACTCATCGTATAGTTTCTCGATTGATTCGCTGGATTCGTCCGAATCTATCATTAACTCTTCGATGTATTCTATCCATCTTTCAACTACGCTAATTTCCTGACAGTATGAGTGATAAGATGTTAGGAACAGAAATAATAAAATTTTTTTTGCCATGAAGTCACGTTCTTCTTTTTCGATACGGAAAAAAATTTTACAAATTAATATAAAAAAATTAAAAACTAAAAGAAATGCCTAATCCCATGCTTATGCCGAGAACTGAATGATAAATCATGCCGGCATCTATCTGAATATCTGATATTTGGTATCCTATTCCAAGCGATGGCTTCAAGGGGGATGTGCGCAGGCCGGCTCGTATTCTGAAATTGTCGAATGGCGTGTATTCCATGCCTAAAGAACCGACAAAGGGCTGTGCTTCGATATAGTCTAAGCTGCCGGTTATCAACACGGTGTTAATAACTGCCCAATTGAATCCTGCTTGCAGTATATATGGGGTAATATGCTTATTGTCAATATTTTTATCTCCTACCTGGACAGAAGGCATATTGATTATTGACAAGCCTGTCAACATGTTTTCAACAGGTTTATAAGTAATACCTATATCGGTGGAAACCCGACCGGAACTTTCCTCGAAAAGCACCGACTGTAGCAACATGTATTGTAAGGCGACACCTAACGACCATTTGGCGGCTATCTGTTTAGCCATGGAGAATCGGAAAAGGCTTTCTCGGTACTCATCATACCCGAAAGAGGTTATATCAAATCCGACAGGCAACATGTTGTTAATAAAGTACAAACCGCCGCTGACGGTTGCTAATTCGCTGACTGAATAGCGGTTGTAATAGTTGGCATAGATTTTATGTTGTGATAGGGTCGTTAGTAATGATGGATTGAAAAGCGGGGTCTCGGATACGCCTCCTCCACCTATACTAAGCGTGCGCAAATCAGGGATGCGCAGATTGTCAATTGCATCGGCGCACGGACAAAGTATAAATACCAACATAAATAACAGTGTGTAACGTTTCATTCCGTTGTTCTTTTCGATTACAAACATAGAAATTTTTTTTCAATTTTCTTGAAATTAAACAATTATTAACATAATATCATATTTCGACTGTGTAATAATTTCTCCAACTAGGCTCGTTGTGTGCTGATTATCTGTTTTTTAATTGTCTGACGTTTTGTGAGGCTTTTCGCACAGCTTCCCCAAATTCCCCCAATTTCCCCTTTGAAGGGGGCAGGGGGATGTTGAAGCCAGCACACACTTTCACACGGATTGAAAATTCGCGCGAGCAGGCGGAAAATTTACAGAAATTATTGCGGGGTAAAAAAAAAGTATTACCTTTGCGGCGCTTTTAGAGCAATGATTCGCTAGCTCAGCAGGTAGAGCACATCCCTTTTAAGGATGGGGTCCTGGGTTCGAATCCCAGGCGGATTACTTGAAAGCCCGCAACTTACGCGGGCTTTTTTATTTATATATTTGCAAAAAAATCTATGAGAAAAATATTTTTAAACGTCATTTGGGTCGTATGCCTTTACCTTCCTTCAGTAGCTGAAGAGCTGACAATCAGCTCGCCTGATGGGAGCCTGAGGATGAAGGTGTTTGATAAGGAAGGAAGCGTTTTTTATTCGTTGCTTTACGACGATAAAACTGTTATTTTGGAGTCGCTGTTAGGAATTAATGGGAACGGCGAGTGGAAAAGCGGATTGTCAATCACTAATTCCAGCGAAGCGCAGGTCGATACAACCTGGAAGCCGGTATATGGCGAGCGCTACTTGGTACGCGACCGGTACAATAAGGTTGATATCGACATAACGCAAGGTGATAACCAGCGCCGGAGGCTCCGTTTGATTGTTCGCGCCTACAATGAAGGGGTCGCTTTCAGGTATATGTTCCCCGGCGGCGAATACTTGCACATCACCCATGAGTACACGCAGTTTACGATGCCCGAAGGCACTATGGCCTATTTTACACGCAGGGCGCAGGCAGTTTACAACTATCTGCCTTTGAAAGACTGGCCCGACGAATGCGAGCGACCGTTGGTTCTTACCTTACCACAAGGGCCAAACATCCTTCTCACCGAAGCCGAGGTGGTCGACTATGTGCGAACAAAATTTGTATTGCATCCCGACAAGCCCAATACGATCATCGGTAGCATGTATGGCGCTGTTGATCATATCGCTCCGTATAAAACACCGTGGCGCGTCATCATGGTAGCCGATAAGCCCGGTCACCTGATTGAAAACAACGATTTGATACTCAACCTCAACCCGCCTTGCGCCATTGATAACCCCTGGTGGATAACGCCCGGCAAGGTGATGCGCGAAGTGACCCTTTCGACCGAAGGTGCCAAAGCGGTGGTCGATTTTGCTGTTAAGCGTAACCTACAATATCTCCATTTCGACGCAGGCTGGTACGGCCCTGAAGGAAGCAAAGAATCGGATGCAACGACCGTTTCACTCGACCCTGCCCGCAATCGCAATCCCAATGCACTCGACCTGAAAGAAGCCGTTGCATACGCCAAAAAACACAACAAAAAGGTACTCCTGTATGTCAATCAAAGGGCCTTAGCACAACAATTGGATGAGATACTCCCCCTGTACAAAAGCTGGGGCATCGATGGTATCAAGTTCGGCTTTGTTATGGTAGGGTCACAGTACTGGACCACCTGGATGCACGATGCCATCCGGAAATGCGCCCAATACGGATTAGTAGTAGATGTTCACGATGAGTTTCGACCCTCAGGCTTTAGCCGCACCTATCCCAACCTGCTGACGCAGGAAGGTATCTATGGCAACGAAGAGTTTCCCGACGCCACACACAACGTAACGCTTCCTTTCACCCGGTTTTCACAAGGCGCCGCCGATTATACGATTTGCTATTACCGGCAACAATGGGATCGCTATACCCAACCCAATACCGGCTTCGGATTGGTAAATGCCAAGTTGCTGAAAACGACATCGGCGCATCAGTTGGCCATAGCAGTTGTATTCTACAGCCCCTTGCAGTTTATGTACTGGTATGACCGCCCGTCGGAAAGCCAGGACGAACCCGAATTAGAATTTTTCGACCGTGTACCGACCGTTTGGGACGATACGAAAGTGATACACGGCGAGATAGGCCAGTATATTACCATGGCACGCCGCAGTGGAAACGACTGGTTCGTCGGAACAATGACCAATAACGACGGGCGTAAACTCAACATCCCGCTCGCTTTCCTGCCCGAAGGACAAACTTTCACCGCCCGCATCTATGAAGACGACCTCAAAGTGAAAACCCGCACCAAAGTAGGCATCCGGACTATCAAAGTGACCAACAAATCGGTCATTGAAGCCAACTTGCAACCGTCAGGCGGTCAAGCTATATGGATTTATTAGCATGAAATGTATCAACGGCATCCCTGCCGTTGATAGTTAGAGACACCGAAGGCTACGACCGCGGCCAACCTGCCTTTGGCACACTATCATTTTTTGGCTCAAAGTAGAAAATGATAAAAGTGTTTTTTCGGTTATTTGCTCCGTCACCCTGACCATAACTTTAAATAAATAGATATATGAGTTTTTTGAAATGTAATGTTTGGATTTTGGCAGGTATGACTTTGATTACCTGTTTTGGATGTCAGGCACAGGAGCGACCTGTTTTTTATAATGCCTTTTCGCACAATGATTATTGGCGTCCCAATCCTTTATGGGATGCGCTATCCATGCGTTTCAATTGTGTGGAGGCTGATCTGTGGTTAGTTGATGGCGAACTGCTTGTTGGGCACGACCGGCAGGAGCTTACACCAGAACGTACCTTTGAGAGGATGTATTTGAATCCGTTAGTTGAGCTTGTCCGAAAAAATGGCGGCAAAGTGTATCCGAACAACGACCGGCCTTTTTTTCTGATGGTCGACTGTAAAACGCGAGGCGAAGACCTCTATACGGTATTGAAAAAGCAGACCGAACCTTACAAGCACCTTTTTTGTTCGGTTGCTGACGGCGTTTATAAAGAAGGCGCCCTACTGCTTTTCCTTTCCGGCAACCGTCCATTTGAATCGTTGCCTAACGAAAAGGTGCGGTATATGTTCTTAGACGGGCGGATCAGCGATCTGTCTCAAGGTATCTCCAAAAATCTGATGCCGGTCATTAGCGATAATTATGCCACACAATTTTCGTGGAACGGCGAAGGCGAAATGCCCGAAGCGGAGCTAAAGAAGATGCGCGATTTTATTTCCCGCACCCATGCTGAAGGGAAATTGTTACGCTGGTGGGGGGCGCCCGAAACAAAACCGTTTAAACGATTCCTAATCAAAGAAGGCGTCGATCTGATTGGCACAGATATCCTTGAACAACTATATCAGGTATTAACCGAAAACGAAGCACAGAATTAAACACAGAGAAACACTTCCGATGAATATTCCCGCAAGTATCATCGGCAATTTCCTTCAACTTGCCGCCCAACATGCCTTCGCGATAGGCCTCTTTCAACTCAATCAAATCCAG
>Ga0209628_10000826_pt1 | contig 19365 bp, 17 predicted proteins | sample TergutCu122P4_FD_187285 | JGI IMG/M metagenome (GOLD analysis project Ga0209628, IMG submission 187285) | Cubitermes ugandensis P4 segment gut microbial communities from Kakamega Forest, Kenya - Cu122 P4 (SPAdes) (version 2) | ecosystem: Host-associated > Arthropoda: Insects > Digestive system...
CGCACGCCACCATCTACCCCTACGGCCCCTTCCCCTGCGGCGACGGCAAAACCGTGATGCTCGGCCTGCAAAACGAGCGCGAATGGCAAGTGTTCTGCACTCAGGTGCTGGAGCAGCCGGCGCTGGCCGGTGATCCCCGCTTTGCTTCCAACCCGCTGCGCGTGCAGGCGCGCGAGGAATTGCGCGCGTTGATTGTGCAAGCCTTCCAACCCCACACCGCCGAGCAGATCGCCCAGCGCCTGGACGCCGCCCAAATCGCCAACGCGCAAGCGCGCACCATGCCGGACGTTTGGACGCACCCCCAGCTGGCCGCGCGCCAGCGCTGGACCCAAATCGGCAGCAGCGCCGGCCCCTTGCCCGCCTTGCTGCCGCCTGCCATCCCCCCGCAATGGCATCCCCGCATGGACCCCGTTCCCGCGCTCGGGGAACATACTGACGCGATCTTGGGCGAAGTGGGCTATGCGGCGGCGGACATCGCCGCGCTGCGGGCGGAGGGGGTGGTGTGATACAGGGCTGGCCTGCCGGGCGCCGGGTTCAAACGATTTGGACGCGGCTGCCGCTTCGTCCTTGGCCTCGACAAACACCCCAAGGGGCAACGCGAGGTAATACCGCTTGCGGTCGTGCCGCCCGCGTCAAAAGCCGGGGGCCGGAATTACTTGGCAGTGGGCATCACGAACTCGGCGCCACCCATGCCGATGCTCTCCGGCCAGCGCTGCATGATCGATTTCTGCTTGGTGTAAAAGCGCACGCCTTCCTCGCCGTAGGCGTGCATGTCGCCAAAGAGCGATTTCTTCCAACCGCCGAAGCCGTGCCAGGCCATTGGCACCGGGATCGGCACGTTGATGCCGACCATGCCTACCTGCACGCGGCGCGAGAACTCGCGCGCCACGTTACCATCGCGCGTGAAGCAAGAGACGCCGTTGCCGAACTCGTGGGCGTTGATTAGTTCCACTGCCTCCTTCAGGTCATGCACGCGCACACACGAGAGTACCGGGCCGAAGATCTCCTCCTTGTAGATACGCATCTCGGGCGTGACATGGTCGAACAGGGTGCCGCCCATCCAGAAGCCACCGGATGTGTCGATATTGCAGCCTTCGCCGGCAGTCTTGGCATCGAAATCGCGCCCATCAACCACCAGCTTGGCACCTTCCTTTTCGCCCTGCGTGATGTAGCCGGTGATGCGCTCGTGCGCCACGCGGGTGATGATCGGCCCCATTTCGGCGTCAAGTTCGATACCATTTTTCACCTTCAGCGTGCGCACGCGCTCAGCCAGCGCAGGCATCAGCTTGTCGGCCACGTCGCCTACCAGCACCGCGACGCTGATTGCCATGCAGCGTTCGCCGGCTGAGCCATAACCCGAGCCGACCAGGGCATCGACTGTCTGCTCAATGTCGGCGTCGGGCATTACCACCATGTGATTCTTCGCGCCGCCAAGGGCCTGTACGCGCTTGCCGTGGCGCGCACCGGTCTCGTAGATGTAGTTGGCGATCGGCGTCGAGCCGACGAAGCTGATTGCTTTGACGTCGGGGTGTTCGAGTAGCGCGTCGACCGCTTCCTTGTCGCCTTGCACCACGTTGAACACGCCGTCGGGCAGGCCTGCTTCCTTGAATAGCTCGGCCAGACGCAGCGAGGGGCTCGGGTCGGTCGGGCTGGGCTTCAGGACGAAGGTGTTGCCGGCTGCGATGGCGAGCGGGAACATCCACATCGGCACCATCACCGGGAAGTTGAATGGCGTGATGCCCGCCACCACGCCGAGCGGCTGGCGCATCGTCCAGTTGTCGATGCCGGTGGAGACTTGATCGGAGTAATCGCCCTTCAAGAGTTGGGGAATTCCGCAGGCGAATTCCACGATGTCGATGCCGCGCGTGACCTCGCCCTGCGCATCGGTGAAGACCTTGCCGTGCTCGGCGGTGATCAGGTGTGCGAGCTCGTCACGGTGGCGATTGAGCAGTTCGAGAAACCTGAACATTACGCGCGCGCGCCGGATCGGCGGCGTGTCGGCCCAGGCCGGGAAGGCGGCCTGCGCTGCGGCCACGGCGGCGTTGACATCGGCACGGTTCGCCAGTGCGACGTTGCCGGTTACCCGCCCGGTAGCCGGGTTGGTTACGTCTTGCGTGCGACCGGATGTGTTGGCCGCCATACGACCGTCGATGTAATGCTCAATCTGAGGAAGAGTGTTTGTCATCGCCAAGAGTTTCCAATTCAAGGAAGGCAGAAAAAGCGGTAGTCTAGAGCTGTATCGGCGCTGCGACCAGAGGCTTGCGCTTGAACTCGTTGTTCAGTTTTGCAAACAATAGCGCGATGGAAAACAAACAACTCGAAAGTCTATGGGGCCACCTGTATTGGCTCAACGTGCTGGCTCAGCAAGGAAGTTTCACCGCCGCGGCGCGGCGTCTCGGCGTCAGCAAGGCAGGCGTGAGCCAGCGCATTGCGGAGCTGGAGCGCCAAGCCGGGCTGCAACTCGTGCAGCGGACCACACGCTCCGTGCGTCTCACCGAAGCCGGGCAACGGCTGGTGGACGAGACGCGCGTGTCATTCGATGCCATCGCCTGCAGCTTCGAAGGCATCCGTGACATGGCGGAAGCGCCGCGTGGTCTGCTGCGAGTAAGCGCACCAGTTGCTCTGGCTCGCCAACAATTGGTGCCGCGCCTGCCTGCATTTTTGCGCGCCTACCCCGACGTGCGTTTGGAACTGGAACTGTCTGACCGGCTGGTGTCGATTGCGACCGAGGGCTTTCACCTGGCCGTTCGGCACGCTACTGCGCCACCCGACACGCATGTCGCATGGACGCTTTGCAGGACGCGCACGATGCTGGTCGCCAGCCGCGGATATCTTCAGCGCGCCGGCGTACCCGAGCACCCGCGCGATCTGCAGTCGCACGACTGTCTGCACTATCCGCGCGAAGGCGGTACGGCGGCATGGCATTTCGTGGAGCGTATCGCGTCGCGCCAAGGTGTCCGTGCGCGGACGTCGCGCCTGACGATCTCGGTAAAGGGGCCTCTGGCGGCCAACAACAGCGAGGCGCTGCGCGATGCAGCGCTCGGCGGCTTGGGCATTGCGCTGGTGCCGGACTTTTCCGCGCAGACGGCCTTGCAGACCGGGCGGCTAGTCGAAATACTGCCGCGGTGGGAGCCGGTCGGCGTTTTTGGTGAGAGCCTGTTCGCGATCCGGCCCTATACCTCCTATGTGCCGAAGGCTGTCAGTGTGTTCGTGAACTGGCTGCGCGAAAGTTTCGCCGAGGGTTTTGGTCCTCCGGCGAGACGCACACGCTGAGGTGGCGGACCGCCGTTCGCGGTGACTTGCCTTGGCGCGGATAGTATTTCAGCAGACTGTCAAGGAACCTCTGAAGCCAGGATGCGCCGGTCACGAGGGGTTGTTCAGAGGCTCCCTAAAGCAGCGCAATGCAGGCAATGCCGGCCACGGCCAACAGCGCGCCGAACCAGGCGCGGATATTCGGGCAACGGCCCGAACGCCACCACATCAGCGGCAGCAGCATCACGGGCGTGGTGGCCGCCAAGGTGGTAACAAGCCCGGTCTGACCGGTGCCGAGCGCGATCATCAGGAGCGTGTTGCCGAGCGCGAAGCTGATCAAGGCGCCAAGCACGAGAGCGCCGAGCACGCGTCGCGCTGGCGCGAAGATCTGCGGCTTGCCGCTGCCCCGCAGCACGAGCCACAGGAACCAGAAAGTCCCTGCGGCAACGATGGCTCTGAGCATCATCACGGCGATCGGGTCGGCGCCGTCGGTCAATGCCGCGCGCGCCATCGCATTGCCCACGGCTTGCGCGAGGCCGGCGCACAGCCCGCTGACGATGGCCCACATGGATGTGGCAGTTTCCGCGTGGCGCTGGGTCCGGCTCTCGTGCAGCGGCGTGAACCAGATCGCGAGCATCAGCCCGGCAATGACCAATACGATGCCCAGCAGCGCGCCTGAAGTGGGTATTTCGCGCAGGAATATTCCGCCGATCACGACGGAAAAAGGCGCTGCGGTGGCAAACAGCAATCCGGCGCGCCGCGCGCCGAGCTGCTGATACGCCTTGTTCAGAAAGAACTCGCCGAGCACGGCGGCTGACAGCGATGATCCGATGATCATGGGCAAGTGGTGCAACTGCACCTTGTTCCAATGCCCCGTCGCCCCGGCGAAGCCCGCCAGCGCCACGGCCCCGGTGAGCGAACGCCAGCGGCTGATCACCATCGGCCCGCCGGCCCGCCCCGCAACTTCCGAGATGATGATGGCGGCCAACCCCGTGCAGAGCGCCGTACCCAATGCCAAGAAAATCATGTTCACACGCCAGTTTCAGGGGATGCCGAGACGCCGGACTATAAGACTTCATCAATGCATTGAAGTTATATCTCCTATGGATATTCTGTCTTGGACATATGGGAAAGAAGCCACTACCATGCGCTCCGTCTTTGTTCTAACTCTTTGTTCTAACTCTCACGAAAAGGAAAGTAATACCATGGAATTCGGCTTGATGACACAAATTCAGATTCCGCGCCCTTGGACGGCGACCAGCGAGCGCGAAGGCTTCTGGAACGCACTGGCCCAGGCCGAGCGCGCCGAGCAAGTGGGATTCGAATATTTCTGGATCACCGAGCAGCACTTTCTGGCCGAAATCGGCCATGACCCGGCTTCGGACATGTTCCTGGCGGCCCTGTCCCAGCGTACCAAGACCTTGCGGATGGGTTTGGGCGTGCTGCTGTTGCCGATACACCATCCTTTCATGACCGCCGAGCGCGTCGGGACGCTTGATGTCTTGTCGAACGGCCGGGTCGAGTTCGGCACCGGGCGCGGCACCACGAACTACATTCTTGATGGTTTCGGCGTTGATCCGGAGACGGCGCGCGAACGAGGCGCCGAGGCGCTGGACGCCGTGCTCGCGATGTTCGATGAGCCGCGCTTCAAGGGCTTCAAATCCAAGTATTACGACCTGCCCGCGCGCGAGGTCGTGCCGCGCCCGATCCAGACCCCGCATCCACCGCTGTGGGTGGCAGCGACCAATCTCTCGACCTACGAGCATGCCGCGCGCCAAGGTTTCGGCGTGATTGGCGTCACGCGCAACTCCATGGAAGAAACCAAGGCCGCGATTGATCGCTACCGCGCGGTCAGCAGTACCGAAAAGCCCACCGTCGCGCGGCGCGCCAATCCGAAGGTCGCGATCTTCGGCATCGGCATGTGTCACCAGGACGACGCGACCGGCCGCGCGATGGCCTGCACGGCCGCGCGCTGGTACTACGGCGACAACGACGCGGAACTCAATCCGCATCGCTTCGCGCTGGCCGGCGGCATCGAGGTGGTGCGTGGGCGCATCGCGGCGCAAAGCGACGAGCAGCTCATCGACAGCGGCATGGCGATCGGCGGCAATCCCGATACGGTCTGCCGCATCGTCGAGAAGTGGGCCAAGACCGGCATCGACCAATTCATTTTTTTCATGCAGGCGGGCTTCCTGCGCCATGACGAGGTGATGCGCTCGATCGAACTCGTCGGGGAAAAAGTGATTCCCCGGTTTACTGCCTGATCCTGACATTGTTTATCAGGGCTTAGCCATGTATGTTGAATTGGATCCAGCGGGTGTTTTACGTCTTGCCGATCCCCGAAACATGCGGGCCTTCCATGCCTGCGTGCCGACGGGGCAGTTGGCACGGTTCGGCGAGCGGCTGGGTGCCGACGGGCGGCTGGAAGGGAGCAGCCATGTCTGGTTGAGCCCGTCGTTGATCCAGACGCTGGCTGGCCCCGAGGCGGATGAGGACTGGCGTAACAACTTTGCACAGATGCTGGCCTATGCGCGCGCCAAAGGCTGGCTCGACGCCTCGGGATGGATTCGCGCCCATATCGAGTTTCCTCCTGAACCGCCGGCCAGGATATCAACTGAAGCGTTCAAGTCCCTCATGCGGCGTTGCCCGGCCAGTATCGCGATCATCGCAACCGGCCAAGGCGCTGGGCGCGTGGGTTTGACGGTTTCTTCGGTCGCCTCCGTGTGCGCAGATCCGCCGACTCTCTCGGTATGCATTCACCGGACATCCAGTGCCTATGGTGCCCTGTCGACCGCGCCGCATATTGCATTTTCATTTCTCAGCGCAGGCCAGAACGAGATCGCGATGCGCTTCGCGGGGGCGGACGGTTGCCGAGGCAGCGAACGCTTCACGCATGGGGAGTGGCGTGAGGGCACCCTGGGTCAACCCATCCTGGCTGGTGCTGCGGGTGTGTGCGAATGCGAAATCGTCCAGCGGATCGATATCGGCTCGCATACGATGCTAATCGCCGAGGTGGTCGCGGCCGAGTCGAGCACGTCTGCGCCGATCATCAATTTCGAGGGACGGTTCTTGCCGGTCCAGTGAGCGAGCCTCAAACCGGCACGGTGCCATCGCGCTTGAGCGTGCGGATGGCGAAGGTGGAGCGCAGGTCGTGGACGCCCGGAATGCGCGAGATGCGGTCCAGGATGACGGATGCGTAGTGCTCCATGTTGATGGCGACGACTTCGGCGATCAGGTCGTATTCGCCGCTCACCACATGACAGGCGAGGATTTCCTGGATTTCGAGCAACTGCGCCGAGAGCGTGTTGAGGTCACTTTCGCGCAGCCGCTTGATGCTCAGGTAGGCGTGAATTGAGTAGCCGAGTTTGCCGGGGTCGACCACCGCCTTGTAGCGCTCGATGACACCTTCCCGTTCGAGCATGCCGACCCGCCGCAGGCAAGGCGTTGGCGACAGATGAATCCGCTCGGCAATGTCCTTGACCGACATGCGGCCGTTCTGCAGCAGCAGCCGGATGACCTTCAGATTGATTTCGTCAAGACTGCGCGCTCTACTTGCCATGACGCCGATTATGGGCTGTCAGCACTTGACGATGAGTGCATCGCTGCCGTGGGTCAGGCGCTCGCATCCATCGTCTTGCACGATGACGTTGTTGACGAGCCGGACGCCGAGGTGCTCCTCGGCACTGAACAGGTTCGGCGCGATCGACAAGGTCATGCCCGCTTCCAGCCTTTGCGTACCTTGGGCCGACAGGGACAGACGCTCTCCGGTGGCCGGCGGAAAGGCCGGCGCGACGCTGTAGCCGATCGTGTGCGCGACCAAGTGGTCGAGTTTCACGGCCCGGAAGACATCCATGCCCGCATCGAAAACTTCGCTAATGGTGACGCCGCTGCGCAAGACCGAGAGCATCGAGGCTTGGGCGCGCAGCACGGCATCGTACATCGCGCTCAAACGCGCCGGCGCTTGCCCCAGCACATAGCTGCGGCCGATCGACACGGTGTAGCGTTTCCACGGTACGGCGAACTCCGCGTTGCCGCTTTCTCCATGCCGCAGCAGGCGATCTGTTGGCGCCCCATGCGGGTAGCCGCCGCGCGGGCCTCCGCAAAGGTTGAGCGGCACGGGCGGTGCATCTCCGCCTTGGCCCAGGATCGTTTGATAGATGACCGAAGCCAGATCGCATTCGCGCCGTCCTTCGCGCAAGGCCTCGGAGAAGGCGGCGATTGCGGCATCGGCAATTCGCCCGGCTTGGCGCAGGCAATCGAGTTCTTCGACCGAGCGTACCAGCCGCAGGTCGTTGACGAGGTCCGGCATGTGAACGAATCGCGCCCCGAGAATTTGCTGGATTGCCTGATGTTGCGCCGGCGTCAAGTACCAGGGCACGACTTCGACCCCACAGCCTCCGCCCAGGTCGCGTGCCTTCAGGATCGCGGCCAAGCCTGCGATCGGATCGTCTCCGCGAAAGGCGGACCATCCGAGCAGTTCACCATAGATCGCGTGGTCGGTGATCTCCGCATGTTCCCCTGCGCGTGTGTACAGAACAAGGCTGTCATTCCGGCTGTCGAGCAGGGCGCATTGGAACGATTGATAGCTCTTGGCATCGAGGCCGGTCAGCCAATGCAGCGTGACCGGATGCAGCGCAATGAAAGTCTCCAGGCCGGTTGCGCGGATGGCTTCGAAGGCGCGGGCCTGTCTGCCCAGGTAAACCTCGCGGGGAAACACGGTGGAGGGCATGGGCTACGCCACGATGATGTCACGCGGAAAGCGGGTCAGCAGCTCGGTTCCGGTCTCGGTGATCAGCACGTTATCGATGGCCCGCACGCCGATGTGCTCTTCGGGAATGAAGATCGGCGGTTCGATCGAGATCACCATGCCGGCGCGCAGGATGTCTTGCGAGCCACCGAACATGTTGACTGGCTCGCCCCAAACCGGAGGAAAACCTGGCGCAATGCCGTAGCCTGTGGTGTGAATGCGGTAAGCGTCGTAACCGGCGCGCGCGATCACGGCCTTGGCTGCCTCGTGGCAGTCGATCGCGCGCGCGCCGTCACGCATCTTGGCGCGGCAGGCGTCGGCGGCATCGCAGACGATGTCAAACAGTTCGCGCACCCGCGCCGAAGGCGGCCCCATCGAAAACTGACGGCCGATGGTGACGGTGTAGCGCTTGGCGACGCCGCCGAATTCGATATTGCCGGTATCGCCCATCTCCAAACGTCGCGCTGACGGGTTGCCATGGCTGAAGGCGGCGCGTGAGCCGGAAACGAGGTTCAGCGTCGAAGCTGCCAGGCCGCCATGGGCCACCAGGCTGCGATAAACCTCGCCGGCGACTTCGAACTCGCTGCGCCCGACGGCCAGCGATTGGGCAAACACGCCCATGGCGCGGTCGGCATTGCGCGCGGCCTCGCGGACATGGACCAGTTCCTCCGCCGATTTCGCTGCCTTGAGTGTCGGGATCAGAGAATTGGCTTCGAGCGCGAGGGCTTGGCCGAGTAGCGATTTGATTGCTTCGTAGTGATGCGGATGCAGGTAGTAGCCCGGCACCTCGATGCCGACACGCTGGCCCGGCAGAACGAGCTTGCGCACGAGCCGGTCAAACGCCATCATCGGGTCCTCCGGCTCATTGCCGCCCCAGCCGATCACGGTCTCGGCTACCGTGTCCTGCTCATATTCCGCGCATTCGGCGGCGCGCACCAGCATGGTCAACGGCTCGCCGTTGGCACCGACGAACAGGCATTGAAAAGCCTGATAGCTCTTGGCATCCGAGCCGGTCAGCCAGTGGATCGACACCGGATGGATCGCGATCAACCAGTCGAGACCTGCTTGGGCAATGGCTTGCCGGGTTGCCGTGAGACGACGCGCGAACTCGGCGCTGCTGAAATCGTGGCGTGACATGGTTAGAGCGCGGCGCGAGCGGTCATGAGGGCCGCGCGCGCACCTTTGTCGAGAAGCGCGAGATCGGGCGTTAAGGTGACGAGGTCGAAGCCTTCACGCAGTTTGCGAGCGGCGAACTCGGCACCCGCGCAAAAGATGCCCGCACGTTTGTGATGTGCCTTGGCAGCGGTCAAGATGCGCGCCACCGCGTTTATCACCACGGGGTCATCGCTGTCTGGGCGTGGAACGCCCGTGAGCGATTGCGAAAGATCGGCGGGGCCGATGAACACGCCGTCGAGTCCCTGAACCGAGAGGATCGCATCAAGGTTGTCGAGACCCTTGCGGGTTTCGATCATGGCCAGCAGAACCAGCGTGTTGCGGGCGCTCTGGGCATACGGCGCTCCGTAGCGCAAGGCCGGCCGGCGCGGACCGAAGCTGCGGCTGCCGTGCGGTGGGTATTGCGCGGCGGTGACGATGGCTTCGGCCTCCTCCGCGGTTTCGACCATCGGGACGATGACGCCATAGGCCCCCATGTCGAGCGCGTACATCAGGTCGTCGGGCCGGTTCCAGCGCAAGCGCACGAACGGCTCCGCGCCACCCAGTTCGATGGCCATCAGCATCGGCATTAACGCACTCACGTTCATCTCGGAATGCTGTACGTCGAGTACCACGCAGTCGTGGCCCGCATGGGCCAGCGTCTCGGCGGCCAGCGGGCTGGCGATTTGCATCCAGCTTCCGCAAGCGGGGCGCCCTTGCGCCCAGAGGTCGCGTACCTTGTTCATGGTGTCAGGCTTTCAACAGCTTCAATGATGCGCCGGCAGGCCTCGACGAGGCGGGGTTCGTCGAGCGCAAAAGAAAGGCGCACGAACGGCGAAGCTTGGAAAGCCGCGCCCGGCACGGTGGCAACGCCTGCGCTGTCCAGCAGGTACTCGCACACCTGTGTGTCGTCTTCGAGCACTTGGCCTTTGGGCGTGCGCAAGCCCAGGCAGGCGCCGACGTCGGCAAACACGTAGAAGGCGCCGTGCGGCATGACGATGGACAGCCGGGAGCAGTCCGCCAGTGCGTTCATGACCAAGTCGCGCCGGTGCGCCATGATCGCGCGCCAATGCGCGACCAGTGATTGATCGGCGATCATCGCCTCGACCGCGGCGAACTGCGCCGGCGTGCAGGGCGAGGAGGCGGTCTGCGATTGCACCTTGGCCATGGCCGAGATGAGCCACTCGGGACCGGCCGCGTAGCCGATGCGCCATCCGGTCATCGCATAGGTTTTGGAGACACCGTTGATGACCAGCAACCGTGAAGCCAGATCGGGCGCGCGTACCGCCAGGCAAATATGCTGGTGACCGTCGAAGACGAGTTGCTCGTAGATTTCGTCGCTCATCAGGAGCACTCCGGGATGCGCCCGCACGACGTCGAGGATCGCGTCGATCGCCTGCCCGGACCAGACCGCGCCCGTCGGGTTGTTGGGCGAATTCAGGAGCACCCATCGCGTGCGCGGCGAGAGGGCGGCTGCCAGCGCTTGCGCCGAAGGCTGGAAACCGTCCTGCGCCGAGGTCGGCACGATCACCGCGCGCCCGCCGCAGAACTCGACTATGTCGATGTACGACACCCAGGTCGGCGTGAAAATGATGACCTCGTCGCCAGGTTCAAGCGTGGCGGCAAAGGCGTTGTGGATGACCTGCTTGGCCCCCGAGGCCACGTGAATCTGCTTCGTGCCGTAGACCAGACCGTTTTCGCGCCGGAATTTCTCGATCACCGCAGCCTTGACCTCGGGGCCGCCGTCGGCTGCGGTGTAGCGCGTCTTGCCCGCCTTGGCCGCTCGATTAGCCGCCTCGATGATGTGCGCCGGGGTATCGAAATCGGGCTCGCCCACGGCCAGCGAGATGATGTCCTTGCCTTGCGCGCGCAGCTCGGCGGCACGCGTGGACATGCCGATGGTCGGCGAGATTGACATCCGGCGCACGCGTGCGCTGATGGGAGCGAAAGCTTCTTTCATTGAATCCGGTTTCACTTCAGTTCTCCAGCGCGCTGCCGAGTGACCCGCGGCGCATGAAACCGGCGCGCTCCAGACCGGCAATCCCGCAGAACCGGCTTTGCCAGACCGCCGGGATTGCTCCATTTGAGGAGGAGCGCTGAAGGCGCACCGGGGGGAGGAGGGAGAACGTCATCTGCTGGCTTGCTCCGATTGCACGTGCTGGTTGACTTCTTCTTCGACCTGCGCCCAGATGCGCGCCTTCAGCGCCAGATACTCCGGAGAAAGCTGCGCCGAAACATGCCGGGGGCGCGGCAAGGTGTTCTCGATGACCGCTTTGACGCGCCCCGGACGTGAGGAGAGGACGACGATCTTGTCGCCCAGCGTCAGCGCCTCATCGATGTTGTGGGTGATGAACAGGATGGTCTTGCCGCTTTTTTCCTGAATGTTGAGCAACTCTTCCTGCAACACCTGGCGCGTCATCGCATCCAGCGCCGCGAAAGGCTCGTCCATCAGCAGTACTTCCGGGTCGCCGGCGAGCAGGCGCGCCAGGGAGGCGCGCTGCTGCATACCGCCGGAGAGCTCGGCTGGGTAGCGGTCGCCGAAATCGGTGAGTTGCACCATGCCGATGAAACGCTCGGCGATCTTGCGCCGTTCGGCACGAGCGACGCCGCGCAACGCGAGCGGGTATTCGACGTTCTTGCGCACTGTCATCCATGGAAACAGCACGTACTGCTGGAACATCATCCCGCAGCGCGGCTCGATCGCTGTGATCGGCGCACCGCGCAGCATGACAGCGCCGCGGGTCGGCTGAATGAAGCCGGCGAACATGTTCAGCAGAGTCGATTTGCCGCAGCCCGAGGCGCCGACGATGCAGATGAATTCACCCTCCTGGGCCGAGAACGACAGATCGACGAGCGCCGTCACTTCGAGGCCGGTGCGGGTACGGTAGATTTTGCTGACGCGTTCAGCAGCAAGCATGGGAACAGACATCACTTCTTTCGGTGAATGTTTCAGCGGCGCAGGTATTCCCACGGCAGGATCATGTGTTCCAGCCGTTCGGCGAGAAAGTCCGCGACCAGCACGGTGATCGAGATACCCAACATGCCTACCAGCACGAGCCCAAGATTGGCGCCGTCCTTGGCGCGCCAGATCAGGGCGCCAAGGCCGACCTGGGCGGCAATCATTTCAGCGGTGATCACGCAAGACCAGGCAATCGCCAGCGTGACCTTGAGGCCGGAGATGATGCCGGGCAACGCAGCCATCAAGACGACGCGCATGATCTGGAAACTGTTCGCGCCCAGATTGCGCGCGGCGCGAATCAGCATCGAATCGACGCGGCGCGTACTTTCATAGGTGTAGAGCAGGATGTAGATCCACGAACCCATGAACACGATCGCGGTTTTCTGGCCTTCGCCGATGCCCAGCCATAGGATCGTCAGCGGAATCCAGGTGATCGACGGCAAAGGCCGAAGCAACGAGACGAACGGGTCGAGAGCGGACTTCACGGGCCACCAGACCGCCATCACCACCCCAAGGGGAATCGACACCAGGGCCGCCAGCCCGAAACCGGAGAACACGCGCCGCGACGAAGCCACTACCGCGCGCCACATCTCTCCATCCTGGATCAGTCCGCTTGCTTCCAGCCAGACTTCACGCGGCGAGGGGAAGAAAACCGGGGAGATCCATCCCCGCGCGCTGGACAACTGCCAAAGCAGCAGCAACGCGACGACCGAGCCGATCTTGATCGTTGTCCTCGGCGCGAATACAACCGAGAAGATGGATTGAACGCGAGTAAGCGCCACGGAATTGAGCAATCCCGGATTACTTGAGCTTCACGAAGGAGGTGTCCAGCGCTCCCTTGATGTTGGGCAGTTCGCGGATCTTTTTCTGCTCGAACAGCCACTGTGAGAACTCGTTGAGCTGGATCTCCTGGCCCTTCATGTTCTCGACGAATTTTTCCCGTGGGATGTACTGGAAGGTCTTCATCCCCGCCTTGATCGAACCCAGGTCGAGCTTCGAGTAGCGCTGGTAGATTTCGGCTGCCTTGCCGGGGTTGGCGTTGATGAAATCAACGCCCTCGAAAATCGCGTTCGCGAGGCCTGTTGCAACGGCAGGCTTTTCCTTGACCAGCTTCTTCGAGATCACGAGCACGTCGGCGGAAGTTACGGTGCCGGTGCGTCTGAAGCTTTCTGTGTCGTTGTCGCGGCCGATCACCTTGCCGCCGGGCCGGGCTTCGGCCGCCTTCGACAGATAAGGTTCCCAGACGCAGACGGCATCGACGTCACCCTTTTGCAGTGCCATCGTCATTTCGGCGGCGGGCAGGTCGAAGAACTGGATGTCGGCCTTCGACATCTTATTGTCTTTCAGCAGCATGCTCATGGTGAATTCGGCCGATGTATTGGCCGCCACGCGCTTGCCCTTGAGGTCGGCGATGGTATTGATGCCCGACGCGGCATAGCAGCCTTCGGCGCCCGGCGCCTGCTCGACGTTGGCAAACCAGGAAAAGCTGTCGTTGCCGCGGGAGATCTGCGAAATGATCGCGGTACGGCCCAGGTTGGAAAAATCGGCGGAGCCGGAAGTCACCGCCATGAGACGGTCGGCGGAACTCGCGATCGATTCGTACTTGACGTTGATGCCGCGCTTGGCAAAAAAGCCCTCGTCAATAGCCACCATGATTGGCAAATGCCCGAGCCACGCAAGCGACCCGGCAAAGGTCAGATTGGTTTTTTCCTGGGCGAAGGCGTTGTGCGAGCCCAAGACCAGCGCGACGGAAAGCAGCAGACGGGAGGCGATATTCATGAGGTCCCCTTTACGTGTTGATGGTTGTCATCCTAAGAATTGGATGAATGGTAACAAAGCTGTCGGCAAATTGGAATATTAATTCATGGAGTTGCTTAATTTTGGAGTAATCATTCAATTTGAGGTGAAATTGAATTGATTTCCTGACTCGCTTCGGGGACGGGAGTTCTTTTCCCAGCATGTTTTCACCAAAAATCAACGTTTACCCTGCACTGAGTCAGTGCTGCGTGTCTTGGCCGGCGTGTCGGGACAGGGCAGACCCAATCCCATCCCGATCCGCTCATTGATGAGTTCGACCAGCGTCGCGGTGCATCGTTGCACCAAGTCGCGCACGACGGCGCGGCGCGGGCTGACCAGGGACAGTGTCCAATGCACAGCCGGACACAGTGGAACCGATCGCAGAAGACCCGCGCGTTGATCCTCGATGAAGGCACCCTGGGTCAGCAGACTCACGCCGGTTCCGGCCCGCAGCAAGGCGCGCAGGATCAGGTGGTCGTCCACCGTCAGCACCGGCTTCATCCAACGGTTGTCAGCCGCGCTCCAAGCCGTTAGCACTCGGCGAGAGGCATTGGACCCCGAAGGTAGCATGAGCGGCAACCGCGCCAGTTCGTCGATGGTGGCCTCGTCGAGATCGGGCAACAGATCGGACCGTCCGACAAGGAACACTTCCTCGCGCATCAACGGGCGCAACTGGAATTCCTTTTGCGGCTGCGGATCATGCACGCAGGCGATATCGACCTGCTCGCGCACCAGCCATTCGTGGATGTAGGCCGAGTAGCCGCCGATGAATTCCAGGCTGACGCCCGGACATTGCAGCGCCATCCGCTTGGCCAGCGGCGGTGCCAGATAAGCGCCCACGACCGGCGGCAGAGCGACCCGCAAGACACCGCACGCGCTGTCGCCCGTGTGCTCGATGTCGGAGCGGGCGTCTGCCACCTGATGCAAGATCGTGCGGGTGTGGCGCAGCAGTTTTTCGCCAGCCTCCGTCAGGCTGATCCCGTGGCCGTGGCGGTTGAAGAGCGGCTGGCCCAACTCCTCCTCCAGCAAACGGATCGCGCGGCTGACGGCCGGCTGCGAGATGTGCAGCATCTCCGAGCCGCGGCTGTAACTGCCGCATTCGGCCACGATCTGAAAATATCTGAGCGTACGCAAATCCATCCTGTCATTCTCTTCGTGTTGTCGGCGCGGCACGCCCGCTTCGCTGCAGTTCCAGACAGTCGCGCAGACGATGCCAACGCATCGCCGCGCTGACGCCCAGGTGCAACGCGCCATGTATGGACCAAGGGCGCGGCGACTGTACTGTAGACTGCTCAGCCATGAAACTCATCGACTCCCTTCTGGCCGAGGCCCCCGGCATGGTAGTCGTGCGGCGCGATCTGCATGCGCATCCCGAACTCCGTTACGAAGAAGCACGTACGGCCGGCGTGGTGGCTGCCAAGTTGACCGAATGGGGTATTCCGATCCATCGTGGATTGGGCGTCACGGGCGTGGTCGGCATCGTCAAGAACGGCGGTAGTGACCGCGCGATCGGCCTGCGCGCGGACATGGACGCGTTGCCGCTTACCGAGCTCAACACCTTCGCACATGCAAGCAAGCATCCCGGCAAGATGCATGCTTGCGGCCACGACGGGCACACCACGATGCTGCTCGCCGCCGCGCAGCACCTCGCGAAGCACCGACACTTCGACGGCACGGTCTATCTGATCTTCCAACCTGCGGAGGAAGGCGGCGGTGCCGGCGCACGCAAGATGATCGAGGACGGGCTGTTCGAAAAATTTCCCATGGAGGCTGTCTTCGGTATGCACAACTGGCCCGGCATAAAAGCCGGCCAATTCGCGGTTAGCCACGGGCCGGTGATGGCATCAAGCAGCGAGTTTCATCTCGTCGTGTGCGGCAAGGGCGGCCATGCCGCGCTGCCGCACACCAGCATCGACCCGGTACCGATTGCCTGCGAGATCGTGCAAGCGTTCCAGACCATTTTGACGCGCAACATGAAGCCGGCCGATGCGGGAGTGCTCTCGGTCACGATGTTCCATGCCGGCGAGACCCTGACCGTGACCCCAAACGACGCCAAGCTGGGGGGCACGGTACGCACTTTCTCGATCGAGGTGTTGGACCTCATCGAATCGCGTATGCGGCAGATCGCCGAGAGCATCTGCGCGGCGCATGGCGCGGACTGCGAATTCAAGTTCACCCGCAACTACCCGCCCACCATCAATACGGCAGCCGAAGCCGACTTCATGCGCCGCGTGATAGCCAGCATCGTTGGCGAAGAGAACGTGCTCAAGCAGGAGCCGGCCATGACCGCCGAGGACTTCGCCTTCATGCTGCAGGTCAAGCCGGGGGCTTATGCTTTCATCGGCAACGGCGACGGCGCGCACCGCGACACGCACCACGGCATCGGTCCCTGTACGCTGCACAACTCGAGTTATGACTTCAACGACCAACTCATCCCGCTCGGCGCGACTCTATGGGTGCGGTTGGTGGAGCAGTTCCTCAATACACCGAAACGTCTGGAAGAAGAGACGGCATAGGCATGTGGAGAGTCTTGCGCCGCGCCCCCCTTGCGGGTTGGTGCGGTGTTTGCTCTGACACGTTGGTGATAACGGAAATTTGAATTTTGCAGGGCCGGCTGGATACCTATCAGGCTGCTGAAATACTGGTTTCCGGGTCTTGAGCCAAGAAGGACGACCTCATAGAACGGCCTACAAGCGTTTTTTTCAAGGCGGGTAAGGGGTGATTCGGAGCCGAAATTTCCTCTTCAAAATAGTATCCTGAATCCGTGAGTCCCAGAGTGAAAACGCTTCACCCCGTAGGTGAGTTTCTTCCCTTGAGGTCACGGATTCAGGAGTATTTCAGCAGCCTGTTATGCCCTGCGGCGACGGCAAAACCGTGATGCTCGGCCTGCAAAACGAGCGCGAATGGCAGGTGTTCTGTACCCAAGTGCTGGAGCAGCCGGCGCTGGCCGGCGACCCCCGCTTTGCTTCTAATCCGCTGCGCGTACCTTGAGCGTTAATGCAGCGCTTGGGCCGGCGCGATGACACCAAACGGCCCGCAACTCCGGCATGCCTGAGCGGCTGCTGGGCCTGCTCCGCACTGCCGCGCAGTCTCGCCATGCCATGCACGCACCGCGAACTTTTGGGCGGGACGGTAAACCTAAAAACCGCAGTTGACACCGCAAAGTGGCTGCATGTACCTGTCGGAAAACAACTTTGCGAGATTGTTCCGGACACCAATTTGGAACTGCTCCGCAGTAGCCAAAATTGGCTGAAAACCCGCGTCAATGCTGGGTTTCGGCCGTTTGAGTATGCTGCCAACTGCCGTTTTAGGGTAAAGCATGCAGACATGTCATGTAGAAATACAAAGAAACAGTTGTCCATGCGCAACAAATCAGAAATATTTCTTCATGGAATAGTGAGGCTGTGTCACAATAAAAATGGTTACAACAAGCGTGGCTCGGAACAGGGAGCGCAGATCGTGGCCGTCCAAGGATGGTGTTCCCACTCCGAGCCACGCTTGTTTTGTGAAAATTCACTATAGCGGATTATGAATCCGGCTTCAATATTCTTGGAGACAATATGTATTTCATAGCGTTATCTTGAATCCGTAATCTCAGGCGCGGCGGCGCATCACCCTAAGGGGGGAATTTTTCTTCCTGAAGTTACGGATTCAGATGTTTATTGAAAAATTGGATATCAATCATTTTTAACAATCAACACAACGAGGTGTCACATGAGGAAACATGAGGAGTCACTAGCCGTAAATTCCTCCAGATTTGAACCGGGTGCGAATAGGCTATCTTGCTGGAAGACCAGAATGGCGGTATTCGTTCACGCCTTCACCCTGGTCTTGATGAGTTTGGGCGCTTTCCTGCTGCCGGCCACGGGTTCGGCGCAATCGTCCGATATCGAAACTTGGCAAACCGCCATCAAACAGACACCACCGCCTGGGCAGGGATGCTTTCAGGCATCCTATCCCGATATGCAATGGGAGCCTGTTTTTTGTGCCCCGTCGCAAGAACTGGCACCGGTTCTGCCTGCGTGGCCACCTGCCTTGAGTAGCAATACCCGAGCCGCGCTGCCCAGCCCGATAGGCGGTTACGGCTACTCGGCCAAGGCGGTTGGGGGGCCAATATGGGCCGCGGAAGGTTCTTTTCTCAATGTCACCGGCGTGACCAGCGTGCTGGACTCATCCTACGGTGAGAATGGTTACTCGCTGCAACTCAATACCGATTTTTTCACCATACCAAGCAGCAGCAGTGTCTGCGGTAATAGCAGAGGCTGCACGGGCTGGGTGCAGTTCGTATATCAAAATTATGTTTACCCTTGGAACTATGGAAATCTCGCGATATGGTATTGGGTTCAAGGGGCGCAGTCATGTCAGTATGGATGGACCTCCTTCAGCGGCAGCGGCGGCGGCTGGTGTTATTATCCCAGTGGTGTGAATATAGCTTTACAGCCGCTTTCGAGTTTCAATAATAAGATAAGTGTCAGCGGGCAAACGCTTAATGGCGTGGATAGTATTGCCATGACCATCGGAGGGCGTGCCTATTCCACGGCGACCTCGACCCGCATTAAGGAGTTGCCCCAGCTCTGGCAGATCGCCCAGTTCAATGTGTTTGGTATGGGCAACTACTCCAGTGTAAATTTCAACAACGGCGCGGCATTGACCATCAGTACAAAAATTGATAATGGCACCGCCAATACACCCGATTGCTCAGAGGAGGTTGGCACGGGCGAATCGAACAGGCTGTACTACAACAGCCCATGCTGCCGTTATGGCGGAGGCAAACCCTCGATCGCCTTTGTTGAAGGCACCGACAGCAATCCCAATAAATTCACCTGCGCTGATTTGGGCAACAACACGATTACGCCGGAGGTAACGCCAGCGGGAAGCGGCACGATTACACCGTCCGTTGCGCTTGAGGTGCCCAACCGGGCTGTCTCGACCTTCAGGGTAACGCCCAGCGACAGCAAGTACTACAAGATCGGCTCGGTCACCGGCTGCGGCGGTTCGCTCAGCGGCAATGTCTTTACCACCGCGCCCGCCACGGGCGATTGCACTGTCACGGCAGCATTTGTTCCCCAGACCTACACCGTCACGGGCTATGCATACAGCGGCGGCACCATCAGCCCATCTGCCACGGTCGATGCGGGTACAACCTACACGTTCACGGTAACGCCAAGCGCCGGGTACTACATCGCCTCGATCAGCGGTTGCAACGGCACGGCATTTACCGGTAACAGCGCCAGCACCACGGCCAGCTCCTACACCACTGGCGCCGTCACTGGTAATTGCACGGTTTCCGCGACCTTTACCGCCTTGCCGGTCACCATCACGGCCAGCGTAAATGGCGAGGGCGGCACCATCAGCCCATCGGGAGATATCTCGGGCGTGGTTCGGGGAACGACCCGAGCATTCACGGTGACGCCGAGCGCCGGGTACTACATCGCCTCGATCAGCGGCTGCGGCGGCG
>Ga0209628_10000827_pt1 | contig 19364 bp, 12 predicted proteins | sample TergutCu122P4_FD_187285 | JGI IMG/M metagenome (GOLD analysis project Ga0209628, IMG submission 187285) | Cubitermes ugandensis P4 segment gut microbial communities from Kakamega Forest, Kenya - Cu122 P4 (SPAdes) (version 2) | ecosystem: Host-associated > Arthropoda: Insects > Digestive system...
CTGAAGCATTTTCCTGTTTTTCAAAGAGTTTTTAGAGTTTCTGTGTTATTTCAAAATCGTTGAGTGTTTATTATACAATTTCTCATGGAACCCCTAACAGTATTCTGTGGAAAGCTAGTTGAGAAACATGCCTCCAGTCACATGCTTACTGCTACAGGCTATGCAAAAATTACCTCTTTCAAATTAAATACTGGTTACACAACAAAAGAAAAAGAAACTGTTCAAAAGTTTGGCATTTTACATAGCTATGCCATCTTCTGATTTGGGTACACCTGCACGCACACGCACATGCACATACACACACACACACACACTCCCTCACTCACAAGCACCTATAGCCTATAATGCACAACTGACCAAGTGTGCATGCATATACAGGTACACACATTCACACATGGAAGCTTAAGTGGAAGTGCAATCATGTGAATATAACACTAGCCTCTTCACAATGGCCAGACTTGATCATGGCAGGTCTTACCAGCTTCATTAGTTCACTGCAGAAAAAAGAGTTAATTTTCAGTTGCAAGTATATGTACAAAGCTCTGCAAAGAAACACATTTCCCAGTTCATTGGTTTGTATATTTTTCTTTCCTGTCCACAATTACCATCAAGTACTTAAAATTTTACAATGACTATGAAGTCACAATTTCTGACAATCAATCCTTTATAAAACATTCCAAAAATGTTGTCCTATTGGTGCTTTCATGATGTTTCTACCTCACATTACATGGCAATGATGGTAGGACTGGTAAGCAATGATCTGGAAAAGATTTCAAAAGTAGCAGCAGTGGATTATTCAAGAACCCAGCATTCCCCTGGAAGGAATGAGAAAAACATGGCAAATATAGAACAGTAGCCTGTATCCTGGTCAATATTCAAACAAGACACCTCCCAAAATACAAGTTAGAGCATTACAGTTACACAAGTCTGCTTGGTATGAAAATGTTGTCATACCTCTGTCTTTCCATTTCTGCCAGTCTTTCCACTTCATCCATTTTTCTGTCATGGTAAGTCCTCTTTCTGGCATGTCCCACAGCTCTGGTAGCTTCATCAGATACATCTGTACTACTACTGGATGACTCGGAATGTGATCGTTTCCTAAACAATGTAAAGTATACCTAGTTTATGCATTCTGTTCCAATGCTGATTCAGATTCAAGGCCGTCTATATATGAATTAAATGCATTAAGGCTTGAGGTAGTAAATGGGATGAAGAAGATAAGAAGTGGTACAGACATAAATAACACCACTCACACGAACTATAAGAACATGACCAACCATAACCTAATTTAAAGCAATAAATGTCAAGTTTGCGAATGTCTTCTTTTTCACTACGCTATTCATTGTCACATTCGGAACCAGGGCCAGTCATATTTGTTACCGGCATAAGTGAACGTAATATTAATGGATAAAAAACAATCATAAATGCTTGAAACTGCCAAAACCACAGAATTGTTTTAACAAAGATGCTCAGTTCAGTATACAAAAACATCCACAGCGATTCTTAAAAGTAACACATAATCGCAAAACCGATCTGAACACCATGCACTTGTAAATCAACATATTAAAACTTACCTTGACTTTGCACTACGTTCTCTTGATTTGTCTCGATGCTTACTGTGGGTACTTCTGTCACGAGATTTTGAACGTTTACTTGTATGTTTACTTTTATGTCGCCTTTTAGGAGACTTGCTTCTCGTTCTGGATCTACCCATGCTATAGTAAATACAACACTGGTTATATCTGCACCATGTAACAAAAACAACTCGCTACTGAAATCCCAACACTGCAAAACTTCTCATCACACTTCCATAACCATGTTGAGATTAAAAGGGGACTGGTCTGCGGCAGAGGCTTCCACAATTAATGTTACTAACAAAACCAAATTTCAAAATACTTCTTTCAATACTGCTAAACTGAATGGATTCTACTACTGTAACACACACCAACCAAACTTAGACTCATGATACGTTACGCACAACGAACACCTCCACGCGCATATATTCTTACAGTTAATACCAACCCAACCACCATTGCATAACATGATCCATGGCCTGTACCACCGTGTTGACGGGCAACTCTGACATTGGCTGCGTTCCATTAGGGCAGTTCACAGCTCCTTTCAGTAAAGTGACGATATAAGAGCATTAATATTGTCCGTATTTTTCCGTGCTTGCAATATATCGCTCATTAAATGGCAATGTGTCTAAACTCACACAATTTGTAAACTGAGATACCCTCATTACTAGACAGATGGGTTACAAGCACACCTTCTGTCCAAATTTTGTGTCCAAAAAAAAAAGTGTGTCCTTATATTTTTGAAAAAACATAAAATGTTGGTCTACTGAGAATCGGTCAAGTTTTTATGTCTCCTGTAAAATTCCGGCTCGGTGGGTTAAGATAAATTGTTTCATTGCTTACTATTGTATCCAACAAACTGCACTTTAGTTTCACTGTATTACCATTATGTACCATAATAATCTCCTAAACATATAAGTCCTTTCTGAACCATCATCAGGGATGTACCTTCCTGATAATGGCTCAGAAAGGACCGAAACGTGTAGGAAATTACAATAAAGTGTACTAAGCAAAATTACCTATGAGTACATTTTGTTGGACTCATTAACATACATACAGAGGACATGAGATGTCATGCATATCCTGAAGTAAACACAAGATAGGCTTTCTGAGTATGACAGAATGTTTGTATATGTTACTGAATGAGCAACAGAATTTGTTGTTTTTCAATCGTGTATTGCTTTCAAAATAAATGAGTTTATATTTGGAAGTGAATTTCACACACAGTTTACATATTACACAATACACCATTAACAACAAAATTAATTCCTGCACATTGGGACAGGTCTAGACAATTGGAGTTTGGTTTTTGGACTGACCTGGATTCTGAAATGCCTATAACAAGTTATCATTAGGGTTCTGGTCTTCTGGGATATGCAACTTGATGGTTAGGTAGTTCCCAATTAAGAGGGATGGTATTGCCTTCAAGTTCAGGGGCCAAGCAGTCCAATATGAATTGGTTGGTGGTGGATGACACAAGTTTATGAAGAGGGTTATTTATTTGCAGAAGTCTAACGCAACTAACTACATGGAGCAGAGTCCTTCTGGAAAATTTTCCTTCCTACTCACAGACATTTGACTATAGTCTGAACGTGAACCTACTATATCTCTGTAGCAGACCCACATGCACACATTCATTTCTTACAATGAAATGTGTTTATTATGAAATGAGTAGCAGTGACTGAAACACAGACACATAGAGAATGTTTATGCACACTGAAATCATGATAAATGTTACAATATTTTCATACAAAACAAATACAAGTGACTAATGCTTGAGTGCGGTGCTTTTTTTCTGGACACAAGGTAATAACAATTCATGTTCAATTACTCCTCACAGCAGAAATCAACTGTAACAAAACCTATTAAAATACCGGTCTCAAAGTATTCTTTGTCAATAGACAATGAAAGATGTACAACTTGCCTGTGGTAGGAAGTTGAAAGTCATTTGGGTTCTTATCAAATAGACAGTTGAATTAATGCTACAACCGAAGATGTACAACTTGCCTGTGGTAGGAAGTTGAAAGTCATTTGGGTACTTATTGAATAGACTGTGGAATTAATGCAATAAATGTACCACAACACTTGAGGGCAAGATAGTAAACTACAGGGTACAAAGCTGTTGACTAGGCTGGGAAGGGAGAATGGGGCTGTGTGCAGGGCTTACTATATGCACAGCCTTGTGAGTTTTAATGAAAATACCATACAATGTGACCTTCCCTAATGTTCCTGTTGCAAAATTTCATTTACTTAACGTTCATAAAGTGAAGGGTTGTAATATTATGGGGCTCTAAGTGGACGTTGATTCAGTGGGTGCCCTAGTGTTCAGCAGCCAAAGAAAGATATCAGGGAAGGCTCAGTCTCGACTACCCTCCTGAACCTTCCCACTTTTATTTAAATGGTATACCTAAACAAAATTCCATTTAAGTGCATATGTTTTTGATTCACTGACATCACTATGATTTATTCCTTGGACAATTCTCAAATAAGTAATTTATTACAAAATTATCCAAATATAATTTCACGTATAAGAAAAGAAGTGTGGTGTTGAAAGGAAATTTTATGGAGGCAAATTTGTAACACAAATTTGGGTACCCCTGAAATTCTGAAAAGCTGGCACCCGTGGTGGTGGTGGTAGTAGTAGTAGTAGTAATAGTAGTAGCAGCAGCAGCAGCAGCAGCAATAGTAGAGTTGTGCATTCAGCGTTGATTCACATTTACATACACAGATGTATGTTCATACGTATGTGCAGCCTAAATATATATGTAAATAAAAAGGAAATCCTTCCATGAATGTCGTGCTAAACCTCTACGATTCTAAGTGTCTAGGGTGAATTTGACCACTTCCAATAATTTTCCCTTTAGCTTTCTTTACTTTTGAAGTCACTCACAAAGTACTTTATGTTGCACATTTTATCGTTGAACTCTGTACTTCATGCAATGAACATGTGTTTGCTCAGATTTCAGCAGGACTGCATGTAGCAGTCCTTCCAGTGTGGCCATATTTTCAAAATTTTCAAGACGGCTTCCCCTGGACTGTCTGTTTCTGATACCTGCCTGTGCGCCACCAGGATGTAATCTGATGACAACTTCTTGCTTTTCACTGATATGCCAAGAAGGGCTTGAGCTTCTTCCAGTTACTGGTTAGATGGTTCCCTCTTATCAAAGGTCCCTATAAAAATAAAAATTGTCTTGAATTCCAAGCTTGTATACGACATGCATAAAGAAATGGTATTCTCACTGCTATATAAGCATTCTCCATGGGGATTTATGCTTCTCCACCACCCGCCCATGAAACGCTGCGACATATTAAAATATCCGGTGGTTCTGGAATGTGATGCCATGTAGAATGGTAAACAGGTACCAGTCCCTATTGCTGGACTACTCTGCAGAGGCAGGCAGCAAGCTCCTCCAAGCTGTGGTGCAGATATGCCTACCTGCGCGTCATCCCCCCAAATCTTGTAAAGTTCATCAGCACCACTGTGAGAATTTCAAACCTCGCACAGCACATGCCTCTTCATATCCCTACCAAATCAATCACTCAGCAGTAATAAACTTCACAGAATATTAAGTGACACATGGAGCTACCAGATCAGTGAAATATAGGTGGCCCTGTGACCATGTAAAGCACCTAGAACTTGAGTTTTGTGTACAGCTGTGTTTATTACTAGATGGCTGTGGACCAAAATTAAATTCAGGTGGCAGCTTTTAGTATGAACTGCTAATACTAAGTTTCATAAAAATTAGCTTACTAGATTAAATTCTCTTTTAGCTTCTTATCATCTGAATAGTACAACTCAGTTTCCTACAAGAATTTACAATAATTCTGCTTCTGCTATTGACAATATCTTTATTAAAACATTTAAATATAATAACTTCACTGTGTAACATGGGTTAATGGGATGTTGGATCATGATGTTCAAATCATTGTTTCACAGATCATCACCACTCTTAATGTTGATAATCACTTTTATTTTAGGAGGAAGTTCAATACAACTCGGTTCTAGAATTCATTATTCAGTTAACCTATGAGTCCTGGGACAATGTCTTTGCATATGATGATGTGAATCTAAGTTTTAATCATTTTTTGAATACTTATTTAGGATTATTTTACTGAAGCTTCCCCCTCAAGAAATTTATAACAGATTGCATATTAAACCATGGCTTACACAAGGAATCAAAATTTCATGTATAAACAAAGAAGGCTTTTTTTTTAATTTGTAGAAACAGTAATGACCCAATATATGTTAACTCTTATAAAAAAATATTCTAGGATTCTAGCTGACCTTATTCATCTTGCTAAAAAAAATTCTACTATAATAATATTCTGGTTAATTCAACTACCAAGACAAAAACTACTTGGAACATCATAAATCATAATATTAATAGGAATACTTCAAGTAATGCTGTTTCTTCAATTAATGTAAATTGTACATTGGTCAACTGTAACCAAACTATTGCCAAAACATAATAACCACATTGCTACGTTAGCTCAGGACAAACTTGCAGCTAATACAAAAAATTGGAATGCAGCATTTATTAATGACAATCCATTACACTTCTTATCCAGTGCATTTAATCAATCATTTCCCTCCCTTAAATTGAAATTTGTATCAAGTAAAGAAATTGAAGATATTACTGGCTCTGCTAAATCAAAAGACTCTCTGGGTATGATAAGATATCAATATAAATTTTAAAAGCAAGTAGTACGTATATTTCATCCCCATTAACTTATTTATGTAATCAGATGCTTCCTTCAGGTTTATTTCCTTCTAGACTTAAATTCTCAGAAATTAAACCTCTTTTTAAAAAAGGCGATAAGTCTAACATTTCTAATTATATACTTATTTCCATCCTTACATCCTTTTCCAAAATTATTGAAAAGATTATTTGTACTAGACTTATTGAACACTTAAACTATAATCAGATCTTAGCAGAAGAACAATTTGTGTTCAGAAATAAATCTTCTCCTGACTCAGCCACTTATAAACTACTAAATGACATACATCACTAAACAGCAGATTGGGAGTGGAAAGTGTTTTTTGCGATATTAAAAAAGCTTTCGATTGTGTCAACCATGATATTTTGTTGTTGAAATTAAATTTTTATGAGATCATAGATGTAGTTAACAAATTGTTGGAATCTTATTTAAAAAATAAATCCAAAGAGTAATTATAGATAATAAACCAAAGCAATACTTCTCCAAATGGGAGCCAGTTAGTGATGGTGTTCCACACAGCTCCATACTTGGTCACTTGCTTTTTTTATTGTACAGAGTGGGCCAAAAGTAGGTATACAGTAATTTTTTTTTTTTCTTTACAGGGATTGTGAATGATGGCAGGGAACTTAACTACATACTATATACTGTATACCTACTTTTGGCCCATCTTGTATATTAATGATCTCCCAAAGTCCATTTCGGATACCTCTAATTCAATCCCTTTTGCCAACGACACAAGCATGACCATCACAGGTTCCAATCCCCATGAGTTTTCAAATACAGTAAATAATAGTATCACAAATAATACCAGTTGGTTTATAAGTAACTTACTGTCCTCAAATATTGACAAAACTCAATTTCTTCACTTTCTAATGAAAAATAGTAAGCTAACTGATTTATCAATTTCCTATGATAATAAACATATAACAAAAGTTCAAAAAGTTAAATTTCTTGGTTTAACAATAGATAATTATCTGTCATGGAATTTCCACATTCAAGAAATAATACCCAAATTAAATAAAGCTTTTTCACAATTAGATCAGCAAGGCCTTACTTGTCATATGAAGGAATGATGATGATTTGTGTTTCTTATTTTCACTCTATTATGACCTATGGCATTATATTCTGGGGTAATTCATCTCAAAATAATTCCATATTCAAGATTCAACAAAGAGCAATCAGAATAATTGTGAATTCAAGCACTAGAACCTCTTGTCATGAATTATTTACAGAATTACAGATTTTGACCCTGCAATCTCAGTAAATTTATTCCTTATTAATGCTTGCTGTTAAAAACAGATACCTTTTTAAATCAAATTCTAATGTTCATAATCTTAGTACAAGATATACTTCTGTTTTGCACCTGCCTACAGCTAATCTAACAATCTTCCAAAAGGGTGTCTTTTATTTGGGAAATAAAATGTACAATCATATACCATAGTCTCTCAAAGAGTCATTTCATGATGTTAGGTGGTTTAGATTGGCTTTGAGAAAAATTCTCTCACAAACATCTTCTATTCTTTGGATAAATACCTTAGTTGTAAATCTTGTGATTGACCCAGACTCTTATTTTGGAAGCCTATCTTCTACCCAGTATTAAGCAGTCAGTGTAAACTTATTTGTTGTTAAATGTTACATTATCATGTTTTACTTATAAATTTAATTAGTATGAGGGTTTTAAATTTGCGGTGTATATTGACATGGATTGTCTTCTGCAAACTTGTATGTTATTTGTTTAGTTGTTTATACCTAATATGACTAATTCCACATCTGTATGAACTATGGAATATGAATAAATGAGAATGCAAATGTGGTTAATAATGTGTGAAAATACTGAACTAAAACACAAACTCGGTACACAGGTAATCCAGGTTAGAGAAAAAACTTGCCAGTAGCTACTACGGCAGTATGTGTTTGACTATTCTACTTATTATTTTAATTTAGAGAATAGCCTCACAGAAGTGACTGCTATAAAACATTACACAACATGATGGACTTGTGCCCTTACTGATGTTTTAATCATTCATGGGATGGTTAAAAATATAAAACTTAATGAAAGAATATAAAATATTCAAAACTGCCATCTTGTGCTAATCCACATAAAGAATATACAGTACACCTCCATATGGATCTTACTGTGAAGAAAATATTGCACATTACTGTCAAAATACACTCTTGGTAGTCTTCTCCACGCAAAGAATTATTATTACAAACTAAAAATTCACCCCGCTTGAGGACCGGTTCAGCACAAATTACAGTAAAAATATTAATAATAGTTTTGTATTATATTTAATGGAAAGGATATGAAGACTGTACAATAAAGCATGAATTAACATGCTTCACAGTGACTAATGGTGCCATTATGTAGGCATTTTCAGTACAGTAATAACTGATTCCTGAAAAGTGTGACACAATTTTTAAAATGTTTGTTCCATAAATGTCTACAATATATCTAAAATTAACACACATGAATCTAATGAACATAAAAACACGAATGATGACAAGTCTGCAACCTTTAGGACTGCCAAAGTACTAATGTGCAAATTAAACACACACGCAAACTGAACATCGGTGCAGTATTTTAATTTTATTTCAACTGCACACCACAATTGTAAATCCTGTATTACAACCCTGATGACTTTCATCTGCAGTGTTGTGTGGATAAACACTAATTGTACAGTTGCTTTTATGACAAGGATGTTACAAATACCCTGTATGGTCACAAACATAATTTGCAAATGAGACTAGTCAGTACCTCTCAAGGAGCCAGTTTGCTTTTGTTCTCAAGAAAATGTCATTTGCCTCACAGAAAGTCAATTTTCTGGCCAATGAATATCATCTTTACCAACTCCAACAAGGTGAGTGGAGACAATATTCTGCAAAGTACGCCTTGCTTTAGTTTCTTCTTCCAGCTGTGACGACAGAAGTACTACATTGGATTTCAGCTCCTTTACTTGGTCCTTCAGTGCATACACTGTATCCACCAAGCTCCTGTCACAAAAACCAATGAAAAGTGTCAGATACAGAAAAACACAAAAATTAAAGAACAGCTGTGAACTTCAAAACAAAACAAACCAACGAAAGAAAGCACACAGAAGATAACATTTTCCAAATCAAATGGTTTCATTTCATGGAACTAGTGACTATCAGAAGGCCCCATTAAGCATAATAGTGTGCTTCTTCAAAAGTTCAGGGCTGCTAGTAGGCGTCTTCCAGTAGGAGATGCAAAACAGTTGCAATGAAAGGACCCTTCATAGGCCCACTCCTCCAATCAATGAAATGGGGAATCTTCCAACAATGATGAGTAACGTTACCTTCCTTATCCTGCAGCTAGACAATAAGATACATACTTTTCTTCTACAATTGTTTGATTTCCTGATGTCTCTTCAATTATAATCTTTTCCTCTTCTGCAATAAGCATCTGAGGGCTGTCCAGGAGTGCAGCTGAAATTAAACATGTGATAAAGTGTAAACGTGCGTGAGCGACTAGTGAAATCTGCACAAAAGAGAGCAGGAAGGGGAGATGGAAATCCACACTGTACTTCAAATTTTCATAACAGGTGGAATTAAACAAAATATAACCTACCGTAAACATTTATTTGCAAACAAGTTTAAAAATTAACAAAGAATTTATATATATCTATAAAATTATCACACATTTCATGCACTCTTAGTATACCAGTACTTTTATATGTAAAAACAATGATTGTATGTGTGTGTGTATTTATGTATGTATGTATGTATGTATGTATGTATGTATGTATGTATGTATGTACGTACGTATGTATGAATACATAAATCAACATACAAGACTTCAGAACTATAAAAATAGTTATATAAAATCATCTAACACTACAAATACCAAGCAACTATTTGTGCATAAGACAACAGGGTTATGCGGAAGCACGCACATAAGAGAGAAATTTAACTGACACAAACAGCCATGGAACATGGCCTAAAATCATATGTAAGAGGTAAAGTTGTCCCTCTGCACGCCATGAAGGCATGTAGAGAGAGCAGAAATTTAGCTCCAATCATTCTTAACCCAGGAACTAGACTGAGGTAAAGAAACTTAACAAATATAACCAGCCTCTGTTCAAAATGCACAATCTGAAAGTAAAGTTAATGCTCTTTAAAGGTACCAACTTTGGAGATAAAGATTTCAACATTTTCTATTGACTTGTGGAAGTAAAAGGATCCTGTTAGTATCCAACTTTTATTGTGTATTTCAACTTCTATAACCTGTTGTTGCAACACAGAATTTTTTATGACATGGGAGGTGTTCCATACAAAACTTGATACAGTTTCACATAACCCCAAGTTTCACAGTCATGTCTAGAAAGAACAGTAAAATTTAAAAATATAAGAGAGGCCACAATGAAGACATTGTAGACTGTGTACGTTTTGATGTCTTCAGTTCTTGAAAATTAGTGATGAATGGGTGTGTGTATAAAGAAAAATATTCATATTCATACACAGTTGTATTCTTATGCATTATAAAATGCAGAAATAAATATTAATCAAAAGAAATAATGAACAAGGTGATTGAACAAACAGTGAATGTGGATTTCAAAGATCTGACTTCATAAAAGTCTATGAAAAAGTAAATATAAAACAATTTTGTGCCTCTGGCATTAAAAAAGCAAAAAGAAAATAACTGCATTAAGTTCTACCCAGTCAGGCTCTGTTACAGATTTCAAGATATAAAGAAACTGTGTAATTAATGCTGAAGCTCAAACGTTCATGTGGGAAATATGCTGAAGCACAGATGACATGGTATCACAGAGACTGTGATATGACATTGAGATGAGGCTTTCATGGTATTAACTATGAAGTTTACTGCATTCAATATAAACATAAATCAGGTGCCAGCTAACATTTCTTGAACTTATCAAACCGAAATTTTTCACAAAAAATGATACTGTATGCAGGCATTTGAACATACCATGTTCAATTTCAGATTTCTAGAAAAGCTGAAAATACCATCATCCACATGTAAAGTAAGATCGCATGTGGTCTTAACATTACCACTAATCGAGTGGGAGAGATTAAAGTTCTTTTCACTGCAGAAAGCAATTTGCAGAATTAAAAATAAAGTGTACCACAAATCAAATGGGTATATTTTCGTTACATGTACAAAATACCTCACCAAGTCAGAGTGGTTATATTCCTGGAATACATTACTGCTGACAAGACTAAAGCCTTCTGAAAAACTGGTCAGGGCAATTGTGACCTCTGTTAAAACTCATCAAAGCTTAAACAAATACAAAATTTCAGTCAGAAACAATGATGGGAATAGACAACTGGACCAATTCAGGCACAATGGGAGAATAATATTAGATTCATATTATATAAATAGGGTGAAAAATTATGGGCTGTATTCAACCGGCCATTACAAATATGGATCTCCTGGTGTGGCAGCCACCAGCCATTGTGTGTACATAAATACACTATTGAAAGACACATAAAACCATGTAACATGGTTGACAAAACTCAAACAAAATGAAAAACAACAGGCACTTTGACATCTATGGCTGGCAAGGAATTGCGGTATGTATAAAGAACCCTCTCTGTGAGTCATTACCTAACAACACACTAATCAAAGAAAATGTATGTAACTTGAAGTATTTACTAACAGGTAAAGTACTAAGCCAGGCAGACAACTTTACCTTTATCTTGTAATATTTTACTTAATTATTTTAAAAGTATTGGTATTTACTGCAACATCCCTGAAACATTCATGCCGTCATATGAAGTGAAATTCATATTTTCCAAGTTAAAGTTACAGCTGGTTGGTAAAATTATATTGGTAACTCAAATACAGATGATGAAGCCAAGTGGCATTATGCTGTATTATGACACAAAACCTAAACCTGTACAATACAAACAGCATTAGCTACATTATTACACTGAATGGAAACAGCAATTTAATAAATTTACAAATTTTAAATGTTTTTTGTAACATCCAAATGTTAAGAAGTCTTGACTTAAAACGTAATGTGAAGCACAAGGTGGACACAATTAGTTGAATTAAATTCTTACATACATAATTTACAAATGCACTTCAAAGTGAAAGTCATACCTTGTGCCACAACATTCACTGAGACTGCAGATAGTCTTATTTAGCTAATACACAATCATAAAAAATAACACTTAACAGAAAATTAGTGTGACACTATGAAACTGCTGGCACATGTTAACCCAAAACTGTATGTGAAAAAAACAAATGTTACAAATACAGCTTCACATTTTACCATCACCCCTTTCCTGAACTCCAAACTACCTTGTGACTCGCTTACAGAGCATTATGCTGTGCCAACACACAATGGGACATTTACAGAGAGGTGAAATGAGTTACATTATAATGAACCACAACAATATGACAACAATAATAAATTTTAATACAGCTGACTCTTAGTATGCACACATAAACAGAGTTCTTCTACATTCCTCTTCTTATAAAATGTGGGTACAAGTATGTAACAGAATTAAAATGTTACATTACACAGGTCCACTGAAGCATGTATCCTTATCATTACTAACACATCAGTGATCAAAAAAAATCATGCGCTGACAATGAAGTCTGAAAAAAATCTTCAACTTGGAAGATGTTTATGTGGTAACCAAATTTATACAAATAAAAAACTGTTTGAATAAAATTATTCCAACATGCTACTACAAAACATATGCACATCTCAGTACTAACAGCAAGAACAAAAAGTAAACATAATTAAAAATTAGTTCAATAACATTCAGTATTATCTGAAGTCAATAATAACCTGAAAACTGACCTGATATCATTAGAATTCATAAAAATAGTGTAAAATCAAACACTTACTGTGTCTTCATTCATGCAATATGAGTATTTATAAAGCATATATGTTCAAACTATAAGATTCCCTGAGACAGCAAGAGAGAAAACATTCTTGTCATATAATCCTATTTTCTTTACAGAATATCTACATAGGAATACAGAGACATCAAATCATCTAGCAAATAACAGTAAAAAGAATTACATATGAACTATTATCATAAAATTATAAACATGTAGGATATCTTCTCAGCATTTCAACCAGTTATTTTGTCAAATATCACAAGATCAAAACATTTCTAATATACATTACACACAACTGCAAAATACAGTTAATGTATTCAGCCACATTTCTATTATATGGATGGAAGAGTACATCCATGATGTATAAGCACCAAAAAAACATACAGCCAAATTGTTCTCCTAAACACTTTGGGCCTGACAGCTGCACTCATACCATCTGTCTCATTTGGCTGTGATTTTTTACCAGTACAATCTTAACATCCAGAAATTGCCCCTGGAAACCAAATGCAATATCAACACAAACTTTTCTTTACTTAACAGGCCTGTGTTGCTAGTATTAGTTTTGTTTGTTACGGCTCTCTTCACTTTTATCTCCGTGAAATTACATCATCTCAAGCAGATAAATTAATTGTTCTGCCTGTGACTCAAGATGTAATTACATCTCAAACAGATCACATGTATTGTCAGAACTATGTTATAACCAAGGCCAAGGAAGTGGGAGTATGCCAATCGAAATACAAACTTTCCCATGGGGGTAAATGAATCATCATAGCTAACAACTAGTTCATCACTTAGTACAGTCCAATTGAGATGGACAAATTGGATTCAAGTACAGGCCAAGTTTACAATTTGAAAATAAAAACTAGGAATATTAGTGGGGCAAATAATGAAACTGTTAAACATTTTGAATACTCATCCACCAGTATCAACGTTGAAGAAATGGTAGCTCCGCTCTGAGTGCAATAGCAGAGAGGTCACAAAGAAGTAATCGCAAATGAAACTCCCAAGGGAAGGGGAAAGGGGGGGGGGGGGGTGGAAATGATAAGCTGACAGTCAAGAGATGTGAAATTTTGGGGTTGCCAGGGATAGTTTCAAACTTGCGCCTCTCTGAACAGTCCTTAGACATATTTCACCTGTTCCTTAACAAAGATGTATGTGAACTGATTCAAAATTAACTAACTTGTATGTAGAGTAGTAAATAAATAAGAAAAAACCCTTTCACACCTAACTCTAATTACATACAATGGAAGGAAGCTAGCATAAGAAATAAAGTTGTCTTTGCTGTGTTTACAAATACATGACTCATGTAAAATCTATCATTACAAGATTACTGGTGTAAACCAGTTTTCAAAACAACTCATACCAGTTGGTTGGGATGCCTCAGGACTGGTCCTTGTTATGCTGTATATAAATACCTGATGCCACAGTACCTAAGTGCAAATCATCTAACCACTCTTTTGTACAGATAAGGCCTATTTCAGACCACCTAAACCTGAAATCTTGAAACACACACATCAGAAGACAATCTGACAACTGATGAAGTTCCATGCACATTTTGGGGTTGCACATTCTTCCGAGTAGTTAAGGCAAACAAGTCTGTGTGTTCACCCTACAAATATGGAACACATCATTCATTGTGGTTGACAGATGTGCAACCCAATAAAATACACAGGTTATGTAAGTATGTAGACAAAGATGGTTTTTAAATTCAACACTCTGTGACCATCAATGGATATCCAAACCAACACTGTCAGTACTGTGATGACAAACAGAAAATAAATCCAATCCAAATCCAATAAAATTGCCTTCTGCCCACAACATGGAAAGATATGTGCATGATGCACATCTTCTACGTACAACACGCAAATTCGCAGAAAATGCCCCAAGTTTAAGAGGAGCTCATGCAAAGGAAAAGCCTACTTCAATCATTGTACTTCAATCTACAGAAAAGTGGGGGGTTAAAGACTGGGGCACATTTGTGTTATAATACTTATTGCAAAGAAAATATGTGAAATTACGGGAAAACATAATTTTCTCATTTTTCAAAATTCAATAGTAAATGCCCACAATATGAATCACAATATATCCAATGAAACACTAAAATCAGACAACAGTTTTTAAGTGGCCGATGGATTACTGAGTAGTGTGGGGTCTGAAATGTTAGACCAATCATCAGCAAACCATGCATGCAGATGTGGGAAGAGGACATTTCATCCAGAGTAAAAGGCAGGGTCCAGCGTGTGTGAAAAGTGTGTATGCCTGCTGATAGGCTGAAACACTGCAATGGCAAGGCTGTAAAAAACTCATCACTATGGATTGTAGGAAGTGTAACACAGGGCCTTGTTTTAGGGACATTTTCCACATAATTTTAAAATGTTGGGAGTACTGTAGTTACAGCAGTACCTAACAGAGTTGGGACAGAACAGTCAATATCTGCAGCAATGAATGCAGTGGCAGCAATATTTCAGGCACTTGCACCATCAACACAAGGTGGGAAACAAAAAATGAACACACCTACATGTAAAAAGATCACAAAAATAATAATGTTTATCATGTTCTTGAATTTGCCTATTATACACAATTCTCTGAATCATGGTAATAGGACATTTCATTACTGCCTATGCTCAAAGTGTCAGAGACACATAACAAGGTAAAGCTATCCTTTTACAGGCCTGGACTGGCCGTCAGGGCTCCAGGAGGATGAGGCTCTCAAAATTTCTAGACATTCGGCACATGAAGGTGGTACGGTTATCAGCCCTACACAGCGGCCATCATTGCCTCCAAGAGATATCCCCAGTATTCATTTCTGTTAGAGGCTGAGTCAATCTCATGGCAACAGTGTGGCCAGAACGATAACATCAATAAAAAATCCCAATGACCCCCCTCATGAATCGCACCCGTGACCTTCCAGGTTGTAGCACAGTGCCTCAACCAACTGCACCATCGTGCACCCCGTCAAACTCAAGTAAAGCATAAAATACATGACAAAACAACAAGAATATTTTTGTCAGCTCTACTAGACCATTATCTTCACCAGCTACATTACAAACTACAAGCAATGGGTTTACTAAAAACTCAGAGCATCTACTTAAATTCTAATATGTGATGAGAAATAACTACAACATGTGTAATAATAATAACAACAATAATAATAATAATAATAATAATAATAATAATAATAATAATAATAATAATATAAATTCAAAACAAATACACCGTGAATATTTGGGGGCATACACTGAAGGAATACCTAAAATAGTTTCTTCACCTAATACAATATACACCTGCAATAATTTTGCTCTACATTTTTAGCAACATACTCTCACAAGTTTCATATCACAAAAGTGAGGGGATTAAAGCTATTTACTACGCTTTCTTCAATATTAAAATTTCGGACAACAGCAACCAAGTATGTCACAAACAAAACTGAACAATCAATTTCTACAAACCATACAAACACAGTAACAGAAATAAAAAGTGAGTTCATATGTGTAATTGCATATATACACAAGGGGCCATAACATATTAAAGACCCTGTTTTGTTACTAGATTTAAGTAGGCTGATGTTTTTATAAAGCAGGAAATACTGCACTGGTGGTAGAGTACTGATTTATCTGTGTTAATGAATGCACAAATATTAACTACAAAACACATAACCCACACTGTGACAAACAAAACTGTACCCCCCTTCCTATTGTGCCCTTCCTGTCTCCTTTCCACACACACATTTAATCACCATGAACTTATTCAACCACAGGAAGGGATGAAATTCTAGATCACATGTCTGCATTACATATATGTAAAATTTTGGTATTTTAAAAAAAGCAGCCTGTATAAGCCACAAACTGGATAATCTATGTATAGATGATTGGGAGTATAATTCAGTAACTAAATTCATCTGACTGAAATGTTTCATGTAATTTGTGCAAAGCATCTGTAATTGTACTGTTAAGAATTACAAATTCAGTACAGCAAGCACTTATTTGTGAAATTACATACAGCAAATGTATTTGGTCCATGTCCATTACCCACTAGCTAGCAATGTGGATGTACTTGTGTCACCCAAACAAATACCAGGTTTTCTTTCTTACTTGGAGTTTGTGGGGGGGGAATGCAATATTAGTCTCAGGAAGCAGGCAACTTCAATAATGTGCTTAGAGACACTCTGATCAAGACAGTGTCATAAGTATTAGTACATTTGCTAGTACACAGCTACATGCATATACATCTCACAATGCAGCAAATTTAATTTATAAACATGAACGTCTTTCGTCCCCATCTTTTTAAAGTGAATATCAATAAAAATTTCCCTTGGTAACTTTCTCAACAAAATGAAAAGATCACAGCTTAAGTTCTTAAGCACCAGCCATATCAAAGTTTACATGTGGGCAACTATGTCACCAAATTTCTGAAAAAATGATAGATTTCTCTTCCGCAAGAGCTGGTTTCTGAAATTATATCACACTGACAGTATTTTGCAGTTTTCCTTACATATAAGCCAATCATCTGATTACTTCACAAAACATGTGCACCATGCAAGATTGCACACGTTTATTTCAACTTTTTAAAATTCTACATCATGTAGGTTAAATAAAGTCTGACTCCATGAATGATACTTCGTATTTCAATGAGTCTAAACTGTACTGGTGCACATGTGCTGCGAGATTATAACTAACAATACAACAGGTAGATTTTGAATGAATAAATGTTATTAAAGTCACCATTGCAAATAGACTAAGAAATCCAATGTAAGACATATCCAATATACTTTGGCTTATACTATGATTTCCTTTACAAAATCCCCTATCAAAAATTCCTGTTCATCTTATTGAAGCATTCTTAAGTTCAGTAAAGGCAACCCCCATTACATGCACTTATAGCTTGATTATCTGCATGTTCATATATCCTCAGTTTCACTTCAGCCTTCCACATTCAACAGCATCACCTGAGTCATCTTGACACTCAAGACCCGCTGGCCAATAATTCCTCCAGCCAACTTCCTTAAGCAAGATCCAGGCCCATTTATAGTTATAACAATGTTTAACTTCATCTCCAGAAGGTCAAAATCTTTGGCAAATTGGAATGCAATCACTGTTATTACAGTTATGCGTTTCCCATCCCATGCATTAAGATAATTAATTAGCAATATGTAAAACTAAAGCTGTACATAAAAGAATCATAAATGTTGATGCGTAACTACTTTTAACTATGAAGAAATTATATGTAACTTGATATCACACAAAATCATTTACTGTACTTTATATTACCAACTGGACTCAATGACAAGTCTGAAAAGGTGACACAAAGACTGGAAAAGAAACCGTGAACATACAAAGGTGTGAGGGAAATATTACACATGAATTAACTTCATAGTCATTCTATTGTGGGTTAATTATCCCCGCCTACATGTATAGAGACAATAAGATGGCCACTTACTTACTTCCTTTTGTTATTAAATCATGTGACAGTACAGCTAATTTAAAAAACTCAGGGCCTTCTAGTACTTCACAAAGTATGTTCATTCTTCTGAGAAGTCCAACATATGAATGCTTTGACACATAACACCAAAGTAAAAATGCATGCAACACATTTAGCACAACAAATGGAAGTTATGTATTGCACAATTCTGTGGAATTAATGAGAATCTGTAGAAAAAACGTGATAAAACAGAAAAAAACAAGCCCAGGTGTGATAGATGAGCTTCCACATTAAGGTGTTTAAATGAGAAATATTAAAATTAAGTTAAATTTGTCTTCTTATTTAAGATTTAAATTGAAGGCCAATTCTGTTTGCTTGTGTCAAAGAAAATAAATAAACGCATTAAAGGGAAATGAGAATTCAAAAGAGAAATCACATACAGTAAAAAGCCACACAATTACTAAATTGTGATAAATCTACTGAACGATTTTCTGTACATCTAAGTCTTCAATTATCATAATTTCAAAACTGGAAAAGTTCTAAGAAATAAAATAATTTTCTACTTCTTCAATGTGTTTAGGAGCTTCTTTTCTCTCAACAAAATTTTCTTCCTTTACCTCTCCTACTAGAAGTACAATTACAACTGAAATATTAAGGCTCTGTATACATACAGATAGTAAAATGCTATACAGTCAACAGAAATGAATTTACAACTGGTAATATTACAAAACTGACAATAAAAACCACAATCCTGATCTTGGCTTGGGCTCAGAAAGCAAACTTTTATGCACAAAATTAACTTCAATAACTTTCCC
>Ga0209628_10000828_pt1 | contig 19345 bp, 13 predicted proteins | sample TergutCu122P4_FD_187285 | JGI IMG/M metagenome (GOLD analysis project Ga0209628, IMG submission 187285) | Cubitermes ugandensis P4 segment gut microbial communities from Kakamega Forest, Kenya - Cu122 P4 (SPAdes) (version 2) | ecosystem: Host-associated > Arthropoda: Insects > Digestive system...
CGTCTGGAGTCCCTTGCCGCGCACCCCGCCGAAATCCACCGCCTCGAACGGATAGCCGCGCGGCGGCACCAGTTGCGCTTCCATCCCGCCGGGCGCGCCCAGCCAGTGCACGCGCCAGCCGCGCGCACGCAGCGCATCGGCCACCGCCAGGCCGGGAAAGATGTGGCCGCCGGTGCCGCCCGCCATGACCAGCGCGGTCGCGCTCATGCTCGTCCTCCTCGCATGAGGACACGGTTTTGGCTACGGCCCGCGCGCGGTGCGCGCTTCACATCGCTGCGCGATATGAGCCTGCGCCGAAACCCTGTCCCGGCGCTGCGCGCCGCCGTCTTGCTGCGCAAGCCGCTCATGCTCGGCCTCCTCGCATGAGGACACGGTTTTCCAAATCGACCCGCAGGACGATGGCGATGGCGATCATGTTGACCATGATGGCCGAGCCGCCGTAGCTCATGAAGGGCAGCGTCAGTCCTTTGGTGGGCAGCGCGCCCAGATTGACGCCGATGTTGATGAAAGCCTGAAAACCCAACCACAGCGCGATGCCCTGCGCGGTCAGGCCGGCGAACACGCGGTCCAGCGCGATCGCCCGCCGGCCGATGACCATGATGCGGCGGGTCAGCCAGAAGAACAGCGCGATGGTCAGCACCACGCCGACCAGGCCGCATTCCTCGCCGATCACGGCCAGCAAAAAGTCGGTGTGCGCCTCGGGCAGCCAGTTGAGTTTTTCGATGCTGCCGCCCAGGCCGACGCCGAAAATTTCGCCGCGTCCGATGGCGATCAGCGCGTGCGACAACTGGTAGCCCTTGCCCAGGGCGTTGGTGGCGCTCCACGGATCCAGGTAGGCAAAGATGCGCTCGCGCCGCCAGGGCGAAGCGGCCACCATCAGCATGAACGCCACCGCCAAAATGGCGACGATCAGCAGCGACATGCGCGCGTTGACCCCGCCCAAAAACAGGATGCCCATCGCGATCACCGCGATGACGAAAAACGCGCCCATGTCCGGTTGGCCCAGCAGCAGCATGCCGACGATGGCCACGGCGGCGGCCATCGGCAGCACGGCGCGAAAGAACCGCTCCTTGACCTCCATGCGGCGCTGCATGTAGTCGGCCGCGTAGATCAGCACGGCCAGCTTGACCAGCTCCGAAGGCTGAAAGTTGATCGGCCCGAACGTGAGCCAGCGCCGCGAGCCGTTGACCGTGGTGCCCACGTGCGGGATCAATACCGCGATCAACAAGCCGATGGTGCCGACGAACAGCCACGGCGCGGCGCGTTCCCACCAGCGCATGGGAATCTGCGCCGTGATCAGCGCGGCGATCAGCGACAAGCCGATCCACAGCGCGTGCCGCCACGCGAAATAGCCCTGCGCGTAGCGCGCATAGCGCGGGCTGCCGGGCAGCGCGATGCTGGCCGAATACACCATCACCAGTCCCCAGGCCAGCAGCAGCGCGCAGACCCAGATCAGCGGCAGGTCAAAGTTGGGCAGCCGCGCCGGCAGCGCCGCCGCGCCGCGCGCGGGCAGGCCGCCGATCTTGACCGGCAAATCCATCACGCGGGCGCGGCGGCGCTTGCGCGGCAGCGCTTCGGGCGGCGGCGCGGTTGGCCGCGTGGGTGCGGATGCAGGCGCGGGTGCAGGCGCGGGGGCGAGCGCCGGTTCGATGCGCAGCGTGGCGGTGTTCATGATGTGGTCTCCGCGAGCGGGCTGGTTTGCATGTCCGGCTCGATCCCCTGTTGGCGCGCCAGCTCGGCCACCGCCGCGCGGAACGCCTCGGCGCGGTGCGCGTAATCGCGGAACATGTCGAAACTGGCGCAGGCCGGCGAGAGCAGCACCGCGTCGCCGGGCCGCGCCAGCCGGCGCGCTTGCGCCACCGCGCCGGGCATGTCGCCGGCGCGCACCAGCGGCAGTCCGGCTTGCGCCAGCGCGTGCTGGACGGCGGCTTCGATGATGGGGGCGTCGCGCCCGATCAGCACCGCGCCGCGCGCGAATCGCGCCAGTGGCCCGGCCAGCGGCGCAAAGTCCTGCCCTTTGCCGTCGCCGCCCAGAATCGCCACCACGCGGCGTTCCGCGCCCAAGCCGTTGAGTGCCGCCACCGTGGCGCCGACGTTGGTGCCCTTGCTGTCGTCGAAATATTCCACGCCGTCGAGCAGCGCGACCGGCTCCACCCGATGCGGCTCACCCCGGTATTCGCGCAGACCGTGGAGCATCGGCGCCAGCGCGCAACCGGCTTGACTGGCCAGCGCCAGCGCGGCCAATGCGTTGAGCGCGTTGTGACGGCCCCGGATGCGCAGCGCGCCCGCGGGCATCAGGCGCTGGATGTGCAACGCGCACGCCGCGGTGCCTTCCGCGGCGCGGCGGCGTTCGCCTTCGCCGGCTTCGGCGGGCGTCAGCGCACGCACCAGCCAGGTCATGCCGCCGGTGTCTTCCAGCCCATAATCGCCGGGCGCGGCAGGCGGGTTGATGCCGAAGCTGAGCACCGCGCGCGGCTCCTGGCGCGTCTTGGCCTTGACGCCCTTGACCGCCGGGGCCGGCGGCGCGGGCCGCATGGCCCACGTCAGCGCATCGTCGCGGTTCAAAATCATCGCGCCGCGCGCGCCGAATACCTTGGCCTTGGCGTGTGCGTAGGCCCGCATGTCGCCATGCCAATCGAGGTGATCTTGCGTGATGTTGAGCAGCACGGCGGCGGTTGGTTCGAAGGTTTGCGCGGCTTCGAGTTGAAAGCTGGACAGCTCCAGCACCCACACCCGCGGCAGATCGTCCGCGTCCAGCGCCGCTTGCAAGGTATCGAGCAGCGTGGGGCCGATGTTGCCGGCCGCGCGCACGCTGCGCCCGGCCCGTCGGACCAGTTGCGCGGTCAGCGAGGTGACCGTGGTTTTGCCGTTGGTGCCGGTGACGGCCAGCACCGCCGGCGCATAGCCGCGATCGGCCTTGAGCGCCGCCAGCGCGGCGCCGAACAAATCCAGTTCGCCTCGCACCGGAATGCCGCGCGCTTGCGCCGCTTGCGTCAGCGCGGCGATTTCGGCCGGCGGCAGGCCCGGGCTGCGGTAGATGGCGGCGAACGGCCCGGCGGCATCATCCAGCAGCGCCGCATCGAGCGGCTGGGCGACAAAACGCGCTTGCGGCCATTCGCGCCGCAGCGTGTTCAGGCCCGGCGGTGCGCTGCGCGTGTCCGCGACGGTCACCGCCGCGCCGTGGCGCGCGCACCAGCGCGCCATCGCCAGGCCGGAGGAACCCAAGCCCAGAATCAGCACGGGGGATGCACAGGTCAAGAGCGTGGCAGTCATCCTTACCTCAGCTTGAGCGATGACAGCCCGATCAGGCACAGCAGCATGGTGACGATCCAGAAGCGCACCACGACTTGCGTTTCGGTCCAGCCGCTTTTCTCGAAATGATGGTGCAGCGGCGCCATCTTGAGCAGCCGCCGCCCTTGCCCGTAGCGGCGCTTGGTGTATTTGAACCAGCTCACTTGCAGCATCACCGACAGCGCTTCGGCCACGAATATTCCGCCCATGATGGCCAGCACGATTTCCTGCCGTACGATGATGGCGATGACGCCCAGCGCGCCGCCCAGCGCCAGCGCGCCCACGTCGCCCATGAACACCTGCGCCGGGTGCGTGTTGAACCACAAAAAAGCCAGCCCCGCGCCGGCCAAGGCGGAGCAGAACACCAGCAACTCGCCCGCGCCGGGGATATGCGGAAACAGCAGATAGCGCGCGTAAAACGCGTTGCCGCTGACGTAGGCGAAGATGCCCAGCGCCGAGCCGACCAAAATCACCGGCATGGTCGCCAGGCCGTCCAGCCCGTCGGTCAGGTTGACCGCGTTGCTGCTGCCCACGATGACCACATAGCTCAAGATCACGAACCCCCACACGCCCAGCGGATAGTTGGTTTCCTTGAAAAACGGCACCAGCAGGCTGGCCGCGGGCGGCAGGTGCACGGTGAAGCCCGATTCAACCCATTCCAAAAACAGCGCGAACACCTGCGCGTTGGTACGTCCCGACACCGCGAACACCAGAAAGAACGCCGCCAGCAAGCCGATCAGCGACTGCCAGAAAAACTTGGTGCGCGAGCGCATCCCTTCGGGATCCTTGTTGACCACCTTGCGCCAGTCGTCCACCCAGCCGATCGCGCCGAAGCCGAAGGTCACCAGCAGCACGACCCACACGAAACGGTTGCTCCAATCGAACCACAGCAGCGTGGCCACGGCGATGGCGATCAGGATCAGCACGCCGCCCATGGTGGGGGTACCCGATTTGGACAGGTGCGTTTCCATCGCATAACCGCGCACCGGCTGGCCGATTTTGAGTTGCGTCAGGCGCCGGATGACCCACGGGCCGGCGGCGATGCCGATCACCAGCGCGGTCATCGCCGCCATTACCGCACGGAAGGTGATGTACTGAAACACCCGGAAAAATCCCAGCGCGGGCGCAAGGGTTTGCAGCCAGGCCGCGAGTTCAGGCAACATGGGCGGCCTCCTGCCGGGTTGGGCCGGGCGCGGCCGGTGCGCACGCCGCGGTCAATGCCGCAACAGCGCGTTCCATGTGCATGAAGCGCGAGCCTTTCACGGCCACGCTGAGCGCGCCCGGCGGCGTGTCCAGCGCGGCCAGCGCCGCGCCGATTAGGTCTTGCACCGTTTCGCAATGGCGGCCCGCGCCACCGAAAGCGCGGCTGGTTTGCGCGGCTTGCGCGCCGAAAGTCAGCAGCGTTTCGATGCCGCGCGCACGCGCATGGCGCCCCACCTCGTCGTGAAACGCCGGGCCTTGATCGCCCACTTCGCCCATGTCGCCCAGCAGCAGCAGGCGCGGGCCGGGCAGTTCGGCCAGCAGGTCGATCAGCGCGCGCACCGAATCCGGGTTGGCGTTGTAGCTGTCGTCGATCAGCGTCAACGCGCGGCCCGCGCGCCGCAAGACGGCGGTGCGCGAACGCCCGGCGACCGGGCGAAAAGCCGTCAGCCCTTGCGCGATGGCCGGCACAGGCGCGCCCGCCGCCCGCGCCGCGGCGGCCGCCGCCAGGGCGTTGTGCAGATTGTGGCGGCCCGGCGCGTACAAATCGAACGCCGCCGCGCCATCCAGCACCTGCGCCTGCACGCGCCAATGCGCATCCGCGGCGCCTACCCAGTCGGCGGTTTGAATGAAGACATCCACGCCCGGCGCCGCCGGGCCGAAACGGACGCACCGGCGCGCACCCGCCAGTTCGTCCCATACCGGCGTGTAGGCATCATGAGCCGGATAGACCGCGATACCGGTGGCGGGCAGGGCGCCGATGGCCGCGCCGTTTTCGCGCGCCACGGCCTCCACCGTGCCCATGAACTCCTGATGTTCGCGCTGCGCGTTGTTGACCAGCGCGACCGTGGGCGCGGCGATGGCGGCCAGTTGCGCGATCTCGCCCGGATGGTTCATGCCCAGCTCCACCACGGCCGCGCGATGCTCCGGGCGCAGCCCCAGCACCGTTAGCGGCACGCCGATGTCGTTGTTGAAATTGCCGGCGGTGGCGTGCGCCGCCTCGCCCAGCCAGGCGTGCAGGATCGCGGCGATCATCTGCGTCACGGTGGTTTTGCCGTTGCTGCCGGTAACCGCGATCACCGGCAAATCGAAGCGCCGCCGCCAGAACGTCGCCAACTCACCCAACGCGCGCCGCGCATCGGGCGCCAGGATGCCCGGCAGGCCGGCGACTTGCAGCGCCGCGCCGGCACCGGCATCGGCCAGTGCGCCGGCCGCCCCGGCGCGCGCGGCCTCGGCCAAAAACGCCGAGCCGTCGAACCGCTCACCCTTGAGCGCGACGAACAAATCGCCCGCTTGCAAGGTGCGCGTGTCGCTGTGCACGCGGGCGACGGGCGTGCCGGCGTCGCCCAGCACGTGCGCGCCCGCGATGCCGCGCGCGGCCTGTGCCAAAGTCAAATTCATGGCGCTCATGCCCGTACCTCCCGCATCGCCGCGCGCTGTTGCAGCGCCGTCCGCGCCTGGCCCTGGTCGGAGAAGGGCCGCCGCTGGCCGCGCACCTCTTGGTAGTCCTCGTGGCCCTTACCCGCGATCAAGATCACATCGGCGGCCTGCGCCTGTTCAATGGCCAGCGCGATGGCGCGCGCCCGGTCAGGCTCGACGGCGACCCGCACACGATCGGCGATGCCTTGCAAAATATCGTCGATGATGGCCCGCGGCGCTTCGTCGCGCGGGTTGTCGCTGGTCACCACCAGCACATCGGCGCCCGAGCGCGCCGCCGCGCCCATCAGCGGACGCTTGCCGGCGTCGCGGTTGCCGCCGCAGCCGAACACGCAGATCAGTCGGCCGCCGCGCGTGCGCGCCAGCGGGCGCAGCGCCGCCAGCGCCTTGTCGAGCGCGTCGGGCGTATGGGCGTAATCGACCAGCACGGCCGGCTCGTCATTGCCCCGCACCGCCACCCGCTCCAGGCGGCCCGGCACGGGCGGCACATCGGCCAGCCGCGCGGCGACTTCCGCCAGCGGCAAGCCCAAGGCGCGCAGGCAGCCCGCCACCAGCAACAAATTGCTCACGTTGTACTGGCCCGCCACCGGCGCGGTAACGGCGGCGGCGGCGGGCGCCGCATCTTCAACCAGCGTGAAACGCACCCCGTCAGCGGCCCACGCCAGATCGCGCGCACGCAGGCGCGCCGGAACAGCCATGCCGAAACTCCAGACATCCAAGCCGCGCGCCCGGGCATGCTCGGCCAGTTGCGCGCCGCGCGGATCATCCACGTTGATCACCGCCGCCTGCAAGCCGGGCCAGTCAAACAGCGCGCGCTTGGCCTGCCAGTAGGCATCCATGCTGCCGTGATAGTCGAGATGGTCTTGCGTGAAATTGGTAAAGGCCGCGATGCGAATCGCCGTGCCGTCCAGCCGGTGCTCGGCCAGGCCGATGGACGAAGCTTCCATCGCGCAACCGCGCGCGCCCGCATCCGCGAAGGCGCGCAGGGCCGCTTGCAGCCGCACCGGATCGGGCGTGGTCAGGCCGGACGATTCGATGGCGGGCAGCAGGCCTATGCCCAGCGTGCCGATCAGACCGCATGGCGACCAATCGGCATGCTCTATTTTTGATAGCAAATGAGCCAGCCACCAGGCGCTCGAGGTTTTACCGTTGGTACCGGTGACGGCGATCACGGCCAGCTGCCGCGAGGGGTGCGCAAACCACGCCGCGGCGATCGGCCCGGTGTCGCGCTTGAGCTGTTCGTAAGCGGCAACGCGCGGATCATCTTCGAACCCGAACGCCGCCGCGCCCTCGGCTTCCACCAGGCATGCCGCCGCGCCTTGCGCCAGCGCGCCGCGCACGAACTGGCGCCCGTCAACCGCCGCGCCCGGCCAGGCGATAAAGCCGTCGCCCGCTTGCGCGCGCCGGCTATCGGCGGTCAGCGTGCCGCTCACGCGCGCGGCCAGCCAGCCGGCGGCCTGCTCTGGGGTGGTCAGGCGCTTGGCGGTCATTTCAGAACGACTCCTCCACGGCGTCGGTGACGATTTGCGGCTTGATCGTCATATCGGGCGGCACGCCCAGCACGCGCAGCGTTTGTTGCGCCACCTCGCTGAACACCGGCGCGGCCACGATACCGCCGAAATATTGACCGTTGCCCGGTTCGTCGATCATCACGCCCACGGCGATGCGCGTATCGTCGATCGGCGCGATGCCGGTAAACCATGCCCGGTACTTGTTGCTGGAATAACCCTTGCCGACCTGTTTGTGCGCGGTACCGGTCTTGCCGCCGACCGTGTAGCCGGCCGTTTGTGCCAGCGGCGCGGTGCCGCCGGGGCCGGTGACCAGGTGCAGCATGGTGCGGATTTCGGCGGCGGTCTTGGTGGAAAACACGCGCCGCCCGGCAACCGGCGCGCCGGTCGCGCTTTTCAGCAGCGTCGGGGCAATCACCTCGCCGCCGTGCGCAAAGGCGGTGTAGGAATGCACCATTTCAAACAGCGAGGCCGACAGGCCGTAGCCGTAGGCCATGGTGGCTTGCTCGATCGGTTTCCATTTTTCCCAGGGCCGCACAAAGCCCGGCGCCGCGCCGGGAAAATCCAGCTCGGGCCGCTGGCCGTAGCCCAGCAGGTTATAGACATTCCACAACTCCTGGGGCCGCAGGCGTTGCGCAATTTTCAGCGCGCCGATATTGCTCGACTTCTGGATCACCCCCTGCACCGTCAGCACGCCGTAGCCGTGCGTGTCGCGGATGTTGAAGCGCCCGAACTGGTAGTTTCCCGCGCCGGTGTCGATCTTGGTCTGCGGCGTCACGCGGCCCAGCTCCAGCGCGGTGCCGACGGTGATCGGCTTCATGGTCGAACCCGGCTCGAAGGTGTCGGTCAGCGCGATGTTGCGCAGCTGCGCGCCGCTCAAATTCTTGCGATTGCCGGGGTCGTAACTGGGGTAATTGGCCATCGCCAGCACTTCGCCGGTGCGGGTGTCCAGCACCACCACGCTGCCCGCCTTGGCCTTGTGCGCCAGCACCGCGTCGCGCACCTTTTGGTAGGCGAAGAACTGAATCTTGCTGTCGATCGACAAATACAAATCCGGCCCATCGACCGGCGGCACCTCGTCACCCACCACATCCACCACGTGACCAAAGCCGTCCTTGATGACGTGGCGCGAGCCGTCCTTGCCCGCCAGTTGCCGCTCGAACGCCAACTCCGCGCCCTCCTGGCCGCCGCCGTCCACGCCGGTAAAGCCGACCACTTGCGCGGCGGCCTCGCCTTCGGGGTAGATGCGCTTGTACTCCTTGCGCTGATAAATGCCGGGAATTTTCAACGCCTCGATCCGCTCGGCCACCGGCTTATCGACCTGGCGCTTGAGCCAGACGAAACTTTTTTCCTCGTGGCTGGCCAGTTTTTGCTTCAATTGCGCCGTCGGCAGGCCCAGCAGCTTGGCCAATTGCTCAATTTGCGCCGGCGTGGCGCCGCTGGTGACATCCTCGGGAATGGCCCAAATACTGGGCGCAACCACGCTGGAAGCCAGCAACAGGCCATTGCGGTCGTAGATGCGGCCGCGGCTGGCCGGCAGCGGCAGCGTGCGCTCGAAGCGCACCTCGCCTTGCCGCTGGAAAAAGTCGTTGCCCAACACCTGCACGTAAACCGCGCGCGCCGTCAAGCCCAGAAACGCCAGCGCCAGTCCGGCCACGATCGACTTGCTGCGCCACGCCGGGGTTTTGTCCGACAGCAGCGGGCTGGGCACGAAGCGCGGCACCGGATTGCGGCTCATAACGCGCCTCCGGCGGCCGAAGCCGCACGGGCCGCGCCGGCCCCAGCCTGGGCGGGCAGCTTGACGTACTCGGTAATGGCCGGCGTGATGGCGCGCATGGCCAGTTGGCCGCGCGCGATCTGTTCCACGCGCAGCGAGGTGGCGGCGGCGCGTTTTTCCACCTGCAGCCGCTCATGGTCGGCCGCCAGTTGCTGCGCGTCGCGCAAGGCGTGATCGAGTTCGGTGAACAACTGGCGCGACTGGTACTGCACCTGCACCACATACAGCGCCGAGACCACCACGGCCACCAGCAGCAACACCGCCAGGCGTGCCATCATCGACGTGCTCCCGGCCAGGCCGCGGCGGTGCGTTCGGCCACGCGCAAAATGGCGCTGCGCGCGCGCGGATTGGCGGCAACCTCGGCCTCGCCCGGTTTGATCCGTGCCAGGGCGCGCAGCAGCGCCGGCGGCGGCTCGGCGAACGGCGCGCGGCGATCCATCACGGCGCGCGCATGGGCGGTGATGAATTGCTTGACGCGCCGGTCTTCCAGCGAATGAAAGCTGATGGCGGCCAGACGTCCGGCGGGCGCGAGCACGGTCAGACTTCCTTGCAGCGCCGCGTCGAGCTCCTCAAGCTCGGCGTTGACGAAAATCCGAATAGCCTGAAAGGTGCGCGTGGCGGGATGCTGGCCCGGCTCGCGGGTCTTGACGGCGCGCGCCACGAGATCGGCCAGCTCGTGCGTGCGGGTAACAGGCCCGTGCTCACGCCGGTGCGCCACAAGCGCCTTTGCAATGGCGCGAGCAAACCGTTCTTCGCCGTCATTGCGTATCACCTCCGCGATCTGCGTTTCGCTGGCCGCAGCCAGCCACTCGGCCGCGCTGCTGCCGCGCGCCGGATCCATGCGCATATCCAGCGGCCCGTCGGCGCGAAAGGAAAAACCGCGCGCCGGATCGTCGATTTGCGGCGAGCTCACGCCCAAATCCAGCAGCACTCCCGACAAGCTGGCCGGCGGCAAATCGGCCAAGGCCGAAAACGCCGCCTGCCGGAACGAAAAACGCGGGTCGTCGATTTGCGCCGCCGCCCGCGCCGCCGCCGGATCGCGGTCCAGCGCCAGCAAGCGGCCTTCGGGCGCCAGCCGCTGCAAAATCAGGCGCGTATGCCCGCCCCGGCCAAAGGTCGCGTCCAGGTACATGCCGCGCGGGTTGGTCACCAGCGCATCGACCGCCTCGCCGGGCAAAACGGGGATATGCGTCCATGTTGGTTCCGGCATCAGAAAGCAAAATCCGCGAACGCCTCGGGCATCTGGCCTTGCAGTGCGTCGGCCTCTTGCGCCTGGTAGCGCGCCTTGTCCCACAACTCAAAGTGCTGCCCCATGCCCAGCAGCATCACCTCGCGCGTCAGGCCCGCCGCGTCGCGCAGCTCGGGCGAAATCAGCACGCGGCCGGTGCCGTCCATATCGGCATCCATCGCGTTGCCCAGAAAGATGCGTTTCCACCATTGGGCCGACATCGGCAGCGCGGCGATGCGCTCGCGGAACTTCTCCCATTCCGGACGCGGAAACAGCATCAGGCAGCCATGCGGATGGCGCGTAACCGTGACCTGCCCGCTCGCCGTGGCCAGCAGCACGTCACGATGCCGGGCCGGAACTGAAAGCCGGCCCTTGGCATCGAGATTGAGCGAAGATGCGCCTTGGAACATGACGGAACGAATAGCAATGGAACGCGCCATTGCGCGAGCGGCAATGGCACGATTTCCCACTTAAGTGCACTTTCTACCACTGTAGCAGGAAATTGGCCCGTTCGCACCGTTTTTGGAACTATTTGCGCACTATTTTTTCGTTTTTGGCCTCTTTTTTCGATTCAGCAACCGTTCAAGCAGGTTTGCCAAAATGCCGCCCTCAACCGGAATCAGTTTACGATGAAGCAACGGATCGCGCACGAAATCGCCGCCGCGGGCGGCTGGCTGCCGTTTGATCGCTACATGCACCTGGCGCTGTATGCGCCGGGGCTGGGCTATTACGCGCGCGGCGACCAGCAATTCGGGCTGCTGCCCGCCGGCACTGGCGCCGGCGGTGATTTCGTCACCGCGCCGGAGCTTTCGCCGCTGTTCGCGCAAACGCTGGCGGTGCAGGTGGCCGAGGCGTTGCGTGCCACCGGCAGCGATCAAATCTGGGAATTCGGCCCCGGATCGGGCGCGCTGGCGCGCGACTTGCTGGCCGCGCTGCACGCGCTCGGCGCACCCGTGGCGCGCTACACCCTGGTCGATGTATCGGGCGCGCTGCGTGCGCGCCAGCAAGCGACGCTGGCCGCGCATGCCGGCCTGGTGCGTTGGGCCGATGCGCTGCCCGAGGCCATGACCGGCGTGGTCATCGGCAACGAGGTCTTGGATGCCATGCCGGTCAAGCTGCTGGCGCGGCATGAAGAGGGTGCGTGGCACGAACGCGGCGTGGCGCTGGATGCCGCGGGCGCCGCTTTCGTCTGGGCCGACCGGCCCACCGCCTTGCGCCCGCCCATAGGCATCGCGGGCACGGGCGGCTACGTAACCGAAATCCACCCGCAGGCGCGCGCCTTCATCGCCACGCTGGCCGAGCGCTTGATCGCCGGCGAGCGCGCCACCGGTCACGGCGGCGCGGCGTTTTGTATCGACTACGGTTTTCCCGAAGCCGAATACTGGCACCCGCAACGCACGATGGGCACGCTGGCTTGCCACCGCGCGCACCGGGTGGACGACGACCCTTTACGCGCGCCGGGCGAAAAAGACATTACCGCGCACGTCGACTTTACCGGCATCGCGCTGGCCGGACAAGACGCCGGCTTGACGGTACTGGGCTATACCAGCCAGGCGCGGTTTTTGCTCAACCTGGGCCTGGCCGAGCGCATGGCCGCAAGCAGCTTGCCCCGCCGCGTCAACGCCATGAAGCTGATCGCCGAACACGAAATGGGCGAGCTGTTCAAGGTCATCGGTTTTGCCACGCCCGGCCACGCCTGGGCCGCGCGCGGCTTCGCACAGGGCGACCGCGGCCATCGGCTGTAGGACGTTGCGCCCGGTAGGGGCGACCGGCCGGTCGCCCCTACGCTGGGCATCGCCTCTTACCGCACAGCCTTGGCAACCTTGATCCGCAGTGCCAAATCCGGCCATCCGTGCTCATGCAGCGCGGCGGTGATGCTGGGCGCCAGTTGGCGCAGCTTGGCCGCCGCCGCGTTGTGCGGGGCCAGCAGGCACCACGACTGATCGTCCAGCGCGCCGGCGCGCACGCTCTCGCGCAGCGGGGCGGGCAACAGCGGCGCGATGACCGACAAGCGTTCTTGCGCCAGGCTGGCCCGGCGCGCCAAATCGGCCAATTGCGGGGCGCGCTCGGCGGCCTGCAAAACGGTGAGTTGGGCGAGCGATGTCATCGGCGGGCAAAGTCTACGTCTTACCTGGGATGAGACATAAAAAGTTGAGCGTTGTGCGTTTAGCGTCGAGCGTCAGCCTGGTAGCAGCGCGGTGCTGCGCGCCGACAGAGGACTTTACGCCGAACGCCAAACGCTCAACGGTTTCTTATGCAGGCTGCGCGCCGGCGGTATGCCCGGTCAGGCCCCGCACGTAATTGTGCATCAAGCGTCCGGTTTGCGTGCCGGTGTCAGGGACTGAATCGGGTTGCTGGGCCAGTACGTGGTCGAGCACGCAGCGTGCCGCTTGCGGACAACCCAGCGCCGCGCTGTTTTGGCGCATCGCGTCCAGGCGCTCAGGCGTTGCCAGCAGCGCGCCGACACGCTCCGCGGCGGACCTGATGCTGCGCGCCTTGAGCGCCACGCCGTGCTCCAGCAGGAAGTCGGCATTGCGCTCTTCCAGTCCCGGCAAGCGCGCCACCGCGATCATGGGTAAACCCATCGCCAGCGACTCGGCACAGGTTAATCCGCCCGGCTTGGTGATAACCAGATCGGTGCACGCCATCAAACGCTCGACTTGATCGGTAAAACTTTGTACGAACAATCGGCCCGGGTGTTGCAGCGCGAGCTTTTTCAGGCTTTCCTGCATGGCCCGGTTGCGGCCCGACAGCACCATCAGCTGAAAATCGCCCGGCAACGCCAGCAAACGCCTGGCCAGGGAATCCAACCCGCGCAGGCCCGCGCCGCCGAACATCAGCAGGAACGTCTGGCGATCGGGATCCAGGCCGAACTGTGCCGCGCAGTCGCGCCGGTCATGCGGTTGGCTGAAGGCGGGCATGACCGGAATCCCACTGACGTGTACCGCGTCGGCCGCGATCCCGCGCGCACGGGCCTGCCAGGCCATTTCCTCGCTGGCCACAAAGTAGCCGCGCATGTGCGGCACGATCCAGCGGTTGCGCAAATCGTAGTCGGTAACTTGCAGCCATACCGGCGGCATCGTCATGCCACCCTTTTGGATCTGGCGCGAAATCAACTCCGCCGGCAGGTAATGCGTGCAAATGATGGCGTCTGGGCGCTGGCGCTTGATCTCGGCCAGCAATGCATGACAGTTGAGCTGCTGAATGGCGCGCACGAACTTCCGGTTTGCCGTGCGCGGCGGTCCTTCCAGCAGGGTGCGGTAGACGTAGCCCCATAACAACGGGCAATCATTGGAAAGCTTGATGTACAGCTCGGCGTAGATCTTGCGAAAGCTCGCCGGAACCAGGCTCAGCACATCCAGATGGGTGGCCTGTATGCCGTCTGGGTGCAGCGCCGCGTAAGCGCGGATCGCCTCGGCGGCGCGCACATGTCCTGCACCCGCGCTGACGCTTAAAAGTAAGATTTTTTTCATGGATGAACTGCCGAGCGGATAATTACCCATATAACTCCCATCCCTTATATTAAATAAAGTATAATAAAATTCACCACAACTTGTTACAACTTTACAAAGAATGTATGCGTACGCGCTGGCTACACCAGGAGAAACAGTGCTGTTTACCAAGCTGAACACCAGCAAGTCCAAACTGCATTCTTGATCTAATCATACCGCATCCGATGACAGGTAGACACATTATGTCTATTCGGGCCGATGGCGCCGGTTTTGCGCGCGGGGGAGACTAATGCGGCACGGGTTTTTCATCGCAGGGGCGAGCGGTCGGCCGGCCCAGCCACGGCATCTGGCCCGGCATAGCCGGAAGCAAATTTGTTATCTTTTCTTCCGCACGCAAGGGAAGGTGGTAGGGGCAGGTTTCAAACCTGCCCTACGCAATCGCACCCCTCGCCGCGGGCGCCTGCGGCAAGCGCCTTAAAATGATCAGTTACCCATTTCAACCTGGCAACCGCGGTTGATCGCTTGCGCGTCCAACCACGGCTGCTGGGTTCAACGCTTTCCAAGTCGAAGGGATAGCCGCGCTGGTGTGTTTTTTTGCAAGCGGCGGCGCGCATACGCATGGCCTCCAATGTTCTGACCAAGATTTTCGGCAGCCGCAACGACCGGCTGCTCAAACAGTACCGCCGCACGGCCGCCCGTGCCAACGCGCTGGAGCCGCAATTCGAGGCATTCGATGACGCGGCGCTGCAAGCCAAGACCGACGAGTTCAAGCGCCGCGTGGCGGCAGGCGAGACGCTTGAGAACATTCTGCCGGAGGCTTTCGCGCTGGTGCGTGAAGCCTCCAAGCGCGTGATGAAGATGCGCCACTTCGACGTGCAGCTGATCGGCGGCATCGCGCTGCACGAGGGCAAGATCGCCGAGATGCGCACCGGCGAGGGCAAGACGCTGACGGCCACGCTGGCGGTCTACCTCAACGCCCTGACCGGCAAAGGCGTGCACGTGGTCACCGTCAACGACTACCTGGCCAGCCGCGACGCGCAGTGGATGGGGCGGCTGTACAACTTTCTGGGACTGACGGTGGGCGTGAACCTGCCGCAAATGGCGCGCGAGGAAAAACAGGCCGCCTACGCCGCCGACATCACCTACGGCACCAACAACGAATTCGGCTTTGACTATCTGCGCGACAACATGGTCTACGAGCCGGACGAGCGGGTACAGCGGCCGCTCAATTACGCCATCGTCGACGAGGTTGATTCGATCCTGATCGACGAGGCGCGCACGCCGCTGATCATCAGCGGCCAGGCCGAGGATCAAACCGCGCTGTATACGGCGATGAACCAAGTCGCGCCGCTGCTCACGCGGCAGGAGGGCGAAGCCGACCCGCGCACCGGCGAGGGCGTGATCAAGCCGGGCGACTTCACCGTCGATGAAAAAGCGCATCAAGTCTATTTGACCGAGCAGGGCCACGAAACCGCCGAGCGCCTGCTGGCCGAGCGCGGCCTGATCGCCCCCGGCGCCAGCCTGTACGACCCGGCCAGCATCGCGCTGATGCACCACCTGTACGCGGCGCTGCGGGCGCACCACCTGTATCACCGGGACCAGCATTACGTGGTGCAGCCCGGCGAGCGCGGGCCGGAAATCGTGATCGTCGACGAGTTCACCGGCCGCCTGATGGCCGGCCGCCGCTGGTCGGACGGCTTGCACCAGGCCGTCGAGGCCAAGGAAAACGTGCCGATTCAGGCCGAGAACCAAACGCTGGCCTCGATCACCTTCCAAAACTACTTTCGCCTGTACGGCAAACTGGCCGGCATGACCGGTACCGCCGATACCGAAGCCTATGAGTTCCAGAGCATCTACGGGCTGGAAACGGTGGTCATTCCGCCCAACAAGCCCAGCCGGCGCGAAGATCAGCTGGACCGCGTGTACAAAACCACCCAGGAAAAATACAACGCCGCGCTGCAAGACATACGCGAATGCCACGAGCGCGGCCAGCCGGTGCTGGTGGGCACCACGTCGATCGAAAACTCGGAGATCATCTCCCAGCTGCTGACCCAGGCCCAGTTGCCGCACCAGGTGCTCAACGCCAAGCAGCACGCCAGCGAGGCCGGCATCGTCGCGCAGGCCGGGCATTCGGGCATGATCACCATCGCCACCAACATGGCCGGGCGCGGCACCGACATCGTGCTGGGCGGCAATGTGGAAAAGGCGATCGCCGAGGTCGAGGCCGCCCCGGACATGAACGAAATCGTGCGCGCCGCGCGCATCGAGCAGCTGCGCAAGGATTGGGAGCAAGACCACGAACTGGTGGTGCGGCAAGGCGGCTTGCGCATCATCGCCACCGAGCGGCACGAAAGCCGCCGCATCGACAACCAGCTGCGCGGCCGTTCGGGCCGCCAGGGCGATCCGGGATCGTCGCGCTTTTACCTGTCGCTGGACGACCCGCTGATGCGCATCTTCGCCGGCGACCGGGTGCGCGCCATCATGGACCGGTTGAAGATGCCCGAAGGCGAGGCCATCGAGGCCGGCATCGTCACCCGCAGCATCGAAAGCGCGCAACGCAAGGTCGAGGCGCGCAACTTCGACATTCGCAAGCAATTGCTGGAGTACGACGACGTTTCCAACGACCAGCGCAAGGTCATCTACCAGCAGCGCAACGAAATCCTGGACGCGCAAGACCTTTCCGAGCAAATCACCAACCTGCGCCAAGGCTGCTTTACCGACCTGGTGCACCAATACGTACCGCCGCAGTCGGTCGAGGAGCAGTGGGACTTGCCGGGACTGGAAAAAGCGCTGGCCGACGATTGGCAAATCCAGCTGCCGCTCAAACAGACGGTCGAGGCGTCCAGCGCCATCAACGGCGAGGACATCGTCCACCAGGTCGTCGAGGCGGCGGGCCGCGCCTACGCGGATAAGGTGGCGCTGGTCGGCGCGGAGAATTTCCGCGCCTTCGAGCGCGCCGTGCTGCTGCAAGCCATCGACACCCATTGGCGCGAACACCTATCGGCGCTCGAATACCTGCGCCAGGGCATCCATCTGCGCAGCTACGCGCAAAAACAGCCCAAGCAGGAATACAAGCGCGAGGCGTTCGAGCTGTTCGGGCAACTGCTGGACATCATCAAAAACGGCGTCACGCGCACGCTGATGACGGTGCGCATCGAGACCCACGAACAAATAGACGAAGCCGCCTTGGCCATGGAGCAAAGCACCGCGGTGCGCAACCTGACCTATATCGAACCGACCGAAACCGGCGACGCCCAGGCGGTCCCGCAAGGCGCGGCCACGGTTACGGCGGCGGCGGCCGCCGCCGCCGCGCTGGGCACCGGGCAGGCCGGCGGCGCGCCGGCTGCCAGCGACCGCGTGCCGCGCGTCGGCCGCAACGACCCCTGCCCCTGCGGCAGCGGCAAGAAGTACAAGCATTGCCACGGGGCGCTGAACTGAGTTGAAAAATGGGGTCGTTGGCTTGCTAAACCATGATAGGATGTTCTTCATTTGCTTGTTTTATGAAATGAAAGGTGACAAATGGCAACTCAACGAAAGATAGCAAACGCAACCACGCGCCCAAGCCAAGCGGTTTATGCCGCTCTGCGGCGCCACGAGGGCACGAAGTATGAATACTATAACGACCCGGCAAACAACTGCACATGGGGAGCTGGCACATTCGCACATTACGGGCAATGTACACCGGAAGAGCTTAAGCGAAAGGTTACTGCTGCGCAGATAAATACCACACTGGCCACGAGAGTTAACGCTGCCGCAGCTGCTGTGCATCGCGCGGTACCAAACCAACAATTGACTCAAGCGCAATTTGATGCGCTGGTTAGTTACACCTTCAACCTTGGCCCTACAGGCGCGCGCTCAGCGCTTCAAGCAGCGAATCAACGCAACCATGCTGCCGTCGTTTCTATTATGAATCAACACGTTTATGCTCAGTCACACGGCCGCCCCGTCATCTTACATGGACTTGTGGCTCGCCGGCTTGAAGAAAGTGCGCCGTTTCGCCCGCAGCAGCAAAAATAAGATGAAGAATGAAAAAGCAATTGTTTCTAGGTTTGATGTTTGTCGTCTCGGCTCAAGCCTTTGCCGATCAAACGCCTGCCCAGGAAGTTTCCGCACGTAGCGGATTGCCCTTGAGTGAAATTCAGGAAATATTAGCGAAGTGCGATTCCGCTAGCGGAACCACTCAAGATATGTATTTCTGCGCATGGCGCGACTTGGTTGTGGCTGAGCGCGATTTACAGAAAATAGTCGATCAGAGCAATAGCCAGCGTCCCGAGCGTAAAACAGCACTGGACGCCAGAATCGCACATTGGAAAAAAATACGTGAGGTAAACTGCCGAAAGGCCGCCCACCGAAAATATGCTGGTGGATCAATAGAACCCGTTGCAGTACTGCATTGCCAAGTGGGCAAAACTCAGAATATGGCAAAGGCCATGAGGGAAAACCCTACTGCCATACCATGCAAAAGTGTGGTGGATATTTGTCATCATGATTTGATAAATCAATGAAAAACATATTTTCTGTAGTTTGTTGTTAGCCGAGTAAAACGCGCATATCTGCTCTTTCTCGTTCAACCCTTGCGCTGCGCCTGAAAATACTGCGCGGCAGGAGACTCTTAATATGGCTGTCAACCTCGAAGCGCCCAACCAGGCGGATATCCATCCCGTGCCCGGCGTGCGCATCGGCGTAACCGAAGCCGGCATCCGCAAGGCCGGCCGCAAAGACTTGACCGTGCTGCTGCTCGACGCAGGCGCGGCGGCCGGCGGTGTGTTCACGCAAAACCGCTTTTGCGCCGCGCCGGTGCAGATCTGCCGCGAGCATTTGATGCCCCCACGCTCCCCTGCTGCGCATGGTGCGCTGCCCCCCGAGGGGGCGTCCGCCGCCTTGGGGCGGCCCGGCGGCGGCGGAGGTAGCCATGGTATCCGCGCCCTGGTCATCAACACCGGCAACGCCAATGCCGGTACCGGCGAGCCCGGCCTGGCGCACGCCCGCGCGACCTGCGCGGCGCTGGCTGGGCTGCTGGGCATCGCGCCCGAGCAGGTGCTGCCTTTTTCGACCGGCGTCATCATGGAGCCGCTGCCGGTCGATCGTGTCATCGCTGGCCTGCCCCATGCGCTGGCCGATGCCGCGCCCGGCCACTGGCTGCGCGCCGCCCAGGCCATCATGACCACCGACACGGTGCCCAAAGCCTTCAGCCGGCAAATCGCCATCGGCGGTCAGCCGGTCAGCATCACCGGCATCAGCAAGGGCGCCGGCATGATCCGCCCGAACATGGCCACCATGCTGGGCTTTTTGGCCACCGACGCGGCCATCGCGCCGGCCCTGTTGCAGCCGCTGGCGCAACAACTGGCCGACGCCTCGTTCAACCGCATCAGCGTCGATGGCGACACCTCCACCAACGATTCGTTCATCGTCATCGCCACCGGCAAGGCCGCGCACGCGCCCATCACGGCGC
>Ga0209628_10000829_pt1 | contig 19339 bp, 24 predicted proteins | sample TergutCu122P4_FD_187285 | JGI IMG/M metagenome (GOLD analysis project Ga0209628, IMG submission 187285) | Cubitermes ugandensis P4 segment gut microbial communities from Kakamega Forest, Kenya - Cu122 P4 (SPAdes) (version 2) | ecosystem: Host-associated > Arthropoda: Insects > Digestive system...
TTCCAAGCCCCCTTGATTTTCTCAAATATTTGTGTAAACACACACACACACACACACACACACACAGCCTCACCTACTTATATATAATATAGGCGCGCGCGGAGTTTATACTTTTTTTCCGAAATATTTCAGTATCCTGAGCTTTTCTTCCATTTTTGGAAGGAGGTTTTCCCCCAAATTAATTGCAACAAAATTATAAATCTTTAATCAAATTTTTATGAAAAAATTAATTTACTTACTAACCACAATACTATTATTAGGAACCTTTTATGGAGGTTACGCACAAAGCGACAAAATGAACAACAGAGAAATAGAAAAAGTATGTAAAAAAAGGACAAAAGAGTTGACAAAACAGGGTTGGACAATTTCCGGTACAAGTTTGACATTAGAAGCTGCTTTTTTGAAATTCATGCGAACAACTAATTCCGGTGAAAACAAGGAATTGATTGTGGATGTAAGTATGTGTAAATCAATAAATGTATGTAAATCAATAGCTTTTAACAATGCTTTAGTGGATTATGCAAGCACAGCCAGTTCGTTTGTTCTTGGGCGAGCAACCTCTGAAATGTTCAATAATTCATCTGCAGCAGTTCCGGAAGAGTTTGACAAGTTTTTTGCGAGTTACGAAAGACTTGTGCAAGGGGAAATAAGAGGCGAATTGGAATTTTCTTTTGCGATAGAGAAACCAAATGGTGCGGGCAGAGCTTATAGTGCTTATTACATTATAAACGAAGAAAAAGCCAGTAAAGCCCGTTTGCGTGCTTTTAAACGTGCTGCCGAAGAAGCTAATATAGAGCAGCTATATACAGGGCAGATTGAAAATTTTGTTCGTGAAGGTTTTGAATTTAAATAAATTAACGAATATGAAAAAAATATTTTTACTACTAATTTTGTCTGTTTTAGTTTATACTAACGCACAATCCCAAAATTCACACGCTGAACGTATGCCTTGGGTAAAAGGACAATTTCCGCCAAAAAACAACAATTTCGATTATATGGTAGCTCGGGGTTCCGGCAATACCATATCTGAAGCGCGAGACAATGCTTTCAATGATTTACTTATAGAATTAGGAAACAATGTCGGAATTAAAGTTAGTTCAAGTACTATTTCCGATATTAAAAGCCAGTTAAATTTTGACGGAAAAAAGGAAGAATACTCCGAAGGAAACACTACTGTATCCTCATTTAAAATAGACCGTGAAGGTTTTGGCGCTTCTTTCTCGAAAGTGGACGAATATTATGAACGAACAGGCAATCGTTACGAACTGTGGGCTTTATATGAGGTTTCCTCAAGTGGTAAAAGCTTTAAACCCTATATTCCTGAATACACCGATAAATATGGTATGCGTGCCGGTTGGCGCTCTATGCTTGTTCCGGGGTGGGGGCAGTTTTACAAGGGCAAAGTGGGCAAAGGAGTAATGTTTCTTACCACTGAAGTAGTTGCAGTTTCGGGAGTGGTGGTTTGTGAAATAATGCGGAGTAATAATATGCGAAAATCGCAGGAAACCACCAATTTAAAAATTGTTAAAGAGTACCGGAAACGTGCAGACGATTGGGAATTGGGGCGGAATATTGGCATTGGACTTGTGGGCGGTATTTATCTGTGGAATGTATTGGATGCGGCTTTGGCAAAAGGAAAAATTCGCTACGCATGGATTCCAAAAAATATGCACTTAAGTTGCTCGCAAGAAAAGGGATATTATTATTATGGTATAGCATATAAATTTTAAAATCAAATAATTATGAAAAAAATTAATCTTTTTTTAACCAGCATTATTGTTATTTTAATGGTAGGGGTTTTTGGGGTATTATCTTGTAAAAAAGACCCATTAGATACCCAAGGCAACATTGAAGGCAATGTTGTGGATTCGGAAACAGGAGATAACTTATCCGGAGTTAATGTTACTATTGTTTCCAACAGTAGCACTACGTTTTCCGAGCAAAGTAAACTCACCGGCTCAGATGGAAAGTTCAGTTTTAAAGACTTGGAAGCCGGAAATTACAAACTTACTTTCAGCAAAGAGGGTTACGAAAACAACAGTAAAAACATTTCACTGCAAGGAGGGCAAACCAGTTCGAGCGACGTGTTGATGAAACCGGTTAAAGCGGAACTCAGCGTTACCCCCGAATTATTGGATTTTGGTCAAGAAATCAATATGTTATCTGTTGAAATAAGAAATTCAGGAAAAGGTGAACTGAATTGGTCAATTGTGAAGAATTTACCGTGGTTAGAGATAACCCCTATTTCAGGGAAAACCACAACGGAAGCCTCTTCTGTTTCCATAACCGTTGACAGAACGCTTATCACAAGTGAGTCTCAAACAGGCTCATTTGTAATTAATTCCAATGGCGGAAGTAAGGTTATTTATGTTATGGCAGGAAAGGCAAATCCGATTTTGAGCGTAACTCAAACTTTATTAGATTTTGGCCAAGAAACTAATATTATACCCATTGAAATCAAAAATATAGGAAAAGGTGAATTAAATTGGTCAATCACAGAAGATTTATCGTGGTTGTCAGTAAATCCCGTTTCGGGAAAAACAACTACAAATCCTTCCACCGTAAACGTAACGGTTGACAGAACTCTTATTACTAATAATTCTCAAACCGGCTCATTTATAATTAACTCTAATGGAGGCAGTGTAGTAGTGAATGTTTCTGTTGGAAAAGCAATTCCGGTTTTGAGCATAACTCAAACCATGTTAGATTTTGGGCAAACCGACAATATTTTGCCCATTGAAATCAAAAATATAGGTAAAGGAGAATTAAGTTGGTCAATCACAAAAGATTTAACTTGGTTGTCCGTCAATCCCAGTTCTGGAAAAACAACCACAAATCCATCTACTGTTAACGTAACAGTGGACAGAAAACTTATTACAAGTAATATACAAACCGGCTCTTTTGTAGTTAATTCCAATGGCGGAAGTGTGGTTGTTTATGTTTCGGTTGCAAAAGCAATTCCGGTTTTGAGCGTTACACCCACTTTGTTAGATTTTGGACAAACTACCAATGTTTTGCCCATCGAAATTAAAAACACAGGTAAAGGTGAACTAAATTGGTCAATCACAGAAGATTTAGTTTGGCTGTCAGTAAATCCCGTTTCGGGAAAAACAACCACAAATCCTGCCACGGTTAATGTAACGGTTGATAGAAATCTTATCACAGGAAATTCGCAAACCGGCTCATTTTTAGTCAATTCAGATGGTGGGAGTACAGTAGTGAATGTAACTGTAAGTAAGGCAGGTCCTGTTCTAAATGTTGCACCGGCATCTTTAGATTTTGGAGAAGTAGAAATTGAAAAATCATTGAATATTTCAAATGTGGGCGCCGGAACACTCACTTATGAAGCCTCTTGTGCACAATCGTGGGCTACATTAGAAAATAAACAAGGCTCTACAACTACTGAAATTAAGACAATTAAAGTAAAAGTGAGTCGTGCAGGACTGACAACGGGAAATTATACCGGTAGCGTTATTATTAATTCCAACAATAATTCTGTAACCGTACCTATTTCCATGTCGGTAATGCAACCCACTGCGCCTAATGTACTGAATGGGCAAGCAAGCGCCGTTACGCACAGTACGGCTCAAGTTTCCGGCTCCATTACTTCGCTGGGAAGTTCGGCGGTTACCCAACACGGACATTGCTGGAGTACCTCGCCCAATCCCTCTACGGCAGATAATAAAACTTCTTTGGGCGGAACAAGTGTAACAGGGTCATTTACAAGTAATTTAACGGGTTTAACGAATAGTACAACGTATTACGTGAAAGCATACGCCACAAATAGTGTGGGAACCAAATATTCCGACCAAATCACATTTACTACATTGTCGCCACCTACCATGCCCACCGTTTTAACCCAAAAAATTGAAAATATCCAGCACAATTCTGTGGATGCTAAAGGAAATCTAACTGTTTTGGGAGATGGTTTTGTTACAGATTACGGTTTTTGTTATTCTTCAACAATTGCTGCTCCAACTACAGCCGACTCGAAAAAAAGTTTGGGTAGTACCACTAAAATTGGTGAATTTAACGCCACAATAACGGGGCTAAGCGCTATGACCAAGTATTTTATCCGTGCGTATGCCACCAACAGTATGGGAACTGCTTACGGAAATGTGATAGAAGCCACCACCACCGATGCGCCGCCTGTGGTAACTTCCGGTTTGGTTGCCTATTATACATTTGATAATGAAAACTGTAACGAATCGAGAGGAAAAACGGAATACAACGGAATTAAACAAGGTGCCGGAAATCCCGTGTGGTCGTCTGATATACCCGGACACGCCGGAAAAGCATTACAATTAAGCAAAGACGCGTATTTTCAAATGCCCACAAACCCCATGTCTCGCGGAGCGCAATGGTCGCATTCGGTGTGGTTGAAAACCATGAGTAATTGCTCGGTTTGGACGCACCAAACTTCAGGTAGTTATTACTTACCATCTTTGCAAATATTCAGTAACAAAGTAAGCGCATATTATTATGGTAGTTGGGGTTATTTTGATATTAACATCAGTGAAATATTGTTAGATGGTAATTGGCATTTGGTTACAATAACTAGAAATTCAGGTAACCACAAGTTATACATTGATGGTATTCTTTATTCGAGTTATTCAGGTCACAGTTCCACATATACAGATAATCCGTATCCCTTGCAGTTAGGTAATGGCTTTACCGGCATAATGGATAATGTACGATATTACAATCGTGAGTTAACGCAATCGGAGATTACGGAGATATATAATGCGAAGCAGTGATAATTAACAATTAGCAATTAATAATTAATACAATAAAACAGATATTCGGTTTTTTGCATAGTTTAGAGTTGTCTCAAAAGGTATGTAGAAAACGCAGATTATCATGTTAGCGGCAAGTGACGAACAGCACAGTGCGATTTGGAAGCGAAAGAAAACAAGAATATTTGACAATAAGGCAAGACCTGTGAAGCCATCAGAACAGGAAAAAAACAATTTAGAAGTTGTGCCCGACACAAATTAGGGATTTTAAAATGTCAATAATGTTTTTTAGGAAAAAATTAAGCGAGGAAGGCTTGATAGGTATTTGGAAACACCCGATTGAAGCAAGTAGAGTGAGTATAAATGGCGGAAATGTTGTTTCTAATTATAACTATGAGATTTTTCAATTTAAAGCGAACCGAACCTTTTCTTTTGGCGAATACAGCAAGCGTGGTGCCTTATACGAAGTAAAGGGAAATTGGAAATTGAGTAACGACAAAACAAGGATTGAGTTCTTTTTTGACGATGGTGATAAGCAGAGTATTGATATTAGGGTTACGATGGAAAAACGTTTATAACAACGTCAATGAAGGGTAACAACTTTAAATATACCAAAGAATGACAACTATACAAATTGCAAAATATGGAAATATTTCGGCTCATTATCATTTTGGAAATGTTGAAGAGAATATAGCAATGGATATAGCAGAAACTATATTTAAGAACTCTTCTCACTGTCAAGATTTTTATCATAATATGGCTTACCCTGAATTACACTTTGAATTAACAAAATATAATGATGAAATAGGCTATCAAATATCATTTGTTGGATATGGTTGGGTTTCGGATGCATATTTGCAGTTTACTAGACGTATATACAAAGCATTACAAAATAAATATAGAATTGCAATAGTTTTTTTGGACAAAAAAGGAAACGTTACATTAGAATATTCCGATAAAATTTATTGGAAAACCCTACTGAAAAATAATTTCATAATGTATTTATTACTTCCTCCTATTATTACACTATTGCTTTCACTTAGTAATTATGTAGTATTTTTGCTATCAACAATTATAAAAAATAAAGATATTTTAGACCCTATACTTGAAAATGCAATATATCCTTTAATAAGTTACCCTATTTCAGTATTGACTTTTAAAGTTCAACCAATGATTACAATAACTAAAATTGCAAATTATTTAGTTATTCTTTTAACTACATTTGCTTTTTATTTCTTCACGGGAAATGGACTTTTCGGTGCTTTAATTTTATTGGCTATTTTTATTTTGAAAAGTATTCAACTGTCTATCTCATAAATCCGTGAATAAAAAAACATCAACTTTTATCTATTCTTTTTCTGACGATGTAACTATTGTTGAGATTGATGGAAAATTTTTTTATGCGTTAGAGAAAGAAAATGAATGAAGTAACGAAACAAACTTTGCGCCTTTGCGTCTTTGCGAGTAAAATTAATCACGCTAAGACGCAAGGACGCAAAGAAAAATAGTAGATTTTTAAATGTGGAAACATAATAACAAAGAATTTTATAACAGCAATTTAGCAAAAACATGAGAACCAAATAAGAAACACAATGGCAAGACCTGCGAAGCCGTAAGAGCAGGAAGAAAACTTAAAGTAATATGTTATATTACAGCAATTTAAAAGATTTGAACAGCGTAGGTGCAATGGAGACCGGAGACCATTCAAAAAACGGGGCGAGTCTGAAAAGCCATAAGAGTAAGAGAAATTTTAAAAATAATGAATTATGAAAACAGGTATAAAAATTCTTTTAACAATAGTTATACTCGTAGCTGCTTTGGCTTTGGGATTTATTTTAGATGATAGTGGAATTGGAGGTGGAAATACAATTGGTATTGCTTTTGGCATAGCAGGAATTGCTGCAGTATGGGGACTATTAAAACCCAAGTCTGCTCAAAAAAAGGAATTAGAAGACAAGACAAAAAATGTTGATAAAAACGAAATGAGTGATGTTTTAGAACTTGATTTCGATGATTGGGATATGGTTTTTGTTGAAGGTGGCTCATTTCTATCTACATTAGGCGACACAACTGACGATGGTCGGGAAATTGTAGTCGAAAAAAATGTTAATATTCAATCTTTCTATATTGGACGCTATCCTGTTACACGTGGGCAGTGGGTCTCCATTATGGAAGACAAACTTTGTGAAGAAAATGCTAATTTGCCTAAAGAAGGAATTTCATGGGAAGATTCTCAAGAATTTATAAAGAAATTAAATGAACGAACAGGGAAAAAATTCCGTTTACCCACAGCCACAGAATGGGAATTTGCTGCTTCGGGAGGAAATCAAAGTAAAGGGTACCAGTTTAGTGGCAGCAACAATGCTGACGAAGTAGCGTGGTACAGTGAGAACAGCGGCGGACATTCTCATGAAGTAGGAACAAAAAAACCGAACGAATTGGGAATTTATGATATGTCAGGTAATGTTTGGGAATGGTGTCACGACCGTTGGGGTGGTTTTCAAAAACTTTCAACGTATGGAGGACGACAACAATTGCTAATGATGAAAAGGGTACTTACCATGACAGGAAATAGAGCCGCATTAGAAGATATCGAAAGAAAATTGACAGAGCCAGTTGTATTAGATGAGGGAGCTTATCGTGTTCGTCGCGGTTGCTACTATGGTAATCCTACTCCCTATATGCACGATTCTATTCGTTTTACCGAAGTGCCAAATGCAAGACAATCAGGTAATGGATTCCGTTTAGCACATAGCGTTTCTTAACAAATTAATAACCAAAAAAGAAAAAATCACTTGCACCACTTATTCATAGTTCCGAAAAAAAAATGTTCATTTACAACCGAGATACATTGAAGAAATTATGTGATTATGTACAATTAAAGCGTTATCTTAAAGAAAAATTATAATTTTGCCCAAAATTTAAAAATAAAAACCGAATAATGAAATTACCAAAATATCCGTTGGCATCAAGTGACAGTTTAATGACTTTTGAGTTTGTCAGTGAAGGTCCAAAAGGGCTTATTCACAAACTTGTTCGATATCAACCGACAAACTTGAAGGATATTTATAATCTCGCTTTTGGAGACAAAGACCATGCAACTGGAAATATAGATTTATCGAATGGGTATAACAAAGTTTCTCTCGGAAGTGAACGAAGATTTTGAAGTATTGGGGGAGTTGAGTGATGAATGGGAAGAATTTAGAAAAGATATGGAATACGAAGGTTTTCTAGTGAGAAGAAAAAATAAAGAATAAATAATTGTGCACATTAAAAACAAAAAAAATATGAAAGTAATAACAGAAATTAAAAAACGAAAAATTCCAATTGTACGAGTGGACAATTCGTTGAAAAAATATGATGACAAAATTTTGTTCCCCGACAAATTGGAGAAAGCAAACGAAATGTTGAGAAAAATTGGGCCTCCAAAACAATGGATGACCGTAACGCACCACAACTAATAGTCTTAATTTAACAAAAATATGATGACCGGTGAAGAAATCAAAATTTTTTTTTGGAATTTCTGATGTTTTTTAAAACCGTTAAAGTGAAAAAATATGAAAAACCCTTTAATTGTTACACTTATTTTTTTATGCGTTTTATCTTTACGCCGTTTTTGCTAAAAACAACGGACAAAACGACATTCCGGTTTATATTTTCCCTTTTCGTATGACAAACGACAATTTGGAAAACTCTAAAAAACAACACGAAAATAAATCGGAACTTCTTGATTTTTGGGAAAATTTGAAAAAAGGATATGATAAATTTATGTTAGAGAAAAAAGCGTTGAATGTAAAAGTGGATAAAGATGGAAATTATGAGTATTTTTTACCTTAAAAAAAATGTTATTTTGCGTCGCAAAAAATAAACGAAAATTAGGATGAACAAATACAATAACATTATTAGAATCAACCCCGAAAAACGTTTCGGAAAACCGTGTGTGCGCGAAACTCGCATAACGGTTTACGATGTGTTGGGATGGTTATCCGCAGATATGACCTACGATGAAATTCTTGCCGACTTTCCGGAGTTAACACGACAGGATATTCTTGCCTGCCTTGCTTTTGCTGCTAAACGAGAACGTACTTTACAATATGCTTAATATGAAGTTATTGTTTGATCAAAACATATCGTTCCGCGTTTTGCGTTTACTAAAGAAACAACGGGGTAATCTCCAAAAAATCCTACAAATAATTCGGAGTATTTTTAACTTATTTGGTAAGATTAATTGTAATTTACTTGTTTTCAGTGAGAAATAATTTTATCAACAATAATAATATGATAGCGAAAATGCTATCTTTGCATCGTCATAAAATAAAAATATAACAAATATGAAACGTTACAAAGTTAAGGAAGTAATTAGGCTTTTAGAGGATGACAAATGGTATTTAAAATGTATAAATGGCGATCATAGACATTTTATGAATCTTACAAAAAAAGGAAAAGTAACTGTCAATGGAAAGCTAAGCGACACAATGAGCCAAGAATTATTAAACAGCATTTGGAAACAAGCGGGTTGGAAAGAATCTATTTAAAAACAATATTATAATGGAAAAGTTAAAAGTATCAATTAGTTGGAGTGGCAATAATTATTGTGCAGAGTCACATGATGATGTACTTAACGGAATAGTTATATGTACACAAAAAACACTCAAAGGTGTAAAATCCGGTTTTCAATCATCATTACAGTTTCATATCGAAGGTTGCTTGCAAGACGGCGACAATCTTCCGGAATGGCTTACATCCGGGCAATATGAGTTAGATTACGTTATGGAAACATCGGCATTGCTTCACAGTTTGGATGGCATCCTTACACGTTCTGCCATTGCTCGCGTATCAGGAATTAATGAGCGACAAATAAGGCATTATGCAGCCGGAATAAGAACACCAAGACCGGTACAACGAACAAAAATTGTAAACGCTATTCATAGCATAAGCAAGGAATTATCAGCAGTTATGTAGTTATGAGTATTTTTTACCTTAAAAAAATATGTTTATTTGCACTTGTAAAAGGGAAAAATGATAAAGATTTTTTAATTAAGCTCAAAGATTTTTTCAGAAATAATGTTGAGTGTATCGATATTTTAGGAAAATTGATGGAAGATAATCAAATAGAATATGTTGAAGATGCCGGTTTCTTCTAATGTTTTTCACCATAAGGCGCTAAGACACAAAGAAAAATAGTAGATTTTTAAATGTGGAAACATAATAACCAAAGAATTTTATAACAGTAATTTAGCAAAAAAATGAAAACCGAAGAATAAATAAACAGAACTTTAAGAAATGATTAATAAAAGCTATATTTTCGCCGCATAAATAAAAAAATGACTTTATGCAAATAACGACCCTAAAAAAACAGAAAGAAAAAATAGTGAACTGGATAACTCCGCAGTCAGAGAAAACTACAATTGAGGAATATCTTAGTGAAATGAAAGTAGCAGAAAACTCAGGATTCATTAGTTTTGAAGAACACAAAAAAAATATGAATCAATGGCTCACGGAGAAATTATAGTTAAAGAAAGTACGGTCTTTTCCATTGTAGTATCAAAAAGATATGAAAGGAATCTACAAAAAGCACTCGATTATACTCTTCAAGAATGGGGTGCTGTAACGATGGTAAATTTTCACCTTCAAATCATTAATGAAATAGATAAATTAGCTTTTTTTCCATATTCTAATGCCCCGAATAGGTTTTTGGAAAAACTAAATTACAGAGAAATAATCTTGAAGAAGTATCCTTTTGTTATCACATATTACATTGATAATAAAATTGTTAGAGTGATAAACATCATTCATACAAGTAGAAATCCAGTTATTAGAAAATTCAGTCGTTGAGGAGGGTAATTATGATTTTAGTAATTAATTAAAATTGAATAAGTGATGAAAACTCAAGAAGAAAAATCTGTAGAATTACCTGATAATGAACAACCAATAACAGAAAAAAAACTGCCCCCAACCGAAATGCTCGCTTTATAATCTATTGAATACAACCGAGATAAACCAAATCTTCAATGCTTAAATGAGTTGACAGCTGAAGAATTACAATATCTTGTCATTTTTAGAGATTTAGATAACTTCAAAGAAGAAAAAAGTCTGTGGGAAGAAACAATGTCTGAGTTTTATAGAGTATTAACCAAAAGATATTCCGAAAAAACTTTTTGTATTCAAACAGATTATGATTATATGTTTGGAAATATTTCTTGGCAAAAAGCCTATTTTTATTATGCCGATGCCGAAAACGCCATTTTAAAAGATTGGGCAGGAAGAGAAGGACAACCCCACTATACCATTGATAACACTAAAAAAAGAAGAAAATGGCTACTCTATAAAAGAAAAACTATTTTTGTAAAAAATTTGAGAAATGGATTTAGAACACATACAAAGAAAAATACACGAAATTCGAGGTGTAAAAATCATATTAGATTTTGATTTGGCTTTCATGTATGAAGTGGAAACAAGAGTATTGAATCAAGCGGTTAGACGCAACATGAAGCGTTTCCCTAGTGATTTTATGTTTCAACTTACAAAAGTTGAATGGGAAAGTATGTCATCACAATTTGTGATGACATCACGTGCCAAGCGCCCAAAATCGTCTCTACCTTACGCTTTTACAGAACAAGGAGTTGCAATGTTGTCCGGATTGCTGAATAGTGATATTGCCATAAATACAAATATTCTTGTCATGCGGGCTTTTGTTCTGATTCGTCAATATGCACTGAATTATGCAGAACTAAATCAAAAAATTGAAAAATTAAGTTCCAGACTTGATGATAATGATGTGAAAACGAATGAGATTTTTGAACTTCTCAAAGAATTATTGGAACATAAAAAAGAACTTGAGAAACCAAGCAATCCTATCGGATTTAGAACAAGCGCAAACAGCTAAATAATTAAAAATTTAACAAAAAAAATATGAAAAAAGTAATTGGAATTATTTTAATGGTTGTAGGTGTATTTAGCAAGGAATTATCAGCAGTTATGTAGTTATAATGATAAAAGTTTTTAAACATAATGTGGAAAAAAGAAAATGAATGAAGTAACGAAACAAACGTTGCGCCTTTGCGCCTTTTTTCTCGTCCTGTGCGCCATTGCAACCCTGTTTCTTTCCTGCAAAAACAGAAATACATCTTACCTCAACGAAATAGAGATTGTTCATATCAATGATTATTCTGTTTTTCCGAAAGGGGCTATCCTTTCGGGAGAAATGAACAGTGGAAGTACATTCTATCTTATTCGCGAAGATACTGCTGCTAATAAAATGGAGGGCTTTTGTTTTATTGATAATAATCAGGCAGTTGTGGATAAAATCTCTTTTTATGCGGATTCAACAGGAAAAACAACTTTTTACCACAATAATAGTTCATATTCCGGGAAAATGGCGGTTAATACGGCATCAGAGAAAATTTGGTTACGTTTGAATGAGATTGTACCCTTAAAAATAATTTCTCAAACCATTGATCTTAATTATTTTGGAGAGATTCCGGAAAAAAAAGATTGTTTTGAGTTTTTTAAGGAAAATATTTTTGAAGAAATCACAACCTTCCCGGATTTAGAATATGGAACAACGAAAGCCTATTATGTATCCAAGCCTTTTAATCCCGCTTCGGAAGATAATACAATGGCAATAGAAGCAGCCACAATCATTTATGAAAGATGTAAGGGAAAATTGGGCTTGGGAAAAATGAAAAAAGAGATGCGATCCCTGAAACTTGATATCTATTCTCCAAAAAACAATACCAACAAATTGCCATTACTTTTGTTTATTCATGGCGGTGCATTTTTATTCGGTGATAAAAAAATAAACAACGAGTTACAAGAAACCATTATGAATCACTTGGTTAGAAAAGGATTTATTGTGGCATCTATCAACTACCGTATGGGATCGTTGTTGTCGATTGGCGAATCTATTAATGAAACGTTTCACCTTAATATTCAAGATACTCGAGCAGCACTGCGTTTTTTAATGAATAATAAAGATGTAAAAATTGATGAAAAACAGGTATATCTTGCAGGAAGCAGTGCCGGAGGAATTATTGCGCTTACGACGACTTTTATGGACCATTCGGAAGTTTCAGCTACCATTAAGAAAAAATTGGGGGGATTGGATGATTCGGGTAATAGTTTAAAAGCGGATTATAGTATTGCGGGGGTTATTTCCATGTGGGGTGCCGTTTCCGATTTGAAAATAGTGAACCGCCCAATTCCAACGCTTCTCTTTCATGGCACTGAAGATAAGATGGTTCCCTGTGGAAAAGGTATGCCGTTTCAAAACTTTTTGCAAAATATTGATAAAATAACCCTTGAACTTTTTAAATATAAAATCACAGACCTTACTTCCGAAATTTTTTCTTTGTACGGCTCTTGCTCTATATTTGAACATTCAAAAAAACAAAATTATCCTGTAAAATACGTTCAGTTTGAAGGTTATGGTCATGATGTTCATTATAATAAAGAAACCAAATCATTAAATAAAGAAAATGTGAATAAAATCTGCAATCATATTGGTGATTTTTTGTTTGAAAATGTGTCAAAACACTATTTTAACTATGAATTGCATGGAAATACGAATGTTAATAACTCTGAACCGGCGCCGGTATATTGTCTGAAAGGCAACATTGGCAACATTTCAGTGCAATGGTACGTTGAGGGCGGGTTTATTACAGATAATAATAACGATTATATCCGTGTAATTTGGTATAGCTCTTGCGAAACAGGAACAATAACTGCTTGTATTACAAGCGAAAACGGAGCCACTTGCAAGAAAGAGTTGAAAATAAGAATTTTATAACCGTAACTTAGCAAAAAAATGAAAACCGAAGAAGAAATCAAAAAATTATTAGAGTTAACCGTTTTATCATATTAAAAAAATTTCTACAAAAATAGAAAAAAATTTCTATTCCGAAAAAATCAGTAAAATTTTGGATTATATTCCGAAAAAAGCATTGCCTGTAAGAGTGGACTCGGAAATTATTCGTAATAATCAAACTTTAAGTGTTTGATAGTCATTCCTTTGTTGATTAATTGGCGGAGGGAATCTATGCCGATTTTCAGATGCTCTAAAGAAAACTGCTCGGTAATCATCTTGTCGCTTTTTTCGGTTTTAATGCCGTCGGGCTGCATGGGTTGGTCGGAAATTAAAAGCAGCGCACCGGTGGGAATCCGGTTATAAAAACCCACGGAAAACAAAGTCGCCGTTTCCATATCAACCGCAGTAGCCCTTATCGCTCTTAAATGCGCTTTAAAGTTTTCATCATGTTCCCACAATCTGCGGTTGGTGGTGTAAACCGTTCCGGTCCAATAGTCTAAATTATAATCTCTTATGGTTGATGAGATTGCCTTTTGCATATTAAAAGCAGGAAGCGCGGGCACTTCCGGCGGGAAATAATCGTTTGAGGTTCCTTCCCCTCTAATAGCAGCAATGGGCAGCAGCAAATCGCCCAAGCCAATGTAACTTTTCAGTCCGCCCGTTTTGCCGAGAAAAAGCACGGCTTTGGGTTTTACAGCGGTAAGCAAATCCATAATGGTAGCCGCCATAGCGCTCCCCATCGAGAAGTTGATAATGGTAATATCTTCTTTAGTAGCACTTTGCATGGGTTCGTTGATGCCCATGATTTCTGCATTCATAACCTCAGCAAAGTTTTCTACGTAGTTTTTAAAATTTGTGAGAATGATATATTTTCCAAAATCTTTTAAAGGTGTTCCCGTATATCTCGGTAACCAATTTTCGGCAATTTCAATTTTTGTTTGCATACTCCTATTTTTTTGGTATTTTTTTCAATGGTTTCATCGTTTCGTTAATTTTTAGAATGGCGGTTTTTGTACTTTCAAAAAGTTCCGTATTCGTAATTTGGTTTCCCACAGCGCGTTGCATCCAAAGTTTGGGCGTAATTCTACCCATAGCATACATCCTCAACACTTCTTCCCCGAGATTTTTCCCTTTCAAATAGTTTCCAATCTGAAAATCAATAATATGCCCGATAGGATAAGCCGATAAATACAAAGGCGCGTCAATCATGTGAGAATAAATGGCAAGTATGGGTTGGTCATTTATGCCAAAAATCGGCGCATAATATTGATTCCAAACCTCTTTGGCAATGCTGAGCACGGCATATTTCAGCCCGAGCGCATCAGTATTCGGGTTTTCATACATCCATTGCCAAACCTTAATATCCACCAACGAAACGCCCATAATTTCGTAGCAACTCCAAAAAGCATCCAGAGTATTCAAATATTCACTCAATTCATCTTTATTTTCATAACCCAATAATTCGAGGTCTTTTTGTTGAAAAGTAAAAGCCAATGCTTCGGTAAAAGCCGTGTTGGGCACGCCTTTCAAACAATAATTATGAACATTATGAAGAGAAATGGTTTGTTCTACATTATGTCCAAACTCATGAATTCCAATATTATAACCTTTGTAATCCATGCCATCTACAAAACGAGTGCGCAACATGGATTTGTCGGATTTCATTTCTGCTCCCCACGCATGACCTGCGCCCACAGAAGGGTCAACCTGAATATAGGAACAAATAAATCTTGCTTTTTCGGGCGTAAAACCTAATTTTACTAAAATATTGGGCAAATCTTTTTGAAATGCAACTACATTGGGATATTTTTCGCGCACATCTTTATCCAATTGCTCTTGATTTAAAGAACTTCTTGATTTAAAGCCATCGTACCAAATATCAAACGGTTGCAATTTTCTTCCCAATCTTCTTGCAATAATTTCCGACACTTGTTTCACTTGTGGTGAAGAAACCAACTCTGTAAAAAGTTTTTCTACATCAGCCAGCGTCATCTCCAAATCACTTTCAAAAGTTCTTGAAATATAAGTACTTCCGCCGGCATAGCATTTATCGGTAGCGCTAACCGCTTTAAAAACATTGAGTAAATGCTGGTATCTTGTATTGGGTTCGGGCGTTGTTTCTATCTCAACCACATTTTGCAAGTACGATTTATTTGAAATCGGTCTCCAAAGATAATCATCGCTTTCATTCAAAATTTCCATAGGAATATTTTGATTAACAATAGCTTTCATGATGCCATAAATAATATGTTGTTTAACAAGTCCCCGCTCTTTATCAGCGTAGGCGGCTTTAAGTTCATCCCGAAGTCCCCAATGTGAAATCAGTTTTGTTCCCAGCGACCAATGCTTTCTTCCCTGATTATCAGTTACCAACCACATCGGAATATTGTAATTTGCAATGTAGTTGTCGGCATTTGCCAAAGCGGAAGAGATATTTTGTTTCAAATTTGCCGGCACACGAGAATAGAAATAGTCGCCCAAACGAACATATCCCCAGTGCAGTTCGTTCCAATCGGCACCGTTATTTTCTTTTTCCTCCAACGAAAGATGCGGAAAATTTAATGCAACAATAAATGCAATTTTATTAGCAAACATATCATCAGAAAAATGGGCATTTACATCATACGAAGCAAAAAAATCGTCGATGGGCAGCAGATTGTATCCTGTAACTTGTGTGGGGCGCAACAAATCCAAAATTACGCGGTTGTTATGTCCGAAAATAGTTTCAAAATTATCGGCAAGGCGATAAAAAAGTTGCTCTTTTTCTTCGGGTGTTTTACAAAAATGGGTAACACAAAAACTGTAGAAATCTTTTTCTGCGCCATCGGTGTAATTCCATAGCAACGCGGTTTGATTTACCCCTTTTTTGATAAGTGCGGGCGACATATTGCTATTTGCCGTAAGTTCTTGAATGATTTTGTTTTGTGTGTGTTCAAAAATAAATTGTGCTTGTAGATTTGAAACGAATGTCATAAAAAAAATAGAAAAGATAATTAATAATGATTTTTTCATTGAGAATATAATTTGGTTATTAAAATGATTTTTTCAAAAATCCGGCAAATTAACATGAAATTTTTAAATTACACACAGAAAGTTTTTATAGGAGATATTTTCGCATTAGAAATTAAAGAAAAAATTGTTAATATTCAATTTACTATCGTTTCTTAAAATCTTGATGAAGATATTGTACAAAAGAGCTGGGAAATTGCATCAAAGAATCCTTTTTTTCTTCATTTTTAACGAAAAGAAAATCAATAGTATTGGTTTCCAAATCATTATAATAAGTTAATTCCGGAGAAATAAAGCCATAACCCTCTGTGTTAAAGTAAAATGAGTATGATTTGTTTCCGAAAAGATTTTTTGCGAACGGATTGGTATTAGGCTTCCACCCAAGTTGTTGCACCAATGTTTCTGTCAAATCGGTTTGCATTCCCATATTTTCATTAACAAAAGAAGTATCCACGACGCCCCCAATCCACAGCATCGGAATATGATAGGTAGCGGGGTTTTGAAGAGAAGTATAGGAAAACCCTAAAGTGCCGTGGTCTGCGGTAATGATGAGTAATGTGTTGTCCCAAAGCGCACTCTCTTTCAATTGCATCACAAAATCGTACAGCGCTCGGTCGCTGTATGAGGCAACGGTTCCATAGTTTTTTTCGGAAATACCAGGAACATCAAAAGGTGTGTGCAAACTTATATTGTAAGTTACTAAGAAAAAAGGAGTTGCGTAAGATTTAATATCTTCGGCAATTCTTTTATAAAATAGATCATCGGGAACGCCCCACTTTTGTTTTCTATCTGAAGCCGGAAAATCGTTTATTGAAAAAATATGGTCATATTGTGAACGTAAAATTAAATTTTTGGTATTATAAAACTCCGTTTCACCTGCATAATAAAAATAGGTTTCATAACCATTTTTCGTAAAATATTGCGATAAAAAATCTAAATTTTTCATTTTTTCCGGAAAATATAAGATGGAATAAGGTCCAACCATAGCCGGATAAGCCGCGAGAAGTGCGCCCAAACCTTTATCCGACCTGTTGCCTACCGCATAAAAATTCTTAAACAAAATACCTTCTTGCGCCAATTTGTTAAAATGGGGCGTGATTCCGGAAGCCCCTCCCAAAGGTTCAATTACTTTATTTGAAAACGATTCTAAAATAATCAAAATCACATTGACGGGTTGGTTGTTTTTAGGTTTTATATAAATTGAAATATCCTCCTCGTCGCCTTGTAAAGAATTGTGCATAATTGTATTACATAGCTCTTGCTCCATAAATGACAACTCTTTTATATTGGCTTCATTATAAATTAATCTGTGAAAAAAGGACCAGTAGGGGTTCGTTGCCGCATGATTGGCGTAAATTTTTGAACTAAAAGATACGCTGCTTAGATTTAGCGGAGCAAGTTGTAATCCGCCGCGCATCGGAATAACTAATAAGGCGCCAAATATGAGAACAACAAAAAGAGTCCACCATTTTTGTTTTTCTTGTTTTTTATGAGATTGAAAAAGAAAACGATAGAAGAATAGAAAACCGGTTACAACTCCTATTTCAACCAAAAATAACAAGAGCAGTTGTGTAGTGGTTACGCACGCCAGCATTCCTCTCGGATTTTCCAAAGCCGGCAAAATCTGCGGACTTAGTCGCATTCCCCATTCCGCATAAAGCCCAATATCCAACAATCCTAAAACAGATGCAGGTATTAAGATAATGATTGAATACACGAAAATAATGGAATATATAATTTTTGCGCGAACCAACGGAGAAAACAACAGTACCACCAACGGGAAAAAACATAAATAAGTAGCCGCAGCTAAGTTCATCGAAAAACCGTACCTGAAAGTTTGTAAAATTTCAAAAAAAGTTAAATCTGCGCTGAATTTGTGGTTATACAGTAAAAAAAAGAGAGAAAAAAAGAGAAAAAAAGCCATCCAAAATGCCAAATATTTTATTAGAAAGAGTAATAATTTGCTACAATTTTTCATTTTTTCTTCCATTGCCAATTTTCAATCATAAAAAGTGCATCGCGTTTCAAATAATCGATGACGGGCGCCAAAGAATCGTTGTTGGGTGCAAAATCGAAATAAAGTGTTCCTTTCACAAAATGCCGGGCGCTATCGGTGAGCCAAAACTTGAACGGGGTTGCCACATTTTTGCCTGCCAACTCAAATAATTTGCCGTAAACTTTCGCAGTTGCGTCATTTACAGTAGAATATTGAATATCGTCTGTCATCATTCTATCCACGTGAAACATCACCTGTTCCTCTTCGCTCCACATTAAATGGTGCAGATTATTTTTCACGGGGTAATAGGTCATTTTAAACATGGCAGACAGTGTAGGATAGTAAATATCAATCCAATAGATGTTGTCTTTTTGTTTTTGAAAAAGCACTGTGGCGTGTTTGGAATAATCGAAAGAAAAGGGCAAAACGCTATCCCAATGTTGATATTCGGCGGTGGGTGTAAAAATACGGAAATACCCCACAGGTTTGGGGATGGGCGGTTCGGGCTTATGGACGCAGGAAGTGAAGCAGCAAAGAAGTAAGACCGTAAGAGCGCAAGACCGTAAGAGCGTAAGAATGCGTCGCAGTGAGCTTGCCGAAATGTAACTTGTAACTTGTGAATTATATTTCATCATACACTTCATCTTTGTCTAAAAAACCATACACTTCAATTTGTGGTAAAATTTTATTGGCAAGTTTTTCATTTGCCTTACTCACTTCTTTTAGTTCCTCAACACCTAAATTATGCTCTGCCAAACAACGTCTTATTTGATACCAACCGACATCCCATGT
>Ga0209628_10000830_pt1 | contig 19294 bp, 10 predicted proteins | sample TergutCu122P4_FD_187285 | JGI IMG/M metagenome (GOLD analysis project Ga0209628, IMG submission 187285) | Cubitermes ugandensis P4 segment gut microbial communities from Kakamega Forest, Kenya - Cu122 P4 (SPAdes) (version 2) | ecosystem: Host-associated > Arthropoda: Insects > Digestive system...
TCTGTTGTTTGGTGGGCGCCATCTTGAACATTTTGTGCCCACGGGAACGGCAGGTATTTCAATCAAAACTAGGAGTATCTAGTAGCAATCAGTGCAACTTACACCACTCTCCACACACTAGGCACCTAGAAAAAAAATAAAATAAAAAAGAAGGGTACAATCTTTTTTCGGACACCATGTATTCAATAAGATGTTAATGTAACTACCATTTTACATATTTTACAAAACTTTCCACAATATGTACTGAACATGTACCAAATACAATTTCAAGGCACTTTTTTTTTAAATACAGGTTTGTAAATATCATATCTATGGAATGCAGTACTGTACATAAAAAAAATATGACAGACAATGTACATATAACGTAACATTATGGCACATTCCCCTAATGTTTATACCTCCTAAGCTCTCCTAACAGCCCTGTATCACTTCACGCACGGATAAAAATCCATCCAGTTGGAACTGAGCTGATATATGCAGAAATACGGACGGATGGGCAGATATTAAAAAGCTAATAAGTTCTTTCTGCAAGTATGCGACTCTGCCTAACAAATCAATGTATGTACAGCTACTCTTTACTGAGCTAAGATTATATATCATACACAAGAAGATATTTTTATTTGTATTTTATTTAACATTTGCCAAAATTAAACAACATGAATGCTAGACAACTGAATATATATGAGCATGGAACATTGATGGAATAACTGTGGCAATAAAAAAAAAAGAGGACTTTGAGAAAAATCCATCCCAGTGTCACTTTGTCCACCACAAATCTCACACAGCCTGCACCAGGATCAATACTGCGCCACTGGGTTGAGAAGCTGGAGACTAATCACTTGTACTATGACAAAGTCTAAGTTATTCTGAGGAAATCATTGTGATCAATATATTTTTAATGAGCCGAAAAACGTAGTTGTCTCTGACCAGACCTGAGTATGAAGTACATTGACAGTAAAGCTGTCCCTGCCAATGCCTTGAAGCTAACTGGGAGTGTGGAGTTACAGTTCCCCTCATTCTTTACCTTGGCACTGGATGAAGGTGAGCAGTCAGCCTCAAGGCCTGGCCACTTTAGCAATCAGCAAAGAACTGCTGGTACCTACTAAACAGGAGTCTGGGTAGGCGTCAAAGACAGTCTGGACAGACAGTGGTATTAACACCGCTTAAATGTAACAGAGGCACTTAATGGGTTAACACATTACATATGACAGAATCTGCTACATCAGATGACGAGAATAAACTAAAATGGTGAATCTGACAACAGACACATAATGTAAATAAATGACATTCATGTTACCTTTGTTTCTGTAACTGACTAATCAATGCCTGTTGCTGTTGAGGCATGGACATCTGGTGCATAAACTAACTAGCAGGCAGCAACTTTTATGGGCAGTGGAGAAGGGGTCAATCTGACGCACATAATGAGTTAATATGGCATGTGAGGAGAGAAACCAGTTGCCTATCAGCAGTTTTGTGTGCTAAAATTGAAACTCTGTAACTTATCACAGCAACCACTTGTCTAAGACTCATATCCTATTACCACATACACTGTTTAACAAAACCTGGGAACCCCAGTACTGTCGTGTTGCAAAGAATTTTTAATACAGCAACAACATACTTCATGAGGACTTACTGAATATGGCAGTAAAACCCTACATATGCTTAACATCAGCATTAGCAACATGTGTGTGTCCAGCTCGCATTTTAGGTTCAGTCATCCCACTGGCTAGACAGCAAAGTAAATTCCACAGCCATGACAGTCATGGTAGTGAATGAAAGCCATTGACACTGCCATGAATCAAACCATAGCAACTGAGTAAATGATGGCTAAGCTCTTAAGTTTCTTCATTATATCATACAAGGAACTATAAGCAAAAATCCCTAATATATCGTAAAATAATCAATACTAAAATAATAAAATGACACGAAAGTCTTATGACAAATACACATTTCCACTGACTGTACAAGAGGTTACTGAAACTTTATGACAATCACATTCCTGACAACCCTTAAAAAGGTACAAATGTAGCATTAGTAAACTGCATACGAACTGTATGGAAATAATTAAGGTACTTGTTTATTACAGTCAGTTTATAAACAGTTCACAAACCACTGTTCTATTTCATACCACACTTTTGCTGCATAATAATCACTTGATGTATTAAATGGTTGCCAAGCAAGAATACAAAGATGGATATAAAGATATGGAGGAAGAAATGAGAATCAATGCACAAAAAAATCTTCTACATGAACCAGACTGCCTAGTCACTAAAATACATCAGCAGTATCAAAACTGAACAACAGATATTTGAAGCCAGGGCCTTCTTTCTAGCTGAAAACAATGGAATGGAGTTCTAACACCTTGTTTCATGATTTAAATCGTATGTTTTGATAAACACAAAAAAGAACTTTGAAGACCAATTTTCATTAACTGTGTGAAGAACTACTGTAGTGATGATGTCTGCAGCAAATCTACCAAAACGTATAGCAAAGTGCGCAAAACCCAGAGCAGACAGAGAGTAAGGAGAAGCTTCACAGCAAAGTTCCTGATGAGTCTTTATGTTCACTGACACTGCAACATGACCACTAGGCAGTGCTACTCTCCTACCACTCTGCTTCACAAACCACTTGCTGTTCCAAATACTGTTATGGCAATAGAGGCCTGGCTGTCAGGGCACTACAGCTGAAGGTGTGGGTGAAATTGCTTGAGACGATGCCACGTGGTCATACAGATGCCTGCAGACCCTAAACAGCTGATGGCAGTGGATGATATTAAGCCATGGGCCACATGCAGTGCCAATTTCTCATACAATGTTTTCAAGTTTTCACTCATCTGTGTTGCATCCTGTTATTCTTTTAAACATGCGGTGAACAGTTTCCATACATACTGAAGTTCTAACTCACTCTGCAATCAAGACCAATGGTCAGCAATGTTTTCATACACAGCTGTCTTTTAAATAAATCTTGCAACACTCAGTCCATGACTAACCAAACATTCCAAACTGGTGTGCTTGGTTTTGTGGGGTTTGGCCTATTTCCTTGCAATACAACTGTGATGGAAGCTACTGCAAAAAAGGCAACAGATTATTTTTGTTCTTCATTTCCCAGCCTGAACAGCAGAAACTTGCTGAAGAAACTAAGACTGCAGAATAAAACGAAACTTCTTCAGCATCCACATCATTGTGTCATGAACAGCACAATATAACTTGCCCTTATGCTCTCCTTTGAAACAAATATATGATTTTTGCCAGAAGTACAAATGGGTATCTGGGGTGGGGGATGGGGGGATGTTTGTATTCAGTGCCACATTTAAGAGTTGAGAAGAAAATGGGATATAAATATCTAAAATGTGGGCAACTTATATCTCCACATGTGACCAACTGCAAAAGCAACATTAAATGTGTGTGTGGAAGAAATTATTTTACCATTAAGAGAGTTCATTCCATACAGCTACTGTTGAATTAGTAGGAGCTCTGAAGGAAATGCTGGAAAATGTATAAATGTAATCACTGTCTCTTGGAAAAAAATATAAGAACCAAGGTATTTCAAATGGCACATAAAGTTGCAAAAAATCAACCCACCAAAACTTGTGAAGATATGGGTGATGTGCAAAAAAATACTGGTATCAACAAGGGTCACATATTTCAGCCTACCAACACCTGCATCAATACACAGCTTGCAAAATGAGAAGTAACTTGTTCATAACAATTGATTTCTCAAGATAAAATCTCCTCAATCACTGATATTTCTACCAAAATTGTAAATGCTGTCAAATAAAATGCCAAGCAGGCTGTGAGGGGAGGTAGAGGTACAGCTGTACCCATACTGAACTTCAGTGCTCAAAGGGAAGTGGGCGGTCAACATCAGGCCCCTGAGCCGCATACCCCTGCAAAAGACCCCATACCCATTGACAAATTGATCAACCCCAATAATAAATCTACATTGACTTTGCATGTACATGTATTTACTGCAGAATGTGAAATGAGTGGAGCTGCAAATTTGTCTCCTGATGTGAGAGAACACGACTTCAAAGAAAACATGATTTTTAGTTCGCTGCTTTGACATCTTCGGCCCTCAGGATGACAGAATGTTTAGATCCTCTCACTGGCGACAGTACAGTCATTATGAAAACATCTGGCTTTAAGAAACTTATGTACTGAAGTGTATGGCACTGTGTGAATCACAGATTAGGAATGCCAGTAGGCGATGCTGTACTGGCTGTCCCAGAAAGCAACTGATTCAGATCATTTGCTGACAAATTATACATTCTATACCAGATTCAGGACTGATGAGCAATGCACTCTAAGAACTGCCCAAACTAAGACTACATTTGGAAGAGTGTGGCATGCAATTATATAGAGCTGGTCAAACAAATAAAATATTGTTAAAATATTTGAAGAAATAAAGAAGTGGTACAGAACACACTATAAAAACACCATCAGAGCAGCAACAGTTGTAACTTGGGGGGAAACTCTTCATCGTACACAAATATAGTATTTAAATGTCACAAAACTATAGGGCTGACAGTGATATTTATGTCATGGCGAATGGTACTAATATTGCAAAATGCAATGCTTGGCCAGCTGGACTGTCCACATGTCACTGTGATGAAACAAGTTGAAATTTGAAGTTTATATATGCAGGTCACTTCAAAACACACAATGCGGACAAAAACTAAACTTCATCCCGAACCTTACCAGGAGCCACCACCAGTACAAGCAATGAAAATCCATACCAGTAAATCAGAGATCTTCTTGAATCTCAAACCAAAATAAAATGCACTAACTTTCACGCTATTCACACATTCCCATTTCACATTAATTAAAAAATTAATATTCACTGCATATGCAAAGAGACATTCACACAGAAATACCCAACCCTTCAAATATCTCGGAGAGAAGCCTCAGTTTAACCCATTCGCACCCATTTTGGCCACAGCAGCTGTAGAACATGCATTACTGTTTTTGAAAGAACATATGATCTAGTGTATGAATGACAACTATTTTCTGTGTCAGATGTGGCAAATGTATTTGGCGGTACACACTGCAATGCAAATCTAATTTGTCTCTCTGAAAGTTGAATGAGACCTGCCCTCAGAATGGCTTCTCAGCGAGCTATGAACCATTAATATCATAATGAAACACACAAAATAGTTTTGAAGTTTTAGTACAAATGTGTACAGCGTACCTTCATAAGATGGATTCCAAGGCCAGTTCGGAGTGAAAGTGGCTGGGCGCAAATGGGTTAAAGATGGAGCTACACAGTACAGTTTGTGTTGAGAACAATGACTTAGAAAGTCCCTAGAGCAGAGATTCTCAAACTGAAGGGTGCGCCTCAGTGGTGAGGCACAGTGGAGTTTCAGGTGAGGCGCAATGCAGTCAGATAAATCTGCATCTGCAATTAATTATGAATAAACTTTATTAAATTTCCAATAAAACTATATTTGTAATGATGTTTAAACCTACATTATAAACAAGTTCAGTCTTTTTCTGCATCTAAGCACCAAGCCATGAAAGCATATAGGTGTAGAGAAGGTAGAAAGATCCACACACTTTCTTAGCTTGGAAAAAGATGGTGGACTGTATACAGTTTCATACTCAGGCCATATAACCTGCTGGCTAAACTTCATGCACAACTTTTATTATGTACAAGTAAAATTTAAATTAGTTTTCTGGCCATGACTACAGATCACAGCAAAGAAACCAGTTGTGTGTCCCAAGCACAAACTTCTAACCATGCCTCTTGAACATCTTGAAGTTTTCCTTCAGTTAGCACATATCTCTTGGATTGTCTCCTTGTGCCACAAACTGAACCAGGGGTCTGCCACTTTTCTGATAAGCTTCAATGCACATAAATTTTATGGAACTCATTTTTTTGAGAATTCATAACTGGACCTCTGAATGCACATTCTCTAAGTTTTCTTTTTTATGAAGGATTCAACTTGCAAACTCATCATTCAGTCAAAGATCTCACTGCAAGAAAAAGACCATTCACACCAGAAAGGGAAAAAATCTGAGCAACCAGAACCCCCAGTCTCTAATGAATTGACCACAATACGTTTGTTGCCTGTGTGAATGACTAATCAACATGCAAACAGTCATGTAGTGATCACAACCAAAGCAACCAGTGTATGCATGGCGTTGCCATGTTTCCATTTCATTCGAATGCCTTGTATACCAAGTAAGTATGCACAGGCTGCTAGAAAGGTATGATTCTATAGCCTTTGGGTTTTCAGCAATCTTCCACTGGGTTCTAACAGCATGCAATATTTTATACGTGCCTCATGCCTTTGAAAACCAACAGCCCTCTCAATAAGACCAAGCATTTTCAAGTGAAATCCTACCCAAAGACATATATATTGTCAATGGTATTGCTGAAGAGGTTCAAGGTCTTGTATTAAAAAACCAGACACCACAAATGGCTCCCCAGGTTCTGAATTTATCTTAAAATGGAGGCATCACAGAAGGAGAATAAAATAATTTCCTACTCATACGAAAAGAAAAAACACTCCTTTCTGAACAATGGGTTAGTTTCCCAGCAGTCCTCAAGGCTGAGGCTTCTGGAGTATTCCTGGGAGATGGGGATAAAATAAAATAAGTAAATAAATAAACTACCAATTCAATTACTGTAATCTGTGCAGCCAATTATTCCTGACTGTTCAACTCCTAAAATAAATATTAAGTATAATTTCTATAATGAGGAGACTAGCTAGAAAACAATGAACTACTGGCACAGCAGTTTCAGACTTAGTCCACACACACATGCAGCAATTATTTTTTATAGTTAGCGATCCATCTAACCATATAGTGGAATACCAATCATTTGGGCTAATGATGGGTAGACAAGGTATGAATGATGGTGGTGGTGATGATGATAATACCATGGATAATCCAAAACACATTTGGCCTAGCACATTCACAAAACTTCACAATTTATCTTTCAAAGTAAACTCACGATTATAAATGATACCCTACATACTGTATTAATGCTCCACCCCGCTTTGGTCAATCACAGAACAGGACCAGGAAAAAAAATTACATGCACTTTATTCTACATTATGCATGTCCTGCATGATAATGTTTTAACACTGTACTTGTATATACGAATACACATTTTCTGTTTACCTTAATAAAAATTCTTTTGCAAATCTACAGTTGCAGAGTTTAATTTTCATATACACCTTGTGTTAAAAAGTAATTAATGTCCTTAAACTTCTAGTTAAAATATACTAAAAGTCTTCAATAGTTACATAAGGGCAACCTTCATAATATGCATTAAAATATGTCTTACATTCACTTTAAATATTATACACAGCCATTTCATATATAAGCAAATTATAGAGAAGTTTAATTTAATGACAGGGTTTGCATGATAAGTTACCTGGTGGTGTAGTCATTCTTTATGCATATTATTCATGTACAATGAAGTTGCAGGTGGCTTGTATTAGTCGAACAAACCTCTAAGACTGACACTATGTTTTTTAGAACACTGATGTATCTTACGAAGCATAGTTCCTTGCTTGAATGGTGATTTTTAAATATTACACACACACACACACACACACACACACACACACGTCATGAAATTACCTTTTAACCCTTATATTGTGTTTATTTGCTTATTGTATGTTATATTATTTCACGTGATTTCAGTTTGTATGCATTTTGTAACTTGCTTGATACTTCCTTTAACATCAACAGACACGTTACATTAGCGTCAATGTGGTACGCCACAGATCCTGTGTGAACTTTAAACTAATAAACAGGAAGCCACACATCACTGAAACTTCCACAACATCCTGCAAGCCCCAGGAAGTAACTATGATAACAATACAAATTTACCAATCAAAGACTGTCTTTTAAAGAGTTACTTTCAGAATGAGGGCATGATTAACCAATCACGGTTTCTGTGGCAACTTTCCTGCAGAAGTCATGTTACTATGGAACTATGGTTGTTAAAAAAAAATACTTCTTCTTTGATTGTCATTCTGAAGTTTAATCAGATGGACTCACATCCCTTGGGCAAAAGACAGATCAATTTGTGTCACTACAGCAGTAGCTGAGGCCCAACCTTTACCAGCTACTTCAAGATGCTAAGATGAGAAGCTTATTATTTTTGTAAGTACATAGCTGACTGTATTACCTGCCCTGCTGTCACGGTTAACAACAACTTCAGCTCTGGCAATAACCTGTGATTGAGTAAAGCTATTTTATTAATTTTGTTCATTTATATTTTTTTTGTCACACCATTCACAAATTAATTTGAGTTTTTATTTTGCTTAATTTGTTTAAGAATATATAAGCCTGTTGAAAAAATTACACACTTTGTTTATTCTGCCTAGAGAGTTAATTTATCTATGAAAGTCGGGGAACTATACAAGTGTCCCACATCCTCGGAGCGATGTCAGAAATCAGTATTGTATGAATCCTAAGACCCTGAACATACAACACATACACACTGCATATACAACATTATACCGATTTTACATATGTATGTGTCCATCATATGCTGCCAGTATGGTTCATAGGTATCACTTGGCAAGTATTCTTCAATGTTCTCTTTGTTGTAATTTTAAAAACGTTTCTTGAAGAAGTTTTCTTCACAACTATACCAGTATTAATAGATTCAGAGGAGGACACTTTTTACCCAGAATGCTAGTATCTCAGGATATGTTAAAAATGGGACAGAAGAGAAATGCACACACGGTTCTTGTGGGGAAATTTGAAGAAAAAAGTCCACTTAGAAGACCCAGGCACAGATGGGAGAATAATATTAAAATGAATCTCAAATAAGATGGCAGGGCATGAACTGGATTAATTTGCTCAAGAAAGACACAAGTGGTATACTGTGAACATAAGAAATCAGAAGATGGACAAAGTCAAAAAGAAGAAGCTGTTCCATGTAGTTGTGATATCATTGTCAGAGTTGTGGGTACGTAAAATGCAGGAAATTTCTTGACTTACAGAAAAAACTATCAGCTTCTCATGATAGATTCTCCTCTATGGAGTTACTCTGCAAGTACTTTACAAGAGTGGGACCACTGTTGGATGTGACTATGCTCTCACTTGGATCAGAATGGGCACTGCCTAGTGGCAACACTTTTTGTAATCCCATCTTCAGGAAAGGACTTTGGAACAAAATGCTTGTGGAACTAATTTTCAGAAATTTCCCTATCCACCCATGATTCATTCTGGTTGTAATATGGGCAGGAATGCAGTCTGTGGTGGCACCCTTGAATGATAGTGGTTTTTTGCCTCTCCCAATCACTAGAAGTTTCACTTGTGATTTATGCATTCATTTTCACAACACAAATGCCTCAAAGTCTTCTTTACACAATTTTTGCTGCACACTCAAATGCAAAGCATTTGTAGTATAATCCAAACTCAGTGACGTTCACTGTATATCTGATATTACTGCATGTTTTCTGCCTGTTAAGTTTCTTACTTTCAGCTGCAGCATCACTGACATCAAGTCTCTCTCCTTGTACAGCAATGTCACAAGTACTGTCTCACTGCTTGAATATGGTCAGCCATCGAAAAGAGGCACTGGACTCACCTTCTAATCACACAGCTTCAGAAAAAAGAAACTTTGTTTTCTGTGCACATACCCGAGCAGACACTTGTGTTTTTGTGCTTGTTTCTGGTTGAACCAGTGCAGAAGGGTAGCATCCACCTCCTTGTATGAAGACAAGGTACAACAATACTATCACAGCTGATTACAAATTACATTAACTTCACTTTGTTGTTCTTGACATCATGTCTGGCTTGTATCCCTATTTTTTTTCACTGATTCCCAATTCTCAAAACTTTTAATTAACTCAAGCTTTTGTTTTACTATAGTAAAAACTACTATATTTTTCAGCCATTTTAATTTGGATCCACAAATGTCAACTATCACTGTCAGACAAACAGCACAATTCAGTAGAACTGGCTGTAATACACTAATATCACAACTGAAGCAGCCAGTCTCAGCTACACCATGACCATTGGAACAAACCTCCACACTCTACCACTGATACTGACCATTAAGCACTGAGGAACAGGTACTGCTTCACCACGCTCCATATACCCCCACCCACAAATGAGGCAGAATGAAAACAGACTGAAAACCTGATTCAAACATGGCAGCATTTACATAAATGAAAGCCATGCACATGCAATAAGTACAGAGAAAAAAAGGATACTTCTGTAGTTGGACCAAGTTCAAACACATTCTGAACAGAACAAATAACCGCACTTTAAGATGATACACTTTCATTTTCAGATGCACTTAGCCTAAATGTCACTGAAACTGCTCAGATCACCATCACTGTTATCATACATTATTTATAATAAACCTGAAACTGCACTGTACTTGTCAGTTCTTACTGTAGCATACTGTGGTATTGTGGGTCATGGAGCACCCCAAATGACAACAATCATTTGTTTTATCTCCTTCTGATTTCTTGACTTCAAAATGTACTGAGATTAAAACCACAGACAAACCTCAACGTGGGTGCCACAATAACAAGAAGACAATGAACCGCAGTACCAAACACTTCACAGAGGCAAAGCCATTGAGATTATGACATGCATAAGCATCAACACCTACAAGCAGAGGGGCAATCATCTTCAGCAGTAAAAATGCTCAACTGCTCATAAACATATTCCATGGGTCCTCAGTTTTTGCTGCTTTTTCTACAGTCTGCCGTTTAACGACCCTGTCAACTGTGAAGATTATACAGCATCAGTGGTAAACAAACAAGATAAGTATTGGAATAATGGTGAAATGATGACATGGGAGAAATGAAGTACTCTGAGAAAATCCTGTGCCAGTGATACTTTTTCCACCACAAATCCCACATGGACTGCTTTGGGATTGAATCAGGATCTCTGTAGCGAGAAGCTTGTGATTAATTGCTTAACTTCTGTTCTCGACAGTTAAAATGAAAATGTCATGGAAATGAACCTGTTAATACAAACATGCAGCCTCCAGAAATCTGCTGCTTGTCCAGTGATCAGTGGCAAGTTAATGGAAATCTATTGTCAGTATGAAGACAGTCAACCTTAATTAATTGCTCCTTTACACACTGTTTTTCCACAAGGATCATTAATTTTTTCTAGCCCATACGAACAAAATATATCAGATGCGTCATTCCTCAAAGTGTTGGTTTACCATGTCAATCACTCAGAATTCTTGGTCCTGACCCACAATATTCCTGAAATGCCTGTTTCTAACAAAAGAAATAGCACAAGTAACATAATGTTTGTGTAATGCAGAGTAGCACTAACTTGTCCATACTGGATAAATACTGTCACAGACATCTGTATTTATGCAAAGTTGCTATGCTGTGGCCAAATGAGGTGCAAAGGCAAAGGGGAGGCAGAGTTATGTGTTGGCAAACCTCAAAAGTTACGCTCTGTGGATCTTAGGAGAAGCATATATCATATCGTATCATATCATATCATATCATCCTGTTTGCTTCACTTTGCGTAGTTTGGCATATCGGAGTTGTGTTATTAGTATTATTATATGTTGTCATTCCTGTTGTCCTATTATTATTTATTATATATAAGGCCTGCGTGATGAACCTTGCCACACTGCACCCTACAAAGCCAAGACCCTTCAGAAAAGACATATGATTGTTGAAGAAGTGAGAAGAATCCAACTGAGAAATGGATCAACATAGTTAAATGCCTCAGATTAGCACCATCCATGTTAAACTCCAATGTTGCAAAGAAAAGGGAAATCCAATAAATGACAAGTGTGATACATCCTGTAATAAAAGGAAGAGGCAGACAAACATGAGCCTACACTAGTAATGAGATTTTCCAAAGTGCATGCTGCATATGTAACTGTTAAATCATTCCTATGCAAACAGCATTGGCAAATGTAAAGAAGATGCAATTTTGAACTTGGAATTAATGCTGTTTCATCTGAAAAGTAAGGTTTCTACTAAACACTTGTCAATTACAGCTTGGAGGGGGAAATGGTATGCACACAGGTATTTTGGTAACTTTTTATTATTTTTGTACGCATTAAGTGTTATTGTTTTCTCCTGTTTGAAACACATTTAATGCTTTCCTACAACTGTCACTTTGCCACAATATTGGTTTCTGTCCCCCCACCCCCATCCAACTCAGAAATGACTAATACAGGTTTGACTGTAATGGTATGAACCATAGCAAGAAACTTGGTTAAGTGGACATTTGTTATATGGCCTAGTACACTCAACTGTATGTAAGGAGCCCTGACCATATGCAGGCATAACAGCTATCTGGAATTTTTTCCTATATATCCCATCATGTAATTCCCTGCTGAATGTTCAATGAAGATGTATCCCGATAAAATTTCAAGTGACATATAATGTTTGAGTAAACTGTAATTAAAGCTGAAGGTATGCAGTATCATGGTATACCATATTTACTTGAATGCAAGATACGTTCTTTTCTTAAATTTCATGCTTAAATATGAGGTCATCTTAAACTCATGTATGAAGTGCCAAACTGGGCAGCGCCAAACTGGATCAATCTGAACCAGACCATGCGAGGCCAAACCTGACCTGCATCATCAAATCGTCATGTGTAGACAAAACAGGACAGAGCAAAACTAAATTTAACGAATACAATTTTCTGTTTTTGAACTCTTTTGAAAGAAGCATGAAGTTTGGAAGCCAGCTCTGTTACTGTCTTCAGGCCAAGAAGCACCTAACCTGGTGGACCCCTTAGATTGAGCTATTCTCGGTCAATGGCCACCATAGATACAGTAACTTGTTATGACACACACCTGAGAACAGACCTAGTCCAAGGGTAGTAACAGGAAAATGGCTACTGAAAAATTAAAAATCAACTACATGGTTCAAAAATAAAACCTGGCCCAATCCACAAATTAAAAATCATAAGAACAGCCATGAACTCAGTGTGATCAGACCACAGACATGAAACAAAAATCCAAAACACATGTATTTAAATTCTTAACACCAGTAATACCATTTTTGGAGAAAACAGTGAATCTTCATAGGTTCAAGTAAGTTTATAAATCAAGAAATATAAATGTACTCTTTAGTCAATGTGGATCATATGAGGATGGCTGCACATCTCACCAGAAGTGACTGTGAAAGGTTTTAAGAAGTGCCATATATCCAATGCAATGGATGAAACTGATGATATAGTGTGGAATGGCAGTGAAGAAGGTGGTGATGTTAACAGTGAGTGTGAGGCAGATGAAGGCACTGACTGTGAAGATGGAGACAGTGACACTGATTGGTAGAGGTACATAGAATCTGACACACTTTGTGTGTTAAGTGTGTGAAACTAATAGTAAAATATTTTCTCTCAGCAGACATTTTATTATTATTATTATTATTATTATTATTATTTTTTTTTGGGGGGGGGGGGTCGCCTTAAAATTGAATAAATACATCTTTCCTTGGCAGATGTGTTTTATTTGGGGAGGGTTGACTTAGATTAGGGTCATCTTGCATTCAGGTACACTCCCCGTAACTGCATTTTCCACAGAAATCATGTACCAGTCAAACTTTTATAAAGGAACAGCTTTCATCTCAAAGTTCATCAAGAAATCAAAGGGATGGGGTCCAGAGGCACAAATATCCACACCATGCTTGCACATCATGTTCATAATAGAGCACATCTGATATGAGAACTACGCACTCAATAATCTATCATGTAAAATTTTCATCTGTATGTTCACACAGTAAAGTTCACAGACACAAATTTCTGGATCTACCATATACAGACAATTAGATACGAAATTAGAAATTAAAAATATTTTGCAAACAAACCACTTTATACTGTTCTGACATTATACAGTATAATACAGTGCAACAACATATTACATATGATTTAACAGGAACACAAAGATGAAGACAATATACTAGCATCTGCCAACAAAGGAGCAATGTGTAACAACATTAGACAGCAAAATACATGTTTCAGTTACATGATGTGGAATGAAACTGGAGAAATACGCAATGTACAACTTGAAGTAAGAAGACCTAGGGTTGTTGTGAAACTTAAATCCACAAAACCTAGTACAGGAAGTAGGATAATATTTATAAAAGCAATTTCAGAAGAAAGAACTACATCTCCAAAGAAAGAAACTTCCAGGACACCTCAGTAACACACCCTGATCATGTATGTTTGAGATACACTCACCGTCCAGTAGTTCCTCCACTGCCATGCGGACTCCTTTATCAAAAGCTCGGGCATCCGCTGCTGTCTGGAACGTCAAACCAAACTTCTTGTCCCCTGTCTTCCAGTGATGGAATGTGGGCATCACCTTATTGTACTCAAAGTCTTTTTTTATGGTACAACTCAGCACAATCTGAAAACCATGTCAGCATAGTGCGATCCAGTGTTCAACTCAAGGTACATGCAAATCACTGAATGTTCAAAACCAACTACAAATTCACCCAACTATGTTGTGTGTTATACGCCACGCATCATACTCCACAGCACAGAGGTGACTATGGTTTGTTAACACCGAAGGGTTACTCGATCATAATGGAAAATGTGAGGAACCAACAATATCAGGCCAGTGGGACGGTTAGGGCAGAAGAGTCTCATTATACTGTCACTGCTGTACACACAAACTAATCAGCAACCAAACAACCTATCTCAAGTTGAGAGAAAAAAAAAATTGAACCGTCAGACTGAAAGATGGCTGACAGTTCTGATATAACTAATTCACAACAGTTCATTCAATTTGGACAGCAACAGTGGAAATACTGTGGTTCATTACAAGACAACTGACAGTTCAAAACTGTGACAAAGATATAAGCAGAGGTACTGGCAACAGGTTTCAAAATGAAATACAATCAATTTATATGCAGCAGAGGAACCATTTGACTGGTAGTTTTCAGGTGGAGTGTGCAACAAACCTTTTAAATAACTTTCAGTACTTAGGTGACTCATTCATTCACTCTGTCATTCATTCATTCAGTCATTCCATGTCAATTCAACACAGCAGCTGACATGACCATCTCACAGTTCAATGGAATTTTGTACACTTACAGAGTCTGATGTAAAAGCAATCAAAAAGAAGGTATTCCTTCCTATGGCAATTACTATCAAAATCACAGCAATCTGAAATTGTGTTCCTCCTCTTTTCCCAAGGTCTGATTCACTAATACATTATTTCTCTGTTCCTAATTAAGACAGAAAACTCACTGTTGCACAAATTCAAAGCTATTACAATAAGCTTTCAACTGAAATACCAGTCACATTTGGGGCACCTAATATTTTAATCTCAAACTTCATTTATGAAAAAGGTACATGACATTAATATGAATACAGTTATAAAGTCTGCATTCCATTAAAAAAAACATGAATAGCTTCAGCTGCTGACCGACAATGAACTTCTCAAGGACTCTCCTCCAGAGAATCCTACTGCAAGGAGTCAGTTAATTATCAGGATCTTATAACTTTGGCTAGAGAAAACTGTTTAGAGTTTCACTCCTTCTCTGAATATATACATAAACAACACTCCATTTACCCACCCCAGTTTCACATCAACATTTCCAATTCTAAGTCAACACAGTGTCTAATATGCTGTTACCATTTTTTGTATTCAGATGGTCAGTCTCAATTTGATCTTACACTAGAAATTCTCCTACAGCGGAGCCAGCCACAGTTGAAAAAGTCAACAGACACCATACTGACAAACAAACTGAAAGATTCTGGAAAAACATATTTGTGAATACTATAAGCAATTTATGATTACAATACACACTTACCGACTGATCTGATATTCGCTTTCCAAATATGAGATATTCATGTTTGGATTCATCACGATCACATGTAATAGCGCGTTTACGGACAGACACGTTGGACAGGCCCCCACCCCCCATGGGGAGCCACCCACCCGTGCTGTCGTCGCGCATCATCACCTGAGCTCGCACCCTAACCAGATACTTGCCACTGTAAATAGATAAGTAATGCAATGAATTACAGATACAACACCAATGTAACCTAAGTACATCACTAAATTGAAACTTCACTTGTTTTTCCTAGCCATAACACAAAGTAGTGTAACCTACACATTACACATGGTAATAGGATGGCAGCACATGCCAAACTTGCCTCCTTGTACTCATCTCCATCACTGTAATTGATTAGTATGATCCAGTTGCAATTCAAAATAAAAAAGAATAACAACAATTAAACCTGTACAGGAACAAATAGCAATAAACATTGAGATTAATCATAAAAGTTGTACCAGAAGATCACCACAGTACTGCACTGGCATTTCAATTTAAATATGTATAATTCCCTCCAATTTGTATGTTCCTGTAGAATATATCAGTAGTTTTGACTTTAAACAACTGCCACAATAGCTATAAGACCATCCACATTTCTGGTCCTGTTAGAACCTCTGCCTCATAAACTTACAAAGCAAGTCAGATTCGAACACTACTGTGGTAAAATACACAAAAACTTCTCGTAAGTGCATATGTAAGGTTAATTTTATGTTTTGTGTGTGTGTGTGAATGTACACGTGCAGATGCACAAGTTCATTTTATACGTGTGCACTCAAAACTCTGTTCCTGGCGGTGGTTGTGCACTCATGTCAGCCATGCAAGGCCATGTAACATGGTTAACATGAACACTCAGCATCTGCATAAAATTTAAACTTCCTTACTTTGCCACCACTGAAGTGCCAGGTCAGATCTGAAAATGTGTGGCTTGGACAGAGCTATCACACACCTTAAAAATGAAACACACACTAAACTTTTCCAGTGTCAATTTGTCTACCATGAATCTTAAAGGTAGTCACCTGGGACTGAACCTAAGGCTCCAGAATGAGAAGCCACTGCCTAACAGCTTGAGTTATGGCACAGCCCCTTATACATAACATAACATAAATTTTTCTGTGCCAAGTCTCTCTAGACACTATAAGGGAGTTAGGGTAACAGATGTAGTCTTACAACCAGGATGCTAAGGCAAAGTGGGCCAATACATGTCAACACTGAATGAAACTGCAGTTTGTGACTGTCAGGTCTACCCTCTGCCCTTCACCCTCTATGAGTGGCTAAGAAGCTGTACCAGTAGTTTGCTACTGATAGCACAGAATGGTTATCCTACATGTCTCAATTCCTTACACAACTGGTGATACCCCAAAGGCAAGCCTCTACATAGGATGAAGACAACCATGAAGAAAAACCCTGCTAGGACAGATAGTTCCATATGCCAAGTGCAGATGCTATACAGATAAACATGAAAAGAATGCTAGCCAACTTGAAGTTGCATGTGGCTTTTCTGTCACTAAACCTATCAAGATAGTTGGTCCCTTGCAATATGACAGAACTCATTACACAATGCATATTTGCTATGCAAAACCAACAGCTACCCAGCTAGAGAAGAAATCCCCTACACTGTACGGAACTTGCATGTTTATTACTGTCATCACAGCACCCTGCCACTAGTCCCTATACACAGCCAGGTGAATCCAGTCCACGCCCATCCATTCCATTTTTTTAAGATCCAATTTAAAAATATTCTCCCATGTATGCCTAGGTCATCCAAGTAGACTCTAACCTTCCAGTTCTCCCACCAAAACATGCATGCATTTCTCTGCCCTGCCCAACTCATCCTCCTTGATTCACTCACCCTAATAACATGTGGTGAGGAGTACACGCAATCAAGCTCCGCATTATACATTTTCCAGCTTTCTGTTACTTCCCCCTCCTAAGGTTCAAATATTCTTCTCAGATCCTCATTTCCAAACACCTTCAGTCTATATTCCTCTCTTAATGTGACAGAACACTTGTCATACCCACATACAATTGCAGGCTAAATTATGTTGATCACAGGTTTTGCAGCATTTAATGTGTGAATCCAGGTTTGAGGCTTTAGCCATATCCTGTGCTGAAGCTTACTGAACATTCTGGAGTAAAGTGCAGTTACTGTTTCAGGATGAGTATGTCACGAACCAGATGCAAGCCAAGAAACAGATCTCAGAGTAAGAGATGTGAACCATAATGCTGTCCAGTGATGACAGTCCATGGCCTGATACGTAAGTCTTATAGCACTAGTAAGGATGGGAATTTGGGAATGGTGCTGTCAATTGGGCAGAGGTACTGCGGTTGGAAGGAGGGGAGCCTGGAGCCTTCCCCTTGGAGGAAAAAAGATAAATTCAGGCTTTACTTAGTTACTAAACATCCTCAAGGTTGCAGTTCATGGCCTGTTTTGACTCTTTCAATGGCTACCCTAATGATATGGTGATGATAAGTGTGGATGTTTGCTAGGGTTTCCATTCTGTCAAATTCAATGCCACATTTGGTCTCAGTAGTGTGTTCAGCTACAGTGGATCACAAATTTCCTAGCCTGGTGTTTCTGGGGTGTTCCAGTACCCTAGTGGAGATCTGACAGCCAGTGTCGCCAATGTACAGTCTGCCATGGGTACAGGTATTGTATAAATGCATGATGTAGTCAGGGGATATGAGTCCTTGAATGATCTAAGATGGGTCACCATTTTGTCCAATGGCATATGAATGGCCATCATTCCTTTTTAATGAGCAGAGACTGGTAATGAAGTCTGTTGTTCTCTGAGTGTTCAGGCTGTAACATTTATGGTCTCAATGAAATTTATTTCTCCCTGAAAAAATGTTCTTGTGGATGTAACCACTGGATCAGAATATGAAGTGGCTGGACTCAGCACAGACCATCTTTGCACTATCTACAGTCTGTCTGCAATCTTTGACACTGCAAAGAATCTCATTGGCATCATATTACTGGACTCACCCACAGGAAGTCTGACAGGGGTTCCATGTTAGGTGGTTACAAACAGCTACAGAGAATTGCTCGATCTGTGTTGCCTGCTATTAACCAAACAAAAACTTTATTCTTTACACAGCACCTGTACTACACTATGGCACTGTCTACAATAGGAAACTACAGTTGTTTGTAGTCAAGGACATGAAATGGCATACAATGTGTGGAAGTGTATATCAGAAGAGATATTAAATGGACTAAAAATATGTACTGAGATAAGAATATCAACCCACATTTTTAGAAAGACTGAAACACTGATACATGCATATTTGCTCCCTCCATCCAACCATGCTATGCCTCCCCACTCCTCTTGCACACCAGGCTGTACGTAAGCTACTCACAGACACGTACACCCAGGTGCCATAAGATTACAAATTAATAGCATAGTGATGATTAATCTTTTATGTGCAGGTTGATTGCAAGAGGTTATGTGTGGGTGGAGCATGCTGTAGCACAGTTGGTTGAGGCATTGCACTACAAGCCAGAAGGTCGCAGGTTTGGTTCCCGATTGTGTCATTAGGGAA
>Ga0209628_10000831_pt1 | contig 19290 bp, 30 predicted proteins | sample TergutCu122P4_FD_187285 | JGI IMG/M metagenome (GOLD analysis project Ga0209628, IMG submission 187285) | Cubitermes ugandensis P4 segment gut microbial communities from Kakamega Forest, Kenya - Cu122 P4 (SPAdes) (version 2) | ecosystem: Host-associated > Arthropoda: Insects > Digestive system...
TTTAGAGAGATATGAAGCCTATAAGCTCGCGATGCAATCCAATTGGATCACTCCAAACGAGGTGCGATATTTGGAAGACAAGGAAGAGCTTGAAGGTCTTGATATGATTCCATTTAGTCTTGCAAATGTATTCTACAATACCAAAACAAAAGAATACTTCACACCAAACACAACAAGCATTGTGAAAGTAGACTCTGAGGGGAATCTGACAGTAGAAGGGGGAAGCAAATGAATATTGAGGTAAGAAATAACGAAGCAATCATTCAGGGTTATGTCCAAAGTGTCGAACGATTCTCTAAACCACTATATGACAATCAAGGGAGATTCATCGAGAAGATAGCAGCAGGCACATTTCAGCGAGCAATTGAGAAAGGCGGAGAAATCCTTGCACTTTTGAATCATAGACCTGACAGGGTACTAGGTAAGACATCAGATAACACTCTAAAGCTTAGAGAGGATTCCATAGGACTAAAGGCAGAGCTTAGAGTAACGGATGCAGAGGTTATCCAAAAGGCAAAGGAAAATCGCTTGAAAGGATGGAGTTTTGGCTTCTCTCCTACAAAACAAGAATTTTATGAAGGAAAAAATGGCATAAGAGAGCGAACTGTAGAAGATATGATCCTAAAAGAGGTAACAGTAGTAGATGACACCAAATCACCTGCATACATTGGCACACTCATTGAGATGAGAGAGGAAGATACACTTGTATTTGAATTCAGAGCCAACGAGGAAGCATTTGATGTAGATGTGATTGAAGACACAGACAAAAAAGAGCATATTGATCTAACTAAGTACAAGCACAGAGCAAATAAGCTCAGATTATAAGATACAAATGAGCATGAGAATGCTCTTGTATATATGACAATTCATATTCCAAAATGAAAGGGGAAAAGGTATGAACAAGAAATTACTCAAGAAACTACTTGAGAAAAAGGCTGAGATCAGAACAAAGATGAACGATCTGATCAGCAAAGCTGAGACAGAAGAGAGAGCATTCTCAGAAGAAGAAACCACGCAATTCGATGCATTGGAGCAGGAAGCAAAGGATCTTGATGAAACGATTCAACGAATCGAAGGCATGAGAACTCTGGAAGCTGTTCTTCAATCAAGTGATGATGCTGATCAAGGTGCATCAGGTGATGATGGACAAGCATCACAAGAAGATACAGAGATGAGGGTATTCGCAGATTACATCAGAGATGAGCTGTCCACAGAGACAAGAGCTGATGTCAATATGGATGTAGGAAGTAATGGAGCAGTAATTCCTCAAACGATTGTACAGAAGATCATTGCAAGAGTATATGATATCTGTCCTGTGCTTGAAAAGAGTACAAAGTACAATATAGGTGGAAAGATCATGATTCCATTTTATGATGACAAGAATCAGATTATGATGGACTATGCGACAGAATTCACTGATCTTGAGAGCAAAGCAGGAAGCTTCACATCAATCAATTTAGATGGATTCCTTGCAGGAGTATTAACAAAGATTGGTAATTCTCTGATCAATAATTCTGCATTTGATATTGTGAATCATGTGATCAATGTGATGGCAATGGATATCTCAAGATTTATTGAAAGAGAGCTTCTTAATGGAACAACTGGAAAGGTCGCAGGACTTTCTACAGTAACAAAAACAATCATAGCAGCATCAGCAACAGCAATCATCCTTGATGAGATTGTGAAATTGAAGGATTCTGTGAAGTCTATATTCCAACAAAACGCAGTATTTATCATGCATTCTGAGACACTTACAGCTTTGAGACTTCTAAAAGATGGAGATGGAAGATACCTACTCAATGAAGATCCTACTCTTGACTTTGGATATTCTCTATTAGGAAAGCCTGTATATGTATCAGACAATATGCCAAAGGTAGCTGCTGATGCAACGGTAGTGTATTATGGTGATCTGTCAGGTCTTGCTACTAAATTCTCACAAAACATGGAGATTCAGGTGCTAAGAGAAAGATTTGCTACTCAGCATGCAACAGGAGTGGTAGGGTGGATTGAATTTGATTCTAAGGTGGAAAATGCTCAAGCGATCTCCAAGCTTGTAATGGGAAACTAGGTGGCACTTTTACCATAGACCAATCTCTGATAGGTGGAGATGATGTCATTGGATAAAAGTGCAGAAAGGGGTGAAAGTAATGAGCAAAGGACACATTGATTATCACAAGGATGCATTCAAAAGTGGAGAAAAGATCACTGAAGTAAATATGCATGATTTTATTAATGATGCATCAGGACACATCCAAGATAATATTGAGATCAGGAAGCCACTAACAATCAAATGGTCAGGAAATAAAAAATCAGGTTCTCCACCATATCCTGATATTCCTAATACAAGAATTGAAGTATATCCTGATATTACTACTGTATTGAGAAGGTATAGGATAGGAAGGCAATATCATTATCGTATCTATATCGTGCCTACTGATCTTGATGCAGATGAAGTGATGCCTTTCAGGCATGTACATCCTGCCGCTCCTGTAGGTCTTGGAATGGGCGGATACATCATTTTTGCAGAAGCAAGTGATCTTCCTGAAATTGGAAGGCTTGCACATGCAGGTACAATGGCAGATAGAGTGCAGTACATCACATCAAGCATGAATGAAGAGTATGATAATCAATATATTTATATGGGGAGAATTGTAGAAGCTTGTATCAAGATAGATCATACAGGAGTATTGATGCACTTTTCAGGAATACTCCCTCAAGGATATTCACCTGATGCTGTGTGGTACAACACGCAGTATGTATCTGGTGCTGAAATTGGGTACAAAGAGTGGGAAGATCCTGATGATGCACGCATTGAGCAGCTTAATACATTTGTATGCTCTTTCATTAGGAATATCTATCATGAAGATGATGTGAGGTGATGAAGTGAAGAAATACAAAACACTAATCAGCTTCACTGGAATTGTATCATCCAATATTGGAGAGATTATTGAGCTTGATGATAGATCCGCAAAGGATCTACTCAGAGCAGGATATGTGGAAGCTGTGAATGAAGAGAAGAAAGAAGTCAAAGGTGTAGGGGCAAAGAAAACTCCTGCACCAAAGAAAAAATGATGAAGAGGTAGATGGCATGAGTGTAGCAAAGAAAGTAAGCGAATTAACAAGAGATGATATTGCTGCTTACATCAGGCTACCTGATGCAAGTGAAGATCAATTGATTGAATGTCAAACATATTTAGATGTGGCAAAATCTTACATCATGAATTATACAGGACAAGAAGATCTTGATGCACAAGATGATTTTGTGATAGTGGTGTATGTACTGTGTCAAGATATGTATGATAATCGTACACTCTATGTAGAAGGGAATGCAGGAGCAAATAAGCTAGTAGAGACCATCTTGGGAATGCATAGCGTGAATCTCTTATGATGAATGCAGGGAAATACAATCACAAGATAAAGATCATCAAGCTTCATGAGAAGAAAGATGATGCAGGATTCAATCAGAAACCTGTGGAGCAGGAGATCCTTGTGTGCTACGCAGATGTAAGGACTACCAAAGGATTCACTATGATAGCAAATAATTCTGATTTTGAGAAAGCTTACACAAATTTCACGATACGCTATCCAAATGTACAGATCACTAGAGATATGATCCTACTCTACAATGACAGAAGATACACTATTGAATACCTGAATAATGTAGATGAGAAATGCACTCAGCTAGAAATTCAAGCAAAAGAGGTACAAAAGTAGGTGATTATATGGCGAAATTCAATCTGACACCATCTGATCTTGGGATAGATATAATCAAAGACTTGAATAAACTTGAGAATGATCTCCCTGTAATGATGGAAGAAATGACACAAGCAGGTGCTGATGTAGTACTTGGAAATCTTGTAAGCACCATATCAAATACACCTATAGCACATCTTGCAGGGTACATGGTCAAAGACAAAGCAAGAGATGGAAGAAAATTCTCAGGAAAAGCCACAAGAATATATGTACATGGATATATTAAGACTTCAGGATGGTCAAAGGGATCTGTCAAGTCAAAGCAAGGAATACCTGTGCCTTATCTCTATAATATTTATGACATGGGAAGGTCTGATATCGGAAAGACAAGATTCTGGAGAAGAGGATGGAAGATGAGCAAGGATGGTGTGGCAGAAGCAATGCTGAAAATACAAGAGAAATATTTGCCACAGGATAGATAGGAGTAAATAGATGAATGAGTATATCTTGAATTTATTCAAAGATTTTGGTACTCCTGTATATTACCTGCAATATGAAGGAGATCAAGAGACATATATCACCTTCCAACCTACGATACATGAAGGACTATATGGAGATGATGGAACTGATACAATCAAGCAGGAATATGACTTTGATATCTTCTCCAAGAACAACTACAAAGACATTGAGAAGAGACTGATCAAGCTCTTACTAGAGAATGATTTTGTAAGAGTAATGAGTGGTGACTCTTCTGAAATGTACGAGACTGATACGAAATATTATCACAAGACTCTATGCTTTGAAAGAATAGTAGAAGAGTAAGAAAGGGGAATGAATAATGGCTCAAATAGGATTAAGATATCTAAGATACTCAAAGCTTGATGAGCAAGATAAGGTGACTACCGCTGACACACTCAGTGAAATCATTGAGATGAAGGTAGGTCTTAATGTAGCGGAAGCAAAGCTATATGGATCTGATATGGTGGTAGAATCTGCCAAGATGGTGACAGGTGGTACTCTTGATATTGGGATTACTCATGAAATTGATGAGAAGATTGCTGAAATTTTAGGTCATGAATATGATGCGACCACAAAGGAAGTGACCAAATACTCTGATGACACTGCACCATATATCGCAATTGGTGGAATTAAAGTTAAGATTAAAGGCGGAAAGAGACTCTATAAAGCTGAATTTTATCCAAAGACACAATTCAAGGATTTTGTGGCTGATGGAAAGACAGCAGGAGATGGAATTGAATTCCAAACTCCTACGATTCAGGGAGATATCATTGCAGTAAAAGTGAAAGATGAAACAGATAATGAGAGACTACTGTGGAGTAGGACAGCTACATTTGACAATTTTGGAGATGCTTCCAAGTGGCTTGATGATCTACTTACTGCACCTGCATGAAGAGCATTCACAATTGGACTATCAGAGATTGGTAGTGATGATGTAATAGCATAAAGACTATGAGAGCATTCACATTTGATGGATGCTCTTTTTGTATAAGGAGAAAATATGAAAAATAATTATATATTTTTAGATCACGAAAATAAGTATCCTATCATCTTCAATTTGAACGTAATGGAAGAAATTCAAGATGCATTTGGATCTTTTGATAAATGGGCAGAAAAGCTAAAGCCTGAAGATGATGCAGAGCTTGATATCAAGGCACTGAAGCTTGGGATGACAATTGCAATGAATGAAGCAATTGATATGATCAATGAAGAGACTGGAAGCAAAACACCTATGCTTACAGAAAAACAAGTAGGAAGAATCATCACAAGCATAGGTCTTGAAAAAATTGGGATGAGTATTGGAGAAGCTGTGCAAGATGGTACAGGAGCAAGTGAGACTTCTACACAGGAGATATCTGAAGAGGAAAAAAAGGAATAATCCAAGAGAGCATCATAATTGATTTCTCTTGGCTTCTTTTTATTGGTCACTGCTTACTTGGATTTACTGAGAGTGAAGTAGGTAGAATGACACTTGTGAAGCTTATGAAGATGTATAAGCATTATCAAAATCAATATGATTTTGAGCTATCAAAGAGATCCTATAGATCACTTGTAGAAGAGGATGAGGATTTTTTAGAAGAGGATGGTGATCACTTCTACTGATAATGAATTGTATGAGTGAAAAAAGTGCTTGAATATCATCTTGTGAATATGAACAAAACATCAATCGAACATGGCATAGTAATTTATGCAGTATTCGGAAAACGCACGAAAATGATTTTTTTGATATCTACATAGGGTAATGAAGAAAATGCGTTTTAGGGGCAAATAAATGCGTTGTATACGTATATCAAAATTCAAGAAATTTCACTGCTAAAATAATACACATATCTATATCATAATTCAGTGTAATTTTTGTGCAATGTGCTAATTGTGTCAATTGTATATACAACTAACAGGAAAGGAGACAATGCTTTGGGTAATATGGGCGGTAGCATCATCTTAAAAGGTGAATCGGATTATAGAAAAGCTTTGAATGGAATATCTGCTGATCTCAAAATACTAGGGGATCAATTGAAAATCAATGCTCAATTACATACATCTGATTCTGATTCTCTTGTGAGGTCAGCAAATGAAAATAGAATCCTCAATGCAACGATTGATACACAGATGCAGAAGTATCTTGCTCTGAAAGGAAATCTTGATCTTGTAACGGCTCTGTATGGAGAGAATTCAGCTGAAGCAAATAAAGTAAGAGAGAAGATGAATCTCTTAAATTTAGAAATGCAACTCACTGACAAACAGCTTGCAAGCAATAATCAATCACTCAAGGCATTCTCTTCTGAGCAGCAAAATGTAAGCACCAAGATAACTCCAAATATTACATCACTCAAAACTCTTGGAGCAGCAATGCTTGAGAGTATGGCAGGTGGTGTGAAGCTATCATCTCAAATCAAAAATGATATGAATATACGTATGGATGAGATGAAAAGCAAAGTAAATAATGGCATGAATAATGTCAAGGATTTTGGGAAGGTACTTGTAGACACAGTGAAGCACCCTTCCACTCTTGGGAATGCACTCAAATCAGGTCTCATGGACAAAATGGACATGATGATCAATGGCAGCAAGAATGCATCAAATGAAGTAGATGCATTTGGGAGAAAGCTTGATACAAATAAGGATAAGCCAAAGACATTCGGAGATATCTTAAAGACCAAGATGATTGATATGGCTGATCAGCTGAGGAATGGTCTCAAAAAAGGTGCAGATGGAGTGGATGAAGTAGGAGATTCATCTGACAAAGGAAAGAAGAAAGTGAAAGATTTGGGAGATGAGATGCAATCCACTGAAAAGAAATCTCTCTCTTTTGGTGATGTACTCAAAGCAAATCTTGCTTCAGATCTTATTATGAAAGGTCTTGATTCTATTATTGGTGGTATCAAGAATATTGCAGGAGCAATCAAAGGTCTTGTATTTGATGGTGGTATGGCAAGAGCAATGGATATAGAGCAAGCTCAATTCAAGCTCAAAGGTCTTGGACATGATACAGCAGCAGTGGATGAGATCATGAAGAATGCTCTTGCAGGAGTAAAAAATACAGCCTATGCATTGAATGATGCGGTATCCATTTCAGCATCACTTGTGGCAGCAGGAGTGAAGCAAGGCGATGATCTGACACGATCTATCAAACTTGTAGGTGATGCTTCTGCTATCTCAGGAAAAGGAATGGAAGAGATGGGGGCAATCTTTAATAAGATTGCTACTTCAGGAAAGCTATCAGCAAAAGAGACAAATCAATTACACCAAGCAGGCATTCCTATCATCAATTTATTATCAGAGACACTTGGAAAATCTACAGAAGAAGTACTTTCTCTACAAAAAGCAGGAAAAATAAGCTTTGCGGACTTCCAAAATGCGGTAGAAAAAGGTATGGGCGGTGCTGCTCTTACAATTGGACAAACATTTGATGGGGCTTTGGCAAATCTCAAGACTGCATTCTCACGAGCTGGAGCAGGATTGATGTCACCTTTTACTCAGACACTTACTCCTGCACTTGGACTGATCACACAGCTTATAGATGATGTGGCTTCAGGAACAGTAGAGAATGTAGATGCTAGAATCAAAGAGATAGGTGGAATTGTATCAAGTGCAATTTCAGGTCTTATTTCAAATGTGAATCCTATCCTACAAGCACTCATTCCTGTAGTAGTATCACTGATTCAAGAAGTAGTGGCGATGATTCCAAATATACTCACTGAGATTCTTCCTATTGTGATTGATGGCATCCTTCAGCTTGTAGGTGCTTTGATTGATGCACTCCCAATGCTATTAGATGCAGGAATGCAGATTATTGTATCTATCATTGATGGAATAGCTTCAGCACTTCCCACACTCATTCCAAAAGCTGTAGAGATTATAGTATCTCTTGTGACTGGATTACTTGCAGCACTTCCTCAGCTAGTAGAAGCTGCTTGGAATATGATTCAAGGTCTTGCTGATGGCTTGATCACAGCAATACCTCAATTGATTGCTGCACTACCAAAGATCATAGATTCAATCATCAATTGTTTTATGACTGCACTCCCAATGATTATAGATGCAGGAGTGAAGCTTTTGACATCACTTGTGAATGCATTGCCTACTATTATTCAGCAAATCGTGGCTGTGCTACCTAAGATCATCAATAGCATTATAAATGCAATCATTGGATCAGTACCAATGCTTATTGATGCTGGAATTAATCTTTTGACTGCACTTGTAGGTGCATTGCCTGATATTATTATGACTTTACAAGTAGGATTGAGTGATATTATTACATCAATTTTAGATGGACTGATAAATGCGATACCTTTACTCATTCAGGCAGGTATTGATTTATTTGTAGCTTTGGTGGATGCACTACCTAAGATCATTCAGACGATCTGTGATGCACTTCCTCAGATTGTAGATAATGTGGTAACGCATCTGATAAAAATGATTCCACTACTGATTCAAGCAGGAATCACACTACTGACTTCGCTTGTAAATGCACTGCCTACTATCATTCAGACAATTGTGACAAAATTGCCACAGATCATCAATTCAATCGTAAATGCACTTATAGGCATGATTCCTCAATTGATTCAAGCAGGGATTCAGTTATTTGTAGCAATCGTATCAAATATGCCTGCTATTATTGCAGGAATCTTGAAGGCACTACCACAAATCTTGAAAGCTCTCAAAGATGGATTCACAGGAATGCTTGGAGCAATGGGAGACATTGGTCTCAATCTTATAAAAGGGATATGGAATGGGATCTCTGATGCAGCAGGATGGATCATGGACAAAATCAAAGGATTTGGGAAAGGCATACTTGATGGAATCAAGGGATTCTTTGGTATCAAATCACCTTCCACTCTATTCAAAGAAGAGGTTGGTAAGAATCTTGCTCTTGGACTTGGAGAAGGATTCACTGGAGCAATGGGAGATATTACAAAAGAGATGAAGGGTGCAATTCCTACATCTTTTGACACACAGATAAATCCATATTTTGATGCACCAAGTGGCAGCAGTCTTGCAAAAGAATCAGGAAGTACAAAAAATCACAATTATAATGTAACTATCAATAACAATTCAAAATTCACATCACCTGCTGAAAATGCAAGGCTTTTTAGAAAAGAGATGGAATTCTTCAAGCTCAAGGAAGGGATGGTGACTGCATGATAGATAGAACAATTATTTGTATATCTGATAAAGGTTATAAAATTGGATTCACAAGCAGATTCCCTTACTTCCTTGACAAAGTAGAAGGAGTATATGAGACATCAGGAGAGATTATAAGCTCATCTTCAGCAAATAGCATAGGAGAGAACTATCAAGGCACACATATCCCAAAGAGATCAATCACAATTATAGGATATATGCAAAGGGATACAGGAAGGGATCTCAGGCAGAATCTATACAGATCATTCCCAAGAAGGACATTTGGAGAGTATCATCACTATGAAGGAGAAATCCAAAGAAAGATTAGATATCAAGTGGAATCTGTGAAGATTGTACCAAGTGGTATATATCATAAATTTATGATCAATCTTATTTGCATGAATCCTAATTTCACTGACTTTGAATTCACTGATGTATCAATAGGCAGATGGAAGGCACTCTTCCATTTTGATCTGATCATTCCATTTGATGAAGGCTTCATGTTTGGGGAGAAATCAGAAAGTAAAATTGAAGTGATTGAGAATCCTACGGAATTTGACTGGGGATTAAAGGTGGTACTTGAAGCTCATGATGTAGTAACAAATCCATATATACACTGTATAGAGACTGGACAAAGGCTCACAATCAACAGAATCATGCCTTTTGGTGAGGTCATTGAGGTGACTACAGGATTGCACAATAAGAACATCAAGCAGATCACTCCTACTGGATTCAATTACAGGAACAATTGGCTCACTCATGATTCAGTATTTCTTCAAGTAGGATATGGAGTGAATTCCTTCAGAGTAGGAGCAGAAGATAATGAGAATCAATTGAGTGCAGATATCTCATACATGAGAGAATATGGAGCAGTGTAATATGAGTGATAACAATAAAAATATTTATATAAGAGTATTTGATACATCACTGAATCTGCTTGGAACTATTGATGATTACATGAGTATCAGGTGGAGAAGAATGTACAATGAAGCAGGAGAATTTGAGATTCTTGTGCTTGCATATATCTATCCTATGTATTTATTCGCACCTGATAATATCATTGTAGTAGATGGAAAAGAAGAAGCTGCAATCATTGAGAATCTCAAGATTGATGACAATGGCACAGAATCCACTATCAATGTATCAGGAAGAATGCTCTCATCTATTTTAGAACGTAGGATCATCAAATCAAGAATCAATTTCACGGGTACAATTGTAAATGGAATGAAGGCTCTTGTAAATGCAATGACACCATTCCCAAATCTACAAGTATCAACTGCAAGTGTGCCGAGTGCAAACATTATATTCCAAGTTACATATAAGAATGTATATGATCATCTTGTGAAGCTGTCACTTATATCAGGCATTGCTTTTAGGATACTTCCTGATCTGATCAATAAGAAATTCATTTTTGAAGTATATAGTGGACTTGATCGAACAGCAAAGCAATCCATCAATGAGAGGTATACCTTCTCTACAGGTCATGATAATCTGTATAAGTCGGAATATATGAATTCTATGAGGACAGAAAAGAATTATGCTTTGATTGGTGGACAAGGAGAAGGAGCAGCAAGGGTACTTGTAACAATCAGCAGAGGTGGAAAGACAGGCTTTGATCTGAGAGAGACATTTGTGGATGCAAAGGATATGGAGCAAGGAGATGCTACTCTTCCTGAATATAGAAGCCAATTGGCACAAAGAGGACAAGAAGCACTCACAGTAGAGATGGAGCAATTAGAAGCGGATGTGAATGCAATAGATTACAGAGTGAAGTGGAATCTTGGTGATTATGTGAATGTAGTATATGAGGAATGGGGAATCTCTACAGAAGAACAGATCACAGAGGTAGAAGAGATCCATGAAGGAGTATCTTATCAAGTGATTCCTACATTTGGAACAAAAACACAAGACATAGATCTCAGTGATGAATAAGAAGGGAGATTAAAATGGCAGGAAATAAGAGCCTATATTGGGACGCAATCAATTTGGATAGAGTGTATTATTCACAAGACCTTGCAGATCTACTTGCAAGATATTTTACAAATGGAGTATTCAATAATTCACATCAAGTAGTAGCTTCAGGATCAATGCAGCTCACTGTGAAAAAAGGAAGTGCAAATCTAAGAGGAAGGATGCACATTGATGATGATGTAGTAATCAATATTGCAAATGCAGATGGAAGCCTTCCAAGAATTGACAGGGTGGTACTCAGAGAGGACAGGATACAGAGAATCACATCTGTAGTAGTGATACAAGGCACTCCTGCATCATCTCCTGTGATTCCACCTCTTGTTAGAAACAATAATATATTTGATCTTGCACTTGCAAATGTGACAATTCCTGCTGGAGCAATCGGTATCTCTCAGAGCAATGTATCTGATCAGAGATTCACTGCTGATTGTGGGAATGTGGTGCAAGCAGTACAAACAGCAGATTTCAATGATCTGTGGATTCAATTTGAACAAGAATTCAATGATTGGCTCACATATATCAAAACAGTGCTTGACGGTGATATCATTGGACAGCTGATCATACAGATTGAATCATTACTTGATAAGGTAGGAGCATCCGTGCCTATTGGTGGTATGCTCATTTGGTCAGGAATAAAAACTAAAATACCTGCTGATTATTTGCCTGCTGAAGGACAATCTCTGCTTGTATCAGAGTATCAGAGATTATTTGATATGATTGGTTATACATACGGTGGAAGCGGTGCAAATTTCAATCTCCCTGACATGAGAGATAGAGTAGTTGCAGGCGTTGGAAGTGATACAAATTTTAATACACTTGGCAAGAAATCAGGATCATCATCTCATACACTGACTGAAGCAGAGATTCCATCACATACACATCTACAAGATGCACATAATCATAGAGTGTCTGCATCAGGAGCTTATATGGTGGCGAATGGTGGTGTAACTATTCCAACTGTCGCATTTACAACAGGAACAGGTAATAATGCTGTGGTATCTAATGCCACAACAACATATTCAACGGTTCAATTAGGAGCAAGTACTACAGCAACAAATCAGAACACTGGTAGTGGCACTGCTCATAATAATGTACAACCTACAATGGCACAATTCTATATAATAAAAGTAATAGGGAATCCTTATACTGAGGATGTGAGAGATCTTGATGCAGCTGTTACTAATATAAAAGATGATTTGTCTTATAGTTATGTCGAAAGAAAAACATGTAAAAAGTGGTTAGACGGATCACCGATTTACAGAAAGACAATTCATATACCATCACTACCTAATACCGCAGTACTACAATATCCACACGGTATTTCAAACATCAAATATGTAATAACTATAAGTGGATTTTCTTATGCAACCGCAACAGGAGCGATGCACGCAACCTTACCAATTACAAATCCAAATAACATTGTATCTAATATATCATTGGGAAATTTTAGTACAACAGGCATTTATATAGATGCAGGGGATGACAGGAGTATGTATAGTGCATGCGTTACTATTGAATATACGAAAACAACAGACTAATCTAATTAAGAAAGGGATGAATGAATTTATGAATATTGAATTCGGTGTATTAATCTCCATTTGTCTTGCACTGCTCTCTATCATCACATTCTCAACAAATCGAAGAAGGAATTCTATCGAGGAAGGCAAAGAGCTTGCTATGATCATGTCAAAGCTTGACTTTCTGCAAAATGATATGAAGGATGTAAAAGCTGAGCATAGAGTCGAATTCAAACAAATGAGGGAGCTTCTATCATCCTTACATGAAGAAGTGTCTATCCTGAAGAATTCAGTAAATACTGGACACAGGAGAATAGATAAGCTAGAGGAAAGAATTGAAGCCATAGAAAGGAGTAATCATGGATAAATTTAAGAAAGTATCAAAGTATACCTTGAATATTCTTACAATCGTGAATGCTCTTCTTTTAGGACTATCTCCTATATGGGAGTGGAATCTTGAGAAGGTGACTGCATCTATCGTAGTATTTTGCTCTGTGATCTCTGTGTATCTATTGGGAAATAAAGTGATAGACAAAATTGATGAGCATGAGGAAAGGGGTGAATGATGATGAGAAAAAACATCACCACTATAAATCGCACCATAGCAAATCGTAAAAACATTGACTTCCTATTTATCCATTATGTAGGAGCTGTGAGTAGTGCATGGGATAATTCCCTCTACTTCAAAAGTGTTTTTCGCGGTGCTTCTGCTCATTACTTTGTAGATAGTGATGAGATCGTGCAAGTAGTAGAGGATAAGGATATATCATGGCACACAGGCACTACTGGAGCATATTATCATCCTGTAGCAAGAAATAGCAATTCCATAGGAATTGAGATGTGCTGTGAGATTATTAATGGGAAGCTTGGAGTATCACAATCAGTAGAAGATAGGACAATTGCTCTTGTAAGAGACCTGATGAAGAAATACAGCATCCCTGCATCCAATGTACTAAGACATTGGGATATCACAAGAAAAGGATGTCCTGCCACTCATATCAATGCTCATCAATCAAGATGGGATGATTTCAAGAGAAGAATTGGTGCAGAAGTACCAAGTACACCTGAAGCACCAAAGTCTATCATCATCAGAAGCGGAATTGTGACACCTACCATAGGTCTTAGAATCAGATCAGGAGCAGGAACAGGACACATGCAGATAGGACTACTTGAAAGAGGTACAAGAGTAGATATCTATGAGATCAGAGGGAATTGGGGAAGAATCCATCCTTCAAGTGCAAGATGGATCTGTCTTGATTATATTCAAAGCTCAGGGGCAGCAGTGCCAAATGTGGTAGAGTATCAAGTAAAAACGTCAAAAGGTCTCAATGTAAGAGCAGAGCCTTCTACCACTGCAAGAATTGTAAAGGCATTGCCAAATGGCACAAAGGTAGATGTATTTGAAATCAGAGGTAATTGGGGAAGAATTACCTCAGGATGGATCTCTCTTGAATTTGCAAGAAGAACATAATTATAGTGATCACTCTGTCAAGAATCGACAAGATACGACAAGTACAACATGATATACTGCTTGCAGATCACTTGGTGATCTTATGGGGGCAATGATCGGATAGAGAGTCATGCAGAAGTCATGGCTCTCTTTTTTTTGTGCTATTTGTATATATTATATAATGTACTTGTAACAAAGGAAGCCACACACACCATAAGGAGAGACACCATGAAAAGAACAAGAAATCAAATAGCGAAAGACATTTATAACGCATGCGGTGGAGATTTTATTGACTGTAATAACAACATAGCAGAAAAACAAAATGCTTTGATCAATGCAATTGCATGGATCGAATGTGAACCAAAAGACGGATGGTACAATATTGCAAGAAGACAAATCGAAGCACTAAGAAAAATACAATTTGAAGATGCGGATGATGAAACATTCTTTATTGACCTAATAACTGCATTACCACAAGAGAATCCAAAAGATTTAGTAGATGTAATAAATGACAGTTACAACAGCAAGAAATCTTGGGATGTAGATTACATTAATGAATACATAGCAAAATATGTAGCATAACAAACACAGTGAATTCAGTAACTAATTATAATTATGATTAAAATATAGACCAATAGGAAGGAACACACAATGAAGAGATACATCTATGACATGGTGATCACGCGATTTGAAAAAGACAAAGATGGCACAAAGAAGATCGTGGAGCAGTGGACTGAGCAAAAGTATACTCATACTGGAATGACATCCTTGTATAATAGACTAATAGATGAGTATGGTGCTGATCACATCAAAATAGATGTATCAAGATACTAGATAGGAGCAGTGATGGGATATACTGAAGCACACAAGAAAGCTACACTCAAATACATGAAGGAGAATCAGAAGCGGATAGCAATCAATATGCATATAGGAGAGTATACTCTCCTAAAGAGCTACCTTGATGCCAATGAGCAGTCAGTGTCAGGATACATCAAGGAGCTGATCAGCAATGATGCAAATTATGACTACTGGAAGCGAAAGGTATTACATAATGACAAATGAAGAAGTAATAAAGATGAATCAGATCATTGAAAATCTTGCAAAAATGCAGCTTATTATTGATGTTATAGTACTGAATATCGAAGATATGGATAGATGGAATCAAGGGCAGCAGGCACAGAAGAAGATCACAGAAGCAATTGAAATCTTTGAAAGAATCACATACTAAAAGTAGGACACACTATAAGCACACACATATATGAAAGGCGGTAATACCATGATGACATGCAGCAAATGCGAAAGCGAAAATGTTACAGTATCCATGAATCAGGTCTCAGGAAAGACCAAGACAAAGAATGTGAGCATTCTTGCAAAACTTGGAAGATGGACACTTATCATCTTCACTATGGGATTGTGGATCTTGATTCCAAAGAGAAAAGCAACATCAAACACAAAATTCAAGACAGAAAAGCTTGCAATCTGTCAAGACTGTGGTAATTCTTGGAAAATTAAATAATTGCAGCAGTGCAATAGTGAAAGAGCAAGGAGTGAAAGCATTCCTTGCTCTTTCACTATTTACTGTAATTATTTGATAGCTTGCTATATATTGTGATATATTATATGATCATAACATCATATATATATGTGCTTATATATAAGTGTGCTAATCTTGGTGACACTGTAGTAGCACCATACTTAACACACTTTTATGGACATGATGAGCCTGTAGTATTTGCTGATTTTAGTAGAATTCAATTCCTGTGATCTCACCATTCAAAACATAGAATTTTTCAATGGTACTAGACCAAAATTCTCTCTTCTCTTCCTGATCTAATGTCTCATACATTGAATCAAAATCAGAATCCATCAATGCCTTGAGTGATTTGAAATCTTTCTTTTGTGGTATTTGCACTCTGATCGGCTTCAGCTCTTCCAATTGCTTGTGTATTGATTCATACTCTTCCTTATATTCTTCTTTTGGCAGCAGATCCTCAATGTATAATTCTTTTATCTTCTTGAGCCTTTTATTCAGCTTATCAATCTCTTTTTGATGATCTGTAGGCTTCTGTGATGCAGCAATGATATCATCATACTTCTTCATGTATTCTCTTGCATCATCTCTCCATCTACTAAGTAGCTGTGCTTCAAGCTTGTACTCTGAGATACATTTCTTATTGGTGCATTTATAATCATATCCATCTATGGAGCTTCTTCCAAGCCTGACTCCCTTCCAACACCTGTAAGTGATCCCGTATGCTGTGGACATAGTGCTTGATATCCCTTGATAATCTCATATTGCAGATAGGACAATACATGAATCCATTGAAGAGTGTGACAGGGATCTCTCTGTCATCTCTTGGCTTTCTTGGTGCTTTGTGCCTAACTTCCTGCACTTGATCCCACAATTCCTTAGGTACAATTGCAGGACAATAATCATCAAGGAATTCCTTCTTCCTATACAGCTGATATTTACCAATGTAAGAAGTATCCTGTATGATCTTCTTATAAGTATCAAATGACTTGAAAGGGAAGTGATCCTTGTAATATGCAAAAGCCTTCCTTGTATCTCCTTGTATGCTTACAAAATACTTGAAAAACTCAATCAGATTCTCCTGCTCTTCTTTATTTGCAACATACTTTTGATCTACAATATCAAATCCATATTTCTTTGAGCCTGAGATCACAAGACCATTTTTTCTCTTATTCGCAAATACATAATTGATTCTATCTGATGTCTGGTCAGATTCATTCTGAGCTATGGATAGCTTGATATTTAGGTGCAATCTACCATTTGATGTAGTGGTATCATAATCTTCTTCTGTAGCCTTCCAATGGACACCATGAGTATCTAATACTTCCATTGTCTTATAATAATCAGCTATATTCCTAAACCATCTATCAAGCTTGATGAAGATGATCAGATCAATTCTATCAGCCTTCACATCTTCAAGCATCCTTTGGAATGCCTTTCTACTTCCAAGCCTCTTTCTGGCAGTAATTCCATCATCTATATAAAAATCATATATCTTCAGATCATTATCTCTTGCATATTTTTCAAGAGTCTCTTTTTGTGCTTCCAATGACAATCCATGCCTTGCTTGCTCTTCAGTAGATACTCTAATATAACAAGCTACATTTTTCATTATCTGCTTATTCTTATTCAATTTATATCACCACCTAGTAATGCATAAATTCGACAACACAATTCTACAATCATATACATTTTGCTCTTACAAAATGATTGATTTTGTATTTTATTCTGACATTTGCATTGATACAATTTTACCATAAATATGAACAAAAAATCAACAAATGTTACAAATATTAATGTTATATACATTTTTTGTTTACATAAATTGACAATCATTGTAATGTAGTAAATGTGGTGCAAACCACACTACACAAGAGAAAGGAGAAGATATGGGAAAAAGAAGGATTGCAATCTTCTCAAATCTGCAAGCAGAGATGGTAAGAAATGGAATCACTCAATCGGATATGGCAGAATTCCTGAATATGAATGAAAGGACAGTAGGCACAAGAATGAGTGGTGACTCTTCCTTCTCTGTATGGGAGATGTGGAAGATAAAAAAGGAATACTTCCCTGAGCATACTCTTGAGTATCTCTTTCATCCAAGAGAGCTTGGAGAGTGATGTCATGGGATTTGATGTACCAAGAGTATATGCAGTCATGATCAGTATCCTTGAGAGAAAGCATGGATGCAAGGTGCTTGGATTTGAAGTGAAGAAAGTAGGTGAATCAAATGTTTTACAAGAAGAAGTACATAGCAGCAATGCAGAAATTACAAGCAAAGGACAGATCGAATGTAATGCTGAAGAAAAGAGTGAATGAATTGAATGCAATCATTCATGACATTGCTGTGATCCATGAGACAGAAGGATATGGTAATTATCGTAGAGTAAAAGAAACAATTGATCTAATTGATGAAAGGTGGAAGCTGTAATATGTGGGTATATATAAAAACACAATCTAATTTGTGGACTGTAGGATTCTACTCTCCTGATGGAGAATGGCATGGAGATAGTGATTGGGATGACAGTGAAGAAGCATGTAAAAGATGCAATTATCTGAATGGTGGAAAGGTGGAAGATGTAGATGAATTATAGAACTTGCATCATTGATGAGAAAGGTACAAAAGCATTTTTTTATCAATTCACTGATGGAATGGTAAGGAATTACTTTCAAATGTATCCATATTCAGCAGAAAATATTATCAAAAAAATGAGAAAACATGGGAATAGTCAAGTATGAAGTAAAGAGAAGTGAGTGCAATGAGATAGATACTTGTGAGACTGTGTATCATGACCCTATCACTGGCAGAATCTACTGTGGAACATGTATAGCAATTGAGCATGATCTTGATGATAGACGAATGATCATTACCAATACCATTGAGTATGCAGATGATGATTAGTAGCAATGGCAGCAGTCACACAAGAGAAGAGAAAGGATGATTTGATGGAAAAGATGACTGTAGGAAGATTGAAAGAGATTTTATCTCTATATCCTGAAGATAAGATCATTACATCAAGAATCATATTGATAGATGATGAATGTGGTGATGTGGTGATATATCCAAAGATTCTAGGAATAATTGAAGATGAATCAAGTGTATCAATCATAGGAGAAGATGGATCATGAGTGATAACAGAAAATATTACTATATGAGATTCAAGGAATCATTCTTTGATTCAGATGAGATAATACTACTAGAATCAATGCCTGATGGATATATATATGTGAATATATTGCTAAAACTATATCTCAAATCTTTGAAATATAATGGCAGGCTCATGCTCAGGGAATATATCCCTTATAATTCTCAGATGATAGCAAGTATCACAAGGCATCAAGTGGGGACTGTAGAGAAAGCTCTTGATATATTCAAAGAGCTTGGATTTATTGAAGTGCTTGATAATGGTGCTATTTATATGCTTGATATTGAGCTTTTTATAGGACAAGGAAGCACAGAAGGAGAGAGAAAGAAGCTTCAGAGG
>Ga0209628_10000832_pt1 | contig 19272 bp, 6 predicted proteins | sample TergutCu122P4_FD_187285 | JGI IMG/M metagenome (GOLD analysis project Ga0209628, IMG submission 187285) | Cubitermes ugandensis P4 segment gut microbial communities from Kakamega Forest, Kenya - Cu122 P4 (SPAdes) (version 2) | ecosystem: Host-associated > Arthropoda: Insects > Digestive system >...
GTGGGATAATACAAATATTAGTATTCCCACCTCCGGAAGTAACGGACTTATTTCATCCTATTGGGCAGGCGCTAACAGCTGGGTTTACACCGCTGACGATTTTACTGCCGATGCTCCATGGACTATCGAAAAAATTCATGTAAGAGGTTTCGCAAGTCAAGGACCTCCAGCCTCACCACAACCCACTAAAATGTCTATAGTTATTTATCAAGATAATGGTAATAAACCCGGAACGGAAGTTTATAGAAACAATACAGTACCGGTAACCTCATGGACCACAGACGCTGAATATTTTGATAACGCTGTAGTAACCCTTCCTACACCATATATTCTACCCGCTGCAGGAAAATATTGGATTGCAACTGCCGGCGCTTATGACGGACCGGTAGCCACGACCGGCTCCCGTTGGAATGTTGCTTCGGGAACTACCGGTATTGGAACTAACTTCCACCTGCACGACCCCGGTAATTTGTTTGGATACGGAACATCATGGATGGATGCACTTGCTTTAGTATCTCCGCTAAAATCTATGTGGTTTAAACTTGAAGGACAACTTGGCGGCACGCTTTGCCCCGCTGTTTCTAATGTAACAGCAACACAAGCAACCGGCTCCCAAAATGTGAATGTAACCTGGACTGCCTCTACCGGAAGCCCGTCAAGCTATCAAGTGCTTCGTAACGGAAATACGGTGGGAACAGCAACCCCTCCGGCTACCACTTATACAGAAAACAATGTACCGGTGGGAACACACACCTACACTGTGAAAGCAGTTTATCCTGCAAGCAACGATTGTATTCCGCAAGGCGTTGATGCTCCAGCAATTACAGTTAACGAGGTACTCCCCGGTGGCTGCGAAGGTAAGATTGTTGGTACCGGAACCACAGCAGGATATTATTATCCTATTAATACTTTATATGAATATTCTTATACACAGCAAATTTATGATGCGGCACAAATTGGCAAAGTAGGTGAAATCACTTCTATTGCGTTCAATTATGTACATGCAACTGCTATTAGCAATTGTCCGATTGTGGTTTATATTGGACACACCACCAAATCAACCTTTGCAGGCACCAGCGATTTTATTCCACTCTCGCAAATGACCAAAGTATATGAAGGTCCTGCAAACTTTAATAACTCCAAACCTTGGAGCCAAATTGATATTGCTCCATTCATGTACGAAGGTGGAAATTTGGTAGTGGCTATTCAAAATAATAGAGGTTCTTGGTTCTCCGGAAATACATTCAATTACTTTACCGGTACAGGTAATAAATCTTTGAGATATTATAGAGATTATACCCCAATTAACCTGAACAATCCTATGGAAGGAGCGCCTACAAATGGTGCTTCTGCTGATAGAGCCAACATTAAATTTGTAATTTGCCCACCGATTGAGTACAACGTATATAGAAACGGCAACTTACTTACTACAGTAAACAAACCGACCTATACCGACCTTACTGCCGATTATACTATTCCTAATGAATACTGTATCAAAGTAAAATGTGAAGCCGGTGGTGAATCTAACGCAATATGCAAAATCGCTCCGATTTGTAAACCGGAACCTTGCGGAACCGTTCAAAACTTGGCAGCCACGTATGGTTTAGATTGTGCGTTTGCAAAACTTACCTGGAACGCCCCCATTCTGCCCAAAAGCAGCAAAGGCGGCAGCAACGAACCGGAATATAACGGACCATTCGGCGTAGAAACCCCAGAAGCCGAAAAATTGGCGATAGTGAACGCTCCTGTTGATAATACAATATATCTAAGAAGAGCACCTGAAGGAACGCAACAAAGCAGCACTCCTCTACCGGATTTCTTCCCATCAAGGGGCTCAAGCGATCCGGTTTACTATGGAGATTCTGGTGGTGCTGTTAGAAAAGGCACCGTAGGCACTCCTTTCCCGCCGGTTACCGTAGGCTCAAACGGAGCTTTTCAACAAGCATACGAATACATTAACGGAGAAATCTACGCTGCCAGATGGAGTAGCGGAAACCAATTAGGTAAAATAAACATGAGTAACGGAGCATGGCAAAACATTGGCAGTATTGCGCAGTGCGATGCTGCATCCTTGTGCTACAATCCCGTTGACGGTTTAACGTATGTATTTCCATTTACAGGTACAGACACAGAGGGCACTAACTGGGGAACTATTAACCTCAATACGGGACAATTAACCGTAAAAGGTAATATGACAGGACAACCCACTCCTTATGTGGCAATAAACAATGCAGGTGTTGCTTACGCTACTCGTATGGGTACTACCGATTTCGGAACTATAAATTTGACAACAGGCGCATTTACACCATTGGCTACTGCTCCCATTACACCGGCATATATTCAGAATATGAGTTTTGACCGTGAAACAGGACTTCTCTATTGGTTGGCGTGTGATGGAACCAACGCGCTCTACTACGAAATTAATGTAGCAGCGACTCCTGTTACTTTTACCCTTAAAGGTACCCACACAACGAACTGGATGGCATTTACCACTATTACTGAAGCCGGCACTCCTTGCGCTGGTGTTACCGGTGTTACCGCAGCTGTGATAGCAGGTACTAAAAATGTGAAGGTAAACTGGAACGCCCTTTCCGGTGCACAAAGTTATGAAGTAACCCGTGATGGTGTATCAATTTATACCGGCACACAAACTACTTGTACCGATGAAGCGGCTACCCCCGGCAACCGCATTTATTGTGTAAAAGCCATCTTCCCCGCAAGTGCAGATTGTATTCCGGTAAGCGTTTGCGCTCCGGCCGTAGCCGTACCTGAACTGTTCGACGCCGGCTGCGAAGGAAAAATTGTTGGAAACGGAACTACAGCACAATACTACTATCCCATCAATACATACTACAACTACTCTTATACCCAACAAATTTACGATGCAGCAGAATTAGGCATCGAAGCGGGTCAAAAAATAAAAGCGGTTTCTTTCAATTGGATATTTAACCAAGACAAACCTTTCCCGATAGAAATCTACATAGGATGTACTACGCAGGCAACTTTTGCCGCTGCAAGCAACTTTATTCCGTTAGCGCAAATGAAAAAGGTATTTGACGGCACCTTTACTTTTGAAGCAGGAAAACCCTGGAATACTATTTTCTTTCCAGCTGGATCTGAATTTGAATATACGGGTAATAACATAGTTGTTGCAGTAGTAAATAAGAAAGGTAGCTACACAGATATTGGTAGCGCGAATACTTTCAATGTTCATACCACCACCGGCAATAAGGGCGTACGCTACTATCAAGATAGCGGTCTAATCAATCTTAATGCACCTGCCGGCTCATCCAATGCGGTTGTAGGAACTACCAGAAACAACATCCGCTTTATTGCGTGCGAAGACCAGAAAGCATACAACATCTACCGCGATGGCGTTCTCATTGCAGAAAACTATATCGGCAAAGAATACGTTGATGACATTGCCAACGGCATGAAACCAGACGAACCGCATTGCTGGGAAGTGAAGTACGTGAGAGAAGGTGACCATAACTTAGAATGTCCGGATGGTGCACAAATATGTCTTACAAATTGTGCAGAAGAAACTTGTAATGATGTAACAGCAATTGTTGGAACAGGCACTACCGGTGGTTATCACCCATTCGCCGGATTCTACGGTTTCCAAAGAAGTATTATGCTGTATGAAGCAAATGAAATTAAAGGTTCCGGTTCTATCACTGAACTCGCATTTAATGTTTCAAGTGCAAATTCTTCTGCCAGACCGGTGAAAATCTACTTGTTGCCAACTACTGCAACTACGTTAGACGCCCAATATGTTTGGAACACTTTGAAAGCGGCGGCTACATTAGTGTATGACGCATCTACGGCATTCCCGGCTACCGGATGGAGAACATTTGCGATAACTCCGTTCAACTACGATGGAGTACAAAATCTATTAGTATTAATTGAAAGTAGTGGTTGTACTCTTATCGGAGGTTGTTCGGTACAAAACACTTATACTGTTAAAACAAATTGCTTCTGGTTCAATAGAACCGATAACAATCCACCTAACGACGGAATTTTGGGAGGAACAAGAGATAACAACAGACCTAATATCAGAATTCAGATTACCTGTCCCCCGAAAACTGTGGATATGATGGCTACCAAGATAGTGATTTGTCCTTCTAAGGTAAAAACACAAACGCCTTATGATGTTGATGTAACTGTTAAAAATAATGGTCTCAACCCTGCTACAAACTATAAAGTTCAAATCATCGACTATCCAAGCATGGCAGTTATTAAAGAAGTTACCATACCCGGACCATTAGCGCCAAATGCAACAATTACCCACACGATTAGTGATGTTACTTTCACCACAAGCGGAGAAAAAATCCTTAGAGGTCGTGTAGAAATCGCAGGCGATGTAAATCCGCTGAACAACCAAACTGCTAATATTAATATTACAGTGAGACCAAAAGACGATAACCAAATTGTTGAAATTCCGTGTCCTGTAAATCAAGGTGCAGACCAAAATACAGTTCCGTTCCATTTCTATTATAACCAGTCTTATGCACAGTCTCTTTATACTGAAGCAGAAATGGGTATAGCCGGCGGCTATATTAAAGATATTACCTGGTTCTATAACAATACCGCAACAGCAGCTCAAAACCGACCGGTTAAAGTATATTTTGCTACTACAGATAAAAACACATTATCAGGTGGTTGGATTCCTTTCGAAGAGTTTACATTAGTGTATGATGGTAATATTGCTGTTCCGCTCGGAGTTTCAGAAGTAACATTATCTCTCAAAACGCCATATTATTTGTATATGGGTGGCAACTTGGTTATTATGACCGAGCGTGTACATGTAGGAACAACCTATATTAGCGGCGTAAATGCAAAAACTACCGTTGTATCGCCTGCAGTTCGTTCTCGTGAACACCATGCAGATGCCCAATTTACAATTCCGCCAACAGCAGCAGGAAATGAGTTAAACTACATTCCCAACATCAGGCTAACGGTGTATGCACCTCCAGCAGGCGTTGTGGAAGGAACGGTTACTTTGGCAACCTACGGCACGCCTATTGAAAACGTTGACGTTAAATTACCCAACTTGGGCATTACCAAAAAAACCGATAGTAACGGTAAATATAAATTCCAATATGTTCCCACCGGAGCGCACACCATACAAGCTACCAAACTCGGATACTTCGATGTAAACGTGCCTTCTTTCAATGTGGCTCAAAATGTAACATACGTTAAAGATATTCAAATGGAGTTGCTACCCCTCAATATTGTATTCGGTGTAGTGCGTGCTGCAGAAGGTATGTTCATAAAAGACGCCGAAATAACCCTTACGGGATACCATACCTACGAAACTACCTCGCTCGATTATGGCGTATTTGAATTTTTAGATGTGTACGCTCCGAAAGAATACACCCTTACTATTAAGGCTAAAGGTTATCAAACGCATACGCAAACCGTGATGGTTAACGGTACGGTGAACTTGGGTACTATTATATTGTACGACATAACCAAACCTCCGCTCAATGTAGTGGCTAAAATAAACGAACCTTACGTAGATGTTACATGGAACAAAGCCGGTGGTGGCGGCGGCAATATCATTGAAGATTGTGAAAGCTATCCGGCATTTACCATCCATCCGACAGGAGATATTGCATGGACCTATTGGGATAACGGAGACAATACGTATGGATTTACCAATTACGACTTTCCTGGTGCGTATAGCGCTTTTGCTTATATGGCATTTAAACCCAGTGCTACTTCTCCAAGCATGAGTGGCGAACCAGAAATTCAACCTCATGGCGGTCAACAATTCTTCGCAGCTTTAGCAAATACTACTACAGTAAATAACAATTGGATTATATCTCCGGAACTTCCTGCAAATGAACTACAGATCAGTTTCTGGGCAAAAACGTTTATACCAGATTATGGTTTGGAAAGATTTAAAGTACGTTACTCAACTACTACCAATGCTACTTCTGCATTTACAAACTATTTAGCCGGCTCAGCCTCTGCTTATATTACAGTTCCTACTACTTGGACAAAGTATCAATACACCATTCCTGCTGATGCTAAATATGTGGCTATTCAATGTGTGTCAGACGATTCGTTTGTATTTATGTTGGATGATATTTCTATCACCTCAGGTAAGAAAAGCGGAAACGACGACGACAGAAGGGAAATTGCAGTAGCAAAATCTGCAGCTTCCTCTGTTGAGTTCACAAGAGCTAAAGGAATCAACACTATTCCACCTGTTATTGTAAATACGGAAAACACGCGCGGCGATGACAGAGGCATTGTAGGCTACAAAGTATGGCGTTTTGCAAAAGCCGACAAAGATAATCCAGCCGCATGGGTTTCTTTAACCAACAATCCGGTAAATGCCTATACCTATAAAGATATGGGATGGCCCGGTCTTGATGTGGGCTCCTACATGTATGCCGTAAAAACATGTTATCATGGCGGTATCGAATCCGCCCCGGGATTCTCTAACGTAGTAAATAAACTTACAAAAGTTTCCTTTACCGTTAATATTAAAACCAATTCCGGTGATACCCCTGCTGGCGCCATCGTGAAGATGACCCTTAATCAAGATACTACCGTTATTTCTACGGCTACTTCTACTGCTACCGGCGTAATTTTCGACCAAATCGCCGCGGGTGAATCTACCTTGGAAATTAAAAAAGCAGGATACGAAGACTTTAAGGTAACTAACGTTAACGTTATTCAAGGTGGCGTTTACGAAGCCCTACTCAAAGAAATTATTGTAGAGCCATACGGACCAAAAATTGAAGAAATTACTACTTGTCAACACAAATTCTCATGGAATAATATATTAGGATTAGCAGATTTTGAAGACAGTTTTGAAAGTGGAAACTTTGATAAATGGGCTAAATGGATTCAAGGTCCCGGAACACCCGGTGATAGTGGTCCTAATCCATATTGGCATGTTGTAACTTCCTCTACTCCTTATGATGGTCCTAAGTCAGCTTATTTAGACTGGGGATATAACATTAATACATGGATTATTTCTCCAAACATTGCCATTACCCCTGCAACAAAACTAAGTTTTGCTTTCATGGGAAGTTATTATTGGTCTGTATCTCCAAATGCAAACAGCGATTGTTTTGTAAAAGTATCCACCGACGACGGCAATACTTGGACTTCAATTTGGAGAGAAGAAGACTACGGTACATTCTCAAACTTTGTATGGTGTCCTGTAAATAATCTCAGTTTAGCAGCTTATGCAGGTAAAGCAGCTAAAATAGCTTTCAATTTTGTAGGCGATGATTGTGCTACATGGAATATTGATGCAGTAAAAATAAAGAATGCCAAAGGCGACGATAGTAAAGGCTTCAAAGGCTATACCGTATATTTGGATGGCGTACAGGTAGCTGAAGGCGTTCAAGGCACAGAATACATGTTTCTCAATACACCTAAGGGCTCGCATATTGCCGGTGTTAAAGCGGTATATTCTTCAGGCGCATCAGCCATGCTTACCATTCCGTTTACCAGCAACTGCGACTATGTACCACCCAAATACACCGTAACTTTTGAAATAACCGATTGCGAAACCCAAGCGGCTATCACCGATGCTACCATAATGTTCAACGAGATTCCATTATCAGGTTATGTAGCTGCAAACCTTCTTCCCGGAAAATATCCGTACACCATAACGAGAGATGATTGTGGAGTGAAATCGGGAGAAGTGGAAGTAGTGGACAAAAATCTAACCGAAATTGTTTGTTTGGATTGTGTAGGTGTAAAAGATTACGACTACGATTACAAGATTTATCCTAATCCGGCATCACACAGCCTCACTGTAGAGCGTCCTGCTTCTACGCCTGCCACCATCGAAATTTACAACGCAATGGGTATGTTTGTAGGCAGATATGAAACCGAAGAGGTTAAATTTGAAATCAGCGTAGCCACCCTTTCTGCGGGAACATACTTTATCCGCGTAACAGAAGGAGCTACATCAAGTGTGAAAAGCTTTGTTAAGAAGTAATCAGTAACACATATCAAATGCAAAGAGGCTGTTTATTCGGGCAGCCTCTTTTTTTTGTACATAAGACAACTTGACAAACGGTATTTTAGTTTAATATATGTTTAATTCAAATTTTAAAAAAAAATGACAAAAAGTAAATTTAATTCGAGGAGAGTGATTACGATAACAATCTGCCTCGTAGTAACCATTATTATGGTGTTTTCGTGTTGTAAACGAGAAGCAGTTAATGCCAACGAAGAAGGCGTTTTTATCAAAAAACCTTACTTTTTTGGTAAAGGCGGCGTGTCGGAACGGCCATTACTTCAAGGTTCGGAATGGAGAGTATTTTCTACGGATTTCGTTAAGTTCGTTATGTCCCCGGAACAATATGAAGAAAATTTTGAGGATTTGGTCGCCAAAGACAATAACTTGGTTAATACCAACGCATATCTGACATTGCAGATAGAAACGGGACGCACGCATGAACTATTGAAAAACTTTGGTGAAGATTGGTACAAAAACAATGTACAGGAAGTATTTCGCAAAATTACGCGCGACAAGTTGTGCGAATATGGTATGTTTGAATTGACTACCAATAGACAAGTATATACCGAAATCAATGCCGAAATTGACAAAAGTTTACGCACATATTTTGCCGACCGAAAATTGCCCGTTATTATTAAGTCGGTGGTGATAAGTCGTGCACAGCCGAGTAAGGGGGTACTCGAAGAAATAGACCGTACTGGAGTACAAATGCAGGCTGAATTGACACAGAGTAAGCGTATAAAAATGGAACGAACTCGCGAAGAAGCCGAACTTGCTCGTGCCAAAGCCGACAAAGCATATATGAGAGAAATGAATTTGTCGCCTGACCAATTTATTTCATTAAGAGCGTTGGAAATTGAAAAAGAAAAAATAGAGTTGTTGAGAAACAATTCCAATGTAAAGGTGGACGCATTTCTCGGATATCCTAATTTTTATAAAGTCAAATAAAATGCCGAACACCTAACGAAACGAGGCTATAAATATTTAACAACACTGTAAAACTGTACATAATTGCCAAAAAATTGTATATAGTTGCCAGAATTACTGCCTTACCTCGCGGGATAAAAAAATGTATATTTTCGCGCCGTGTTCGCGTTGATAATGTGTTGGAAAGCAGCAATTTTTGCAACATGTCACCACGATATGCAATAGGCTAATGTTCCCTTAAAAAATAAAAAAATATGAAAAAAGAAATTACCCTTATTTTATGCTGTTTAGCATTGTTCGTTTTAGGAATGGCACAGTCACAAATGCCACAATTCCCGGAAAAAATTAACAAAAATTTGAATTTTGAAAGAGAAAAATTAAATTTTCCACAAAAACAAACTCTTCAAATCAAAAGCGCAGAATGGTGGGAGCCTGATACGGCGTATGGCTACAATGCTGGGTCTGTATATGTAAATGATAGATTTATATACTCTTACAATGCACAGGGATTTCTTACTGATTATTTATATCAGTATTGGCAGAATAATGCTTGGGTAAATTCAAGCAAAGCTACCTATACTTATGATTCGAAGAACAATTTGCTAATTTACTTACGCCAATCTTGGCAAAGTGGTAGTTGGAAAGATTTTTGGAAAGAGACTTGTACCTACGATGCAAATAATAATTTATTAACTTTATTAAGTGAGGTTTGGACACCTGAACAGAGAAATAACTATTTACATACCTACACTTACGATTCAAACAACAATATGCTAACTTATTTAGTACAAGCATGGAAAAATGACGCATGGAAATATTCCCAAGAAACGACCTATACTTATGATTCGAGAAATAACTTACTAACATTAATTTTTTTGGGGCATGAGGATTATATGAGCAACTATAAAGAGACCTATACTTATGATTCAAAGAATAACCGGCTAACTAAATTAGGCCAGTCTTGGAATGATAATGATTGGAAAGATGCGGTTAATTATATTTACACTTACGATACTAATAATAACCTACTAACTGAATTAGAGCAAAATAAGGACAATAATGGTTGGTTTGATATTAGCAAAATTTCTTATACTTACGACACAAACAATAACCTACTAACTGAAATTAAGCAATATAGTAGTGATGAGGGTTGGGAGAATGGTAGTAAATGTACTTACACTTATGACGCTAACAATAACCTGCTAACTGAACTAAAACAATTTTGGAATGATGATGATTGGGGTAACTCTACTCAAGTATTAAGGTCTTATGATGAGAATAACAACTCCATTATGGCAACGCAATGGTTTTGGGATGGTGAAGATTGGCAAGAATTACAAATGCCGCTTGGCTTGTATTACAATAATATGCAAAGTTATTTTTCAAACTTTACAGGTCATAAACTCACTGCCTCTTACATTAAAACCGGTGTTGGTATTTCAGGAAAAGTAGAATCTTCCGACCAAACGCCTTTCAGTTCAGGAGATATTTTACTCTATGCTGTGCAAAACACCGGATATTACTCCTTAATCCGTACCCTTAGGCTGTTGGATAATGGAAATTATATTTTTGAAAATATAAAAGATGGTCATTATGTGATAAAAGTTATTCCTGACGATTTAGAAAATCTTTTGCCAACCTACTATGGAAATACGGAACTTTGGAACGATGCATCTGTGGTAGTCGTAAAGATTGCAAATGGTGTTTCATATCATAACATCAATATAACTATGCTCACAATTGAGCCTTTAGGCGGCAGTTCAACAAACAGTGGCTATGTTAAAGAGAGTGATGGCAAAAAGGCAATATCCAAAGCAGGCAATCCTGTACCTGATGTAACAGTTTTTTTGCAATCTAATCAAGGAGGTGATAATTGGAAAACCATTGCATGTTCTTCTACCAATACCGACGGTTATTTTAGATTCGAGAATGTTCCCATTGGAAGCTATAGAGTTATTTTAGATATACCCGGTTTAGAAATTACAACGCCTCCTACTATTGAAATCACAGAAGATGGTCAAGTTATAGAAGACATAATTTTTGAAATTACCCCTCTCTCTATTGATGTAATAACGATAATAGAAAAGCAGATAATGGTTTATCCTAATCCCTCTCATGGTCATTTTACCATAACGAGTGAAAAAGTAATAGAAAATATTGAGTTGTATGATGTATTGGGTAAAAAAGTGTTTTCGGATATTCCTAAAACACAAACCATACAAATTAGCACTCAGTTATCACAGGGATTATATATTTATCGTGCAGTACTGCAAGGTGGTACTATTCGTTCCGGAAAAATTATCGTGCAATAAATTGCTACTCATTGTGAACGCCTCTCGCCTACCCGTTACCCTACAGAAAAGTTGAATCTATTTGAACATGAAAAACTTAACCTTATTCACCGCAGCCCTGATTATTATTTTTGGCGCAGGAGTCTATTTCTACTATTATTATTTTAGGCAAGTAAATGCCCAACTCATTGAAACGATTCCTTCCGATGCTGCTTTTTTGTTTCAAATTAATGATAATGAAACATTTTTAAAAACAGTCAAAACGATTCATCCCTATATTAATCCTTTTTTTGGTTTGGATGCTTATCCGGGTTGTCAATTTTTTCTAAATAAATTGCCGGGAAAATATAATCAAGTTGTTTTTTCGGGACACGCTAACGATGAGACGTTTGCCATTCTTTTCGCATGTAAAATTAATGAACAGGCATTTGCACATCTTCTTTCAAAATTACAAATTGATAAAAAAAATTGTATAAAATTTGAGCGATGTAAAATTTACACCTACGGAACCCATTTAAAGCGCTTTGTTTTTACTTATCATAAAGGCATTTTCTTAGCTTCCGAAAATATGATACTTATTAAAAAAGCGATTATTCAGTTGAAAAATTCAAGAAATTTAACTACTTTAAAATCATTTGAAGCGTTATTTAACATTACCGCAAAAAATAAAAAACAGAACTGGCTTATTTTAAATCACGAAAAATATTTTTCCTGTTTTGAATCTTATTTTAATGAAGAAACCAACAGGCGTTTTGCTCAATTTTCATCGAACATTTCTTGGGCAGCCTACCAAATTCGATTTTCCGGATTAGAGATGTTATTGTCGGGCTACGTATCTATTAACGAAAATTTTCAAAAACACTTCAACCATAAAGATTTTGAGATTGCCATTCGTGCGGAAAATTTCGAATATTGGCAAGATTACTTATCAGAATTAGGTATGATAAAATTTACAGTGAGGCAGATAAAAACGTTGGATTTTTCGGTTGGAGCAGAGATATGGCATACAACACCTTTACCCGTTACAACGGCAAATGGGTTAGTGAAATTTTAATGATTTACTATCTTCCAACTCCAAAATAGATTACCCCTGCTTTGCGCATCTCTACGCCATCGTAAATATTTCTACCGTCGAATAATACCGGTTTTTTCATTAATTCCACAAGTTTCTCGGGGTTCAGCGTTCTAAATTCATGCCATTCGGTAACCAAAAGGAGGGCATCGGCGTTTATAAGCGTTTCTTCCATAGATTTACAAAAAAGAATAGCTTCACCTGTTTTGCGTTTGGTTTCGGGCATTGCTACCGGGTCGTAGGCGAAAATATGACAACCTGCTTCCAACAAGTGTTCAATGAGAACTAATGAAGGCGCTTCGCGCATATCGTCGGTATTAGGTTTAAATGCTAAACCCAATATGGCTATTTTTTTACCTTTTAAATCATTGTGGTAATATTTCTGTAGTTTTTTGAATAAAACAGATTTTTGTTTATCATTTACCTTTTCAACGGCTTTTAAAACTTCTAAAGAATAATTGTATTTTTCTGCGGTTTTAATCAACGCTTTCACATCTTTTGGAAGACACGAGCCGCCGTATCCTATGCCGGCGTTTAAAAATTTGCTTCCAATTCGGGAGTCACTTCCAATTCCTTTTTTCACCATTGCAACATTGGCACCCACCAATTCACACAGATTGGCGATGTCATTCATAAAACTGATGCGCGTTGCTAACATTGCATTTGCCGCATACTTAATCATTTCTGCGGAAGCAATATCTGTAAAAATAATAGGATGTCCGTTTAGCACAAAAGGGTTATATAATTTTTCGAAAAGTGCTTTGGCGTGTTCCGATTCAACCCCTACTACAATTCTATCAGGATGCAAAAAATCGTTCACTGCATCGCCTTCTTTTAAAAATTCAGGATTTGAAGCCACATCAAATGGGATTTCCACTTTTCTTTTTTTTAACTCCTCTTTCACGACTTCTTTTACCAAGTTGGCAGTTCCCACAGGTACGGTACTTTTTGTAACAATCAATTTGTAGCTGTTCATATACTTTCCAATAGTACTTGCTACTTCCAACACATATTGCAGGTCGGCACTTCCGTCCTCATCGGGAGGTGTACCTACCGCCGAAAAAACAATTTCCACATCATTCAGCACCGATTTTAAATCGGTAGAGAAATGCAGTCGCCCTTTTTCGATATTCATTTTCAGAATATTTTCCAATCCGGGCTCATAAATAGGCGACTCCCCTCGTTTCATTTTGGCAATTTTGGCTTCATCAATATCTATACAAGAGACTACGAAGCCCACGTCTGCCAAACATGCGCCGGTAACTAAACCAACATAACCGGAACCTACCACTGCTATTTTCATATTCAAACTATTTTCTACCTTTTTGTTGCATTTGTTGTTGTTTTACTAATTCTTCCATACGTGCCTGCCATTTTGATTTTTTCTGTGGTTTTGCCATATTCGCTTGCATCCGTGCCCGAATTTTCTTTTCGTCCACACTTATTCTAAATATCCACATCTGAAGGAAAGTAATTAAGTTTACCAATAAATAGTAATAAGTTAATCCTGAAGCAAAACTATTAAAAACGCCCAAGAACATAACAGGCATAAAATACATAAAAATCTTCATCATTTTCATTTGGTCGGTGTTTCCCATGGTCATCATTTTGTTGTTTAACCATGTGTAAATTAAAGTAGCAGCGGTCATTAACAAGCAGAATAAACTCACATGGTCACCATAAAAGGGAATATTCACTCCAAAATTCCAAACCGAATCGTATGTAGAGAGGTCGTCAGCCCATAAAAACGGTTGTTGTCGCAACTCATAAGCGGATGGAAAAAACCGGAACATAGCGAATAAAATCGGCATTTGCAGTAACACTGGCAAACATCCGGACATTGGGCTTGCGCCGGCGCTCTTATACAATGCCATCGTGGCTTGTTGCTTTTTCATGGCATCTTCCTGTTTCGGGTATTTTGCGTTAATTTCTTCAATTTCAGGTTTTAGTACGCGCATACGAGCCGAAGAGATATAAGTTTTATACGCCACCGGCATTAAAATAATTTTTAACAGAATGGTTAAAATAAGAATAATAATTCCAAAATTGAGTGCATATTGCGAAAGCCAATCGAAAACAGGAATTACAGCACCGCGATTAATCCAATGCAATAAAAATCCCCAACCAAGGGGCACCTGACGCTCTAAATTCAAATCGTAAGTTTTTAATAATTTATATTGATTAGGACCAATATACATAGACATATTAAACGAGCCATTGTACAAATTTTTTACATCAAACTCTAAATTTGCAGTTAAGTGTTTGAGTGCAGGGGGTGCCGGGCTTGCATCCGTAGCCAATTGTCCGGAAGAAAAATATCCGGAATCGGCGATTAATACCGTAGTAAAAAACTGTTGTTTAAATGATACCCATTTTAATTGTGATGAAAAATCTTTTTTTTCCGATTTAGTAGGGCTTATGTCGTCAACTTTATTTAAGTTGTCCATAAAAAATATGGTGGTGATATTTTTTTCGTAGTTAAAATTACGCTCTACATTTTTTAGCGCAGCATTCCATTGCAAAGTAAAAACGTTGGTATTCGGGTATAAATAGCTTTGCATATTCACATAATTAATGCAAAATCCAAAACTATAAACGTCATTATTAAATGTATAAAGATATTCTATATAAGAATCTGCGTCTATTTCTCCATCTTTTAAAGGGTATAACTTTAAAGACAAAGTACGGTTGCCTTCACTCACTATTAACGTATCGGGTTCTTGAGCAATAAAAAAGCAATCCTGCGTTTGAATACGTGTTTGATTTTGAAGCATCAACTCAATATTCATGGTTGTATTTCTGCCGTCATATAAAACAAGCTGTGGTTTTTCTTCGCCTTTCGGGGCATATTCATAAATATCTTTTAAGTGCGCAAAAGTCAAATAACCGCCTTTTTTTGAAAAATGATACACGGCTTTGTCGGTTTCTACCACGTATTCGGTGGTGGTGGAGATGTCGGAAGTGAAGAAGTGGTTAGTGGTTAGTGGTAAGTGGTTAGTGGAAGGGATAGTGCTTTCTGTTTTCTGCTTTCTGTTTTCTGCTTTCTGCATTTCCATTTCCGCCTTCTGCCTTATGCTTTCTGCTTTCTGCTCATCACTCATCATTTCAAATTGTAGAGAATCTCTGATAGCAATTTGGGTTAACGAATCTTGAATGGCAATTTGGCGAATGGCTTCCTTTTCCGCCATTTCCTGTTGAAATTTCTTTTGCTGCGAAGAATTATAGAAACCTACTCCCAAAACAATACCAAAAATTAGAAGCAAGCCGGTAATCGTATTTCTATCCATAATATTTTTTTTAAAAATTAGGGGCAAAAATACATTTTTTCTGAACTAAAATGATTTTGAAGAATGGGTAAAACCTTTTTATTCTTCCACTTTAAATTTTATTTTAATACTATACCCTTCGCTATCCACCAAAGTAAGCGTGTGGGTTCCAGACATTGGGTTCACGGCTATTTGATGCAGCGAGGAGGTTGTGCCCACATAGTCGTTGTCAATATGCCAAAAGATTAACGCATTGGGATTGGTGTTGGTAGCCTGAAAAACCACTGCATTTTTTTCTCCCTCCAACTTGCGCGGAATAACCACCGACATATCATTTCGGGGATAGATGAGCGCTAACGGCGATACGCCAAAAGTGGAAATACATTTGGGACTGATGGGCGGCAACGGACGGTAATCGCTATTGAGGTTTTTATAGTACCATGCTTCGGCAGGAGGAAGCACAAAATAAACCGCCCGTTTCATATTGCTAATGCTCTCACAATCTGTATTTACACGATACTTTCCATCCAAGGTAACATTAACTTCAATATGGTACGGACAAAGCGAGGTGTTTAAACCTGCTTTGGGAATCCATTGTTGTTCGGTTTCCGGGCAGAGGTGGGTGGCAAGATGCCCGCTTTTTAAACAGATTTTTTCCAACGTTACCTCTTTCGTGGGCATGGTGAACCATGTACTTTTCGGCAACAGGGAAAAAACATCAAACATAACGGGTGCGGCATATCCCACGCCGGTAAGTGTGGGGCGTCCTTCACCGGAAGCATTGCCAACCCACACGCCCACAACATATTCCGGCGTTATCCCGATACTCCACGCATCGCGGTTTCCAAAGCTTGTGCCGGTTTTCCATGCTACTTTTCGCGAAGAACTAAACGTTTGCCACTGCCCCTCCTCCTCAGGTCGGTTTAAGTTTGCCAAAGATTCAAAAGTAAGCCACAACGAAGATAAATCGTAAGGAAAGTTTTTAAGTGATTCTGTTTTAATAGATTGGTTTTCATAAAAGAAAAGATTTGTTAAATGGCTTGTTTTCTCCTTTTCCGCATTCATTTTTTGCGCCATTTTTGTATAAACATTTACCAAATCCCAGAGCGTACATTCCGCGCCGCCCAAAATCAGCGTCAGTCCATAATCATCGGCAAGTCGGTTAATGGTTGAAAAACCAAGTTTATGCAACAGATTAATAAACTTTTCAATTCCGTAATCTTTCAAAAGTGTAACCGAAGGCACGTTGAGCGAGCGTTCCAACACACGATGGGCAGGCACCGCGCCATTAAAAGTACTGCTGTAATTTTTAGGCGAAAAAGTGCCATAACTAACAGGAATATCGGGAATTAACATATTTGGAAGCAATTCCCCTTCATCCAGCATTGCGGCGTAAAGCAACGGCTTAAAAACGCTGCCGCTACTTCTTCGGGAAGTAATAATATCCACATTGGAGCCCAAACTTTTATCTCCGTCCTGCAACATATTTCCCACATACCCAATCACTTTACCTGTTTTTACATCGGCAACTAAAATTGCTAAGTTATTGATACCGTTATTACTGTACAATTCCTGTTTTCTGGCAGCCAACTCCGATATTCTTCTTTGAATTTCATAATAAAGAGTGGTTTTTGCCATAATATTTCCTTTTTCTTTGCCAATTCTGTTGGTGAGATGGTGGGCGAACTGGGGCAACGGCAGTGGCTTGTCCGGCAAATTCTCGTCCAAAGCAAGTTCCAATTCTATATCTGAGATGATATTTTTGTGATGAAGTTTGTGCAACAGGTTGTCTCTCTTAATTTTAAGTTTATCTCTATTTTTTGAGATATGGATGAGCGCCGGCGCATTGGGCAGCACTGCCAGCGTGGCTGCTTCCGCCCATGAGAGTTCCTCTGCCGGACGCCCAAAATATCGCCACGAAGCCGCCTCAATTCCCACCACATTCCCTCCGAAAGGCGCATTGGAAGCATACAACGCCAAAATAGATTCTTTGGAGTAACGAAACTCCAATCTTGTTGCTAAAACCGTCTCTACCAACTTGTTCCACATTGTGCGTTTTTTTTCGCCCCGCGACATCCGGAGCACTTGCATGGATATGGTGCTTCCCCCGCTGGTAATCGTTTTTTTCTTAATATTCTGATATACAGCCCTGCCCATAGAGAGCGGGTCCACACCCCAATGGTAATAAAATCTTTTGTCTTCGTAAGTTATCAGCGCTTTTTTGAACTTTTCGGGCACTTTTTTTATAGGAGGAAACCGCCACTGTCCGTCTTGGGCAATGCGGGCGCTAAGCAACAGCCCCTCCTTCGATTCCACCACCGTACTGTACGGTGAACGAAAGAGCGTGCGCGGCAGAGAAAAATAGTAAATGCCAATGAGGATTAGTGTGATGTAGAAGAAAATACGAAAACGGCGGTTACGAAATATGCTCGTTAAAAGTAAAATTTTCTTTTTCATACCTTTTGTAATTTATTATTTTTTAAACTTAATGACATTGAGATCGACAAAAGGATGATTACAATGCTGTATGCTTCCATTGTTGATTATTTTTTACAAAGATAATATTATTCATTTAATCATTAATACAAGAATAAACGAACTATTAAATAAATCATTGCGGCAAGTAAAGCATTATTTGCCGAAGTTGCTGTATGGTGGTAACTTGCTGATTCGCACCGCATTATATGCGTGGTTGCTGCCGCAATCACGCAAAACCGTTCGTTATCTGTCGGGCTCTTAGATTATTTTATAGAATTTTAACCTACTTCTCAAAATAACAAGTTTTGCATCTATCAATGCTATCCGCTTTTCACTTTTCTTAAAAACAATATTGATAGATTTTGCATTCAATACCAGTTATCGAAATGCTATTGCAGATTGTTAACAAAAACTTTATAATATGCAAAAATCAAAAAAATTGCTTCTTGTTTTGATTACGGTAATTCCAGTAATTATCTTCACTGTTTTTTTCTTCTTAGTGGTATAGGTGTAAAAGAGTTTCAATGGTGGTTTATTGTAGTACCTATACTTATATTAATTTCACCTTTTGCTTTCTTTTTTGCACACCTTTCTGCACGAAAAATTGAAACAAGTCCTTTACAAAAACAGAAAAAAACATTATGGGCAGTATTCGGTATTTGCACTATTCTATTTGCAATTATTATTTTTACGGGTTATTATCTTAGTTTTGAGTTATCTTGGACACATTTAATCATACCTATTTGCGTTTTGCCTTTTATGATTGTAAAGATTTTGTGTCTCTATTCGAAAGAGAAAAAGTCTGCAACAAAAGATGGTCAAAACAATTCGAAGCAATAAAATCACGAACAAAACTATACGCATTCTATTAAAAAAAAATTAAACTAAAAACTTTTTAAGCCCATTGTAATCATTTGATAATGCAATTATTCCCATATATTAATACACAACAACTTATTATTTTGGGCGAACCCTTTTAGGAAGTAGCCCGTTTTCATTTTTTTGATTACTTCCAATTTCTAATGTTAAATTAGCAAATACTAATACTTAGTACATTTCAAGATAACTTAAAAAAAACTATTTTTGCAGTACGATTAAATATAAAAAAACAGCTCTATGAAACAGAATATACTAATGATTACATTTTTTTTTGCTTTGTTGATAGGATATTCACAAGGCATTGAATTTGAGCAATTGAATTGGAACGAAGTGCTAGAAAAAGCAACCCAAAATCAAAAGCCA
>Ga0209628_10000833_pt1 | contig 19269 bp, 11 predicted proteins | sample TergutCu122P4_FD_187285 | JGI IMG/M metagenome (GOLD analysis project Ga0209628, IMG submission 187285) | Cubitermes ugandensis P4 segment gut microbial communities from Kakamega Forest, Kenya - Cu122 P4 (SPAdes) (version 2) | ecosystem: Host-associated > Arthropoda: Insects > Digestive system...
AACCAGCCGCACCGCCTCTTGCTTGAATTCGAGCGTGTAACGCGCCCTTGCCGTCTTCGTCATCTGCTTTCTCCTTGCTTGCATTGAAACACTCAGCAAGGGATACGTTTTTCGGGGGCAAGATCACCTTCCCCCTTTGGGGGAAGGCTGGGATGGGGGCAGCGGCGGCATACTCATGAATTGCGCCCGCAATTGTCAGCACTCAAATCAAAACCGCTCTAAGCGCCACGTCAATCCGGCTCTTGCAACAAGCGCCATTGGATTCCCGCCTGCGCGGGAATGACGAAGTGAGAGAGTGACGCCAAAAATTCAGATGCAATTGTCCTAGCTGTTACTGCTCAAATGATAGCTGCCAGCGCTTGTTGTGCAAAGATTTAATGGCGTTTTATATCGCAAACGCTTGTATAACGAGCGCGGCCAGCTATTGAATCAGGAGTTTGCGCCAGCCGCCAAAAGAGCCACGGCGTTTTGCATGCGCCGCAGGGGCGAAAAAATTTTCTCCCCTACAAAGCACGCCGATTCGTAAAAATTCGGACGCTTGCCTTGCGGCTGTCATCAAACGTAAATCGCAACGCCAAAAACCGCGCCGGTGGAGGTTCGCGGCGCGGCTTGTCAAGCGTGCAGGCTCAGAACCGGATGCCAGCCGGGTTGTCGGCGGTGCGTGGTGGAGCTATGCTGGGTTCTGTTGGCGCGGTTTGCTCTGGCAGCGCGGAGCGCCGCTCTGATCTGTCGGGCGGGGCGGTTATGGCCTTGGCGGCTACCAGCGGGGTGGGGGCGGGGCGGCGGTAGGAGCTGGGCAGCTCGGACGTTTTGGGATAGCCGGCCGCGTCCAGGTATTGCGTCCATTCCTGGTCGGAATAACCTTTTAGCCGCTGCGCGCCGATGGTCAGCACGGGCAGTTCGTTGCCGCCCGATATGCTTTGCAGCGCGGTGATGTCTTCTTGCGTGGCTTCGACGGTTTTTTCGGTGAACGGGATGCCGCGGTTGATCAGCAGGTTGCGGCCCGCGTTGCAGCCCGAGCATTCGCTTGATGTGTAGAGCGTGACCGGGTAGCGCTGCGCGGTTTGGCCAAGCTGGTAGGGCAGCGCGCCGCTGGCGCCGCTGGGTGAGCCGCTGGCCCCCGCCGGCCGGTTGCTGGCGCTGGCCGCAGGTGGCGGCTGGTCGGTGTAGGTTACTTTGCCGTCGGGGCCGACGCTGCGGTACATCTGGGCGTGCGCGGCGGCCGCGGCCAGGGCAAAAGCGCCTGCTAGCAGGCAAGTGGCGATGTGGCGTGTCGTCATGGTGGCGTGACTCCTGGTTGGTTCGGCACGGTGGTCAAGCCATGCCTTGATGCCGCAGCAGCGCGTCGATTGACGGCTCGCGGCCGCGAAATGCCTTGAACGATTCAAGGGCAGGGCGGATGCCGCCGGACTCAAGGATGGTCTGGCGGTATTTTCGCCCAGTATCGGCGCTTGGTAAACCCTCTTGTGTGGCGGATTGCTCAAAGACGGCGTAGGCGTCGGCCGACAGCACTTCGGCCCATTTGTAGCTGTAGTACCCAGCGGCGTATCCACCGGCAAAGATGTGGCTGAAGCTGTGCGCCATGCGGTTGAACGCTGGCACGGGCAATACGGCGACTTCGGCGCGCACTTGTTCCAGCAGCGGCTGCACGCTGGCGGGCGGCTCGGCCTGGGTGTGCAGCAGCATGTCCAGCAGGGCAAATTCGACTTGGCGCAGCGTTTGCAGGCCAGCCTGGTAGTTTTTGGCCGCCAGCATTTTGTCGAACAGCGCGCGCGGCAGCGGCTGGCCGCTGTCAACGTGCGCGGTCATGTGGCGCAGCACGGCCCATTCCCAGCAGAAGTTTTCCATCAGCTGGCTGGGCAGCTCCACCGCGTCCCATTCCACGCCGTTCAGGCCCGATACGCCGTGCTCATCGACTTGCGTGAGCAGGTGATGCAGGCCGTGGCCAAATTCGTGAAACAGGGTGGTCACGTCGTCGTGCGTGAGCAACGGCGGCTTGCCGTCCACGCCTTCGGCAAAGTTGCATACCAGGTGCGCCACCGGCGTTTGCAGCGCGCTGGTGTCCGGGCGCAGCCAGCGCGCGCGCACGTCGTCCATCCAGGCGCCGCCGCGTTTGCCCGCGCGCGCGCCGGGGTCCAGATAAAACTGGCCCAGCAGTTGGCCGCCGCGCTCGATGCGGTAAAACTCAACCGCCGGGTGCCACACGGGCGCGGCATCGGGGCGGATGTCAACTTCAAACAACGTCTGCACGATTTTGAACAGCCCGGCCAGCACCCTGGGCGCGGTGAAGTACTGCTTGACTTCCTGCTCGCTGAAGGCGTAGCGCGCCTGCTTGAGCTGCTCGCTGACGTAGGGCCAGTCCCACGCCTGGGGATCGGGCAGGTTCAGGCGGCTGGCGGCAAACGCGCGCAGCTCTTGCGCGTCGCGCTCGGCATAGGAGCGCGCGCGGGCCGCCAGCTGGCGCAAAAAGCCGGTTACTTGCGCGGGCGAATCGGCCATCTTGGGCGCCAGCGACAGCGCGCCAAAGTTGGGGTAGTCAAGCAGCCTGGCCTCTTCGTGCCGCAGGGCCAGCAGCTCGCGCATGATGGCGGTGTTGTCAAACTTGGCCGCGCCGCCTTCAGCCTGATCGGATGCGCGGGTGACATAGGCGCGGTACAGGCGCTGGCGCAGCGCGCGGCTGTGCGCAAACTGCATCACCGGCAGGTAGCAGGGCAGCTTTAACGTCAGCTTGCAGCCCGGCTGGCCGTCTTGCCGGGCGGCGGCGCGCGCGGCCTGCACCACGTCGGGCGGCACGCCGGCCAGCTCATCGTCAGCGGCGTAGTAGCTGTAGGAGTCGGTGGCGTCGAGCACGTTTTCGCTGAACTGCTGCGCCAGCTCGGCCATGCGCTCGGCAATGGCGGCAAAGCGCGCCCTGGCCTGGCCCTGTAGCTTGGCGCCGCCCAGCACAAAGTCGCGCAGCGCGTTTTGGTGCGCCTGCCGCTGTGCTGGGTTGAGCGTGGCCGGATCGATTGACTGGTACTTGGCGTACAGCCGCGCGTCGCAGCCAAGGCGGGTCCAAAACCCGGTCACGCCAGGCAGCGCGGCGTTATAGGCGGCGCGCAGCGCGGGCGTATCGGCCACGGCGTTCAGATGGCTGACCGCGCCCCACGCGCGGCCCAGGCGCTCGGTGGCCACGTCAAGCACGCGGCTGATGGCCTGCCACTGGGCGGGAAAATCCGGCTGCGTGACCGCTTGCAGCGCGCCCTCGGCATCGGTCAGCAGCGCGGCTATGGCCGGGGCGATGTGCTCGGGGCGGATTTGGTCGAACGGCGGCAGGGCGGAGAAGTCCAGCAGGGGATTGGTGGGTGGGGGTGGGAAATTCATGGGGGTGTTAAATCACTTCGTCCAGTCAGCAAGCGTCAGGCCGCCCGGCGCGCGGGCGCGCAAGAAGGCACTGTCGCGCGTTACCAGAATCACTTGCGTTTGCGCAGTCTGCGCCAGTGCCCTGGCGTGGGCGGCGATCATCAGGTCCATCGGCGCGAGCGTGACGCCGCTGGCCTCACAGGCCGCGCGCAACTCGCCATAGGCTTGCGCTGCTTCGGATGTCCACGGCAGGATGTTGACGCGTGCCAGAAATTCGCGCACCTTCAGCGCCAGCCCGTGCGGGTGGCCGCGCTTGGCTACGCCGTAGAGCAACTCGGCCTGCGTTACCACCGATACCGCCACGCTGTGCATCGGCGCGGCGGCAAGGCGCTGGCGCACGCGCGGGATGTCGCCCTTGATGATGTGGCTGGCAATGTTGGTGTCCAGCAGGTACGTGGTCATGCCTGAAACGGATCGCGCGCGTGTTCGCCCTGGGCGCGGTCGGCCTCGCTCATGAAGTCGGGCGGCACATCCGCCGTGGCGTCCAGGGCAAAGAAGCTCTCCCACGAATCCGGGCGGCGCGAAAGAATTACGTCACCCGTGGCGGCATCCCGGCGGATGTAAACCTCTTTTTGCTCGAACCGGTACGCCAGCGGCAGGCGCACCGCCTGACTGCGGCCCGTGGTGAAAATTTTTGCGGTTTGCAGCATGGCGTTTATTCCAAATGATGGTATGTATCATGGAATATACCAGATGGACGGCATCCGGATTGGGCGAGTTGATTTACGCAAACCATGCCCATGCCTGAGTCCGCCCATTTCTACCAATTCGATAGCTGCCCGCGCTTGCCGCGTAAGGTTTTTAGGCTATTTCAGCTTGAAATCGTTGCCAATCAAGCGCGAGCAGCTATCAAATCAATATCGGCGTGAATTACTTCAACGCCGGATCGCTCCAGCCGGTGGGTTTGTAGATCCAGATGTTGCCGCCCGGTGCTTCGCGCATGCCGATGAAGACGTCCAGCTCCGGCGCGTATTTCCATTTGCCGCTGACCCCGCCCGAGTCGGGAAGCGACACGCCTTGCGGCCCGCCGCTGGCGATCAGGCGGGAGAGTTGCCAGCCGGTGGCCGAGGCGCTGTTGCCTGCTGGCGGAACCAGCGCCCAGACGGTGGATGCACTGTCCCAGATCAGGTAGCGGTCGCGCGGGAGGTCGAAGTCCATGCCGTAATTGGCGCTGAACGAATACGTGCCGTCGGTGGTCAGGCCGGTGAGGGGTTGCAGGGGGTTGGCGGCGCTGGCATTTTTGAGGTCCCAGAACGCGAACGGGCGGCTCGCGGCATCGTCGCCGGTCAGCAGCGCCACGGCGCGCCTGGGATCGAGCGCCAGATCGGCCTGAAGGATGTGGTTGGTGGCCGCGCTGGCCTGCGTCAGCGTATCTTGCGCGGGGTTGTTGACGGAGTGAACGTCGTACCGGACCAGCACCTTGCCGACGCTGTTGGCGGTGCTGGCGCGCACGAATACGACGTCATGCCCGTTGGTACAGGCCGAGGCGCTCGATGCCGTGGGGTAATACGAGTCGGGCAGGAAGTTGCCGGGGTGGTTGGTGGCAAATTCCCGGTTCTCCCACATGTTGCCGCCCGGTATGGCGGGATCGACGGCGGAGCCGCTGGTGCCCACCACCTTGCCCGGATCGGCCCTGGACGGGTCGAACAGCCACGGCCCCGTTCTCGGGGTGAAATTGCCCGGATACGGCGGCGCGGCGGGGCCGCCAAAGTTTGTGAAACCGCCAAAATAAATCATGCGGTCGGCCACGGGCAGGAACGCCAGTTGATCGTACATGTGGCCGGTTCCGGGCGCGTGGGATACGCCATCGACCGGGAGGGCGGTGAGTTCGCCGCCGCCCATGTCCCAGATCGCCATCTGGCTTGAGATTCCAGCGCGCTCCCAGCGCAGCGACGACAGGCGGAAGCGGTAGATATCGTTGCCGCAGTAATCGGCGTGGCCGCCGCCGAAGGTGATCAGGTCGCCCCGCGTCGCGTCGTAGGCAAAGTCGCCCCAGGAGTTGATGATGGCGTTCGGCCCATTCCAACTGACGCAGGATGGAATGAGTGACGCGGGTTGCAACACGCTTGCGAACGTGTTCTGGTTGACCTGCTTCCACGAATTGGCGGGCATGGCCCGGATCACGTCCAGCACGGTTTTCAGCTCGGTGGCGGCGCGGGCGTAATTGACCGGGCACGGCTCGAGGTCGGTCGTGCCCACGGGCGGCGGCGGTGGCGGCGGCGGTGGGGGCGGCGTGGGATTGGGGTCGGCGGCGTTGCGTGGCCGCACGCTCCATACCGGCGTACTGGCGTTGAAACACTGCGCCGACTGTGGCCAGTTGGACGCGCTGGTCATGCGGTTGTAGCCATCGAGCGCGCCTGCCGCGCCAAACTCCACCGCATACGCCAGGGCAGGTTGCAAGTTGCCCCAATAGCTGGTGGCAAGCCCGCAATCTTCGATGTTCCCGCCGAGCAGCGACGTGCCGCTGGTGTCGCGCGTCAGCCCCGATGCCTGATAAGCCTGCTCCCAGTTGGCATACCACGGCCCGGTGCCGCCGACCCAATCGGTGGCGCCAAATTCGGCTGGCGCGTAGGGGAACGAATAAAGGGCGGCCTGGCGGTAGGGCCAGTTGCCGGGCGTGTTGGGGCCAAAGCGGCCCACGATGGAGCGGTACTTCCAGGCCAGGAAGGTGTCCAGCTTGCTGTCGTAGGCGGCGCTGTGCGCCTGCACGGATTTGATGTTGCCAAAGCTCCAGGTCAGAAAGTCCTCCTGCCAGATCGCCGAATCGGTCTGGCCATCGCCCGGCGTGTAATCGCCATAAGGCTGCACCAGGCCAAGCTGGTTGTGCGGCTGGCCCACATAGCGCGCGTAATACCAGTCGATGTTGGCCTGAAGGCTGCTGACCAATTCGGTGCGGTAGGGATCGTCGTCGGGCGTGACCGTGGCGGCGTCGGCCAGCGCCCTGAGCGTCCATGCCGTGCCGCGCGTGGTGTTGGCGCCCGCGGCAGTCTGGATCACGCCGCTGGCGTAATTGCGCACGGTGTCGGTTTGCTTGAGGTAGATCATCGACGAGAGCAACTGCATCTCGTCCAGAAAGTACCAGCGCCCGGTGACGAGGTACGCCATGTAGCCGATTTCCGGCATGTGGGTGCTGTAGAAAGCCGGTGGAGACGCGCCGGTGGGTGAGGGCGTGAACTGATTTTTTGACGAGGAGCCGATGCCGACAACCCCGGAGCCTTCGCTGAGCGTGAGATTGGGCCAGGTTGAAAAGCGCGGCGCGCGGTTGGTGCTTTCATCACGGTAGTGATAGCCATAGCGCCCCGCCGCATAGCCGTTGATCTGCACGCCCAGCCAGGCGCGCGGGTCCGCGTTGCTGGTCAGGTAGGCCACATCCCATTCGGGCAGCGGGCCGATCGACGGGTCATACCCGCCCGTGCCCATGCCGCCGGGGTAATTGTGCTGACCCAGCGGCGTGAAGGACGTGGCGATGCGGTTGAACACGCTTGAATTGGACGCGGTGACGCCGCGATAGGCCGGCACGTGCCCGGTCAATTGCAGGTACTGCGTATCGTGCCGCAGCGACACCTTGGGATCGGCGCCCACCCAGTACGACAGCGTTTGCCCCTCGCCCAGCACCGTGCGCGTGTGGTTGAGCAAGGTGATGTCGCGGCTGAAGCGCGTGGTGCCGTTCAGGAAGAAGGCGGCCGTGCCCGAACGCTCGCCGGGGTTGGCGACCATGAGGTAGCCGTTTTCGATCCACGGCACGAATTCAGCCGCCCCGCCGCGGTACAGGCGCACTTCAAGCCAGGCCACCAGATGCTGATCAGCGCCGATGGGCTTGCGGTAAATCCAGGACGACATCTGCGGCCCGGACACCCATTGCATGAATGGGCTGTCCCAGTCGGCGCCCGACCAAACCGCGCTGCCGTAAGCGCCGTAAGAGATCGAGGCTGAAGTAACGGCGCTCTTGAGATTGGCGGTGGTCAGCGCCTGCGCCTGCGCATCGGGCGGGGTGCTGGTTGCTCCTATCGTCAGCGTTTGTTCGCTGCCCGCCGTCAAATCTATGCTGCCCGAGAGGACGGCGAACTTGACCGAGCCATCGCGCCAGCGGTTTTTGACACTGGCCTGAAAGCCGCGCAAATTGCCGCCGCTGGCGGTGACAAAGCTGCCACTGGGAATATCGCCCTGCCGGAAGGCGTATCCGGCGCTAAACGGCAAGTTGTTGCCACTGGTCTGGCTGACCACGGACAGCGTTGACGTGGCCAAGACTGGCGGTGTGGGTGGCGTTGGCGGCTGCTGAGGTGGCTGCTGGGGTGGTTGTTGCGGCGGCTGCTGGGGTGGTTGCGCAGGTGGTTGTTCTGGTGGCTGCTGCGGTGGCTGCTCAGGCGGCTGCGCTGGTGGCTGTGTGGGCGGCTGCTCAGGCGGGCGCACTGGCTCCAGCGGATCGGGCGGCTGCGTTACCAGCGGCGGATTGTTGCCGCCCGGACTGGCGTCACCGCCGCCGCCGCCGCAGGCGCTGATGGCAACGGCGATCAAACCGGCCAGCAGGGCGGAGGTTATTTTTTTGCCGAAGTGAGAACGGCATGTGCTGTCTTCAGTTTCGTCTTTGCTCTTCATCGTGATACCTCCCGTTTTGCTTTCCCGCCTGGGGAAAAAGAAAAATCTATTCGGCGTTTTCTGCCGCCTCGATGGTGTTGACAAGCAGCATGGCGCGCGTCATGGGGCCAACGCCGCCGGGCACCGGGGTGATCCAGCTTGCTACCTGGCTTACAGCGGCAAAGTCCACGTCGCCGCACAGTTTGCCAGCGTCGTCGCGGTTCATGCCGACGTCGATTACCACCGCGCCGGGCTTGACCATATCGGCGGTGAGCACGCCCCGTTTGCCGACGGCGGCTACCACCACGTCCGCCGTGCGCGTGTGCGCGGCCAGGTCGGGCGTGGCGCTGTGGCAGATGGTGACGGTGGCGTTTTGCGCCAGCAGCATCAGCGCCATTGGCTTGCCGACGATGTTGCTGCGGCCAATCACCAGCGCGTGTTTGCCTTTCAGGCTGTAGCCGATGCTTTCGATCATCTTCATGCAGCCGGCGGGCGTGCAGGGGCGAAAGCCGGGCCGCCCGGTCATGAGCGCGCCGGCGCTGGCGACGTGAAAGCCGTCCACGTCTTTTTGCGGCGCTATGGTTTCGATCACGGCTTGCGCATCCATGTGCGCGGGCAGCGGCAGTTGCACCAGAATGCCGTGCACGCTGGCGTCAAGGTTGAGGGCGCGGATGCGCGCCAGCAGCTCGGCTTGCGGCAGCGTGGCTGGGTAGCGCTCCAGCGTGGCTTTGAGGCCGGTTTGCTCGCTGTCGGCCACCTTGTTGCGCACGTAGACCTGGCTGGCCGGGTCGTCGCCGACCAGAATTACCGTCAGGTGCGGATGGACGCCGCGCGCCTTGAGGGCTTGCACACGGTGCGCGGCCTGGGCGCGGGTTTGGCGGGCGAGGGCGTTGCCGTCGATCAATTGGGCGGTCATGGCGGGTTGAGGGTTTGGCGTGGATAGTATGTTCTGGTTTGGCGCCAAACGCTGATTATTTGGCACCGTTTTGTCCCAGCACAATGCGCACCAGATCGGCCAGGGTGTTGGCGCCCAGCTTGATCATGATTTTGGAGCGGTGCGCTTCGATGGTTTTGAGGTGGATGCCAAGGTCGTCGGCGATTTGCTTGCTCAGGCGTCCGGCGATGATCAGGTCCAGCACTTGCGATTCGCGCCGGGTCAGTTTGTTCAGCCTGGAGCGCAGATTGGCGCTTTGCTGGCGCTCGGCGAAGCTGGCGCTGGCGCGCTCGAGCATGCGCTCGACCAGCGGCACCAGTTGCTCTTCGTGAAAGGGTTTCTGGATGAAGTCGAAGGCGCCTTTTTTCATCGTGGCGACGGCCATCGGCACTTCGCCGTGGCCGGTGATGAAGGCAATGGGCAGCGGCGAGCCGCGTTCGATCAGGCGGTCTTGCAGGTCCAGCCCGCTCATGCCGTCCATGCGGATGTCCACCAGCATGCAGGCTACTTCGCGCGGGTCGTGGCGGTCCAGAAAGTCTTCGGCCGACTCAAAGCAGCGCACGCGCAGGTTATGGCCTTCCAGCAGCCACTGCACCGAATCGCGCACCGCTTCGTCGTCATCGACCACGTAAACGCAGCCCCGCTTTGGAATCAGGCTCATGCCACTACCTTTTCACTGCTGTCAGGCGGGTTGCGCGCGCTGGCTGCTGGCCGCGCCGGAATCCAGAAACTGAAGCAGCACCCCACGATTTGGCCGGCATTGTAGAGGTTGCCTGCTTCTATGCGGCCACGGTGCGCCTCGACGATGGAGCGGCACAGGTTCAGGCCAACGCCCAGCCCTTCGCTCTTGGTGGTGAAGAACGCCTCGTACAGCCGGTCAACCACTTGCGGGGCCAGGCCGCGCCCGCTGTCGGTGACGGCAAAGCGCACCGCGGGAGCGCCGTCGGCCTGATGGCGCGTTACGCGCAGATCGACCACGCGCTCGCCGGGCGGGCGGGCGGCCGCTTCGATGGATTCGGCGCCGTTTTTGATCAGGTTGAGCAGCGCCTGTTCGATCAGGATCGGGTCGGCGTGCAGCGTGGGCAGGCCGGGTTCGATGTGGCGCGTCAGCCGCACGCCGCGGCGGCGCAGTTCGATGTCGGCCAGCTCCAGCGCCTGCTCGGCAATGGCTTGCGCCTGGGTCAACTGGCGGCGCGGCTGGCTGCGCTTGACGAAGCTGCGGATGTGCTGCACTACTTGCCCGGCGCGCTGGGCCTGGCGCGCGGTTTTGTCCAGCGCGGTGAGCAGCTCGTCCTGGCCGATGGCGCCGCCGCGCAGGCGCGAGATGATGCCGGTGCAGTAGTTGCTGATGGCTGTCAGCGGCTGGTTGATTTCGTGCGCCACGCTGGAGGCCATTTCGCCCATGGCGATCAGACGGCTGGCGGTTTGGGCGCGTTCGGCCTGGGCGGCGGCTTGCTCCTGGGCGCGGCGGCGCGCGCTGATGTCGGTGGCGATCACCATTTGCGCCAGCCGGCCATCGACCCAGTTGAGGTAGCGCGAGCGCACTTCCAGCCATTTGTCCAGCTGTTCGACGTAAATTTCGGCGTGCTCGGAGGCGGGCGCTTGCAGGCTGTCCAGCTCCAGCGGCAGGCCGGCAAAGGAGTCCACCGCGTCGCCGCTTTCCTGCTGGCCGCGCGCTGGCGGCGTGCCCGCGCGCACCACCAGCGTCATGTGGCCGCTGGAGACGCCGCCAAACCACTGGCGGTACAGCTTGTTGGCAAACAGCAGCTCCTGGCTGCCCAGCGGGGCCACGGAGACCGAGGCGTCCAGCGCCTCCAGCACCGTGGTAAAGCGCTCGTGCGCGGCCGACAGCTCGCGCCGCACGCGGTTGGGTTCGGTGATGTCGGTCATCGACGCCATCCAGCCGGAGTGCTTGCCGATGGCGTCGATCAGCGGCGAGATGTACAGCCGGGCGTCAAACAGCGTGCCGTTCTTGCGCTTGACGCGCATCTGAAAGCCGGCCGGATCGACGCGCCCGCGCAATTCGTCGGCCAGCCGCGCCGACAGCACCTGGCGGTCTTCTTCGGGCCAGTAGGGAAACGGCTCGCTTTGGCCGACCAGCTCGCCTTCGCTCCAGCCGGTCATCTGGCAGAACGCGGCGTTGACGTAGGTGATGCGCCCTTGCAGATCAAGCGCGCGCATGCCGGTGAGCATCGAGTTTTCCATCGCGCGCCTGAAACTCATCTCCGCCTGCAGCGCCTGCTGCGCCTGCTGGCGGCGCTGGCTTTGGCGCCAGTTGGCCAGCAGCATCCAGGTGGTCATGGCCGCCAGCACGGCGGCCAGCCAAAACAGGGTGCTGCCCACCACGCCTTGCGATGTGCGCCAGGCCTGCGCCCGCAAGATCAGGCCGCTGCCGCCCGCGGGCATGACGGGGACTTCAAATTTGTTGACCTTTTCGGTCCAGGCGCGCCAGCCCAAAAAACCGGGCCGCTCCGGTATGCTTTGCCCGGTAAGCAACTGCCCATCACCATCGAGCAGGGCAATGGCGTATCTGGACAGCACCTCGGGCGGCACGCCGTAGCGCAGCAGGGCATCGACCGAGTATTCGGCCAGCAGCTCGCCAGCGAACTGGCTGTTTTGCGCGATGGGCACATGCAGCCGCAAAATCCAGTCGGCGTTTTCGCCCGCCACCGGGGGCGCGTAAACGGGCTGCAAGTGCGCGCGCGCCAGCGCGTAGCTGGCCTCGGTCTGGTTGATGCGCGGCGCGCCGCCGTCCATCCAGCCGCGCTCGGCGCTGACGCTGGGCGAAGCTTGAAGCGCGGCCACGCGGTGCTGCGCGTCGATCCAGCTCAGCGCCAGCAGCTCCGGGTATTGCGCGATCAGGTATTCGGCGCGCATGCCGAACTGCTTGGCGTCGATCGGGTAGCTGGCCATGTCGCGCGCCAGCCGCATCAGTTGCTCCTGGCGCTCTTGCAGGCGCTGGCGCAGGCGCTGCTGGCCGTATTCGACATCGCGCTTGACCGCCTCTTGCTCGCGCCGCGCTTCTTCCATGCGCAAAAACAAAAACGCCGCTACCACCACCGCCAAAAACAGCACCACCGCCGCCAGCGGCGCCAGCAGCGTAAAGCGCTCCTGCCGCAGCCACGGCAGCCGCGCCGCCGGCTGGGCGGCGGCGTCGGGTTTGACCATGGTGGTGTGCGAGCGCATAACCCGAGAGTTTATGTCCCCACCTCTGGGGGCAGCGGCGCATCCGCAGGGGCGAAAAATTTTTCGCCCCTGCGAAGGTACGCTGAACCACACACCAGGGCAATCGCATCTAATTCCATCGTCATTCCCGCGAAGGCGGGAATCCAGACAGCGCATCCACTTAACCACTGCACACTGGATTCCCGCCTGCGCGGGAATGACGAAGTTGGAGCGTACCGCTAAAAATTTAGATGCGATCGCTCTGAGCCACACACAGAGTGGCTACTGATTTAATAGCTGCCAGCGCTTGCTATATAAGGATTTACCTACATTTACAATCGTAAAACCCAGCCAATCAAGCGCAGGCAGCTATCAAATTCAATCCATCTAGCGCTGGTTCACAATGACCAAACCACGAGGCAACAGGAGACGCCCAAATGCCCCAACTGCCGCCCGCCGCTCCCGCCGCCGATCAGGATGCGCAGGAAACCCGCGAATGGATGGATGCGCTGAGCGCGGTCATTCAGGCCCAGGGGCCGCGGCGCGCGCACTTTTTGCTGGAGCAACTGCTGGAACACGCGCGCCAGCAATCGATCGACCTGCCGTTTTCGGCCACCACCGGCTACGTCAACACGCTGGAGCCAGAGCAGGAAGAGCGCTGCCCCGGCAACATCCAGATCGAAGAACGCTTGCGCGCCTACATGCGCTGGAACGCGATGGCGATGGTGGTCAAGGCCAACCGGCTGCATCCGGATGACGGCGGCGAGCTGGGCGGGCACATTGGCTCTTTTGCCTCGCTGGCGCACATGCTGTCGGTTGGCTTCAATCATTTCTGGCGCGCCGAAAGCGCGGGCCACGGCGGCGACTTGCTGTACTTTCAGGGCCATTCATCGCCCGGCATTTATGCGCGCGCATTTCTGGAAGGGCGGCTGAGTCAGGAGCAGTTGCTGAACTTCCGGCAAGAGGTGGACGGCAAGGGCTTGTCCAGCTACCCGCACCCCAGGCTGATGCCGGACTTTTGGCAGTTTCCCACCGTGTCGATGGGGCTGGGGCCGCTGATGTCGATCTATCAGGCGCGCTTTCTGAAGTACCTGCACGCGCGCGGCATTGCCGATACCGCCAACCGCAAGGTCTGGGCCTTTTTGGGCGACGGCGAAATGGACGAGCCTGAAAGCCTGGGCGCCATCAGCCTGGCCGCGCGCGAGGGGCTGGACAACCTGATCTTCGTCATCAACTGCAACTTGCAGCGGCTGGATGGCCCGGTGCGCGGCAACGGCAAGATCATTCAGGAGCTGGAAGGCGAATTTCGCGGCTCCGGCTGGAACGTCATCAAGGTGCTGTGGGGCAGCAACTGGGACCCGCTGCTGGCGCGCGACAAGGACGGCGCGCTGCGCGATCTGATGATGAACACGCTGGACGGCGACTATCAAAGCTTCAAGGCCAACGACGGCGCCTACGTGCGCAAAAACTTCTTTGGCCGCGATGCGCGCACGCTGGAGATGGTTGCCGGCATGAGCGACGCCGGCATCTGGGCGCTGCGCCGCGGCGGCCACGACCCGCAAAAGGTGTATGCCGCCTACCGCGCGGCGGTGGCGCACCGGGGCCAGCCCACGGTGCTGCTGATCAAAACCATCAAGGGCTACGGCATGGGCAAGGCCGGGCAGGCCAAGATGGCGGTGCACCAGATCAAAAAACTGACCGACGATGACATCCGCGAATTTCGCGACCGCTTTGACATCCCGATTCCGGACAGCCAGCTGCCGGGCATCCCGTTCTACAAACCGCCCGACGACACGCCCGAGATGCAATACCTGCACCAGCGCCGCAAGGAGCTGGGCGGCTACCTGCCGCGGCGCCGCGCCAAAGCCGACGAGAGCCTGGCCATCCCGCCGCTGGAGAGCTTCAAGGCCGTGCTGGAGCCGACCGCCCAGGGGCGCGAAATCAGCACCACGCAAGCCTTTGTGCGCTTTTTGGCGCAACTGCTGCGCGACGAAAAACTTGGCCCGCGCGTGGTGCCCATTTTGGTGGACGAAGCGCGCACCTTCGGCATGGAAGGGCTGTTTCGCCAGATCGGCATCTACAACCCCAAGGGCCAGCTCTACACCCCGGTGGACAAGGACCAGGTCATGTACTACCGGGAAGCGGCCGACGGCCAAATCCTGCAAGAAGGCATCAACGAAGCCGGCGGCATGGCCAGCTGGATCGCGGCGGCCACCAGCTACAGCACCAGCAACCGCATCATGCTGCCGTTTTTCGTGTTCTATTCAATGTTTGGCTTTCAGCGCGTGGGCGATTTGGCCTGGGCCGCTGGTGACCAGCAGGCGCGCGGGTTTTTGCTGGGCGGCACATCCGGGCGCACCACGCTCAACGGCGAAGGCTTGCAGCACGAAGACGGCCACAGCCAAATGCTGGCGGCCAACATCCCCAACTGCATCAGCTACGACCCCAGCTTCGCGCACGAAGTGGGCGTGATCCTGCACCACGGCCTCAAACGCATGGCCGGGCAGCAAGACAACGTCTTTTACTACCTGACCCTGCTCAACGAAAACTACCCCATGCCGGGCCTGATCAAAGGCACCGAAGAGCAAATCATCCAGGGCATGTACCTGTGCCAGCCGGGCAGCGGCGCGGCCAGCCAGGGCGGCGCGCCGCGTGTGCAACTGCTGGCATCGGGCGCCATGCTGCGCGAAGCGCTGGCCGCGCAAACGCTGCTGCTAAAGCATTGGGGCGTGGCCGCCGGCGTATGGAGCTGCCCCAGCTTCAACCAGCTGGCGCGCGAAGGCCATGACGCCGAACGCTGGAACCTGCTGCACCCAACCGCGCAGCAGCGCGTGCCCTTTGTCACCCGGCAGCTGCACGACCACCCAGGCCCCGTGATCGCATCCACCGACTACGTAAAAGCCTTTGCCGAGCAAATCCGCCCCTTCATCCCCAAAGGGCGCAGCTACCGCGCGCTGGGCACCGACGGCTTTGGCCGCAGCGACTTCCGCGCCCGGCTGCGCGAGCACTTCGAAGTCAACCGCCACTACATCGCCATCGCCGCCCTGCGCGCGCTGGCGGGCGAAGGCAAACTGCCCTTAAGCCGCGTCGCCGAAGCCATCCACAAATACGGCATCCGCGCCGACAAAATCAACCCGCTGGACGCTTGAATGGAGAAACACCAAATGGCCTTGCAAGAAATCAGAGTGCCCGACATCGGCGGCTTCGACGACGTCACCGTAATCGAAGTGTTCGTCGAGCCAGGCGATGCTGTCAAGCTGGAACAAAGCCTGATCACGGTCGAAAGCGACAAGGCATCGATGGAAATCCCATCCAGCGCCGCCGGCGTAATCAGGGAAATGAAAGTCAAGCTGGGCGACAAAATCAACATGGGCGACCTGCTGGCCATCATTGAAGCAGACACCCCGGCCACCAGCGCCACCCCACCCCAAAACGCCGCCGCCATCCCCATCCCGCCGCTGCTGCGTGGCGAGGCCGCTCTTGCCCCCGCGCCCGTTCTTTCCCCTCCCTCTCTGAGTGAGGGCAGGGTGGGGGCAGCACAGCCTCAGCCAGACGCAGCGCCCCCATCCAAACTTTCCCCCACCAAAGAGGAAGCAAACGAAATCTTCACCCACGCCAGCCCGCTGGTGCGCAAATTCGCCCGCGAGCTGGGCGTGCCGCTGGACCAGGTGGGCGGCAGCGGTCCGGCAGGGCGCATCACCCAGCAGGACGTGCAGAACTTCACCAGCGCGGTCATGTCTGGCAACGCGCAAACCAATACCGCCAGCGGCGATTTGAGCCTGCCAGCCTGGCCGCAAGTTGACTTCGCCAAATTCGGCCCCATCGAGCGCAAGGAGCTTTCGCGCATCAAAAAAATCAGCGGCCCCAACCTGCTGCGCAACGCGGCGCTGATCCCCGCCGTCACCAACCACGACGACGCCGACATCACCGATCTGGAAACCTTTCGCGCCGCCATCAACCAGCAGCAAAACGGCATCAAAGTCACCCTGCTGGCCTTGCTGATCAAGGCCAGCGCCGCCGCGCTGAAAAAATTCCCCGACTTCAACAGCAGCCTGGACGGCGACGCGCTGATCATCAAAAACTACTGGCACATCGGCTTTGCCGCCGACACGCCCGGCGGCCTGGTAGTGCCGGTCATAAGGGACGCGGATCAAAAAGGCATCCTGCAAATCAGCCAGGAAACCGCCGCGCTGGCCAGCAAGGCGCGCGAAGGCAAACTAAGCCCGGCGGACATGAGCGGCGCCAGCTTCACCATCTCGTCGCTGGGCGGCATCGGCGGGCGCTACTTCACCCCCATCATCAACGCGCCGGAAGTCGCCATCCTGGGCGCAGGCCGCGCCAGCACCCAGCCAGTATGGACCGGCAAAAAATTCCGGCCCCGCCTGCTGCTGCCCCTATCGCTAACCTGGGACCACCGAGCCACCGACGGCGCCGCCGCCGCCCGCTTCATCACCCACCTGTCCCAACTGCTGACCGACCTGCGCCGCGTGTTGCTTTGAGCGTGGCGTGCTGAGCAAAGCAGCCAAGACGCCCGCCAACGAGGTTTGTATCGGCCTGCCGCAGCCAAAGTGGCAACCATTGACCACCAAAACGCGCAGGCAAACCATCATGAGGTTCTCGCACTGATGGAAGATCTCACACCATCTGATCTCAAGACGATCCTGCACTCCAAGCGTGCCAATCTTTATTACCTGGAACACTGCCGCGTGCTGGTCAACGGCGGGCGGGTCGAGTACGTCACCGATGCGGGAAAGCGCCAGCTTTACTGGAACATCCCGATCGCCAACACTACCTCGGTACTGCTGGGCACCGGCACCTCGATCACCCAGGCGGCAATGCGTGAACTGGCCAAGGCAGGTGTGCTGGTCGGTTTTTGCGGCGGGGGCGGCACGCCGCTGTTTTCGGCCAACGAGGTGGACATGGAGGTGGCTTGGTTCTTGCCGCAAAGCGAATACCGGCCTACCGAGTATCTGCAAGCTTGGGTCAGGTTTTGGTTTGACGATCACTTGCGGCTGCGCGCGGCCCAATCCTTCCAGCAGGCACGCATCGCCCGGTTGCGCGAGCAGTGGGCCAAGCGCTCCGTGCGCGAGGCTGGCTTCGCCGCCGATCTGGATCGTCTTGATGGTCTGCTGCGCCGCACGCAAGAGCAAATCGAGCAAGCGCCCGACACGACCGCCTTGTTGACCGAAGAAGCACGCCTGACCAAGGCGCTGTTCAAGCTGGCGGCCGATGCCACCGGCTATGGTGACTTTACCCGCGCCAAGCGCGGCAGCGGCAGCGATCCGGCCAACCGCTTTCTCGACCACGGCAACTATCTGGCCTACGGTTTGGCCGCTACCGCGACTTGGGTGCTGGGCCTGCCGCATGGTCTGGCGGTGCTGCACGGCAAGACCCGGCGCGGCGGGCTGGTGTTCGACGTGGCCGATCTGATCAAGGACGCCAGCATCTTGCCGCAAGCTTTTCTGTCGGCCGTCAAGGGCGATGATGAACAAGCTTTCCGCCGCGCCTGCATCGAGAGCCTCACCAGCGGCGCCAGTTTGGCCGCGCGCGCCGCCGCGGCTGTTTCGGCGGCGCTTGGCGGCGCACGGCCCAGCGTGTCGCCGGGCGTTTGCACCTGGCGCAGCGCCATCAGCGAGGCCATCAGCAGCGCGCCCGCGATCAACCCGCCCAGGTGCGCCATGTAGGCCACGCCCATGCCGCCCAGCAGGTGCTGCAGCAACTCGTGCCCCATCCACACCGGCAATATCACCAGCGCGGGCAGGCGCACGTAGTTGAAGTAAAACAGCAGCATGTAAAAAAACGGTATGCGGCGCAGCCGGTACAGCACCACGTACATGCTCATCAGCGCCGATATTGCGCCCGACGCACCCAGCCCGTAACCGCCCATGCCGGCGTAGGCCCAGGCTGACAGCGCCGATGCGCCCACGCCGCCGATCAGGTAGCACAGCAAATACCGCCACGGCCCAAGCGCCATCTCCAGCGTAAAGCCGAACAAAAACAGAAACACCATGTTGCCCACCAGATGCCCGATGCCGCCGTGCAAGAAGGTGCTGGTAAGCCATGTGACGGGGTTAAATGGCGCATCCTTGTCGTGGTTTTGTGCCCAGCGTTCGGTAAACGGGTAAGGCTCACGCGGGGTGAAATCGTCGCGCGCCTGCTTCCAGCCGGCATATTCGGGATCGCTAGGCGTGATGATCCGCCCGGCCAGCAAACGCGCGCGGAACGCCTGGTCGTGCCACATGAATTGGTACAGTCTGCGCCAGGCTTTGGCCTTGAGCGCGCGCGCGGCCATGTCGGCGCGCCCGCGATCTCGTGGCGAGCCGCTGGCACTGGCTTGCGCGTCCAGATGCCGCACGTAGGCGGGCAGCTCGATGGCTGGCAGCGGCGACTGCGCGTAACTTGTGGCGGCCTTTTCCACCGCCGATTCTTCCGGCACCTGCCAGCCGAAAAACACCACGCAATTGACCACGATCAGCAACGCCGTCATCCACGGCGGCATGTGCCACGACGGCTTGTTGGCAAGGGGAATGGCAAAAAACATGGCGCGCCCATTGTCGCCGGGCGCTGCTTCAGCGTTGCCACGGTGAAATATCCGGGCTGGCTTTTTGGCGTGGCCTTATGTCCAAAAGGGGAAATGGCAGGCAGGGTACGATACGAAATTACTTTGAGCTTCAGGAGCCTCGGGTTATGTCGGTTACAGCACAAGCAGTGCAAACAGGGCGGGCGGGTGCGGCGCGCCCGGTGGAGGAGCTGGATAGCGTCGTGATTCGCTTTGTGGGCGATTCGGGCGACGGGATGCAGTTGACGGGTAACGAGTTTTCGCGCGTGGTTGCGCGGGCGGGCAACGACTTTGCCACGCATCCGGATTACCCGTCCGAAATCCGTGCGCCCACGGGCACGCTGTTTGGCGTGTCGGGCTATCAGGTGCAGTTCGCCTCGCGCCATGTGTTTACGTCGGGCGACGCGCCCGATGTGCTGGTGGCGATGAACCCGGCGGCGCTTAAAACCAACCTGGCCGATGTCAAGCGCGGCGGCATGCTCATCGCCAACAGCGGCGCTTTTACCGCCGCCAACCTCACGAAGGCCGGCTACCAGAGCAACCCGCTGGAAGACGGCAGCCTGGCGGGTTATCGCCTCTACAAGATCGACATTTCGGAGCTGACCGCGCACGCGCTCAAGGATTCCGGCCTGTC
>Ga0209628_10000834_pt1 | contig 19269 bp, 13 predicted proteins | sample TergutCu122P4_FD_187285 | JGI IMG/M metagenome (GOLD analysis project Ga0209628, IMG submission 187285) | Cubitermes ugandensis P4 segment gut microbial communities from Kakamega Forest, Kenya - Cu122 P4 (SPAdes) (version 2) | ecosystem: Host-associated > Arthropoda: Insects > Digestive system...
TTTCTATAAACATTTGAATCTTTTGGATTCAAAATTTACCGTTTTTATAACAAAATACAACTTCAGACAATTAAAAAAACACTAACAAAGTGTGTTGCAGTTTAGACATACAAAAAGAAACTGTCCTTTTTTTGAACAGTTCCTTAAATTGTCTGAACCATTGATTAAACTGATTAAATGATTACAATGATTTTAACCACTAATCCCTAACCACTACCTTATGCGTACTTACCACCCCATTTTTTACTACTTTTAGCACATACAGCCCTTGCGGTAGGATATTCACATTTATAATTGTGTTCCCTTCTTTACTATATGTACTAAAAACCTCTTGACCAAGCATATTATACAGTTGTAAACTTGCATTCTCGGTATTGGTTACAGTAAAGTGTGAGCAGGCTGGGTTGGGGAAAATGTTTACATTTGTCGGTTGTTGTGTTTCTTTAATTTCTACTTTCTGCTTCATGCACTCGTCGAAAAAATTTTTGTCGCCTGTTTTTGTAAGACTACTTCCGCCGTCATCAAGTAGTTCATAATATAAATAAGAACTAACATACTTACCCTCGTAAAGTATTCCGCTTGGAAGAGCATTCCACCATATCTGCATCATTTTTTCAGGAACAATATAACCATCAATCGTTCTAACATAATCTATACGAAACACAGTGTGTAATGTATCATAATTTTTTCCATAAACACGTTGCTCGTATATAAGACTATCAAGATTATACATTTCTTCACAATAGTTATTTGTTATTTTATTGTATTCAACGACTATTATAAAACCATCATGTTCATACACAGTATCAACAAATTTTTCTTGAAGTATCCGTATCACTGTATCTTTATCAAAATCAAATAACATTCTATTGTACGGATGCCACCCATCTTCATACACCTTTTCATCACAATAATAATTTTCTTCGTCCATTTCCGCCATTTTTTCTTTGTCTGCATCGGTAAGGTCATTTGTATCAATATATATTGGTATTTCACAGGAAACTTTGACTTCAAAATACATACTGACGCGGTACTCATTAAACTGACTGTACCCGTTCATTGTTCCTATAGTTGTCAGAAACAAAAAACCTAAAAAAAACCTAAAAAAACTATTCTTTCTCATTTTATTAATTATTTATTTATGTTAAGATAACGAATTAATTTTATTTCTATTTTCACAAAAATAAAAAAAATGTAGGGTTGGCTAACCCTACATTTTTTACTGCATTTAGTTTTTATTGATAGTAACGCAAGTTTCAGGAATACACACTTGTCCATTTATTTTAGTAATCGAAATATAAGATGGTCTACTAGTAAATTTAGTATCTATAATTTTTCTTTGATAAACTTCCTGATAACCACTGATAGTGTGGTTATTACTTAAATATCTATTACCGTCAACGCATATTTCCATAGTTATATTACCAGACATGGATTTAGGAACCTTAATCCAACCAATATCACTATTTCCATTGCCTCCGTGCCATTGACCACAAATATACAACCAACCCTGAACAAAACGATTATTACCATCGCCAGTTACTATATCTATCCAAACATTTCCGATTGCTCTCACTACACCTACACCGCTGGGAGCAGTTTCTTTAGAAGTAGTAAACGGTTGCCCAGTACCGTACGCGCTGGGACAGTAGTTATATGGGATACCTGTACCTCCTGGACCGTGACCGATGCTGCCACCGCCAATAGGTTTTCGAACAGGTCCTATCCATCCTGCATCTTTATACCCGCCAATACCACCGCCTAAATAACCTTTCAAAAAAAGTGTCAACTCAACAAATTTTCGGGTAGGTTTTTGTATTGACTTTTGCATAGATTCCTCTTGATTTTCTTCATCTTCCGCTCTTGCAATAAGTATTTCAACAACTTCTTCAATATTTTCTTCTGTAATTTCAGATAAAGATTCTGCCTTTTCAATAGAAATACCGAGAATAACTCCAATGAATACTTTATAAACACTATCACCCACCCTAAACATCCTTTCATCGTTCATTATGTAGCGAAATGGATTACAATCGTATTTCGGAATAAAGTTATTTTCACCATCTTTATCAACTACCCATTGCAGATATTGTGGATATTGTGAAATATACATTGCTACCAAGTCTTCGTATAACGCTATGTTATTCTCCATTATAGAGTCGACAATGTGATAATATATAGCATCTGCCTTGCGTCCAAACGAATGGAAATTAATCCCATTTTCATAATATTCCAATCCTTGCTTATCCATTGCATAAAGTATTTCAATTTCATCGTAAACGGCTTCCCAAGATGCAAAGACTCGCATATTGTCAGCATTCTTCTTGAATGGTGTTGTACCATCTTTTTTACACGCATAAAAAACTATTCCTCCAACTACCATCATTCCTAAGGCTAATAAGCCTATCTTTATTATTTTATTTGACATTTTTATTTTAATTTTTAAAAAAATTACCTACTCTTTTTTTTATGAGATTTTCAGCGTTATTCCCCTAATAATTATCTAACGCTCCATTTTCAACCATTATTTTACTAACAGTCTATGATTTTTCAACTTTCTTGCAAATGCCGCTTTTTACAGCCTAATTTTTTGTCTGAATTAACACAGACCTTTTTTTTGTAATAATCTTCTCCTTTCTTGTTTAAAACGTTGTTAATTACGAAAACCTACATTGTACATTCAAGCCACTAAATCAAAGAACGTATGTAAAGTTTGAGTCCTCTCAAACCCACGCTGCAAAGATAGAATCCGCCAATGGTTATTTTAGCCATTGAGAAAAAAAAGTGAAATTATTTTTTATTTTTTTTATAAATAATTGATTAGCAAGTATTTTCTTCAAACTCAAAGTCTGAAAATTTTCCAATCGGGTCGAAATAATAGGTTTCTTTATTTCTATTGTAAAGGATGTTGGCATCTTTTTTTGCTGTAAAATGTCTTAAAATATCAATTTGAGTAAAAAGTGCATCTGTGGAATTAAGATTGCACCTTTGTGCAAATTCTTCGGGGTTACCCGTTTTTCCTTGCTTAATAAACTTGGCTATTCGTACTAAATTGTTGTACCTTTCTATAAAATTCATATTGTATGGTTTGTATTTTATTTTTTACCATACTTTAATACAAAAATTGTACCAAAAAAATTTCACAAACAAACTAAATCCTATATTTTTACGTTAGTGGTAATATAAAAAAAATAGATTATGATATATTTAGATAATTCAGCGACAACGTTTCCTAAACCCGATGTGGTTTATGATTTTATGTGTAATTTTTACCGTAAACACGGCGTAAATCCCGGTCGGTCGGGCTTTGATGCCGCTATCGAAACAGAAGAAATTATATTCAATACCCGTAAATTATTGACCGATTTATTTAACGGAGGCGGAGACCCTAATCGTTTGACATTCAGTTACAACGCTACCGATTCGCTCAATCTTATTTTGCAAGGATTGGCAGAAAAAGGCGACCACGTGATAACCACGATGTTGGAGCATAATTCGGTGCTTCGTCCCTTGTATTGTATGCAACAGCAGGGATTGATTGATGTTGCGTATGTTCCGTTTGACAATGCGGGCTATGTTTCCCCCGATGATATAAAAAAATCTATCAAACCGAATACAAAATTTGTAGTTTGTACGCACTGTTCCAATGTGTTAGGCACTGTTCAGCCGCTTGCAGAGATAGGCAAAATTTGCAAAGAAGCGGGCGTTTTGTTTGTCGTGGACGGTAGTCAAGGGGCGGGTGCTGCAAATGTGGATATGGTCGCCGAAAACATTGATGTATATGTTTTTACGGGACATAAATGCTTGATGGGACCGACAGGAATCGGCGGTTCATACGTACGGGAAGGCGTGAATATTCGTCATACGCGTTACGGCGGAACGGGTGTTCGTTCGGCGTATCCTGCTCATTTAGAAGAATATCCGTATCGTTTGGAGGCGGGAACGTTAAATTTGGTCGGCGTTGCGGGACTGAATGCGGGCGTGAAATGGGTTTTGGAGCAAGGCATTGAAAATCTGCATAGTAAGGAAATGATTTTGTGGAATAAATTGCGTTTGGCGGTGCAAAATATAGACGGCGTTACGACCTATTGTGCTACGGGTACGGAAAACCAAAATCCTGTGCTGAATATCAATATTCGTGGATTTGAAGCAGCAGACGTGGGTACAATGCTTGACGTAGATTACGATATTGCTTGTCGCACTGGCTTGCAATGCGCCCCCAAAGTTCACGAACGCATTGGCACGATTGACAAACACGGAACTGTACGTCTAAGTATAGGTGCATTCAACACAGCGCAAGACATTGATACAGCAATAGAAGCGGTAAAAGATATTGCTTCAATAGCGCGTTAGCGGCAAGGCTGGCGGACAGTGCAGCGGGGACAACGAAGTAGAAAATTTATTAACCTAAAAAAGAGAAAATATGCTGAAAAAAGAAGAACAAATCGAAGAAGTTCCAACAGAACTACAACAATTACTTGATAGGAACAAAAAAGCAAAGGATTTCTTTGAAACTTTATCTAAATCATACAAAAAAGATTATTGTAATTGGGTTGGTTCAGCCAAACAAGAACAAACCGGACAAACCAGAGCAGAGAAAGCAGTTCTAATGTTAAAAAATAATCAGAAAACCCTAAAAACAGTTTAATTATGAAGAAATTATTATTTGCGATTGCATTTTTAGCTTTGACAGTTACAAGTTTTTCTCAACAAAATAATTGGGACAAATGGAATTGGTTGTTAGGAGAGTGGCAAGGAGAAGGTAGTGGACAGCCCGGACAAGGCGGTGGTACTTTCACTTTTGCTTTTGAACTTGACAAAAAAATTATCGTAAGGAAAAGCAGGACAGAATTCCCCGCTACCAAAAACAGACCAAAATTTGTTTATCAAGATTTAATGATTGTTTATCTGGACTATACAGGTAATCCAACAAAAGCAATTTGCTTTAACAATGAAGGGTACACCATTAACTATTTAATCACTTATGCTGAAAAAACAATCATATTAACTAGTGAAAAAATTCCTAATGCGCCAATTTTTCGACTAACTTACACTTTACTTGATGATAACACAGTCAATACAAAATTTGAAATGTCGCAGGACGGAGAGAATTTTATGACACATATTGAGGGAAAAAGTAAGAAAGTGAAGTAGCCCAACCACCACCACGTTAGGTGCAACCCTAAATAATAAAAAAGGCTATCCTTGCGGATAGCCCCATGAAAATATGAAAAAAACTTTTTAAAAAGATGTACCCGAAACAAGACTTGAACTTGCACAACCTTTGGTTACTACATCCTGAATGTAGCGCGTCTACCAATTCCGCCATCCGGGCAAAATGAGGTGCAAAGGTACATAAAATTTTACAATTATCAATACCCGTTTTCAGCGATGGTACTTATAGCGGATATTTTAATAATACCATGCATCGTTTAAAGAAACTCTAACTATAAGCCAATTGCAAAAATAAACAAAATCGTTCGGATCAAGCGGGAATTTATGCTCGAAAAACACACCGCCACAAAAATATTGGAAGTAAACATCGCGTACCCAATACTCTGGAACTCATTCATCTTCAAGATTATACAAATGTTTGAGCAATAGACAACCGACTATCGTCCGTATCGGAACGTTCGGCGCACCTTTATCGGAATAATACGGTTTTCTTTGTCTGTTCTGTTCGTTACCGCCTCGTTTTTTAAATCAATAGTGCGGTTCAATTCATCAGTATTTCTCCCGATGCTTTTGCCTTGCTAACAGCCTCCTTACGCAATGATTCCAAAATTTGAATACGGCGTTGCTGCAGAATAGATTTAACAATATTTTCCCTTTCAATATTGATGGGCGAGTGCCCTTCATTGATATTAAAATCCAGTATTTTAATAAGATATATATTCAAACTGTCAGAAATTTCAAATGTTTGATTTTTTGCAAAAGTTTGTTTTTCCTTTTCGATAGGTATTTCTTTTAAAACATCATCATATAAGAGCCAGTCATCTGATAAATAAGAATTTACGGCATATTTTTTACTTATATTTTTCAGTTTTTTCAAATCTTGTTCCGTCCGACCTGGACTAAATAGCAATTTTTTAGCCGCCTCAATTTGTGGTGAATTTAATGGTAATTTGAAATAATTTATTTTTATAATAGGTTGCCGCAGTTTGAAATTATTTTTATTTTTTTCGTAATATTGTGTAATCTCTTCATCGCTGACGTTCTTATTCAAAAGTTCATTAACTCGCTTATTTTCATACGCATACACTGTCAATGCTTGCCGATATTCTTCTATCTCTTTATCAAATTTTTTCTCTTTTTTTGACAAAGCATTTTCCGCCTCATGCAATAAAACTTTCTGAACAATCCACGCATCAATATATTGTTGTTTAATAACAATACTATCTCCATTTTTAGCAAAAACAGGAATCATATTTTGCAAATTTTCTACTGTCAATACGTAATCATAAACTCGCACAACTCCCTCTTCCTCTGTATTTTGACAAGAAAAAAAACAGAAAAATAAAAAAATAAAAAAACAAATTATAACTCTTTTCATTACCAATATCTTACAAACCATATCTTATATTTGCCTCTAACTTCGCAAAGATACAATTTTTTTTTTAGTAAAAAAACAAAAAAGCGAAAAGTGAATAAGATTTTTTAACCCCGAACCACATGAACAATAAATCCTGCTAATCTTTTAATCCTAAAAATCCTGTTCAGACTATTGTTTAATTATTTTAAACATCTTCCCATCTACTTTCAAAAAATACAATCCATTTGCTAAATGGGAAAGATCTATTTCAATTTCTCCATTCTGCATTCTGCATTCTGCTTGTTGCTTTTTTCCCACAACATCAAATATTTCCACATTTTTAATTGTTAATTGTTCATTATTAATTGTTAATTGCCCCGTTGTTGGGTTTGGATATACAGATATTTCTCCCGATTTACTCGTTTTATACGCACAACGTTCGCAGGAACGTGTTCTGCCTCCGGATGCTAATCTTAATTCCACGCTATAACAACCATTTAAGCCGCCAATTTCCTGATAAAATTGGTTGGTTGCTTTGTCTATTATTCTTCCATTACGATACCATTGATAGCCAGAAAATCGTTCGGAAGAGTTATCTACTAAAATAACATCGTGCCATTTTTCAACTAATACATCTTCCCCATCGGCGTTTACTGTAATATTTTGGCTTTTCGCATTGCCGCAGGTACTCAAAACCTCTACGTAATATTTTCCGCTATTGGCGTGAGATACAGACGGAACAACAAAATCTTTATTTTTTTCTCCTTGCAATACATTTCCGTCATTATACCATTGATACTCAAGATTTTCGCCTATAATGTTTGCCTCTATTCGCAATTCATTACCTTCGCACAAAAGTAAAGAATTGGCTACTACCGATTCTATTTTTACAGCAGGATTTACCACAATATAAAACTCTTGGCTCTCTCCTACGCATTCTTTTTTTTCTATTAAATGTTTTGGAATTACAGATATAACCGATTTTATATTTGCCGATGTTTTATTTGTTACGGTATATGCTCCAAAATTGTTTGTTCCTTTGGCGGGTATTCCTGAAATATCACCATTTGTTGTCCACTCATAACGACTTGCATTTCCATCAAATTTAATTGTTTTTGTTTGCTCACCATCGCATAAGGTATCGTCTTGTAATACATCTGTTAGCATTGGCTCAGAATATACCGAAATTGAAAAACTTGTATCTTTCCCTGCACATATTTTCCCGTTTTCTATATACTTGGGGTCTATAACAATACGGCTTGTTGATAACGTATTATTTTTATTTTCAACAATATATTCATCAAAATTTCCTATTTGAAGACCTATTGGCAGACCAGAAACGTTTCCCGTTGCCGTCCATTCGTAATGGTTTGCATTGCCCGAAAAGTCAATTGCCTTTGTTTGTTCATCACTGCATAAAGTATCATCAGTCAATATGTTTGTCAGTGCAGGGTCGGGAAATACGGTAATAGAAAAAGTATCCGTTTCAGAACAAGTTTTTTTGCCATTTGTATATTTTGCTTTAAGAATAAAGAAACTTGTCCTCATTTTATTTCCTTTATTTTCAACAATATATTCGCCAAAATCGCCTATTTGAATACCTGTTGGGATACCGCTTATAACATCTCCGTTTGCATTCCATTCAAAACTTGTTGCAACGCCCGAAAAAATAATTGGTTTTGTTTTTTCCCCATCACAAAGGGTATCACTTGCAAAAATATTGCTTATTATCGGATTGGGTAATACTGTGATAAAGAAACTTGTATCTTTTCCATCGCACATATCACTGCCATGATATATATATTTTGGAACTACCGTAATTTTTGTTGTCAAAATTGAGGAAGTATTATTTAACACCGTATATTGCGAAAAATTTTCTATCATAGTATCCGTTGGAATGTTATGTACGGTATCACTGCTCCACCACGCATACATATCGGCATCTCCGAAAAACGATATTGACTTAGTTGTTGCTCCATGACATAACGTATCATTTGTAAGTACATTTGCAACCGTTGTGTATGGAAACACATCTACTTTTATATTACTATTGATGCTTAAAACACAATTATAATCTGCTATTTCAATAAACTTGTACGTTGTGCTGCTTGACGGACTCACTTTCCAATATGGGTTTTTTATAGTAAATTTTATAGTATCAAAACTCATACTATAATCTTTTGTATAAACAAGTTGCCAAGGGGGTGTGCCTCCCAGGGAAAAAGTAATCGTAGCAGTATCGCCCTGACATATCGTAGAAGTCATACTGTGGTTCATAGTGGCTATGGTAACTGTATTTTGAATTTCGTACGGACCTAAATCAAGCCCACAACCCGAATTTCGTGGATATCCGTCCAAATCTGTTGTTATATTTATAAGGTACGCATCGTTTCCCTTGTCTATGGCGGGACTATTTGCACTCAATCGGTAATTTCCAGCAGTATCAGGTGCTAAAGATGCCAACATGGGAGACACAAATAATGGGTTGTCATTGGTAGGTAAATTATTACCGCCACTTATGCCCAAGGTGGCATCCCAGCCACCGCCCATAGCACCATTTTGGCTTTGCACTAACGAGTAATAAAATACGGGAAAAGAAGACATAGTGTTATATACACTGTTGCCACTGTTGATGCCCGCTGTATTTCCCCAAATAATGCTGTTACGGATGGTCGGCGAAGAATTACTATCATTGCGTATTCCGCCGCCGGTGGTGCCAGCACTATTTCCGCTAATGGTAACATTGGTAAGCATAGGTGATGACGAAAATGTATTATACATTCCGCCGCCGCTACTTCCGGCACTATTTCCGCTAATGAGAACATTGGTAAGTGTTGGGGAGGAATTTCCTTCGTTGTATATTCCGCCACCTGTGGATCCCGCACTGTTTCCTTTGATAACAACATTTGTGAGTATGGGGGAAGAATGCCAATTATTCATTCCACCACCAATGCTTGCACCGCTTGTACTACTTGCACTATTTCCGTTAATGATAACATTGGTAAGCACAGGAGAAGAATAATGATTAAACATTCCTGCACCGTAAGTTGTATTATTTTCTATAATGGTAACATTGGCAAGCGAGGGTGAAGAATATTCGTTATACATTCCACCGCCGCGTTCGGCTTTGTTTCCCGTAATGATAAGGTTGACAAGTGTTGGAGATGAACTTATATTATACACTCCGCTGCCAAATCTATCATATACAGCACAGCCGTTTACGGTAATATTTCCGTTTGAAAAAGCATTTCCACCCATGATAGTAAAACCGTCTAAACAGGCTGTACCTACATTACCTGCGGATACAACAACGTGGTAATAATAATTATTACCGCTTAAAATGGTAGAGTTGGTATTCCAATTTCGTTGTGTCCAAGTTGCCATTCCGTTATTTGGAAAACCGCCAAATATTTTTACATTTGCCTTTAAAACAAAAGCATTATTTTGTGGATTAATGGATAACACATTTGATGATTTATTTGGAAAATATGTTCCACTCGCTACCCAAATTGTATCTCCTGATGCAGAGTTATTTATCATAAGTTGCAAATCATTAGAAGCATTTGCCCACGAAGCAGTGCCTGTACCCGACCCTGTCGGCGTTACATAGCGGACGGTCGCTTGCATTTCAAACACAAACAAAATACATAAACTCAATATAATGTACTGCTTCATCTTACTTGGAAGTAACAAAGCGCAAAGGTACAAAAAAAAATCTGATTACATACAGACGGATAAAAATTTTGAAGAGATGATAATAAAAAAAAGGAACGATTTGGTTAAATCTTTTTTTTGGGGTGCTGGGAAAAACAATTTGCAATAACGTGTGTTTCAAAACATCAATCATTTGTTTTCAAAGAGGCAAAAGCAAGTATAAGTCCAAGTGCGACGCTTAATAATGCAGCAAATAAAACTTGGAAATCTGTTGGCAAAATAAAGGTTAAAGTGTGAGCAGGAATCCAAAAAAGAGGAATAGTCTTTTTGAATACGAAATTCCATTGCCTTTGCCAATCTAAGGTAGATATAATATTTTTTACCTTGATTGGAATAATCAAACTTTTTAATTGTCCTTGATACTGTTGAATATGCGTGTCTGTAATTTTATGCAAAGTCATAAATACTGGAGCAAAACTCGTATTCATCATTACACTGATACAGAACGCACCAAGCAATTTCCACACTGAAAAACTCGGATTCATCATTGTTGCGGTCAATCCATCAATCCCCGCTTTTTCCACTATCATTGGTACTCCCGCTGCAAAAATTTTCATGGCAAAGGCTATCCATATACCTAAAAATCCCCATATAACCATTTTGGGAAGTACACCAAAATCATGTTTATAATATACACCCGACCGAATACGCAATGCCAACATCTCACCAAAAGTAGCAAGAATGGCAAACTTAATGAACGCCATAATGTAAGGATGACTTCCATTCATCCACATGTATCCGTCTGTTACAAAACGAAATAAAAAGAAAGGCAATAACACTAAAACAACAATTACACACACGAATAAATCAGATTTTTTCATCTTTTTTATAGTTTAATGATACGTATATTCAGATTTTTTAACTTTTTTGCAAAAGTACAATTTTTTTTTATATGAAAGAAAAAAAATATTTTTTTATTTTAAAATTATTCGACTTATATTACAGAAAAATTGTACCTTTGCGTTTTTAATTAAAATTGCATAAGATGAGAAATTGCATTTATATTTTAAGTTTTTCTTTAGTTTTAGTGTTTGCGAAGTTGCAAGTCTGGGGACAAAATGTGCCTAAGCCATTAAATTCTGAATTTTTGATTACAGAAGGAATTAAGTTTCACGATAAAGAATTGTACGATTCGGCACGTGGTTATTTTCAGCAAGTTACGCGTAATGATTCGTTGTACGGAACTGCATTGTATGAAATTGCCTTGGGTTATTATGTTAAAAAAGAGTATGATTCGGCATTGGTTTATATCCGAATGGCAGTCAATAGTAAGGAAACGGGTATTGTTGAGCAGGCGAGAACGCTTATGGGAAGTATTTTTGATGATATGAAAATGCCCGATTCGGCGATAGTATGTTATAAAACTGCTTTAAAATCAAAACCTTATGATTCGCGTATTTTCTACGATATGGGAATTACGTATTATAATATGGACAGTTTGGATTTGTCGGAACAATGTTTGATACAAGCAATTAAACTAAATCCGACCTACTATAAGGCAACGTTTGCACTCGGAAGGTTGAACGAAAGAAAGAACCGCAGAATTGAGGCAATGCTGTGCTATTATATGGCAAATTTAGTTAATCCTTCGACTAATCTTACGCAATATACAGAGGTTTATCTTGCAGGAGAAAGCGAAATTGTGCCTTTGGTGAAAGAATATGTGCCTACTTCGCCGTCTTTTGAGAAAATTGACGAATATATCAATTCAAAAATAGCGATGACGGCTAAATATAAACCGATATTCAAATCCTCTTCGGCGTATGCACGACAAGGTGATGTGTTGTTTAAATATCTCGAATACGACCCCAAAATTGATAATTTTTATATGAATTATTATGTAAAAATTTTTACGCTTATACGGGATAAAAAATATGTAGAGACTGCTATGTACGCCTATTTTTCGGGTTTTAATATGGAAAATGTACAAAAATGGATAAAATCAAATTCATCTAAAATTCAAAAATTTTATGGAGCAGTAGGAAATGAAATTTGGCGGTTGGCAGGAAGAGGTTTTGTAAACGATGCTAATTATGAAGGAATGAACTATGTTTATTACGATAACAAATTATCAGAGTTTGGAAAATATAGCGATGAAAAAAACAAAATAAAAGAAGGCGTGTGGACAACTGTACGAAAAGACGGCTCAATTTTAACTATCGCAAATTATAAAAATGGAAAAATGCACGGCGAAGCACAAGATTTTACTTCCAACGGACAGTTAGAATATAGTATTCCCTTTGTCAATGGTATAAAATTGGGTATTGGAAAAGGTTTTTACGAAAACGGACTCTTGCAAGTGGAAGTTATGTTTGAAAACGATAAATTGAACGGAAAATTAACGCGTTATTTTTTTACGGGACAAAAACAACGGGAAATTGATTATAAAAATGGATTAGAAAATGGATTAGTTATCAATTTTTTTAAAAACGGTACAGTAGAAGATTCTCTATCGTGGGCTAATGGAAAACGAAATGGAATGCTTAACTCTATGTATGCCAACAACCAACTTTCAATAAAAGGACGCATCGCCAACGACTTGTACGAAGGCGAATTTGTTTATTATTACCCCGATGGACAAATAAGTTCGCAAGGAAGTTATACAAAAAACAATCCAACAGGAAAATGGATATATTACCACCCAAACGGAGTAATTAGTACTATTCAATTCTATAATGATAAAGGAAATTTGACAGATACATCAACGTTTTTTGATGCCAATGGAATATTAGAATCAGTGTTTATTTATTCAAATAATGGAAAAAATGCACAAAAAATATACTATCGTCCCGATGGAACAATATACGGAAAAGAAGAAGTAAAAAATGATAATACAGTAAAAATGGAGTCGTTTGATAAAAATGGAAACCTATTGGAAACTACAAATATCAGCAATTCGGAAACATATGTAAAAGTTTACAATATGTTTGGAAGTGTGGCTTCGGAAGGAATGCTCAAAAATGGAAAAATAGAAGGTCGGTGGGTTTATTACGGATTTTTTGGAAATATTGAACGTATTTCTTATTACAAAAAAAACGAACGAAACGGACCCGATACTACATTTTTTCCAAATGGAAGGATAAAATTTATTGGAAATTACAAAGAAGATAAATTAGACGGCTATGCCGTTCAATACAACCAAGCAGAAAAAATCGCCGCCGAAGGATATTTCATAAATGGCTTACAAGAAGGATATTTTTTGTTTTACGATAATTCAGAAAAACTGACCAATAAAAATTATCATGCTAACGATGAACTTGACCAATGGCAACAGGAATTTTATTTTAACGGCAATTTGAGCAAAGAACTTTATTACAATAATTATGTACTCAGAGAAATAATAAATTACGACACAAACGGTGTAGAGTATGAACGATTAATTATTCCTGATAGTGCGTGCAAAATAGTTGAACATTATCCAAACGGAAAAATAAAGAGTGAAAAACAATATATTGGCGGCGTTTCCAACGGAATAGAAACCTATTTTCATGCCAACGAACAAAAAAAATCTTCCACAAATAAAATCATAGGTAAGGTATTTGGAAAGGCAGAACATTATAATGAAAACGGAAAAATTGAGGCTACGATGGAATATGTTAACGATAAACAGTATGGAAAAATGATAACAATAGATGAATCCGAACGAGCAGAATTCAACTATTTTAATGGACAATTATATGATACGGTAAAATATTATAACAACGAAAACAAGCTAACAACCTCCGTTCCCTATATGGAAGATGAAAGACACGGATTGGCAAGTTATTATAACGAAGATGGCGAATTGGCATATCAATTATTATATTACAACGGCGTGATTATCGAGTGCATTTCCCCAAAAAATAATGAACGTATTCCCATTGAAAACAATAAAAAAATCATTACTTATTACACCAACGGTACAAAATCTGCTGAAATGTCCTTTTTAAACGGTTATCGTAACGGAGAGTTTACAATGTATTATTTTAATGGAAAATTGCTTAGAAAATATACCTACGAAGTAGGTCACTACAATGGCATCTGGCAAGAATATTATAATAACGGAACTTTAAAAGAAGAAATTAATTACACCTATGGCGGCTATGATGGCATAGTGAAAACATATTACCCAAACGGCAAACTAAAAGAGGAATCGTTTTATGTAATGGGCAAAAAACACGGTGAACAAAAACAATACAACCAACAGGGTACATTGATAAAGAAAACAATGTATTATTATGATGAAATAGTGGTGAAAGAGTAATAGGTTAATGGTTAATTTGCTAATAATAAGACCGTGTAGAAAGCAAATTATTTATTACAAGTTTTGAAATTTTTGTCATGGTGTTAAGTTACTAATTGCCAAGTAAGATTTATGTTCTTTATTGTAGATAAAAAAAACAATAGTTTGTTTTCAACAAATTAAAGATATTTTCAGCCTCCTTTTTGTCCTCTAAGCAAAAAAAATAATAAGAGCATAAAAAATTTTGCAAAGAATTTAATATACTAAAAAATATAAATAAACGTTTAGTAAGAAAATATAAATTAGTTTGATCTAAAATAGAAAAATTATATATTAATTATGAAATTATCTCAATATAAGTACCACCTTCCACAAGAACTTATTGCAGATTTTCCTAAAAAAAATCGTGATGAAGCAAGATTGATGGTTATAGATAGAAAAACAGAAACCATCGAACATAAACTATTTAAAGACCTCATAGATTATTTTGGCGAAGGAGACGTTGTTGTAAGAAACGATACGCAAGTTTTTCCTGCTATATTGTACGGACGAAAAGAAAAAACGTTATCAAATATTCAAATTTTCTTATTGAGAGAATTAGATGCTGAAAGCCGTTTATGGGACGTGTTGGTCGATCCCGCACGAAAAATACGTATCGGAAACAAAGTATATTTCGGTGAAAACGATGACCTTGTTGCAGAAATTATTGATAATACTACCTCACGCGGACGAACTTTGCGTTTTTTATTTGATGAATCTCACGAAAAATTTAAGCAAAAACTAAGAGAGTTAGGGCAAATGCCAATTCCCGAACCTATTCAAAAATTGCGAGGTATAATTCCTGAAGACAAAGAATATTACCAAACAATTTACGCAAAAAACGAAGGTGCGGTGGTTGCTCCCGCTGCGGGGTTGCATTTTAGTAAATTGTTAATTAAGCGGCTCGAACTTAAAGGTGTCCAATTTGCAGACATTACACTTCACTCTGGCGTTGGTAATTTCAAAAGTATTGATGTAGAAGACCTTGGAAAACATAAAATAGATTCGGAAGAAATGATTATCTCGGAAGAAACAGCCAATATTATCAATGTAGCAAAACAAAATAAAAAACAAATATGTGTTGTCGGCACCACAACCATGAAAGCACTTGAATCTTCCTTCTATAATAATGGATTTATCAAACCTTTCGAAGGTTGGACTAATAAATTTATATTTCCACCCCATACGTTTTGTACTGCAAATTCGTTTATCACAAACTTTCATCCGCCGTTATCGTCTATGTTTATGATGGTTACGGCTTTTTGTGGTTACAATTTAATAATGAAAGCCTATAAAACTGCCGTCGAAGAAAAATATCGATTCCTTACCTACGGAGACGCAATGTTAATACTTTAATGAAATAAACTTGATTAACAATTCTTTTAAAAAGGTTAGTGGAAAATTTAGGTCTGATGGACAAAAATAATGCTGAAGTTTTAGTCACCTACTTTTTTGTAAGGTTTTTTTGTACCGTTGCATTTGTAAAAGTCGTTTAGTTTGTTACATGATTTGAGATTATATGTGTGGATTTGAATAGAACACCGAGAAAATAATGATAAAAAAAAACTACGATAATAAATATAATTTTATCTCCAAATTATTTGCTATTTTGCTAATTATGAGCGGATTATTTGTATTTTTTCTGCTCTGTTTGCGAGGGTATATAAGCGGACGAATCCCTTTTGGCAGCGGATTTGAAACGATGCAATTTTTAGCAATGTGTATTTTGTTTTTGGCATTTTTTTTTCGAAAAAAATCGTTTCTATTGCTACCATTTGGATTTATTTTTTCGGGATTGGTTTTGTTGGTTTCGGATATGGGGGCTATCAATCCGCATATTACGAAACTGCAGCCCATACTTTTGTCGCCTTTGTTAAACCTGCACGTGTCAGTAATTATGATGGCTTATACTTTGTTCGGTTTCATTACTTTGAACGGAATTACATCATTTTTATGCTTCCTTTTCAGAAACGGTAAAAATTTGACAAAAATCAAGTACCGGATAGTGCATTTGTATATCCTCAGTCGCGTTTTTCTTTATCCTGCGGTCTGTTTATTGGCAATAGGAATCATTGTTGGAGCGATGTGGGCAGAGGTAAGTTGGGGCAGATACTGGTCGTGGGATCCGAAAGAAACATGGGCATTAATTACACTAATACTCTATGCCTTACCACTTTTTCCAAAGTGGTTCCGCATGCTCGAAAAACCATTATTTTTTCATTTATATATGGTAATAGCGTTTTTATCTATTTTGATGACCTATTTTGGAGTAAATTACTTCCTCGGTGGGTTGCATAGTTATGCAAATTGATAGGTAATTTTCACAAGAAATTCCTTTTTTATGTCATACCTTGCGCAATCTAAATTTTAGGCTTAAAGGACAAAAAGAAACCGATTTTTTTTAACGGCTCCTCTAATTTTTTAGTACACAAATACTTCGGCTATGCTCAGTACAAGTAACACAAATTTTACTAATTTTCACAGTTCTTTTAATTCTTAACTATTTTTACCACTGTCCCGTCTATTTTCAAAAAATACATTCCTGATGACAAATTGGAAATGTCTATTTCATTAGTTGAAAGTTGAAAGTTGAAATCTGAAAGTTTTCTGCCATAAATATCGTACACTTCGACATTGCTCAGTATACTGGGCAATGAGCCTGTCGAACTGCCACTTTCAATTTTCAATTGACCGTCCGTTGGGTTGGGATAAATTTTTAAACTTGTTGCATTTGTTATATCTTTTATTCCAACGGGACCCGAATCAAATTTAAAAACTACACTTGTTGCATCTGTTGGATTATTATCATCATAAAAAATATATTTTATAATGGATATTCCTCCTTGACCATTAGGAGAATAAGTTGTGTGAAATTCATTGTCTCCGGTGTGAAATAATGTATCTCCGGCGGAAAAAGTATAAGGATCTGTTGGTCCGTCATATCCTGATCCGAAACAATATTCATCAAAACAAAATGAATTTTCTGCTTCGTTCACAAGAAAAATTATTTCTCTTTTTACCACTAAACTTATAGTATTACTCGATATATTTGCAATGTCTAAATAATAATTTTCACTAAAAGTACTGGGAGAAATTTCTATCTCAACTGTGTCAATCGGATTCAACCACCTATTTTCATCTACGGAAAATAATTTTATTGACTGCGAATAACCATACGAACACACCACTAAACACGCTGCTGTAATTATTTTTTTCATCTTTTTTCTCTATTTAAATAAAAAATTAAATTTTAATACATAAAAAAGAGAGAATTTTACCAAAACAGTAAAATTCTCCCCTTAACATTATTCACTATCGTTTTACAAATTTATGAGTAGAAACACCTTTATCTGTTTTAATACGAAGCATATATACTCCACTTGCCAAATCAGTTGTTGAAATTACTTTATTATCCAATTCTGTTCTCACACATTGACCTTGAATATTAAATATTTCTATCTGCGAAATATCCACATCTGCACTGACAAATAAAACATCTTGTGCAGGATTTGGATAAATGGATACATTGGAAGGGTTTAATGCAATATCTATTACTGATACTGTCGCTTCGGCTACAACAGCTCCTGGATAACCTGCCTGATAAACTTCTTTTGTAGCAGTATTTTGAAGCCAATAAACAACCATCAAATGATTAAAATTTTCGACAGAATTTTCTGTGGAATGATTGATAGGGCTACCTGCATTGGCAGGAAGACGATAGTTTCCATTGAAAGTATAACTGTAATTACATGTTATCGGAGTATTAGCCTCCAATTTTGCAATAGGGTCGCCATTAACATTTGTTAAGAATTTTTTCATTACATAGTGAAATTCTGTTTCTCCATTTGACGCGACATTATTATATGTAATTTTTTCTACTATGGCAGCAAAAAGACGAATATTTGGATTATCAATATTCATTGCAGGACGAACCGTTACTTCTAAATCTACAGTCTTATTGGTAATGGAAGATGTTCCTGCCATATTTACCGCTGATGAAACATTCATTATTTCGTTTAATTTGTTAGTGGTATAAGAACTTGGATTTACTTTGTAAGTTCCATCTGCATAAAGATCAGGCACAGCACTAACTCCGTAAAAAGTTCTTCTTGTTCCTCCTTCTGCTGTATAATAGGGGTCTCCATTGCCAGGCCAATTCATCTGGTACTTAATACACACCCAATTATTCGGGTCTTTCGTCTTTAATACTTTTGTTAATTGTTCGTTACCTGCAACACATGGACCACAGGTTGAACTCGTAAAAACTTCATGCAATACAACTCTGTTAACATTATCTGTATAAGTTTTAAATGTATATGTAAGCGTATCAGAATTAAATGCTGTATTGTTTACGTTAGAAAGCCAAATTTCCATATTATACGTTTTATTATTGACCGTTGGAGTATATGCTGTTTTATTCGTTACCATCGTTGGCTTTATAAGGCTGGAAATATTTACCGAAGAAATTGCGTCCGAATAAGTATTGCCATCAACACGGTAATTCACTGTAAAAGAAGTAATATCATCTATTCCTGCTTTTGAAACGTTCAGTTCGATATTAAAAGGAATATTTGTTTTTCGAGATGAATACGCATTGGCTACTTCTATATCTACACCTACTTGCGACAACGGGGCTGTTGCACTGCTCAATTCATAACCGATATGATATTGCGACATGTAAAATACTCCCAATGTAGGTTCTCCCATGCTATGTACACCTCTTTGCACATATATACCATACGCATAATAGCATGGGAGAACC
>Ga0209628_10000835_pt1 | contig 19267 bp, 18 predicted proteins | sample TergutCu122P4_FD_187285 | JGI IMG/M metagenome (GOLD analysis project Ga0209628, IMG submission 187285) | Cubitermes ugandensis P4 segment gut microbial communities from Kakamega Forest, Kenya - Cu122 P4 (SPAdes) (version 2) | ecosystem: Host-associated > Arthropoda: Insects > Digestive system...
CAGGCACGATCAAGATCAGCGACATCGGCAACGTGCAAGCCAATTACTGTCTTGCCTGGCCCATATTCAACGCTGGCGCGAGAATCGGCCAAGGCGGGTATCTATGGGAACCAGGCAACGAGGTAGGTTACAGCGATCCCATCAACTGGCGCTCGGTCACGGTCACGCAGACCACGGGCGGCACCATTGCCCCCTTCCCGGCGGCCAGCAGCGTCCCGGAGGGCGCCAACCAAACCTTCCTCATCACGCCCGCGCCGGGCTACCGCATCGAATCGGTCACGGTCGATGGCGTGACCTACACCGGCGCATTCACCGACTGGACGATGGCTGGCATCACCAGCAACACGCGCACCATAACGGCCAAATTCGCGCCCCTCATCGCGCCAGCCACCCTGGCCGCCGTGCCCACGCTGAACCCGGCCACGCTGGTCATGCTGACACTGACGCTGCTGCTGCTGACCGGCTTGAACCGCAAGCGCCGCGGGTGATCCTGGAAACCGCAGTTGGACGCGCTCGCCAGTGCCGTGATTGGCGTGCCAGGCAAGGCGCGAGGACGCGGCAGGCTCATGCCTGCAAAGACGAGCAACGCCGCATGGCGCGGCAAGCGCGGTACTGGCGAGTGCGTAGCGCTGCCGCCCAATAGGTGAACGCGATCGAAGCCATGAGCGTCAATATCCATGCGCCCCTCATGAAGGTTGAAAGTGGTCAACTGCGGTTCCCAGGATAAGATTTTTCAGCCATGCGCGCCCCACAGCGCGCAGGCGAGCATGACCACGCCAAACAGGGTTTTGCCCAGCACGCGGTTGTGAAAGGTGTTGGCGATCATCGCGCCGCGCCGCGCGGCGGGCACAAAGGCCAGCAGGCAGCAGGCCCAAGCGGCAGCGGCCAGCAGGCCGTCTGCCAGCGGTGCGGCCAGCCCGTGCAGCAGCGTGGCCCCCAAAGTGCCGGCCAGCGCGGCAGCCAGCCAAGGCAGGCGCGGGGTGCCGCGCAGCCGCTGGCGCACCAGCCACGGCAGCGCACCAAACGCAGCCAGCGCCAGCAGGCCCGCCAGCTCGCCAGAGCCACCTGTCACATGTGCAGCCATCTGACGCCACGCTGGCCACAGGGCAGCGGTTTGCAAAGCGATCCACAGCCAGGCTGGGGCGCGGTCAAGCCGGATGGCCCACGGCAGCAGGCCGGGGCGCAGCAGGGGGTGGGAATTGGCGGCGGCGTGCAGCATGGCGGCGTTCTTTCACCTAAGGCAACTGCCCACGAACGAGAACCAGCGCGTATGCGGGTTCCGGGTGGCAATCCAGCCGGACCGCGCGCGCGTGGCGGGCAGCGATCGCAACAGCGCGCCGGGCAGCGCGCACAAGGCGGTGACGGAATCGATCAAGACAGCGGCGGTTCGCACGGCAAGGCTCCTTTCATGACAATGCGATGCCAGCGACTGTGCAAGCCGCACTGGAAACGGCGATGAAGCCCGCAAGAAAACCGCACGCCCGCGCCGCGCCTTGTGTGAAGCGGGCGTGAAACCGGCTGCTTCAGGCGGTGTGCAATACAGTTCAGTTAATCGTCATTCCCGCGCAGGCGCATCGGCGCTAACCTAAAGCTGTTTTTGGTTAGTTGCGCACGTGTTCGCGCGGTTTTTCTCCCTCTCCCACTTGTTGGAGAGGGCCGGGGAGAGGGCCAGCCGTCAGGCCGGATGCTGCTTCAATAAACGGAGCGCTTACCGACCTTCGGCCGGCCCTCTCCCCTGCCCCTCTCCCGCAAGCGGGAGAGGGGAAAGAAAGGTTAGCGCCGATGCGCGCAGGCGGGAACTGCGCGGGAATGACGAAGTCATTGGTCTGCATGCTTAAGGAACCTCTGAAAAACCCTGTCGTGGCCGGCGCATCTTGGGTTTGGGCGGTATGCCGCGTTGCAAATGCTCGCCATAGCTACGGCTATGGCTGCGCTTTGCGCCTTGCAGCCCATCCCAAACCCAAGCGCGCCGGCTCACGCAGGGTTTTTCAGAGGTTCCTTAACTGAAGTGTATTGAGGCAGTACTGGAACGACTAAAAATTGATAGCTGGCCGCGCTTGTTCAGCAAGGATTTCACGATGTTTCAATCATCAAATCCTTGCCAAACCAGCGCTGGCAGCTATCAAAATAGGTGCGATTTCAGCGCACCAGCACCAGGTTGTCGCGGTGCACCATCTCAGGCCCGGCGCTGTAGCCCAGCAGCGCTTCAATCTCCGACGACGGCTTGCGGCACAGCAGGCGCGCTTCGGCGCTGGAGTAGTTGGCCAGGCCGCGCCCGATTGGCGCGCCGGCGGCATCGCGGATGGCGATTACGTCGCCGCGCGAGAACTCGCCCTCGACCGCCGTCACGCCAATCGGCAGCAGGCTTTTGCCTTCTTGCCGCAGCTTGGCGGCGGCGCCCTCATCGGCGACGAGCGCGCCGCGCAGTTGCAGGTGATCCATCATCCACTGCTTGCGCGCCTGCGTTTTTTGCGTGGGCGCGACCAGCAGCGTGCCGATGCGCTCCCCAAGGGCCAGGCGCAGCAGCACGTCCGGCTCGCGTCCCCAGGCGATGACGGTGGACGCGCCCGAGCCGGCGGCGCGGCGCGCGGCTAGTATCTTGGTCAACATGCCGCCTTTGCCGATGCTCGAACCAGCGCCGCCTGCCATGCGCTCTAGCGCCGGATCGCCCGCGCGCGCTTCATGCACAAACCTGGCATCTGGGTTGGCGCGCGGATCGGCGTCGTACAGCCCTTTCTGGTCGGTCAGGATGACCAGCAGATCGGCCTCGATCAGGTTGGCCACCAGCGCGCCCAGCGTGTCGTTGTCGCCGACCTTGATTTCGTCGGTGACGACGGTGTCGTTTTCGTTGATGACCGGCAGCACCTGATGGCGCAGCAGCGTCAGCAACGTGGAGCGGGCGTTGAGGTAGCGCTCGCGGTTGGACATGTCGGCGTGCGTGAGCAGCACCTGCGCGCTGCGCAGGCCGTGCTCGCGCAGCTTGGTCTCATACATTTGCGCCAGGCCCATTTGGCCGACGGCGGCGGCGGCCTGCAATTCATTGACCTCGCTGGGGCGCTGGCTCCAGCCCAGCCGCTTCATGCCCTCGGCAATCGCGCCGCTGGAGACCATGATGACCTCGCGCCGCCCGGCCAGTGCGCGCTTTTCATCGCCGCGCGCCAGCAGCGCCAGCTGGCGGCACCACTGGCCAATGGCCTGCTCGTCCAGCCCGCGCCCCTCATTGGTGACCAGACTGGAGCCGACCTTGACCACGATGCGGCGCGCCTGGCGCAAGACTTCGGAGATATTTTGTTCCATGATGTTCATTCACGCCTGGCTGGCAAATCGCGGATCTGGCGCGTCCTGCGGCATGGCGGCCAGCTGCTGCTCATGCACATGCGCGTAAATCGCCTGCACCAGCGGCTCGCAGCCGGCGCGGGTGAGGGCCGAAATCTCGAACACCGGCCCCTTCCAGCGCAAGCGCCGGACAAAGTCCCGCACACGCGCGGCGCGCTCGCCTTCAGGCACCATGTCAATCTTGTTGAGCACCAGCCAGCGCGGCTTGGCGTGCAGCGCGGGGTCGTATTTTTTCAGCTCGGCCACGATCGCCCTGGCTTGCGCCACCGGATCCACATCCGCGTCAAACGGCGCGATGTCCACGATGTGCAGCAACAGCCGCGTGCGCTGCAAATGGCGCAAAAACTGGTGGCCCAGACCAGCTCCCTCGCTCGCGCCCTCGATCAACCCCGGAATGTCGGCCACCACGAAGCTTTGCTCAGGCCCCACGCGCACCACGCCCAGATTGGGGTGCAGCGTGGTAAACGGATAGTCAGCTATTTTTGGCCGGGCATTGCTGACGGCGGCGATAAAGGTCGATTTGCCCGCGTTGGGCATACCCAGCAGGCCCACGTCGGCCAGCACCTTCAGCTCCAGCTTGAGGCTTTTGCGCTCGCCCGGCCAGCCGGGCGTTTTTTGGCGCGGCGCGCGGTTGATGGCGCTTTTGAAGCGTAAATTGCCAAAACCGCCATCGCCGCCCTTGGCGATCATGATCCGCTCGCCCGGCGTCAGCAGCTCGTACAAAGGCTGGCCGGTATCGGCGTCGCTGATGATGGTGCCCACCGGCATCTTCAGCGTCACATCGCCGCCGGCCGCGCCAAACATGTCCGATCCCATGCCGTGCTGGCCGCGCCCGGCCTCGTGACGGCGCGAGTAGCGGAAATCGACCAGCGTATTCAAATTGGGATCGGCCAGCGCATACACATGCCCGCCGCGCCCCCCATCGCCGCCGTTTGGCCCGCCGAACTCCTTGTACTTCTCGTGCCGAAACGACACGCAGCCATTACCGCCATCGCCAGCGGCGATGTCGATAAAGGCTTCGTCAACGAATTTCATGACAAGAGAGTTTAGACGCCCCAGAAACGGCGAAGCCCCGCCGGACGCGGGGCTTCCTTGCTTGGCAAACCCAACCTGGAATCAGGCCGCGAGCGGGTTGACCTCGACGGTGTGCTTGTTCAACGCCCCCCTGGTGGCAAACGACACCTGGCCGTCAATCAGGGCAAACAGCGTGTGATCCTTGCCCACGCCCACATTGGCGCCCGGATGCAGCCGGGTGCCGCGCTGGCGCACGATGATCGCACCGGCGCTGACGCTCTGGCCGCCATACGCCTTCACGCCCAGCATCTTTGGTTTGGAATCGCGGCCATTGCGCGTGGAGCCGCCGCCTTTTTTATGTGCCATGGTGGATTACTCCTTTAGTTGCCGCCGCCGTTGATGGCGCCGATTTCCAGTTCCGTATAGCCTTGGCGATGGCCCTGGCGCTTTTGATAGTGCTTGCGGCGGCGCATCTTGAAGATGCGCACCTTGTCGTGCTTGCCGTGGCTGAGCACCTTTGCAACAACAGTGGCGCCGGAAACCAGCGGCGCACCGACCTGCAACTGGCCGCCGTCGCCGACAGCCAGCACCTGATCGATGGTGATTTCCTGACCCACGTCCGCAGCAATCTGTTCTACCTTGATCTTCTCGCCAGCGGCAACGCGATACTGCTTGCCGCCGGTTTTTATGACCGCGTACATGTAAACCTCTTTTCCTGTGAAAAAGCTCCCCCGGCGAATTCCGGAGAACTGAGTATTTTATCAAATCTATAATTTGCCGCTCCAGGGCCGCGTCATGCGCCCTGACTTCCTGTTGGTGCACCACTTGTCCTCTTCCACCACCGCCAGCCACGCATTGGCGCTTGCCGCCGCTGACATGCGGGAAGTCGATGCGCTGATCGCACGCCGGCTGGCCTCCGGCGTGCCGCTGGTCGGCCAGGTGGCGCGCTACATCATCTCCGCTGGCGGCAAGCGGCTGCGGCCGGTGCTGCTGCTGCTGACCTGCGGGGCGCTGGGCTGCCGCAGCCCGCACCGCTTCAATCTGGCGGCGGTGGTGGAGTTCATCCACACCGCCACGCTGCTGCACGACGACGTGGTGGACGCATCCACCCTGCGCCGCGGCCGCGCCACCGCCAACGAGGTATTCGGCAACCCGGCCAGCGTGCTGGTGGGTGATTTTTTGTACTCGCGCGCGTTCCAGATGATGGTGGAGCCAGGCAACATGCGCGTGATGCAGATTCTGGCCGACGCCACCAACGTGATTGCCGAAGGCGAAGTGCTGCAACTGATGAACATCCACGACGCCTCGCTAAACGAAGAGGCGTACCTGCGCGTGATCCGCTCCAAAACCGCCAAGCTGTTTGAGGCCAGCAGCAGGCTGGCCGCCGTGCTGGCGGGCGCGCCGCCCGAAGTAGAGCAGGCCTGCGCCGAATACGGCCAGTCGCTGGGCACGGCATTTCAGGTCATCGATGACGTGCTGGACTATGACGGCGATGCCGCCGAAATGGGCAAGAACCTGGGCGACGACCTGCGCGAGGGCAAGGCCACGCTGCCGCTGATTTTGGCCATGCAGCACGCAAGCGCCGCCGATGCGGCCACGGTGCGGCAGGCCATCGAGACCGGCAGCGCCGAAAATCTGCCGGCCATCGTGCAAATCGTGCGCGGATCGGGCGCGCTGGAGCGCACGCGCGCGGCCGCCGCCGCCCAGGCGCAGCGCGCCATCGACGCCGCGCGGCTGCTGCCGTCCAATGATTACTCCAGCGGTTTGCTAGAATTGGCGGCTCAACTGCTGCAACGGCGCGCTTGAAGCCACATGGCAACGCGCGTCACCGGGGTGTAGCTTAGCCTGGTAGAGCGCTACGTTCGGGACGTAGAGGCCGGAGGTTCGAATCCTCTCACCCCGACCAAATTTCCTTGTCCAAGGCTTCTTTTTGCCGCTGAAAAGCGCATTAATTCACAGTTGCCTGACGCGATATTTCCCCAATGTGTTGATTGATAAACACACTGGCGCAGCCATAACGTTTACATCCGGCTCTTGATCGGCGATGATCGCAAGGGTATGCTTGCGTGCTTGCCGCACATTTTGCTGATTCATGGCCGCTGACACTGTATTTTTAAGCCCCACGTCCGCCACCCTGCCGGGTGTTGGGCGGGCGCTGGTCATGTCCGGCAAGCTGTCACAGGAAGCGGCCGAAATCATCTACCGCAAGTCGCAGGTTGGCCAGCGCAATTTCGTCACCGAGCTGATCAGCGCCGGCGCGATTTCGGCGTTTGACCTTGCCCATACGATGTCGCAGGCCTTTGCCGCGCCGCTGGTGGATGTTGACGCGCTGGAGCCGACGCGGCTGCCGCTCGACCTGATCGACTCCAAGCTGGCGCTCAAGTACCGCCTGCTGCCGCTGAGCAAGCGCGGCGGCCGCCTGATCGTGGCCACCGCCGACCCGTCCGACCACGAAGTGGCGGAAAAGATCAAGTTTGTCAGCCAGGCGGGAATTGAATGGGTCATCGCCGAATACGACAAACTGACGGAGTTTTTGCAAACGGCGCTCAAACCGGCGGCCGATGCGATGTACGTATCGGAGGGAAGCGGCGGCGACTACGATTTCAGCGATCTGTCCCTGCTGCCTGATTCCGAGCAGGACAAGGCGGCCGCCCAGGTCGATGCCGATGCCGAGGCCGAGGACGCGCCGATCGTCAAGTTTTTGCACCGGCTGATCACCGATGCCGTCAACATGCGCGCGTCGGATTTGCACTTCGAGCCTTACGAATATACGTACCGGGTGCGTTTCCGCGTCGATGGCGAGTTGCGCGAAATCGTCTCGCCACCGACCGTCGTCAAGGAACGGCTGGCTTCGCGCATCAAGGTCATATCGCGTCTGGACATATCCGAAAAGCGCGTGCCGCAGGACGGCCGCATGAAGCTGCAACTGGGGCCGGACCGGGTGATCGATTTTCGTGTCAGCACGCTGCCCACGCTGTTTGGCGAGAAGATCGTGATCCGTATCCTGGACTCCAGCAGCGCCAAGATGGGCATCGAGGCGCTGGGTTATGAGCCGGTCGAAAAAGAGCGCCTGCTCGAAGCCATCAAGCGCCCGTACGGCATGATCTTGGTGACCGGTCCCACCGGATCGGGCAAGACGGTGTCGCTTTACACTTGTCTGAACCTGCTCAACAAGCCCGGGGTCAATATCGCGACGGTGGAAGACCCGTCGGAAATCAACATGCCCGGCATCAACCAGGTCAACGTCAACGAGCGGGCGGGCCTGACTTTCGCGGTCGCGCTGCGCGCGTTTTTGCGCCAGGATCCGGACATCATCATGGTGGGCGAGATCCGCGACATGGAAACCGCCGACATCGCCATCAAGGCGGCGCAGACCGGGCACCTGGTTTTATCCACGCTGCACACCAACGACGCGCCAACCACGCTGACGCGCATGCGCAACATGGGCGTGGCGCCGTTCAACATCGCATCGAGCGTGATCCTCATCACCGCCCAGCGCCTGGCGCGCAGGCTGTGCGCCCAGTGCAAGTTGCCAATCGATCTCCCGCGGGACGCGCTGATTGACGCCGGCTTTGACGAAAGCGAGATCGACGGCAGCTGGACGCCTTACAAGCCCGTGGGCTGCAAAGCCTGCAACAATGGCTACAAGGGGCGCGTCGGCATCTACGAAGTGATGCCGGTCAGCGAGGAGCTGCAGCGCATCATCCTGGCCGACGGCAACGCGCTGGAGATCGCCACGCAGGCGCGCAGCGAGGGCGTGCGCTCGCTGCGGGAATCAGGATTGCACAAGGTGAAACTGGGCGTCACATCACTCGAGGAAGTCCTCGCGGTAACCAACGAGTGACAACTGGCGGTATTTCTTCAAGGCACAACCACATCGACCAATCATGGCAACTCTAGTCGCAGCAGGCGCCAAAGGCGTAAAAGAATTTGTCTTCGAATGGGAAGGCAAGGATCGCAACGGCAAGGTAGTGCGCGGAGAAACCCGGGCCGCTGGCGAAAGCCAGGTTCAGGTCACCCTGCGCCGCCAGGGAATCTTCGTCACCAAGGTCAAAAAACGCCGCATGCGCAGCGGCCGAAGAATAAAGCCCAAGGACATCGCCATCTTCACCCGGCAAATGGCGACCATGATGAAGGCGGGCGTGCCGCTGCTTCAGTCATTTGACATCGTGGGGCGCGGCAACCCCAACCCCAGCGTCACCAAGCTGCTCAACGATATCCGCGCGGATGTGGAAACCGGCTCCTCGCTGGCTACGGCGTTCCGCAAATATCCGCTTTATTTTAATTCCTTGTATTGCAATCTTGTCGAGGCGGGTGAAGCCGCAGGTATTCTGGAAGGCATCCTGGAGCGCCTGGCCACCTACATGGAGAAGACCGAGGCGATCAAGGCTAGGGTCAGGAGTGCGCTGATGTACCCGATTGCCGTGGTCATCGTGGCGATAGCGGTGATCGCAATCATGATGTATTTCGTCATCCCTTCCTTCGCGTCTATCTTCTCCTCGTTCGGCGCTGATTTGCCACTGCCCACACTAATGGTGGTCGCCATGAGCAAATTTTTCATAAGCTACTGGTATCTGGTTATTGGTGTACCAGCCATAGGAATTTTCTTTTTCAGGCAAGCTTGGAAGCGCGATGAAAAGGTTCAGATATTCATGGACCGGCTGCTGCTGAAGATACCGATCTTTGGGCCACTGGTGGAAAAATCAGTCATTGCGCGCTGGACCAGCACCCTGTCCACAATGTTTGCCGCTGGTGTGCCTTTAGTGGAATCGCTGGACTCTGTCGGTGGCGCTTCCGGCAATTACGTGTTCAAGAAAGCCACCGAAAAGATCCAGCAAGAAGTTTCCACCGGCACCAGTCTCACGGCTGCCATGACCAATACCAATATCTTCCCAAGCATGGTGCTGCAGATGACGGCGATCGGCGAAGAATCCGGCTCGCTGGATCACATGCTGGGCAAGGCTGCCGAGTTTTACGAAGCCGAGGTTGATGAAATGGTGAAAGGTCTTTCCACACTGATGGAGCCGATCATCATCGTCTTTCTGGGCACCATCATCGGCGGTATCGTGGTCGCCATGTACCTGCCGATCTTCAAAATCGGCCAAGCCATCTGATGCTGGACGCGCTCTGGCTGCAGGCCGCGCTGGGCGGCCTGTTTGGGTTGCTTGTTGGCAGCTTTTTGAATGTCGTCATTTACCGGCTGCCCAAGATGATGGAGCGTGCTTGGGCAGCCAATGCGGCTGAGCTTACCGGGCAAGCCAGCGCGCACGAAGCGCCGGCCGAAAAATTCAATCTGCTGACGCCGCGCTCGCGCTGCCAGCAGTGCGGGCACCAGATCAGCTGGTACGAAAACATCCCCATCGTCAGCTACCTGGCGCTGCGCGGTCGCTGCGCGGCGTGCAGGGCGCCGATCAGCCTGCGCTATCCGCTGGTCGAGCTGGTCACCGCAATGCTGTTTGCGTGGTGCGCCTGGCGCTGGGGCTGGACGTGGGCGGCGGCCAGCTGGTGCCTGTTTTCTTCCGTGCTGATCGCGGCCACGCTGATCGACTGGGACACCACGCTGCTGCCCGACGATCTGACGCTGCCGCTGCTGTGGGCCGGGCTGATCACCGCCTCGCTGGGCTGGAGCGGCGTGCCGCTGGGTGATGCCGTGTGGGGCGCGATTGGCGGCTACCTGTCGCTGTGGCTGGTGTACTGGGCGTTCAAGCTTGCCACCGGCAAGGAAGGCATGGGTTATGGCGACTTCAAGCTGTTTGCCGCGCTGGGAGCGTGGTTTGGCTGGCAGGCGCTGGTTCCCATCATCCTGATGGCCTCGGTCGTTGGGGCGGTGATCGGCATTGGCATGAAGCTGACCAAATCTCTGCGCGAAGGCCGCTACGTGCCCTTCGGCCCGTTCCTGTCGATCGCCGGCATCACCGCGATGCTGTTTGGCCCGCAGGCGATTTTGCGGCCGATCTTGCGCGCCGCCGGCCTGCAAATGTAGAACGCGCCCATGCCAGTGCCATTTCTGCTCGGACTGACCGGCGGCATCGGCAGCGGCAAGAGCACCGTGTCCGGTCTGCTGGCCGAGTGCGACGCCGCCGTAATTGACTCCGACGCCATTTCAAGGGCCACCACCGCCGCTGGCGGCAGCGCCTTGCCGGCCATCGCGGCGGCGTTCGGCCCCGCGGCGATCGGCGCCGACGGCGCGCTGGATCGCGCGGCGATGCGCGAGCTGGTGTTTGGCGATGCGCACGCGCGCGCGCGCCTGCAAGCCATCACCCACCCGCTGATTGCCCAGGAGACCGACCGCCAGGCCGCCCAGGCCGCGGCCGCCGGGCGCGCACTGATCGTGTTCGACGTGCCGCTGCTGGTCGAAGCCGGTGCGCGCTGGCGCGCGCGCGTGGATCGCGTGCTGGTGATCGACTGCGACCCTGAAACCCAGATCGCACGCGTGCAGCAGCGCAACGGCCTGCCGCGCGAGCAAATCGAACGCATCCTGCAAGCGCAGGCCACGCGCGCGCAGCGGCTGGCCGCCGCCGACATCGTGCTGGACAACGGCGCTGGCACGGCCATGCAGGATTTGCGCGCGCAGGCCGGGCAACTGGCAGCCCGCTTCGGGCTATGATGCGCCCGTAGCGAGAGTCAGCGCGTGATACTGTACGAATACCCATTTAACGAGCGCATCCGAACCTATCTCCGGCTGGAACAGCTTTTCAGCCGGCTGGGTCAGTTGATGCCGCGCGACAGTGCGCTGGATCATCATTTCGCGCTCATCACGCTGTTCGAAATTCTGGATGTCACCAGCCGCGCCGATCTCAAGTCCGACGTGCTGAAAGACCTCGAAAGGCAAAAGACCTACATGTCCGGGTTTCGTGGCAACCCCGCCATCTCAGAGGCATCGCTGAACGCCGTGCTGACCCAGCTCGATGGCGCCTTCGGCCAGCTCAACCAGCAGCACGGCAAACCGGGGCACGATCTGCTCGAAAACGACTGGCTGATGGCCATCCGCAGCCGGGCCGTGATTCCCGCCGGCACCTGCTCGTTCGATCTGCCCGCCTATCACACCTGGCAGCACCACCAGTCCGCCACGCGCCGCGCCGACCTCGATCACTGGTGCGCCACGCTGGTGCCAATGGCCCAGGCCATCGACCTGCTGTTGCAAATCCTGCGCAACTCCGGCCAACCCCAGATGGTGATGGCCGCTGGCGGCCAGCTCCAGCAAAGCCTGCCGCAAGGGCGCACCTTCCAGCTGCTGCGCCTGCGCATCGACGAGTCGCTGCAACTGGTGCCAGAAATCAGCGGCAACCGCCTGATGGTATCGGTACGCCTGATGCGCCATGACGCCGACGGCAAGCCGCAGCAAACGCACGAAAACGCCGCGCTCGAGCTGGCCCTGTGCGCATGACCGCGGCGGCATCACCACGGCAGCGGCCCCGCACGGTGCGCTGCCCGGCCTGTGGGGGCCCTAGCCTGTACGCGCCAGAAAACCGCTACCGCCCGTTTTGCAGCGAGCGCTGCAAACTGCACGATCTGGGCGCCTGGGCAACCGAGCGTTTTCGCGTCGAGGCCGAGCCAGACCACGGAAACGGCGATGCGCCGCCGCCGGACGCGCGTTTGCACTAGTTTACAAACCTTTTAGGCTCCAGCGCTTGCCAGACAAGCGCTGGCAGCTATCAATCAAGTAGCGCAGCGTTCTTCGGCCAGCCAGCGCAGCACTGGCAGCGCGCCTGGCAGCAGGGGGCCAACTTGCACCGGCAGGCGCTGCCAGCCAAATTGCTGGCCTTCGCGCATTTGCAGCTGGCCCTGCCAAGCGCTGACCTTGCAAAAATGCAGCCGCACCAGTGCGTGCGGGTAGTCCACCAGTTGCTCGCGCCAGCGCTGCACGGATGGGGCGTCGATGGTAAGGCCGATTTCTTCGTGCAGCTCGCGCGCCAGCGCCTGCTCCACGGTTTCGCCCGCTTCGATCTTGCCGCCCGGAAATTCCCAGTAGCCTGCGTACACCTTGCCTTGCGGGCGCGTGGTGAGCAGAAATTGGCCTTGCGCATCAAGCAGCACACCGACGGCGACTTGCACCTCCGGGCGCCGCGGCGCGTCAATACGCGGCAAGTGAGAATCAGCGACCAGCGTCACGCCGCCGCCGCCGGGCCGCCCCAAGGCGGCGGACGCCCCCTCGGGGGGCAGCGACCCACGCGCAGCGGGGAGCGTGGGGGCTGTCATCCCGCCGCCGCCAGGCCACCCCAAGGCGGCGGACGCCCCCTCGGGGGGCAGCGAACCACGCGCAGCGGGGAGCGTGGGGGCTGTCATTTCATTTCGCGTCCCACGAAGTCGCGCGCGAACTGGTAGGCCACACGGCCTGAGCGTGAGCCGCGCTCCAGCGCCCACACCAGTGCCGCCGGTTTTGCAGCTTCGATTTGCGCCGCGCTGGCGCCCAGCGCGGCCAGCCATTGGGCGGCGATGGTCAGGTATTCGTCCTGGCTGAACGGGTAGAAGCTGACCCACAGGCCAAAGCGCTCGGAGAGCGAAATTTTTTCTTCCACCACCTCGCCCGGATGCACCTCGCCGTCGCCGGTGTGGGTGTAACTCAGGTTCTCGCGCATGTATTCGGGCAGCAGGTGGCGGCGGTTGCTGGTGGCGTAGATCAGCACGTTGGGCGTGCTGGCGGCGATGCTGCCGTCCAAAATGCTTTTGAGCGCCTTGTAGCCAGGCTCGCCTTCGTCAAAGCTCAAGTCGTCGCAATAGACGATGAATTTTTCCGGCCGGCCGCCGACTACGTCAACAATGTCCGGCAGGTCGGTCAAATCGGTTTTGTCCACTTCGATCAGGCGCAGCCCGCGCGGCGCGTAGGCGTTCAGGCAGGCCTTGATGAGCGACGATTTGCCGGTGCCGCGCGCGCCGGTCAGCAGCACGTTGTTGGCCGGGCGGCCTTCAACAAACTGGCGCGTGTTGCGCTCGACCTTGTCCTTTTGCGCGTCGATCTCTTTCAGGTCGGCCAGTGCGATGCCGCCCACGTGGCGCACCGGCTCCAGCACGCCGTGGCCAGAGGCGCGCTTGCGGTAGCGCCAGGCAATGGCGGCGGCCCAGTCGGGCGCGGTCAGGGGCTTGGGCAGGGCGGCTTCGACGCTGGCCAGCAAATGCTCGGCGCGATCGAGCAGGCGCTTGAAGTTTTCATTCATTTCACGACGCTTCTTGCTCCCTCTCCCGCTTGCGGGAGAGGGTTGGGGCTGAGGGCCGCGGCTCCAAAGGCGCCTGCGCGCCTTTGGACGGCCCGAAGAGATGCCGCCTCTGGCGGCTTCCCCCGGGCATCAGCCGAAGGCTGGTGACTTTCTCCTCCCCCTTTGGGGGAGGTTGGGTGGGGGCAAGCGGCGCTGAAATAAGCACTGGGGTCTTTTGATGCGCTGCGTGCCCCCATCCCAACCTTCCCACAGGGGGGAAGGAGCAAAACCCCGGCCTGCGGCCAGCACTCTCCCCTGCCCCTCTCCCGCAAGCGGGCGAGGGGAAAGAAAGGCTGGCGCTCATGCGCCTGCGCGGCAATGACGAGAGAAAAATCACGAACGGTAGTCGGCGTTGATGCTGACGTAATCGTGGCTCAGATCACACGTCCACACCGTATCGCTGGCCGCGCCGCGCCCCAGGTGCACGCGCACGGTGATTTCGGCTTGCTTCATCACGCGCTGGCCGTCTTCTTCGCGGTAGGCGGGGTGGCGCCCGCCGTGGGTGGCCACGTGCACGTCGTCCAGATAGAGCGCGATCTTGGTTTGATCGAGATCGGCGATGCCGGCATACCCCACCGCCGCGAGGATGCGGCCCAGGTTGGGGTCGCTGGCGTAAAAGGCGGTTTTGACCAGCGGCGAATGCGCGATGGCGTAGGCCACCTTGCGGCACTCGGCGCCGTCGCGCCCGCCTTCCACGCGCAGCGTGATGAACTTGGTGGCGCCTTCGCCGTCGCGCACGATGGCTTGTGCCAGCTGGCGCGCCACATCGGTCATGGCTTCAACAAGCTGGCGGCCTTCGGGCGAATCGAGCGCGGTGATGGGCGCGCCCCCGGCCTTGCCGGTGGCGATGACGATGAACGAATCGTTGGTGGACGTGTCGCCATCGACGGTGATGCGGTTGAACGAGCTTTCCGCCAGTTGCAGCGCCAGCGGTTGCATCAGCGCCGGGGCGATGGCCGCGTCGGTCGCCACAAAGCCGAGCATGGTCGCCATGTTGGGCCGGATCATGCCCGCGCCCTTGCAGATGCCGGTGATGTGCACCGCCTTGCCGCCCAGGGTGATTTGCCGGCTGACGGCCTTGGGCACGGTGTCGGTGGTCATGATGCCTTCGGCGGCGCGCGCCCAGTGCGCGGGCGCGGCATCGGCCAGCGCGGCGGGCAGGCCGGCGGTGAGGCGATCGACCGGCAGCGGCTCCATGATTACGCCGGTGGAAAAAGGCAGCACCTGCTCGGGCGCGATGTGCATCAGCTTGGCCAGTGCGGTGCAAGTGGCGCGGGTGCGCGCCAGCCCCTCTTCGCCAGTGCCCGCGTTGGCGTTGCCGGTGTTGATGACCAGGGCGCGGATGCCGTTACCTGCCTGCGCCAGATGTTCCTTGCACACTTGCACCGGCGCGGCGCAAAAGCGGTTTTGCGTGAACACGCCGGCCACTTGGCTGCCCGCATCCAGCAGCAACACGGTGAGATCTTTGCGGCCCGCCTTGCGGATGCCGGCTTCGGCCACGCCGATGCGCACGCCGGCGACGGGATGCAGGGCGGAAGGATCGGGGGGTTGGAGATTGACGGGCATGGTGGTTTGGCGGTTGGCGTGGTTTTTCTCCCTCTCCCACTTGTGGGAGAGGGTTGGGGAGAGGGTTCGGGGCGCATCCTCAAGGCGCGGCGCCACCCGGCTTCCGGGCCGGCCCTCTCCCCTGCCCCTCTCCCGTAAACGGGAGAGGGAAAGAATCAATCAATTCAGGCCAGCGCCCCATGGCAATGCTTGTATTTTTTGCCGCTGCCGCAGGGGCATGGGTCGTTGCGGCCTACGCGGGGTACGGCGGCGGCGCGCGTGCCGGGTTCTGGTGTGGTTTGGGCTTCGCCGGTTTCGGTAGGGGCGGTGTAGGTTACGTTGGTGATGTGTTCGCCGCGCTGCTCCATTTGCTCGGCGGCCTGGCCGGCCTGGTCGCCGGACTGGATGCGCACGGTCATCAGCACGCGCGTGACTTCGTTTTTGACGATGTCCAGCAACTGGCCGAACAGCTCGAACGCCTCGCGCTTGTACTCTTGCTTGGGCTGCTTTTGCGCGTAGCCGCGCAGGTGAATGCCCTGGCGCAAATAGTCCAGCGCCGACAGGTGCTCGCGCCAGTGCGAGTCGATGGATTGCAGCAGCACCGCGCGCTCGAACTGGCGAAAGTTTTCGGCCCCCACCTGCTCCACCTTGGCGGCGTAGGCCTGATTGGCGGCGGCGATGACTTTGTGCACCACGTCCTCGTCGGTGATGGTGCTCGATGACTCCACTTGCTGGCGCAGTTGCAGGCTGATCTGCCATTCATCGGCCAGCACTTTTTCCAGCCCGGCGATGTCCCATTGCTCTTCCACCGACTGCTCGGGCACGTACTGGCGCGTCAGGTCGGCAAAGCACCCTTCGCGCAGCCCGGCGATCTGCGCCGACAAGTCGGCGGCGTCCAGAATGTCGTTGCGCTGCTGGTAGATCACCTTGCGCTGGTCGTTGGATACGTCGTCGTATTCCAGCAGTTGTTTGCGGATGTCGAAGTTGCGCGCCTCTACCTTGCGCTGCGCGCTTTCGATGCTGCGGGTGACGATGCCGGCCTCGATCGCCTCGCCCTCGGGCATTTTCAGCCGCTCCATGATGGCGCGCACGCGGTCACCGGCAAAGATGCGCATCAGCGGATCGTCCAGGCTCAGGTAAAAGCGCGACGAGCCGGGGTCGCCCTGGCGGCCCGAGCGCCCGCGCAACTGGTTGTCGATGCGGCGGCTTTCGTGCCGCTCGGTGGCGATGATGCGCAGGCCGCCGAGCGATTTGACCAGCTCATGGTCTTTTTTCCAGTGCTCGCGCAACTGCTGCACGCGCGCCTGTTTGTTTGCCTCATCCAGCGTGGCGTCATCTTCCACGACTTGCACCGCTTTTTCAACGTTGCCGCCCAGCACGATGTCGGTGCCGCGCCCGGCCATGTTGGTGGCGATGGTGATCATGCTGGAATGCCCGGCCTGGGCAATGATGTCGGCCTCCTTGGCGTGCTGCTTGGCGTTGAGCACCTGATGCGGCAGGTTTTCTTTTTGCAGCAGTTGCGAGATCAGCTCGGAGTTTTCAATCGACGTCGTGCCCACCAGCACCGGCTGGCCGCGCTTGCGGCATTCGCGGATGTCGGCAATGGCGGCGGCGTATTTTTCCTTGGTGGTTTTGTACACGCGGTCCAGCTGATCTTCGCGCCGGCTGGGCTTGTTGGGCGGGATCACCACGGTTTCAAGGCCGTAGATTTCCTGAAATTCATACGCCTCGGTATCGGCGGTGCCGGTCATGCCCGCCAGCTTGCCATACAGGCGAAAGTAGTTCTGGAAGGTGATCGAGGCCAGCGTCTGGTTCTCGGCCTGGATCGGCACGCCTTCCTTGGCTTCCACCGCCTGGTGCAGGCCGTCGCTCCAGCGGCGGCCGGACATCAGGCGGCCGGTGAATTCATCGACGATCACGATCTCCGGCCCCTGCTCGCCCTGCTGCACCACGTAATGCTGGTCGCGGTGGTACATGTGATGCGCGCGCAGCGCCGCGTTCAGGTGGTGCATGAGCGCGATGTTGGCCGGGTCGTACAGACTGGTGCCGGGTGGAATCAGCCCCTGCTCGCCCAAAATGCGCTCGGCGTTTTCGTGCCCCTGCTCGGTCAGATAAATCTGGTGCGACTTTTCATCGGCCGTGAAGTCGCCCGGCTTGGTCACGCCCAGCCCGGTGCGCGGATCGGCCTCACCCTCTTGCCGGGTCAGCCACGGCACCACGCGGTTGATGGCCTGATACATCGCCGTCTGATCGTCGGCCTGCCCGCTGATGATCAGCGGCGTGCGCGCCTCGTCGATCAGGATCGAATCCACCTCGTCCACGATGGCGTAATTGAGCTTGCGCTGCACCCGCTCGCCCGGCTCGTACACCATGTTGTCGCGCAGATAGTCAAAACCAAACTCGTTATTGGTGCCGTAAGTAATGTCGGCGTTGTACGCGGCCTGCTTTTGATCGCGCGGCATCTGCGGCAAATTAACGCCCACCGACAAGCCCAAAAAGTTGTACAGCCGCCCCATCCACTGCGCATCGCGATTGGCCAGATAGTCGTTCACGGTCACCACATGCACACCCTTGGCCGGCAGCGCGTTCAGATACACCGTCAGCGTGGCCGTCAGCGTCTTGCCCTCGCCCGTGCCCATCTCGGCGATCTTGCCCTCGTGCAACGCCATGGCGCCCATCAGCTGCACGTCAAAGTGGCGCATCTTCATCACCCGCTTGGAGCCTTCGCGCACCACCGCAAACGCCTCCGGCAGCAGCTGATCCAGCAGCTCGCCCCTGGCCAGGCGGTCCTTGAACTCCTGCGTCTTGGCGCGCAGCGCATCGTCATCGAGCTGCTCCAGTTGCGGCTCCAGCGCGTTGATGCGCGCGGCGATCTTGCGATAGTTCTTGAGCAGCCGGTCATTGCGGCTGCCGAAAACCTTGGTGAGGAGATTGTTTGCCATGCGTACATGCCGCAACGGCCTTGGCCCCAATGGCGCCCAGATCGATGGCGGACGGTAAAAAACGTCAGGTAGCGCAACAGCAGCGGCAGCGCCGCCACCCTTGCGCAACGTAATCGGCCATTTTAAGGTAGCCCAAGGCCGCGCCCGGCAACGTCTGGCGCGCTGGAATTGGCTGGAATGCAGGGCAATCGCATCCAAATTTTTAGCGGCACGCTCCAACTTCGTCATTCCCGCGCAGGCGGGAATCCAAACGGCGCATCCACTTAACCACTGCCAACTGGATTCCCGCATTCGCGGGAATGACGATGGAATCAGATGCGATTGCCCTGGGTTGGAATGGATGCAGCTACCTATTTGATAGCTGACCGCGCTTGCCATGCAGGCATTTGCACATTTTTTAGCCATTAAATCGTTACATAGCAGGCGATTGCAGCTATTGTAAATATAGCGTATTGCCAATTTCAACACAAGAGCTTTTCGCAGTTGATACCATTTTTTGCTACCATATCGCCCATGAGGCAAAGGCATCTGCGCACACTCGAATTGATTTTTTCCAGACCCGTTTCGGCAAACATTCGCTGGAACGACATCGAGGCGCTGTTCATCCAGTTGGGCGGGCAGATTTCCGAGCGGGAGGGTTCGCGTGTGCTGGTGCGTTTGTTTGGCGACAGGCGGGTATTCCATCGTCCGCACCCTGAGCCGGCCACGGACAAGGGCGCGGTGGAGTCCATTCGCAAGTGGCTTGAAGAACACGGAGTGAAACCATGAACACCATGACCATCAACGGCTACCAGGCCGTCATCGCGTTCGACCCCGACATTCAAATGTTCCGCGGAGAGTTCGTCGGACTGAACGGAGGCGCTGATTTTTATGCCAAGGATGTCGAGGGGCTGCGCCGCGAAGGGGCCATCTCGCTCAAAGTGTTTCTCGACGCCTGCGCCGAAGATGGCGTGGAGCCGCGCAAGCATTTTTCCGGCAAGTTTTCCCTGCGGGTTGACCCCGCCACGCACGAAGCCGCCGCCATCGCCGCCGCCGCGCGTGGCCAAAGCCTCAATCAATGGGCGGCGGATTCGCTGCGGCAGGCGGCGCTGGCGGGGTGAGCCTCGCCCTGCCCGCCAACTTCGTGTGTATACTTACACAATGAATAGCGCGGCGCTCATCAAGCGGCTCAAGGCCGATGGCTGGTATCTGGCGCACACGGTAGGCTCCCATCACCAGTTCAGGCATCCGGTCAAG
>Ga0209628_10000836_pt1 | contig 19258 bp, 13 predicted proteins | sample TergutCu122P4_FD_187285 | JGI IMG/M metagenome (GOLD analysis project Ga0209628, IMG submission 187285) | Cubitermes ugandensis P4 segment gut microbial communities from Kakamega Forest, Kenya - Cu122 P4 (SPAdes) (version 2) | ecosystem: Host-associated > Arthropoda: Insects > Digestive system...
TGCAAAACTGTTTATTTTTCAAAATCCGGCTGCCAAAGTAGTGAATTAATTTGAAGTACAAGCCATATTCATTGGGTCTTCCAATAACTTTAAAGGATGGGTCTGTCTCAAAGGCAGGGAAATATTAAACGCAAAGACGCAAAGATTTTCGCAAAGTACGCAAAGGATTGAATTTGTATCAATTCGAATTTGCGCCCTTTGCGTTTTCTTTGCGCCTTTGCGTTAAACATTCATGTTATCAATTATTTCAGATAATAAACGAAGGCTAAAAATTCTTTTTAACCTAAAGTACCATGTCCACATTTCAAAGACAATTACAAAGATTAAAATTAGAGATGCGACTAAAAATTCTTTGTCTATTGATTTTATAAGTGAATCAAAATAATTTGATTGGGAAAGAATAACCGTTGGAATTAAGAATAAGAAACCGAAAGAGAAACGATAAATATGCCAATTATTGTACATAAAATTTTCGACGATTTCAAATTTTTTCTTTATCAAATCATTCCCTTCATTTGAATAAAAATCCGAATTAATCACAAAAAAAGGCTTAATTACGATTTTAGAAAACAAAATCCAGAATAAACAATTTAAAGTCCAAAAAGCTAAAAGGGCAATAGACAAAAATCTGCTCGACCAAAAAAAACAAATAGTAAAAAAAGCCAAACTGATAACAACCGCTATGAAAATTCCAAGTTTTGGGAGCGACCCCTTGCCAATAACTTTAAAAAAAACTTCCCCGTGATCAGTGGCATCCAAAGTTGTTCCACCAATCCAAGAGAAATATAAAACGATAATAGAAAATTGAATTAATAGCTCTGTAGAAAATTGATTTACAATTGGATCAATATCAATTTCTATTCCTTCAAACTTTAACCAACTAAAAATAATTCCAATTAATGCAGCTAAAATAGCTATTAGTTTTTTGCTTTTATTAACAAGGATAAAAAGCTTTCTTTCATCTGACTTGTACGTATTCATATTTTTTTAATAAAATGATTTAGAAGATGTTAGTAATTAAATATTGGGGATATGTTGGGGAGGGAATGGATGAGGGTGAGGGATTGGGCGCTCAGGGTGATGATGCTGTGTAGGAGGTCGAGGATGTAGCGGGGGTTGGCTGTTTCGCGCGACCAGTCGTTGGGGTCGTTGGTGATGCGGCTTTCTTTGTGGGTTGTCACCTGGTAACGTTCCATGATCCACTCGATGGCGGGCTTGCCGTTGACGATGTAACCGTATGCTTCTGGGGGGATGTTGTCTACGGTTATACGGCTGTTGTAGATGATTTGGGACTTATCGGACTTTGAAGGGAAACGCATTTTTTCTACGCGGTAATACCGGTAGTTTCTTTCTTCTTCATCTAATTGATTGAGGGCGTCGACGCCGGGCAGCGGGGTGTGGAGTTCGATAACGTCCGGATGCCTGGGGACAGATTCGTAGTTTAAATGGAGGTCGGCTAAAGCGCGTCCGACTTTGCTGAATTTCCAAAAATCGCGGACGTCGTCAACCAAAGGTAAACGGGGCAGCATTTTCTTTAAATCGGATGCGAAGGTCTCGCGGTACAACGGGCTATGCAGAAAACCGTAAACATAGTAGAAAATATCTTCCTTAGTGACAGATTTACCGTACTGCTGCCTGGCTCGCTCCAAGATGAAGTCGCTGACGGCATCGCGACGGATGTATCTGCTTTCGCTGGCTTCGTCGAACAGGTTAGCCTGAAGGACTTTGTTTTCTTCGTAATAGTAGAGGGGGAAGCATTGACCGGCGCTGATTAAGCCTAAATCGGAAACATTATTGATAATCAGGCATGAAAAAGGAACGGTACTACCTAAACCGCAAACGCTAATAGCCATGTTTTTTGTGTCCTTATCAGGAAAAAGACGTTTATTCTGATACAACATAGCATTAAAATCTTTATCAAAATACATCATTTGCTTGCAAAAAGGACGGTAATGTCCGGTAATAATATTTTCTGGGACAAACGAATGAGTTTTATATTTTTCTAAATCTTGCAAAAGGTTTCGGTTCCAACTTATTTTTGTTGGATCGGTATCAATAAAATCATTGGCATTAAGGGAAGGGTTGATAAGTTTCTGATTTTTAAAGTTTTCTGATTGGCTGTTGAAAAAGTTGATTGTAGATTTCATGTTGCCGATGAGAACATCTTTTGAATAATTGTAAGCCCAGGAATCTCTGCCGGTGGCGGTTCCCAATGAATGGGTGTTGAAAAACGATTTGCAGGATAAATCAAATTTATATTCGGGTTCGATTGGAATTCCGGGCATGTTTTTACGTTGGTTGATCCAGTCGCTGTGCGTATTCGGTGATAGGGGCTGAAACTGCATAGCTGAGATGCTGCGGTTCTTTTTTATGATAGATAGCTTTTCTTCACGGTTTAAATAGTCGCCGATGTCGTGGTAGAAGATTTTTGATTTGGTTAGGTCTTTGGATTTTCGTTTTACTAAAAGGGTTATTGCTATAGGGGTGCGGCTACCGGAGCCGAAAATTTTACCCCCTTCGCGACGGCTCAGTTCGCCGCTGGTTCGTTGGTTTCCACGTAGGTCAAAAACATAGATAGCAGAAAACTCTTTTTCTAAACATCTACGAAAACCGTCCATACCGTTGCCGTCTAACCAGGCGCCATTACTAACAAAGGCAATAATGCCGTCGTTATTGCCCAACCGGTCGGAACACCAACGGAAGGCTTTGATGTAGGCATCATATAAGGCTTTTATAGAACTTGCTTTGCTTCCGACTGCATAAGTTTTTTCAATGCGAGCATCTAAACGGGGGTAGGATTGGTTTTGGGCGTTGTCGTTTGCGGAGCGTTGTCCGACGGAATATGGCGGGTTGCCCATGATGACGGTTATCGGGCTGGTCTTTTGTTTGTCAATACGGTCGGTATTGGCGGGGGAAAAACCTTCGCCTTGCAGTTTACCGTCGCTTTCGTTTAACTGGAAGGTGTCGGTGAGGCAGATGCCGTTGAAAGGGGAGTAGTCTGTAGCTTGTAGCTGGTAGTCGGTAGCCGGTAGTTGGTAGTCTGTAGGGGGTATTCTTTCAGTTAGGTCTTTGGGGTTTGTTTGATATGCTACTGCCGGTTCGGAAACTGTGGATGATGGAATGGGGAGTGGGGAGTCCTCCCCCATTCCCCATTCCCCATTCCCCATCATAACATCGTGGTAGGCGTTTTCGATGTTGACGGCGGCGATGTAGTAGGCAAGCAAAACGATTTCGTTGGCGAAAAGTTCCTTTTCGTATTTGCGCTTGAGGTCGCTTGGGTTTATTAAGCCGCTTTGAATGAGACGGGTGATGAAGGTGCCTGTGCCGGTAAAGGGGTCAAGGATATTCACGTTCTCATCGCTGATTGTTCTGCCAAATTCCTGTTTTAAAATGTCGTCGACGGAATGGATGATGAAATCGACGACTTCGACAGGCGTATAAACGATGCCCAACCGTTCGACCATCTTAGGGAAGGCGGTTTTAAAAAACTTGTCGTATAATTCGATGATGATACGCTGCTTGCCGCTTGCATCTAAAATATTTGAAACAGTTTTTTTAACTGAATCGTAAAATTTTTGCAGCGTTTCGATGTCCTTTTCGATGGCGTTGGCTTCCAAAATATCGAGCATGGATTGCATTGAAATGGATATCGGGTTGTTTTTGACAAAGGAATAACCCTCAAACAAGGCTTCAAAAACCGGTTTTGTGATGATGTGCTGGGATAACATTTCAATGGCATCGGCGCCTGTTATACTCGGATTGATATTTTTTTGAAGTCCCAAAAGGAATTTATCAAAAGCAGCTTTGTACTCGCCTGTCCGTATCATATTAGATATACGTTCTATTTGCCGCTCTGCAATTTGGGCTACCGACTTTGCCCATTGTTCCCAGTAACGTTTTTGTCCTACTTTTTGAACCATGCGGGCAAAAACGACGCTTTGCAGTTGCTCGAAATTGAATAACAGTTTTTGGGCAAGTTCTTTATTGGATGTGGCGTTGCCGGGGTCGCCTGAAAGGTTGACGGGGTTACCGTTTTCGTCAAAAGTCACATCAGGGCGACCGACAATGATATTATTCGGTTTTTTTCTATTCAATTCAATTTTGTTTATCGTGGCATTGAAACGGTCGTCATGGGAGCGGAGGGCGTTCAAAACCGTCCACACAACTTTATACCGTTGGATGTCGTCCAAGGCTTTTTCGGGTTCAACACCAAAGGGAATAATAACCGGAATAATGATATAGCCGTATTTTTTGCCTTCTGACAGGCGCATGACGCGCCCGACGGACTGCACGACATCGACCTGCGAATTTTTGGCAGAAAGAAACATCACGGCATCCAAGGATGGGACATCCACGCCTTCACTGAGGCAACGGACGTTAGTCAGTACGCGACATTCGCCCGAAGGCGCTTCTTCTTTTAACCAGGTCATCAAGTCGCTGCGCTTTGAGGCGTCCATTGTGCCGTCGATGTGTTTTGAGAAAACGGCTTGCATGGATTCGCGTTTTTCGGGCGGGAGTTCGTTAATATAGGATTCGGCAGACGTATTGAAAATAGACGTGATTGTTTTGCTGTTTTCAATGGTTTGGCAAAAAGCAACGGCGCGGCGCATCGGCGCGGGGTCGGAGGCTTTCAGCGTGCCATCGTCACCCAGCACCTGCTTGGAAAGCGCATTGATACAGCCTATCAGTTTGGAGGCGTCGTCCATCGATATCTCTTGATTGCTATCGGCAATTTTTTGTTGGATAAGGGGTGAGACATCATTTTGATTGAGCGTAAGAATAAGCACTTTGTAATCGGTTAGAAGCCCCTCGTCAACGGCTTGCCCAAAGCCGATGCGATAAAATTCTTCACCGTACATAGTTACGTCGTCCATTGAGCAAAGTTCGGCATTCGCCAGTTCGGCTTTTGTTTTGGAATCGTCGCTAAAAAGGCGCGGGGTGGCGGTCATGTAGAGACGTTTTTTTGCGCGGATAAAATCGTTATCGTGTACTTTGACAAAAGCCGATTCGTCGTCACCGGAAAGCGTGACGCCGGTAGTGCGGTGAGCTTCGTCGCAAATAATCAAATCGAAGATTCCCCACTCCCCATCCCGCATCAAGATTTTTTGTGCTTTAGAAATAACGTCAATAGATTGATAGGTAGAAAAAACGACGGTCATTCCCGTAACGTCATTGCGGGCATGACCCGTAATCCCTTGTTTATTTAGCGCCCTAAACCGGCTGACAATACTCTGCACATCGGTGCTTGCCGGCAATGCTAAATCGACGATGGAAAAAGAATCGGAATCTTCGTATTTAGTACGTCGGCGGGAAACAGTGGGGTCGGAACAAATACAAACAGGATTAATCGGATATTTGGCTTCGGCGGTCCATTCGTTTAAAATCTGTCCGAGTAAAGCAATCGAAGGGACAAGAAAAAGAACAAACCCTTTATTGTCCGTTTCTGTTTCTGCTATGCGGAGGGCGGTATATGTTTTGCCGGCGCCACATGCCATAATGAGTTTGCCGCGGTCGTTGGTTTTAAAATACGTATTTGCTTCCATTACCGCTTTCGATTGGTGCGGTCGTAAGGATTTTTTAGGAGCTTGTGCTTGATTGCCGTGAATGCCTTCGTCTAACTTTTGCCAGTTGACAGGTGCGTTTTGCAGGTCGTACAAAGCGATGCGATTACAGGGCGGGGTTTGGTTATTAAGGGCTTGCACGGCGTTTGAAGTCCAGTTGTTGGTCGTGGAAATCCACAGGCGGTGGGCAAAGGCGGTTGTTTGCAAGTCTTCGTTGGTAAATGTGCGGCTTGAAGTGGCGAGGAAAGAATCAACGGCGGCTTTGTCGATGTAACTGTCTTCCTGAAAACATTTGCATTGTATAGCCCAAAAGTCGCCGGCGAAAGTTTGGGCGACCAAGTCGATGCCGGTGTCGTGACCCCCTAAGTCGTTTTTGGCAAAGAAGTCGTTCCAAAGCCATACTTTTTTGAATTGGATGGCATATTTGGGGTCGGTCATCAAATAGGCTAACATCAGGCGCTCGAACCGGCTTCCTAAGTCACCGGTTGAGAAAGCAAATTTGCGATACTTTTGGAGGATACTGTTGAAGTTCATAGTTGAATATTTTTTTTATATTCGCGTTCAAAATTCTGGAGTTCGTTTTGGATGGCTTCGACAGAGGGGAGGGCGGCTTTGATGTTGTCTGCCAATTCAGTATAATGATAAGAGCTGACGCCGATGGGGTTGTTGATATCTTTAAGGGAAAATTCAACTTCGTAGTTGTCTTTGTTTTTACAGAGTAACATTCCGATGGTGGGGTTGTCGATTTTATCCCTGATTAATTCGTTAATTGCTGTAATGTAAAAGTTGAGTTTCCCTATGAATTCAGGTTCGAACTCTCTGGCTTTCAACTCGATGACCAAATAAGACTTAAGGCGGGTATGATAAAAGAGCAGGTCAGTGCGATACTCTTTAGCGCCTATTTTGAGTAAAAATTGACGTCCCAGGTATGCGAAACCTATCCCTAATTCTGGCAGAAACTGGGAAATATGCTGAATGAGGGCGTTTTCGATGTCTCTTTCTTTTGCTTTTTGTGAAAGGCGCAGAAAGTCGAAATTGAAAGGGTCTTTCATTATTTCATTGGCAAGGTCGCTTTGGGGTTCGGGTAAGGTGAGGTTAAAATTGGTGATGGCTTTTCCCTGACGGTTGTAGAGGTCAGTTTCGATTTGATATTCAAGGACAGCTCGACTCCAGTTGTTTTCAATTGTTTTATGGACGTAAAAAAGGGCTTGATCGACATCTTTTACTTTTTGCATAATCTTGATATGGTGTCCCCATGGAATGGTTACTAATCTTCGCAAAAGCTGTGTATTTTGCTGAATATCTGGCTGTTGTGCCATTTGTTCAAATCGTTCGGATAATATTTTGTTATTATCCTCTAAAAACGAAACAAGTTGTTTCGTTTTTGGCAAATCACTTTGTGAATAAAACAAATACCATTGTTTAATAAATTGTATATTTCTTAAGGAAAAGCCGGTCATTTCCGGAAATTCATTTCTCAAATCCTTACTCAACTGCTCAATAAAGCTACTTCCCCATTGGGTTTTTTCTTGCTTTTCGATAATTTGACGTCCTATATCCCAATAAAGCATTAACATTTGGGTGTTAATCGAGAGGGATGCTTTGATTTGGCTTGTTTTGATTTGCTGTTTTAAATCACGCAGCCAGTCACGATATTCGGAAAGTTGTATTATATCAGTCATAGTTATTTTTTTACTTGGTCGTCTTGTGTGAGACCGCTGATTATTTCGATGTGGAGACCGTCAGATATGCCGGTTTTGATGTTTGTTTTTTCAAACTTGCCGGCCCTCAGGACGTCGACAAAGGCCGAATCGTTGCGGAAAGAGAGGCACGATTCGGGAATAGCCAGAACGTCTTTTCGTTCGTTTAGAATAAATTCGGCGGTTGCATTCAGGCCTGAAAACATTTGCAGGCTGTCAGTAAAATAAAAAACAGCTTCGATATTGTATTTCATGATTCCCTGCTCAAGATACCCTCTTGGCGCTATTTTACTGATAAAGGCTTCAGCCTCAAAGCCATCGATGGATACAGGTTTGACGGTCAAAATCGCGCCCCGTTTCAATGCGAGGGCATCGCTTTCAACGACCCTGCCTTTAAAAACAAAGGAGTCTAAGCGGGCGATAACGGCGACACTTGTCCCGTCGCGAAACATGCTGCGTTCTGCAACGGTCGCACCAACTTCCAAAGGCAAATCTAAAATGGTGCCGTCGGCTGTGGCTATCACAACGTTAGATACATTGGTCGAAGGAATATACCCTTCCTGTAACAGATGGAGCTGGTTTTTGACATACTCCAATTGTTCTTTGCTTATTTTATACGTTTTCGTCGATTCGTCAAATTCGGATGCTGGAATTACTTTTTTATCAAATAAATTTTTATCCCGATCATAATTGGCTTTGTCCCGCTCAAAGATGATTTCGGCCGTCTTAACGTTTTGTTTGGCGTTTTCTATCTGTGACGGCTCCGTTACCATTTTAATTTTGGCTATCCGATCTCCGATTTTTATTTTTTCGCCGATGGCCACATAATACGTCTCCAATACCCCCGGAATCACCGATTTGACTTCGATTTCTCGCACGGGGTAAATATTCCCCGAAATGACTTGTTTATTAATAATCGTCGCAATGACGGGAGATGTCGTTTTCGACAAGTTCATTTGCTTGTTGGTTTGGGTGTCCGAAAACCAGACTGCTGCACCGACTAATCCAAGCAAAAAGAGGATTATTAAAAATTTCTTTTTCATTAATTTATTTTTTATTCCCCCTTTGAAGGGGGTCGGGGGATGTCAAATTCCCCCTTTGAAGGGGGTCGGGGGATGTCAAATTCCCCCTTTGAAGGGGGTAGGGGGATGTCATTTCATACAACTTTACTTAATATTTCGACCGGCAATATTTTGGCCGCTTTTTGTGCCGGATATAATCCGGAAAAAACGCCGGCGCTAATGAGTAATACAAAAGCGATGATCACAATAGGCATATCGATGGTCGCCCGAGCAAAGAGTTCATCTTGTCCGGTTTGCAAAGCGGAAACGATGAAATTGTATATGGCCATACCCATGAAACCAAGTCCCATGCCGATGACTCCGAAAATAAAGGTCAGGAGGATGGCTTCCGATATGATCAATTCTAAAATGGATGACGGGGTTGCGCCAACCGCTTTACGGATACCGATTTCCTCTTTGCGCTCATTGACAACGACAAGCATGATGTTGGTCACCCCGATCATTCCAGATAAAATAAAGCAAAGCCCTAAGACCCAGAGAAATTTATTGATGCCGTCAAACAAGGTGTTGAATGATTTCACCTGCAATTGGATGTTATTGATATACAACGCCTGTCTGTCGCTTTTATCAAACCCTTTCGCTTTGGAAAGAAAATCGCGCAACCGTCCTTCAAACGTCTCAATGCCCGTGTTCGGATGCAGAATTGCGCCGAACGTGGAATAGGTGCGTTCGAGGTTAAACGTATAAAAAAGCGTTTCGGATGTTGTATAAATACTGTTTTGCTCCATGAGACTGAACAGGGTGCCTCCTTTTAATACACCAATCACCTGGAACATCACCCCTTCAATCTGAACATACTTCCCAATCGGTTCATCAGTCCCGAACAAAATGTCGCTGACGCGTTCGCCAATAACAATACACCTTCTTCGTCCATCATAATCGTTTTGATTGAGTAAACGGCCTTTTTCTACTCCTAAAGATTTGATGTTCATATAGTTTTCACTGATGCCTTTGACCTCGAACCGACCCGAATTATTTTTATAGGTGATCACGTTATTCATAGGCAAACTGACTTCCGACGCCGTTTCCAAAATTTCGGCAAACCGCATTTCTGACTTTTTCAACAATTCGTCATTAAATCGGATTTGGGAACCGATCGGTAAACCGCGGTTTGTAGCGACCGAAACACGACCTCCCGTTACCCAGATGCTGTTTGACGCGTAACCGCTGAAAATAGCAAGTATCCCACTTCGGAAGCCATTGCCGGCGCCAAGTAAAACGATCAAGATGAAAATTCCCCATGCAATGCTGAAGCCGGTCATTATGGATCGCACTTTGTGCTGTTTCATCGACGAATACACTTCGTGCAACAACTCCTGAAGATTGGAAAAGAATTTCACATCAACCCTTTGCTTTTCATAAATACTTGGGAGAAATAAACTGAACCAATTGAAAAAGCGACAAGCAGGGCGACGAACAGAAAACTGAGGAGACCTGCTTTACTCATTTTCATGTCTGTCAATGAGGCCAATCCGATGGTCAGTAAAACAACAAACCAGAGATAAAATGGATTGATAAATGCCAGCAAGGAATAGACGATAAGACCCACACTTTCGGTTGAAGTCAGCACATTTAGACCGATTAATGAAATTTCAAAGATGTTGTCGATGTTTTCGACCCCTCGGATATGGAGTAAAACCGTGTTTGTCAAACTACCAAGCGCTAAAGCAAAACTACAATAAATGATAAGTTCAAACGCTTTTTGAAAAGATAAATGTTCTTTGGCTATTTTCGTAAAAATCCAAATGATCAGAGTGTAGACCACCAGCATAAATACATATGAAAACAGCGCGCCAAGCACTTGCAGGTAACGTATTTTGTAGAGCAGTTGCATGGACATGTCCATTTGTTCGTCACTTAGTGGCATCGCCATCGACGAAATAGTGATTTCCTGCATTTTCATCGTGATTGGTAAAAGCAGAATATTATTGATAATCACGATTATCAATAACAAGATCAAACTCATCCACGGCAGTTTTTCCGTGTCTTTCAAAGCCTGAAAAGATGTCACAGGCTGGTAAAATAATTTTAATAAAGTATTCATCACATTCAATTATATCGTGTTAAAATTTTTTTTATTCGTCTTTATTAAAGAAAAAAACTCGGACAAAGATATGAAAAATCCGACCAATCGCCCTTTTTTTTATGAAATCTTTTTATTTCTCCTAAAAAAACGATAACTTTGCACCATTAACGAATCTATTATTTTTCAAAATAATAATTTCAAATATGAAGCGAAGACATTTTTTAAAAACAACCGCAAGCGCCGGCCTCTTTTTATCCGGTGCAAAGGTGTTAGCCTCCGAAAATAAAAGCATAAAAAGCGTTAATAACCAAACAATTATTGATTGTCACATGCACATTGGACGCGGCGAACGTCTAAGCGATGTGTTTCAAATCGATTGTACCCCCGAACGCGCCGAGGTGTTATTGGACAAAGCGGGCATAAATCGTGCGATCATTTTTCCGGTAGCTTATGATGATTTTCGACAACCCAACCGTGAAATCGCCGAGTTAGCCGCGAAGAATAAGCGGTTTATTGGTTTTGCCCGTCTATCGCCTAATTCGCCCAATGCAGGCGCACAATTAGAGCAGGCCGTAAGGGAATGGGGCTTGCGTGGATTAAAACTTGGCAATGTCCCCAACCGCGAAATCATGGATAAAGTACGTGAACTCCAGATTCCTGTGCTCGCACACTGTGGCATGGGATTAGCCCCTGTGCTGTACGAAGGGGTAGCGAAAAGTTATCCCGATGTAACGCTTATCTTAGCGCATCTCGGTTTCGACCAGAGCTGGAGTAATATGTTCGCTTATCCGGAACAAGCAAATTATTTAGCCCGCAAATATAAAAATGTGTATCTTGACACATCGGCTGCGACCTGGATTTCGTATACACTCGAACATGCAGTGGCTGAAGTCGGCGCTGACAAGCTGATCTTTGGTTCGGATGGCCCGTGGTTTTCTCCGTCGATCATGCTGGCTTGCTTGCGTGAGTTGGAATTGCCTGAACGCGACATGCGAAAAATTCTGTATGAAAATATCGCCAAGATATTAAATCTTTAAATATTAAATCTTTAAATTTTAAATCTTTAAATTTTATTATAATGGAGAGAAGAGATTTTATTAAAACTACCGTTGGCGCCGGACTTGCATTAGCCGGAGCAGACTTGTTAGCATCTGGTCAGACGAACCAATCGACCGACGGATACGATGCCAAAGGGTTACCTACCATTCTTCTGGGAAGCACAGGTGTCCGTATTCCACGCATCGTCATGGGGCTTGGCAGCCGTTTTTGCCACATGGACATTGCAGAAGAAGCTTATGCCATGCTTAATGCAGCGATAGATAATGGGTTATATTATTTTGATACAGCCCATACCTACGACAACACCTTAGCTCTTCCGCGAGGGAAAGCCAAACCGACAGAACTCGTCATCAGTGAAGTTCGCGTAGGCGAAGTCGTCAAGAAACGTCGAAAAGAGATATTTCTATCAACAAAAGTACAAGCCCGCGACCCGTCGGAAGCGATGCGACAAATTGAGTTGAGTTTAAAGCGTTTGAATACCGACCGGTTAGACATGCTCAAGATTCATGGCGCAGGGGATGGAGGTATGGAAGACATCGACAAAATGAGCCAGAAAGGGCAGCTCATAGATATTGTACGGCGAATGAAAGAGGAAAAGGTGACGCGGTTCATTGGTTTTTCATGTCATGCGAGCGGCGAAGCAGCAAGAGAAATGATCAAACGTGGGCCATTCGAAAGCATGATCATTGCCATGAATCATTGGAACCCCAAACAGAATCGTCAGGAAACGGCTTTTCCAGCTGCTTTAGAGAAAAAGATGGGTCTCTTAATGATGAAAGCCGTTCGTCCGCGTGAAACTGTCGAGGGCTTGCAGGCCACCGATCTGATTAAATATGCGTTATCTTTAGAAGGTCCCCACGCCTTAGTATTGGGGATGGACAGTATGGATGTGCTGAAATCGAATTTGGCGATCCTTCGCAACTTCCAAAAAATGCCGCAGGAAAAAATGCAGGAATTAGCATACCGGTTAGAGCCATTCTATCGTCACGAAAACTTACCCTGGATGCAACCCGGCTATCATGACGGCCACTGGACCTGTTAAGTCATTCCTGCGTAGGCAGGAACCTCGTTGCAATTAATTTTAATAAAAAAAACAATGAAGCGAATTTCTCCTATTCTCATGACGATGTTGCTCATGTTGGCCTCAATATCCAACTCTTTCAGCCAAAACATCACCCGTCCGCCCATTTTCGGCATAGCAAAAATGACGTATATCGTGAGCGATTACCAAATGGCGCGCGATTATTACGGCAAGTATCTGGGTTTTGACGAAGCATTTTCGTACCCGTCACCCCTTGGTGAAGTGATTTCCTTTAAAGTAAACGACCGGCAATTCTTAGAGTTTGTCTTAGACCCGAAAGCGAAAGAAAAGACGCGCCTTGTCTCTGTTTCATTCGAGACAAACGATGTGGAGCGGATGCGACAATATCTTAAAAGCCGCCAAGTGACCGTCCCCGATGCAACAACTATCGATGGAGCTGGAAATCAAGTGATTGTAGTTCACGACGACTCAGGAGTGCCGGTAGAGTTTATCGATCTGAACCCCAATTCACGCCATAAAAAATCAGCAGGCCAGTTTCTGTCTGAGAAGCGCATCTCAAAGCGGATTCACCACGCCGGACTTTATGCCAAAGAAATGACAGATAATCCCCGTTTTTATAAAGAAGTTCTGGGATGCAAGGAACTGTTTAAAAGCCCCGAAGACCCGAACGAAAAATTAGTCATTATTTACTTTCAGTTGCCCGATTGTGTCGAGTTTATCGAACACTACGCCACGACCGACCTCACCTTTTCCCATCCCTGCTTCGTAGCCGAAAGCATGCAAGACATCATGTACACTTTAAAAGAACGTAATGGCAACCGTCCGGTCGGACAGGCTGGCGTCGGTCGCGGACGCAAATTTATCTTAAATATCAGTAATGCCGACGGCACAAAAGTCGAGTTCGTCGAACCCTATAATGTACGTTGATAGGATTTTGACTTCCGGTTGCGGTAAACGCAATTGAGGGCATCGCAAAGTTGGCAGGTGTAGGGGTTGAATCGGACGTTGGCGCCGATGCCGATAAAACCACTAACGGATTTTATCGGCAGCATCAACGCGCTATCAGTAAGGCAAATACCACAGATATTTTTAGGGAACAGACTGAATAATTTGTGTTGTTCGGCGGTGACCCAGCCGCAATAACCCGGGCTGTAACGGTTGGTGATTTTCAAGCCTGCTTCAGCCATCTCGTCATATAGTTTTTGTTGTATGGCGTCGATGGCGGTTTCGACCACCACACTGCCCAGAATATCAGCAATAAACCCCTTTAACGGATCGCCTTCAGACATCATTTTTTTCGACCACAGACTGATTTCTTCACCTGCAGTACATACGAATACAGCGATCTGCTCGCTGCGCTTCAATTGGTGGTAAACGATTTTATCAGGTGAAAACTCTGTTTCTTCAATGCGGATGCGTTTGTCGTCCTCATTAAAATGAACCGAGTCGAAAATCCGGTATCCTCCACAGATGTTGAAACACCCGGCTGTTTCGTTAAACACATCATCAACCATCGCGCGCACATCGTCGGGTAATACATCCTGGTACCCCAACAAGGGTGCAGTGTGGTTAAGGTCGACCGTTAATTCGTCTAAATGTAAATGATATTCAATAAAATTGTTCATTGTGATAATTGCTTCAACACTTCATGTACGGCCATCAGATTTGCTGGTGGCGTATGTTTGGGTACTTCACAGCCTGCTGAACTCGAATGTTTCGCTCCTCCAATAAGTGCACACGCGCGGACGGCATTTTTTACATCCTGAATGGTGCCTTGCAACAAAACAGCCACCGGGTCGTAATTGCCGTTGACACAGGTGATATCGCCAAATTTTTCGGCGACCTTGTCTATCGGCACCATCCAATCGACATCTAAGATATCACAATAGTCGGCGGGCAATAAGTCAATGAAAGGCGTAGTATTACCGCAAATATGCAGTTTGGTTTTTCCACCAGCTTCCCGTATGGCTTTCAACAGGCGCTGTTCGTATTGGAGCGTCAGTTCCTCGTAAGCAAACGGTCCGGCAACCGAGGCAATCGCATCCCCTACCCCGATAAAGTCGGCCCCGGCATTTATTTGAGCGCGCGCAAACAATACCGCTTGTTCCAAACAAATGTCGAGCAAATCAACAACGAACGCCGGGTCTTCGTAAATATCCATCAAAAACGAATTCACCCCACGCAGGTCGGCTGCCATAGCGAAACACCCTTCCACCCATCCGATAATCGGAAATTCATCGCCCACTTCTTTTTTAAACAGTTCGACGGCTTTGATGCGGTCGGTCATCCGGCGTCCATCAGCCGGAGTTACGGTTTTCAGTTTCAGTAAATCCGCTTTCTCTTTGATCAGAAAATCTTTTTCGTGAGGCACACCGTCTTCCGGAAATATAATTTCCATACCCATATCGGCACACTCCCGCATGGGGTCGGAGATGGCCGAGACAGCGTCGATGTTGTATTTCCGCATACAGGTGATGTTGCCGTGAACCAACTTACGGTAGTCTTGGCAATACGCCGAGTAAGGGACGCCAATCTCCTTTGCTGCAAAAAACATCAGGATGTTCAAGTTTGGTATCCTGTCAACAGGTTGGTTGTTGATACGCGCATAGACCCTTTCTTTGCTGTTCATGTAATGTAGTTTTCAGTTTTCAGTTTTCAGTCCCCCTTTGAAGGGGGTAGGGGGATGTCTTCAGTTTTCAGTTTTCAGTCCCCCTTTGAAGGGGGTAGGGGGATGTCTTCAGTTTTCAGTTTTCAGTCCCCCTTTGAAGGGGGAAGGGGGATGTTTTCAGTTTTCAGTTTTTTGGCACACGGATGACACGGATATTACATCCCCCTGCCCCCTTCAAAGGGGGAAGGATTTACACGGATTTCTATAATCATGTCACCCCTTCGGGGTTGGGCGACCGCAAGGGTACGCCCCTACGGTTTTTTAAATCTTTAAATCTTTAAATCTTTAAATTATTAAATTATTAATTCAATATTCGTGGGGTAGGGGGATGTTTATATCTTTGCAACGGCAGGATGCCGTTGTTACTTTGAGGTCACATTTGTTTTTGGGCTGTTTCGATGAAAGTCAGGATATTTTCAAACGGGGTATCGCCCTCAACAGCATGAGATGGTGAGAGGATATACCCGCCTTCGCTTCCTAACTGAAGCAATCGTTCTGTTTCGCGGCGAACATCTTCGGTCGTGCCGAAAGGCAACGTTTTCTGAATGGAAAGCCCGCCAAAGAAAGACAGTCGGCCGCGATAGTGCGGGAGTATCTGATAGATATCCATCACTTCAGGCTGAAACGGGTTGAAGCAGTTCAAGCCGATTTCGATCAGATCGTCAAACAGTTCGTCGACATCGCCGCAACTGTGTATCATCATGTATTTCCCGGCATCGCGCACATGTTTGTACATCCGTTGGAGTCGCGGATAGAGAAACTCTTTCCATAAATCGTAACCCATGATCAATCCTTCCTGCTGTCCCCAATCGTCTCCCATATAAATGGCGTCGATGTCCCATTCGAGCGCTTTATCTATTTGTGCGATGTTATACGCGCAAATATCATCCAACAGTTGATGCACAAAATCGGGATTGACATAAAAATCCATCAGCAAGTTTTCGATACCCCGTAATGTCCATGCGCGCTCGTAGAGTGAAAATCCGATGGGGAAAACGCGAAACAAATCGGGCTTGGCAGCAATGTCCCTGTCCATATGGCAAAAGATTCCGGGATCTTGCGGGTCGGGAAATGAATATCCGGCCATCGTTGGTTCGGAAAGCACACAACCTGTGACATTGCCGATATCTTTATCGATGCTTCTGTCCCACACAACGCCAAAAATATCGCGCCAAAGATCAGGGCCAACCGATTTGAAATAACCGTAATCATTACCTAAGAAAAGGATATGATTACCCAAGGGCACATCAAGGTCTTCCGTTCCATAATACGCCTGCAACTTTTGCATGGGTTCTAACGTAAACTTAAAACTCCAGGGCACATAGGGCGGTTTGCCACCGTCCAACACCATTTTTACTACTTCTCTTTTTGTCATAAACATCTTAAATCTTAAATCTATAATCATGTCACCCCTTCGGGGTTTTAAATTCCCCCTTTGAAGGGGGCAGGGGGATGTACTTAATTCTTAAATCTTAAATCACATATCGCATCCATCAACGCAAATGCGTTTTCTTCTGGGACATTGGCTTGGATGTTGTGGACCGTATTGAACACAAAACCGCCACCAGCGCCGAAAATGTCACACAACTGACGCACCTGGTCCTTAACTTGTTGCGGGGTACCCAATTGCAACACGCGTTGGGTGTCGATACCACCGCCCCAAAAGGTAATCCGGTCGCCGAATTGTTTTTTCAGGAAAGAAGGATCCATGTCAGCGGCATTGATTTGGACGGGGTTAATGATGTCGAATCCACAGTCGATAAAAGTTTCTAACAAGGGCACGACAGCGCCGCAACTGTGTTTGAACGTTTTCCACGCGGTATGGCGGTGTACCCAATCATTTATTCTGCGATAGGCTTGTCCATATAAATCAGACAAGCCTTCGGGTGAACAGAACTGGCTGTCCTGTGTGCCGAAGTCCGTTCCGCAGACAAAGAGCACATCAATGCAATCACCGGCCAATTGATTGATTTTTTCTAAATTGCGAATAGCGATTTCAGACTGTCGTTCAAAAATCTCGCGGACGAAGTCTGCCCGCATGACGGTCGACATGTACCAGTCGGCTATCGCCCGTATCCCTTTTGGGTTTTTCAGATTCAAACCGGGTACTAACGCAATATCCCCAAAGCCCGTACCTCCGATGTTGGCTATCACCGCTTTCCCCGTAGCGCGCGCTTTTGTCAGTTCTTCTTTCCAATAGGGCATATCGGCGTCGGTCATCAGCGAAAACTCTTCCAAATTGTCCTCAATATTTAATTCTGCATCTAATTCGGTGATTGGCGCTCGTTCGATGGCATCGAAAAAATAGCCCCCTGCAGGCATGACGGCTGTTGGCCGACAATTGGTGTCGCCCTGCGGAAAAACATAACTGTTACCATTCTCTTCTTTCATGTGGAACGATTGAGGGAGCAGCACCGTTTGCCCCCAAGGCATCCGTTTCTCCACATAATTTTCTTTGACATGCCCAAACATATCCGATTTTCCACCGACGCCGATGACGTCAATAGCCCAGATTTCAGCTAATTCATCGTCGACTTCTCCAAGCATCTGAAACGGTTCGCACACTTTAACCGGTCTCTCCTCCAACCCATAATAACGCCTGAATTCAGCAATCTTTTTCACATGAATCCCCGTAACGGGGGTTGCCCCGAAATCCAATGCGATCGTGTCGGCATCGCGGTGCGATAATACAGTATTTACACGCTCTCTCCCTGTCATCATATTAATTAATTGTTATAGTGATAAAATATAGTGTTCCAATGCTTCAATTTCCTTTTCGGATAAGTTTGAAGTAACGCCATGTTTGTCGTTTCTATTAAATTTCGTCAGCACTTCTTTAATCGTCACAGCGCTGCCATTATACAGATAGGGAGCGGTGCGCCATATCTCCTTCAGCGTGGGTGTATCGAAAGCGAAGTCGGTATATTCGTCAATGCCGGTACCCACATCATACTTTTTGCCGTCGGTCAGATATTCACCGCCGTGGCAGGTAGGACAGCCTGCCTGAATATACAATTTTTCGCCTTGTCTACCTAATTTGCTAAGTTTACCGTTCACCAAATAAGGACTTGATAAGGGGCGCAATGATTTCAGGTATTCGTCGATACATTTGGCGTCTTCTTCCGGTCGTTCGGTAAACTGAATCAGACGTATGCCGGCGCGCACGGCTGTCTCGGCGTCCACACGGATACCGGTAACCATACTCGGCGGCGTGGTATGAGCATATAGCATACTTTTCGTATTTTTGGGATTACCAATGCCGTCATTGATCAAGTCCCAGTTGAGACCATCAGCACGCGCGTCGGGATGGCAGGAAATACAACTTTGCCAGTGTTGAAAACAAAGGCTCGCATCGGCAAAAGCCAATTCCCCTTTCCGTATCCTGTCCGGCTCAGGCTCCTCGCCTAACTTGATAAAACGTTTGTCCGTTGGGAAATGCACATTCACAACGGTCAATCCGCCTGAATAATAATCACTTATAAAGAGCTTTCCATCCTGTATCACAACTTGTCTTGCACCTTTTCCAAGCAGCGGTATACGCATTTTATCGCCGGAGAGGAACGTGAGGTTGTTGACAAGAACGGTCGGATCGGGCTGTTGCCTTATCCTTTCCAAGACCGGACGAAGCGCTATTGAAATCAGCTCGTGCGTCCCCGAAATAGCAACAAATAATTTATCGCCATCGGCCGATAACGTCAACCCACAAGGATTAGCCGCGCCTAAGTACACATCGTCCAATAGCAGCGTCGTATAGTATTTCTTCTCTGGAATGTTTATGAGCGAGACCGCGTTCGTATTCATCCATCCGCGTTCCAACTGCGTCGTCGGAAAATGATAGCGCGAGAGGAGGTGCGATACGAACAACAAATCCCCTTTTTTCGAAAAACAGAGGCCTTCTAAGGATTGGGCGCCATCGCTCAGCGGGATGTGATTGATGATTTCATCACGTTCAGTATCAATCAGTGTTACTTGTGCGCTTACCGGACTTTCAAGGGCAGATTGATTAGGGAGATGATTCCCGACGGCCAATACTTTTTCGTCGGGCGACAAGGCTATTGACTTAGGTTCACGAACCATGGGCAGACGTTTAATTTCTTTTCGTTTTGACAAGTCGATAACC
>Ga0209628_10000837_pt1 | contig 19248 bp, 12 predicted proteins | sample TergutCu122P4_FD_187285 | JGI IMG/M metagenome (GOLD analysis project Ga0209628, IMG submission 187285) | Cubitermes ugandensis P4 segment gut microbial communities from Kakamega Forest, Kenya - Cu122 P4 (SPAdes) (version 2) | ecosystem: Host-associated > Arthropoda: Insects > Digestive system...
CGGCTTGCCGGCCGCGAAGCGCGCGTACCACTGGATGTTGTCCTCGGTGACGAAGCCGTCCTCGGTAGCGCGCCAAGGCACCATCGCCGGGATCCAGGTACGCGTGGCCAGCCGCAGCGGGCCCTGATCCAAGGGGCTGAACAAGCGCGCGCTGGTGGCTTCCTCACGCGAGGGCCACCGGTCAGCCTGGGGTTTCCATTTGATCTTCTGGGGAGGGCGCCACATGGTTTGTTTCCTTTCTTTCTGAGTCAATATATTTTATATATAAACTATTAGCCAGTCAACTATTTAGGCGCTTGGCGCGGACCTGGAGCAGGACAGGCAACCGGCGCGGCGGTGAGAACAGGTCAAGGCGCATCGTCGTGGGTGCCTCCGCCAAGATAGGTGTGCTGCACGCGCGGGTCGCTCGCCAGCACTTGCGAGGTTCCCGACAGCGCAATTTCTCCTGTCTCAAGCACGTAACCGTGATCGGAACTCTCCAGTGCCGCGCGGGCGTTTTGCTCCACCAGCAGGATCGAAACGCCATCGTCGCGCAGCTTGCGCACGATGGACAAAATTTCCCGCACGATCAGCGGTGCCAGGCCCAGGCTGGGCTCGTCGAGCATCAGCAGGCGTGGCGCGGACATGAGCGCCCGGCCGACGGCGAGCATCTGGCGTTCGCCACCTGAGAGGGTGTTGGCGCGTTGCGCGCGACGTTCGATCAAGCGTGGAAAACGCTCGTAAACCGATTCCAGCTGCCGGCGCATGGCATCGCCCCGCAGGCGGTGCGAATAGGCGCCCAGCCGCAGGTTATCCAGTACCGACAGCTCGCCGAACAGTTCGCGTTTTTCCGGCACGAGGACCAGGCCGCGTTCCACGCGCGCTTCCACGTCCAGATCGTGCAGATCCTCGCCCTCGAAACGCAGTACGCCGCGCGAAGGCAGCAGGCCCATCGCGGCAGCCAGCAGCGTGGTCTTGCCCGCACCGTTGGGGCCGATGACCGAAACGATTTGCCCGGTTTGCAGCGACAGCGACACGCCGCGTACCGCCTCGACCTGGCCGTAGGCCACGTGCAGATCGCCGATTTCCAGCATCGCGCTTGCCGCTGTCACGCCACGCTTCCCAGGTAAGCCGCCTGTACCCGCTCGTCGGCGCGCACCGCGGCGGGCGCTCCTTCCACCAGCTTGGCGCCGAAGTTCATTACCACCAGGCGATCGACCAACTTCATCACGAAATCCATGTCGTGTTCCACGATCAGGATGGTTATTCCCTCCTCGCGCAGCTTGCGCAGCAGTTCACTGAGCGCCATTTTTTCGTTGCGGCGCAGGCCGGCAGCCGGCTCGTCCAGCACCAGCAGCACGGGATCGGCTGCCAGCGCGCGAGCGATTTCGAGGATGCGTTGGGTTCCCAAGGGCAGGTTGCCGGCCAATTCGTGGATGCGGTCGGCCAAGCCGATGCGCTCAAGCTGGCGGCGCGCTTCTTCCATGATCTGCCGTTTTTCGGCCCGGTCCAGCCGCAAGCCTGCGCGCAGCACACCGGCGCGGGTGCGAACGTGCGCGCCCAGCGCCACGTTGTCCAGCAGGCTCATGTGCGGACGCAGCTTCACATGCTGAAAGGTGCGCGCCAAACCCAGCCGCGCCACTTCACGCTGGCGCATGCCGGCGATGTTCCTTCCCAGGAAGCGCACCTGTCCTGCGGTCATCGACAGCGTGCAAGTCAGCAAATTGAACATCGTGGATTTACCGGCGCCATTGGGGCCGATCAAACCGACAATTTCGCCGGCCTTCACATCAAAGCTGACGTCATTGACCGCCACCAGGCCGCCAAAGCGCTTGACGGCGCCTTGCACCGTTAGGATCTGTGTTCCGCGCTCAGGCAATTCCCGGCGCGGCAGCGGCGCCACCGGCCGGCTGCGGTCGGGCGCTGGCGCGGTGGGGCGTACCCGGCGACGCCACCAACGCACCGCCAGGCCCATGATCCCACTGCGTGCGAAGTGCAGCATGACGATGAACAACGCCGCGAAGACGACCGATTCGATCTGCCCGGCACGCTGCGTGAACATGGGCAACACGTCCTGAATGCTGTTTTTCAGCACCAGCACTACCCCCGATCCGATCAATGCGCCGGCCAAATGGCCCACACCGCCGGCCACGGCCATGAGCAGGTAATCGATACTGGCGCGCACGTCGAAAGGTGTCGGACTGACGAAGCGATTCATGTGTGCGTACAACCAGCCCGCCAGGCCCGCCAGTAGGGCGGCGATGATGAACAGTGTCAGCCGCACACGATAGGCGTCGGTTCCCACGCTGGCCAGCAGCACCGATCCTCCCCGCAAACTGCGGATGACGCGTCCGGGGCGCGAGTGCAGCAGGTTGTGGCTGAACAGCAGCGCGAGACCGACCAGCGCCCAGATCAGGTAATACAGGGCTCGCGGGTCGGCCAGCGACCAGCCGCCGACGTGCAGCGGCGGGATGTTTGACAGCCCGGTATGCTGCCCCAGCGCCTGGACGTTGCCAAACAGGATCGCGATGGATAGTCCCCAGGCGATGGTGGACAACGGCAGATAGTGCCCGCCCAGGTGCAAGGTGAGCATGCCTATCGCCAGCGCCGACAGGCCGGTGAGCAACAGTACGAACACCAGGCCGATCCATGGTGACAGGCCCTGCGTGGTGGTAAGCCATGCGCTCGCATAAGCGGCGATGCCGACGAAGGCCGCCTGTCCGAAAGAGGTGGCGCCGCCCACACCGGTGAGCAGCACCAGCCCCAGCGCAACCAGTGCGCCGATGCCGATGTCGTTGAGCAGCGAGACCGCGAAATTACCCGCCAGCAGCGGCGCCAGCGTCAAAACGAGAAGGACGGCGCCAATACCGAGGATATGAAGGTGGCCGCGCTTCATTGATCGACTTCCTCCTGGTCTTCTTCGGAATGCACGCTCAGGAAAGAGCGCAGCATCAGCACCGGAATCAGCAGGCTGAACACGATCGCGTCCTTGAGCGCGCCGCTCCAGAAAGCAGTGAAGCTCTCGGCCACGCCCACGGCCAGTGCGCCGAGCGCGGTTATCGGGTAGCTCACCAAGCCGCCGATGATGGCCGCCACGAAGGCTTTCAGGCCGATGATGAACCCCGAGTCATAGTACATGGTGGTCACCGGCGCGATCAGCACGCCAATCAGCCCTGCCAGCAGTGAAGCACAGCCGTAGGCAAGCAGCGCGGCGCGAGCTGGACGGATGCCCACAAGGCGCGCGCCCACACGGTTGACCGCGGTAGCGCGCAGTGCCTTGCCGGCCACGGTGCGCTCGAACATCAGGAAGAACAGACCGCTGAGTACGATGGCCGAGACCACCATCAGCACCACCTGGCCGCTCACCACGAAACTCTCGCCCAGCGTGAACACCCCATCGGCCAGCACTGCGGTGCGTGAGCCCTCTGGACCGAAGAACAACAAACCCAGGCCCGACAGCAAGAAGTGCAAGGCCAGCGCAACGATCAGCAGCACCAGCACCGAGGCGTCGGCGATGGGCTGAAACACCACCCGCGCCAGCAGCGGCGCAATGGGCACCACCAGCAGTAGGGTTGCCGCGATGTGCAGCGCTGCCGGCATGCCTGGGCGTGCCACCAGCCAAGCCAGCAGGCAAGGCAACAACGGCAGCACGCCCCAGAACAGGATGGCTCTCGGAATGCGGCGCACTTCCCCGCGCCGCAGCAAGCTACCGACATCCGTCAGCACTGCCAGCGCAGCCAGCACCGCCACCATGCCGACGGTTGGGGGCAAATAACCGGATTCGAAGGCGGCCTGGGAGAGCGCCGCAAAGGCCGCGATGTCACCAAAGGGAATGAACACCACGCGGGTAACCGAAAAGATCAGCACCAACCCCAATCCGGCCAACAGGTAAATGGAACCGTTGGCCAGACCATCGGTGATGAGGATCGTGATGACATCCCAGCTCATGGATATCTCCGCCTGTGCGACACAACACGATTGCCATGAATGGCGCCGCGCTTTTTCTGCATGGCGTCATGGCAAAGCGCTATGGCGCAAGCTTCCATTGACCTTTTTCGAGCCTGACGATGACGCGCGCCCGCTCATCCACGCCGTAGGGGCTGCCGCGCCGGAAGTTATAGACGCCATGGGCGCCAACCAAGTCTTGGGTGCTTACGATGGCATCGCCCAGGGCCGCGCGAAATTGCGGGGTGCCTGGTTCAGCCTTGGCGGCCAAGGCGCGTTGCGCCGCATCAACGAAGATCAGCCAAGCGTCAAAGGAATAGGCGGAGAAAGTGTCCGTGCTCGGTACGCCATTGACCTTTTGGTAGGCGGCCCGGAAGTCCAGCGCCACCTTGCGGATCGGGTTCGTGGCGGGTAACTGCTCGGCGACCACAACCGGGCCAGTGGACAGCAGCAGACCTTCCACTGCACTGCCGCCCACGCGAATAAAGTCGGGATTGACCACTGCAGGCGTGCCATAGATCTGACCCTTGTAGTTGCGCTCGGCCAACGCCAGGTAGGGCAGGGCGCCGGGGGTTCCCGCGGTGCCGGCTATCACCGCGTCAGGCCGCAAGGCGACGATTTTGAGCACCTGCCCGGTCACCGAGGCGTCGGTTCGTGCGTAGCGCTCGTTGGACACCACCTTGATGCCGGCAGCGCTGGCGCTTTTTTGCAGCGCGTCGTACACCAGGTCGCCCCAAGCGTCGGAAAAGCCAATGTAGCCTACCGTTTTCACGCCGGACTTTTGCATACGTTCGGCCAGCGCGCTGACCATCAATGGCGCCGGCTGCGGTATCGTGACCATCCAGGCGCCATCCTCGCCGGACAAATTGGCATTGGTGAAAGAAATGAACGGGGTTTTTGCCTCGCGCGCCACGGCAGCGATGGCCAGCGCTCCAGGCGAGCCGCCGGTACCCATGATCACGTCCACCTTGTCTTCGTCGATCAACTTGCGCGCGTTGCGCGCGGCCGTGGAAGGATCGGAAGCATCGTCGAGCTGGATCAACTGCACCTTCCGGCCGTTGACCTCGCTCTTGTAGGCTATCGCGGCCTGAATGCCTTTTTGATAGAGGAGGCCTGCCGAGGATACCGGCCCGGATAGTGAAGTGATGAAGCCCACCTTCAGATCGCCGGCGAAGGCGCCGGGAGCCGCAAGCATGCAAAAACAAGCGGTAATACCGGCCGCGGCACGGATACGATTCAAGATTTTCATGACGATTCATCCAAGACAAATAGACCAGACATCAGTGCGCGCACCAGCTATACCCATCCAGCGCAGGCGGCTGCCAAACCAATATTGAATGCGGATTGCCGTGTTATTCGGCGGCGATTTTTGGCCGGAAAACGGTCAGACGCAGTATGGGATACAGCACGAAACCAGCCGCCAGCGCGGTGAAGAATTGGATCGGAATGATCTTCACGAGCACGTAATGCGCCAGCACCGTGGAGGCTATCGTGGTGATCACGCCAGCCCAGTTGATGAATTCCGGCTCTTCCTGGTGGTGCCCCGAGCCGACGCGGCGGCTGACGAAGTAGTAGTCAACAACCATCACGCTGACAAAGGCCGTGATCATCACGCCCAGAATCTCGATCCAGGCTTCCACCCAGCCCAGAATGCCGAATGCGATCAGCAGCAAAGCGATGATGTTGGCTATGACCACCATGACCACGCGGCGCATCCGGATGCCCACCGCATCGAAAAGATTCGTCAACGCCAGGGAGCCGCTGTAGGTATTGAGCACCTGCGCCTTGCTTTGCGCCAGTACCATCAGGGCCACGCCAATACCGCCGCCAAACAGCAGAAAGGCCGAGGTAATGCCGTCCGGACTCATGGCTTCCTTTTGTGCCACATCGGGCGCCATGTGCATCACGGTGGTGTAGTGTTCGACCAATTTGCCCATGCCGGCGAACATGAACACGGCGCCGAAAAAAACCATGACCACGGTCATGGCGACATTGCCTACGATCACGGCCACGCCGACATCCACCGTGGTACGCGCAAAACGGCCCAGATCCGCCCCGACCATGGATAAGCCGAAAGCGCCCGCAACGAACAAATTGACACAAAAAAGGAATTTTCCGAAATCGTCGCTCGCTTTCATGGCTGCCAGCACTTCGGGCGGAAACAATGCCGGAAACGAGAACACTTGACCGGTGTGGTCAGCCGCCACGACGCGCCAGGTGATGTAGATGAGCAAGGCGATAAAGACAACCAGCGTGAGCGACGATACCCGGGATACCACTTCGAACCCGTAGGCCGTCAGCAAAATCCAGGTAAGGGCGAGGATGCCGTAGATGATGATTTGATTGCTCAGCGTGTCTTGCAGGTTGAAAGCGAAGCGGAAGCCGGCATAGAGCAGTGCATTTTCAAGCCCCAGGAACCCGATGACCAGGGAGCCGAAAATCAGAGAACCCAGCAGGCTGCCGGCAACCCCGAAGCCGTAGTAGCGCGACATGACGGTGCTGGACAAGCCGGTTTTGAAGGCGATGTGGCAACTGGACCACGCCAGCATTGAACCGACCGCGGCGACGAAAACGCCCGCGGCCATGGCGATCTTGAAACCGGCCGCAAAACTCGACAAGGCGCCGAAAAACAAGATGACCAATGTGGTCGCAATGCCCGCCGTGTTCCAGGAAAGCTTCAACCAGTTTTTGCGCAGTTCTTGGGGAACGGATTGCAGTGCATGGTCTTCCATGCGTTCTTTGATGCTGCTCATTTGTTTGTCTCCTGAATGGGTTGAGTGTGAATTGATATTTATATATTTAATCTTGCTTGATTATTTTTTTCATGTTTTTAAGCGGTTGAGTAGTTGCTGCTGGATTCGTCAAGGTGCAGATACAGAGCTTTTTTGTTGAGTTTTCCGACACTGGTGCGCGGCAGCGAATCCAGAAAATCAATCTGCCGCGGTACTTTGTAGGGCGCCAAATGGGTACGGCAATGCTGTTGCAGCGTATGGGCGTCCAACGCGCTGCCTGTCCGGAGTACCACGTAGGCCCTGAGCGCCTCGCCCTGGTAAGCATCGGATACGCCAATGACGGCTGCTTCCGAAACATCCGGGTGCAGGAACAGAACTTCTTCCACTTCGCGCGGGTAAACGTTGAATCCCGAGACGATGACCAATTCTTTTTTGCGGCCGCAAATGGTCAGGTAACCGTCGGCATCGAGGTAGCCGATATCGCCGGTATGAAGCCAGCCCTCGCGCAAAACGGCGGCCGTTTCTTGCGGGCGGTTGCGATAGCCGCGCATGTTCTGCGGGCCGCGCACGCAAACTTCGCCGGCTTCTCCCTGCGGCAGGATACGGGTGCCGGTTTCGACATCGACGATTTGAATCTCGGCTTCGGCCACGGCAATACCCACCGAACCGGGCTTGCGCACGCCGTTCAGCGGATTGAAGGTGACGCCCCCGGCGGTTTCGGTTTGGCCGTAACCTTCGAGCACCGGGGCGCCGCTGACGCGCTCCCACTGCCTGAGCGTTTCTTCGGCCAGCGCGGCCGAGCCGGAATAACTGCACCGCAGATGCGGGAATTGCAGTTTCTTGAACCCTTCATCGGCCAACAGGCCAATGAACATCGTCGGCCCGCCGGACAGGAGGGTGATCCGCTCTCCAAGAAGCGCTTCGGTGACGCCTTTGACCGAATAGCGCGGCAGCATCACCAGGCATCCGCGGCAATAAATCATGTTGTGCAGGCAAACCTGAAGCGCGTAGATGTGGCACAGCGGCATGGCGCAAAGCAGGCACTCCTGGTCCACCCGCGTGGGGACTATGCTGTTAAGTTGCGCCTCGTTGCTGGCGATAGATGCGTGACTGAGCTCCACCCCCTTGGGCAGCCCGGTGGTTCCGCCGGTGTACAGCAGCAAGGCGATATCCTGCGGCGACGGAAATTCCAGGCTGTCCAGAGCCGGACCCGACTGGCGCCCTTCGGTCAGGCGCCGAGCCGGCGGCACCGTTCCGATGGTGATGCGGTGCGCGATGGAAAACGCCTCGATCAACGGCGTCAAGGCCGGTGCAAGCTCAGCATCGTGAATGATGACCGTGGCCTCCATGTCCTTGAGCAAGGGCTCCAGTTCATGCGCCGTGTACATGGGGTTCAGGGGGGCGACCTGCGCGCCGGCGGCTTGCGCGGCAAAAAGCGCGATGCACAGGTCCACCGAGTTGCCAAGGACGATGGCCACGCGCTGGCCACGCACGCCCAGCCCGGCCAATTCGGTGGCCAGCGCGCCCACGCAGCGGCCGAATTCGGCATAACTGAGACGGTCACTGCCGCAAACCAGCGCTTCCCGCTCGGGAGCGCACCGCACCGCGTCGGCCAGCATATGGACCACGGTGGGGAAAGCATGTGGCAAAACGGGTTTCATTGGTAATCCACCAAAGTTTCGGCATCCAGTCCGTCGATCCACGCCGCGCTCGCGCCGGCCTGCTGCTCCAGAGCCAAAACTTCCGGCATCAGGTAGCGCGCATAGAACCGCGCCAGTTCGCGCTTGCGCCGGTGCAGCGGCAAATCCTGCGCGGCCGCCGCGGCCATCCGCAGCCACATCCAGCCGCTGGCGACCCGGCCCATCAAAGCCAGGTAGGCGGCGGCGCCGGCTTCGGCATCGCGGCGTTGGTGCGGCGCTTGCGCAAGATAGCGCTGCGTGACGCGATCGACGCTGCTCACGGCGCTGTCCAGCGCCCGATGAATGTCTTGCAGTTCGGCGCGGCCCACAGTGGCCGCCAGATCGGCCCGGATGCGGCGGATGAATTCCCGGTAGCGCCGCCCGCCGTCCTGGATGAGCTTGCGCGCCACCAGATCGAAGCCTTGAATGCCGTTGGTGCCTTCGTAGATGGAGGCGACGCGCAGGTCGCGCACGTGCCGTTCGACATCGGTTTCGCGAATGTAGCCGTGACCGCCGTGGCATTGCACGGCCAAGTTGGCAACCTCGAATCCGGTGGCCGTGAAGAATGCCTTGCAGATAGGCAGCAGCCATTGCACTTGCTCGCGCGCGGTTTCCCGCGTTGCGGCATCCTGCGCGGCATGGGACAGGTCCAGTTGCAGCGCCGTCTCGAACATGATGGCGCGCATGGCTTCGACGCGGGCGCGCATGGTGTACAGCATGCGCCGGATGTCGGCGTGGCCGGTCAGCGGCACGGGCGGGGCATCGGGCGATCCACCTTGGGAACGGGCGGCGGCGTAGGCCAGCGCCTTGGCCATCGCGGCGGCCCCCACGCCCACGCCCTGAATGCCGGTTTCCAGGCGCATCACGTTCATCATGTCGAACATGACCTTCAGGCCCTGCCCCTCGGCGCCGACCATGAAGCCCTGCGCGCCGTCAAGGCTTAGTTCGCAGGTGGCCGACGCACTCAGGCCCATCTTGTGTTCGATGTGCATGACGCGCGCCGGGTTGCGCTCGCCAGGCTGCCAGGCGGCGTCGAGCTTGAATTTCGGCACGATGAACAGGCTCAGGCCGCGCGTGCCGGCCGGAGCGCCCGGCGTGCGCGCCAGCACCATGTGCAGGATTTGCGGCGTCAAGTCCTGGTCGGCATAGGAGATGAAGATCTTGTTGCCCGTCAGCGCCCATTGGCCGTCGCCTTGTCGCGTGGCGCGGGTGGTGATGCGGCCCACGTCGGAGCCGGCTTGCGGCTCGGTTATGCAAATGGTGGCGGCCCACTGCCCGGACACCAGGCGCGGCACCAATTGGTCACGCACTGGCGGCTCGGCATTGCCGATCAGCAACCGTGCGGCGGAGCGGCCTTGCAGGGTCAACATGCTGAAGGCCATGTAGGAACCGGTCACCATCTCGGCCAGACCGGCCTGAATCATCAGGGGCAGCCCTTGCCCGCCGAATTCCGTCGGGAGGTCCAGCCCGAGCCAGCCATCGGCGCAATAGCGCTGGTAGCACTCTTTGAATCCGGGTGGGGTGACGACCGCGCCGTCAACAAAGCGGCTGCCGATCTGGTCACCCGTCACGCTGGCCGGGGCCAATACCTTGGTGGCAAACAACGCACCCTGTTCGAGCACGGAGAAGGCGGTCTGCAAGTCCACCTCGGCGGCGGATGTGCCGCTGAGCGCTTTTTCGAAATCGAAAACGTGCTCAAGCAGGAATTGCATGTCCGCCAAGGCGGCGGTGTAGGGCGCGCTCATTGCTTGCGGTCCAGTCAATGATTAACGATGGACGAAGACGGCCTTGGAACGCGCGCCTTCGCGCTTGAAGTTGCCGATTCCGATCTTCGCGTCCTCGGTTTCCATGCAGCGGCCCACCAGCCGGGCCTCCAGTTCCAGCCCCTGCGCGAGCGTGCCTTGCGCGCCTTCGACGATGGCCTGGCACAGCAAGGCGTCGATGCAACGGCTGAAATAGCCGATATCCACCGCAGGCAGTTGCGCCGGGCAATCGATCTTGCCTTGCGGCAGTTCCTTGGCCTTCCGGGTTCCGGCGGCAAGCTGCCTGGCCAGCGTCACGGCGGCATCGAGCGGGTCGCCGGCCAGCTCGTCAACCAGTCCCAGCTTCAGCGCTTCATCGGAGGAGACCGGCGCAGCCGTGCGAATCAGCCGGGCGGCGGTCTCGACGCCGATCAGCCGCGGCAGCCGCTGGGTGCCGCCGCCGCCGGGAATGATGCCCAGAGTCGCTTCGGGAAGTCCCGCCAGGGTCGAGAGTCCGGCGCGCGCCACGCGCGCATCGCAGGCCAGGGCCAATTCAACCCCACCGCCGAAAGCCAGGCCGTTCAGCGCGCACACCACGGGCTTACGCATGGCCTCGATCTGCTCGGTGAGCATCTGGAAGTTGCGCGAGAAACGGTAAGCTTCTTCAGCCGTGCGGCAGTTGGCCAAGGCGTCGATGTCGGCGCCGGAAACAAATGCCTTGGTACCGTGCCCGGTAATGACCACGGCGGAAACCGCGGGATCGGTTTCGGCCTGCCGCAAGTAGTCCTTGAGCGAATCAACGACGCTGCCATTGAGCGCGTTGAGCACGCGCGGACGCCGGATTTTCAGGACGGCAACGTCGCCGCTGCGCGAGCGCTTCACGTAAGACAGCTTCCAGCCGCCTTCGGCGCGCGCGCGCAGCAGGCTTTGCGGCATTCGGAAGTCGGGATGCGCGGCGCAGAATTTAGCGACCAGCGCATGCGCCTTGTCCATCCCCATTTCGTTCATCAGGGTGAAGGGGGCGTGCATGTCCAGCGCGATGTTGACGGCCATGTTCAGATCGTCGATATCGACAATGTTCAGGTCCATGATGAACCCAACCAAGCCGAACAAGCAGCCCAGGTATTCGTCGCGGATGCGCTCTTCTTTTTCTTTGCTGACCGTCACTTCCTCGCCGCGTTCGGCGATGTTCCAGCGGGCGATGCCGCGCTGCGCTTTGTCCTTGAGCGAGGGCGGCGAGCGAAACCAAGGCATCAGCCGGTGGTGCATCTCATCCAAGCCGTGATCGGTGATCGGGTTACCGTTGGCGATGCTGATGGCGGTAAAGTGCCCGACGCCCATGCCCAGCGTGCGCACAGCCACGGCGTCGATTTCCTTTTCGTTGCCCAGGCCGTTTTCGCGGCACAGCACCGCGCATTGCACCAGCCCTTCGAAAATCGGATCGACCGCGAAGGCATATGAGCTGCGCACCTGGATCGGCGCCTTGCCGATGGCTTCGTAAAAACCCATCAGCAACTCCGTCAGAGCGGGATCGGTTTCTCCGCCGGGAACGACCTCGACAATCGGATTGCGCTCGGCGGGAAAGAAATAATGGGCGACCAGGCAGCGCGAGCGATGCTTGAGTTGATCGAAGATCATCTCCGGGTGCATGTGCGATGAGTTTGACAGGAAGATGCAGCGCGGGTCGCAAATCTGTTCGAGCTGGGCAAAGATGCGATGTTTGATGTCGTAGTCTTCGGTCGCCGCTTCCAGCACCAGTTGGGCGCCGGCCAGCGTCTGGTAGTCGGTGGTGTAGCGCACGCTGGCCTTGATGGCCTCGGCCTGTGCCGCGCTGATTTGGCCCTTGCTGGCCATGCGGTCGGTCTTGCGTTCAAGCTTTTCGCGCGCGCCTTCCAGCGCCTGCTGGGCGATATCCACCAGGATCACCTGCCCGCCGGCGGGCGCTAGGGTGCGCGCGAAATGCAAGGCGATGTCGGGGCCGATGTGACCGGCGCCTATGATGCCAAGCTGGCTGATTTCAAGTGTTTTGTATTTGTAGCTCATGGGTTTCCTTTGGTGAAAGACGTTGATTCAGGCGTTCCCGACTTCGAGCACGACAGCCATGGCGGTATCGCCCGCGGCGCAGCCGGTGAACAGGCCCCAGCCGCCGCCGCGCAGGACGAGTTCTTCGATCAGTTCAATGATCGAGCGTGTTCCCATGGGCGCCTGCGGGTGTCCCCAGACCAATGAACAGCCGTAGTTGTTCATCGCCATAGGATCGGCGCCGGTGATCTTGGCAAAGCACAGATCGTTGACCGCGAAGGGGTTGTGCGTTTTGATCGCGTTCATTTGCGACAGCTCGCGGCCGGCTTGTTGCAGGGCGCGCTGCGCCGCGGGAATCGTGGCCTCGGGCATGTAGGCCAGTTCGGCGCGCGCCAGGCCGAAGCCGTGCAGCCGGATCACCACCGACCGGTCCTGGGAGAGTTCGCGCGCGCGCTCGGGCGTGGTCACGATCAATGCGGCGTTGCCGTCGGCGGGATGCGTTTGCGCGCCGAAAGTGACCGTGCCGTCGGGTGTCACGGGCTTGAGTTTGGCCAAACCGTCAGGCGTGGATTGCGACACGCCTTCATCGCCTTGGAGCAGCACCGGAGCGCGTTTGCGCGAGCCTTTGCCCAATACCGGCACCTCAAAGGGCAGCGTCATGAAGCGTTTGAGAAAAGCGCTGTCATGGGCCAGCGCCTCTTGGTACTGCGCTTCGCGGCGCAGCACGATTTCATGCTGTTGGGCCGTGCTGAAGCCATGCTTGCGGGCCACGTTTTCGGCGGTTTCGAGCATCGAATGCCGCCCGAGCGGGTCGTAGCTGAAGTTTTGCAGCATCCAGTCCTCGGCCGTGCCCGCGCCGCCGGGGCCAGCAGGATTCGGGTAGTACAGGTGCGGGCCGTTGGAGGTGCGGTCGCAGGTCATGACCAGCGCACAGCCGGCCATGCCCAGTTCAATTTCCTGCGCAGCCGCCAACAGCGCGCGCACGCCGGTCGCGCAGGCTTGCATGACCGTCGGCCCGCCCACGCGGTGTGCGCCGATCAGGCCCATCAGCCACGGCATGCCGTAAAAACAGTGTTTTTGCGGCACCGAAATGCCCATCACGCCGTAATCGAACATCTCCGCCTTCCACTGGCGGCGCGCCAGTTCGGTCTGCGCCACCTGGGCGGCGAACTCGATGCTGTGCAGGTTGGAAAAACTGCCCTGCCAGCGGGCAAACGGCGTACTCCAGTAAGCGCCGTAGGGTATCTGTGCCTTGAGTGTCATGGTTGTTTCAGTGTGAAAACGCGGGTGTGGAAGAGGGTAATTCCGCCATATCCAGGGTGGCGTCGCCGATGCGCATGGCAGCGGCGAAGGCTTCGTGGATGGCGTCGTAGATTTTCCGCGGTTGCACGCAGTCGCCCACCGAAGAAGCGGGAATACCCAGGCGTGCAAGTTCTTCGGCAAATCCAGGCTGCGGGCCAAAGCCCGATGACAGCACCACGCTGTCGGCGGCCAGTTGCAGCGCGCGGCCTGAGCGGTCGGTGAAATGAACGCCCTCATCATCCACTTTCACGACCTGCATGCCGGTGCGGATCTGGATGTTGTGGTGTTCGATCAGCTCCATCAGCGCATTGCGGTTGGAGAGTTCGACGGCGATGCTGCCATCGCTGCCTTCGCCCATGAAGTCGTCGCGCCGGGTCACGATGGTGACTTGGCGATCCTGCTGGGCCAGGTGCAGCGCCGCCTCGCAGCCGACCAGCCCACCGCCCACCATGACCACGCGCGCGCCGATCTTGGCCTCGCCGCGCAGCACAGCGCAGCCGTCGGCCACCTTGGCATGGTCTGAACCGGGAAAGCGCCGCGGCACAGGTACGGCGCCGATGGCGACGATGACATGCTCGAACGCGCCACCGGCCAGATCCTGCGGGTTGACTTCGCGCTGCTCGACCCGCACGCCCAGGGTCTTGAGGCGGCTTTGCATATGGGTGACCAGCAGCCGCAGATCGGATTTGAACGCGGGCACCGAGCCCTCGTTCAGCAGGCCGCCGAGCGCGCGCCGTTCGAACAGCGTGACGCGGTGACCGCGTTTTGCCAAGGTCTGAGCCGCCTGCATTCCGCCTGGGCCACCGCCGACCACGGCCACGTTCAAGCGCCTGGGCGCGGGGGTCATGAAGACCATGCCTTCGCTGCCGAGCAGCGGATTGACGGTGCACAGCACCGACTGGAAGCGCTTGAACGAACGTTCCTGGCAGCCGTCGTTGCAGCGGATGCACGGCACGATTTCATCGGGCAGACCGGCAGCGGCCTTCACCGGGAAATAAGGGTCGGCCAGCAGCACGCGCCCGAGGCCGACAAAGTCGCCTTGGCCTTCGGCGAGCACTTGCTCGGCCAGCGCCGGGGTGTTCAGGGAGCCGCTGGCGATGACGGGGATACTCACCGCGCGCTTGATCGCCTCGGCGGCCCAAACGTTGTGCGCAACCGGTATGTACAGCGGACTGAGCTGGTGGTGCATCGTGTGGTGGTTGCCGCCCGAGACATGGATCACGTCGATGCCGGCTTTCTCCAGCGCCCTGGATACCACCACGGTTTCCTCGATCATGATGCCGTCGGGTTCGTACTCGGTTCCGCTCAGACGCACGCCGAGCGGAAAGCAGGCGCCGATCTTGGCGCGCACATTGACCACCACCTGCATCAAAAAACGCATGCGGTTTTCGAGCGAACCGCCATACCAGTCGGTGCGGCGATTGGTGCGGGGAGAAAGGAAATTGGTGATCAGGTAGCCGTGCGCGCCGTGAATTTCGATGAAATCGAATCCGGCCAATTTGGCGCGGCGGGCCGCATCGCCGAAAGCTTCGACGATCTGCTGGATCTCGTCCCAGGTCAGCTCCTCGGGGACGCTGCCACCCATTTCATGCAACTCTTCCCAGGGAATGCGCGAAGGCGCCTTGAGCGGCGGCGTGCCCAAAAACTTCTGCCGCCCCGCGTGCTCCAGTTGCAACCCGGCCTTGACACCGTAAGCCTGAATCGTGCGCGCCAGCCAGGCCAGCCCCGGGATATGCTCGTTATCGGCACAACCGAGCTGGCACATGGCGGACTTGCTCGCATGTTTGTCGATATAGCTGTACTCGACGATCAACAGGCCGGGACCGCCACGGGCCAATTCCTTGTAATGCCGGATCAGGCGGTCGGTGACCGTGCCGTCCATGCCGCCCAGTCCGGTACAGCAGGGTGAGCGCACGATGCGGTTGCTGGTCTCCAAGTTCCCGATTCTTCCGCTGCGGAAGAGATGGGGAAAAAGAGTTTGGCCTTTCATGTGCGTCTCCCCTGAACCCAGGCTCAGTAATCGTGCGCACCGTAAACGGCGCGGGCCTGCTCGTGGCTGACCAGCCCGTCGGCGACATCATCGGCCAGGCGCTTGCGGTCGCGCTTGATCGGATCGCCGTAGCCGCCGCCGCCTGTTTCGAAGATCAGAACTTCGTCGCCGCTGTTGAGGTCGAAGTAGGTTTGCGGGCCGATGGTTTCGGCGGTTCCGTTGCGATACACCTGCACCGTCGAAAGCGGAGCGTTGTGCCCGCCGACCAAGCCACAGGGCCGGGTTGCCTCGTGAACGCCGCCGCCGAAATTGACAGCCGCTATGCCGTCGGCATCGACGCGCCAGCGGTAGATCGTTCCCATTCCGCCGCGCCACTGGCCGGCACCCGCGCTATCGGGCCAGAACTCGTACTGCAACACATGATAGGGTTCGATCAGTTCGTGCAGTTCCGGGTCGGGCGCACGCAAACCTCCCGCGGTGATGACCGAGCCCATGTGGTCCCAGCCGTCCAGTCCATAGGTAGCGCCGGCGCCCGCCTTGGCCATGAAGTGAATATCGCCGAAGTGCCGCTTGGTGGCCGGATTGAACCCCGCGGACGACGGAGCGAGCCAGCGTCCCCATCCCGCATAAACCTGTTCGGGTACCACCTGAGCCAGCGCCAGCCAGGTCGATTCGACGATGGCCTCGGCCGTTCCCACGGTGCAGGCGGTGACGGGTGCCGGCTCCAGCGGGTTGAGAACGGTTCCCGCCGGCGCATCGATGCTGAATGCGCGCAAGGCGCCTTCGTTGTACTTGACCTCGGAGCAGACCGTCATGAACAGCGCCTGGAATGAAGCGGAGACGGTGTTCGCGAGCGTGCTGTTGATGAAGCCGGCGGCCTGCGGGTCGCTGCCGGACCAGTCGAAGTGAACCGAATCATTCTTGATCGTCAGGGCCAGGCGCACCCCGATCATCTTGTCCTTCTGGATGCCGTCGGAGTCGATGAACCGCTCGGCGCGGTACGTGCCGCTGGGAATTTTGCGCAGCGCGGAGCGCATTTGGCGCTCGGAGGCGTCCAGAATCCGGTCGGCCGCTTCGCGCAGCACGGCCTTGCCGTACTTCCTGAGCAGCCCGTGCAGGCCGCGCTCGCCGATCGTGCAAGCGCCGATCTGGCATTCAAGATCGGCTTCCACCAGCCAGGGCATGCGCACGTTCAGCAGCAGCATGTCCCACAGCGCCTTGTTGCGCTTTCCGCGCACCATCAGCTTGGCCGGGGGAATGCGCAGCGCTTCCTCCCACACGGTGCGCGCGGACGGGTTGTAGCCGACCACGCCGTTGCCGCCGACATCCGCATGGTGCCCCTTGGAAACGGCCCAGAACTCCACCTTCCCATCGGTGAAAACAGGCTTGGCTATCGTGATATCCGGCGGATGGTTGTTGCCGCGGTAAGGGTCGTTGAGGATGAAGACATCCCCTTCCTCGACATCGCCCTCGAATTCCTTGGCGATACTTTGCAACGCGAACGGCAGCGACCCCATCAGCACCGGGATGTAGGCCGTTTGCGCGATCAGGCGCAGACGATGGTCGAAGATGCCGGTAACGAAGTCGCGCGCTTCCGAAAAGATCGGCGAGCGCGAGGTTCGCAGCATCGTCTGGCCGATTTCCTTGCTGATGGCGTCCAGCCGGCTTCCGATGACGGAAACCTGGATCGGATCGACTTCAATGGCGTGGCTGGCGGTGCTCATGTGTTGGTCTCCATGCTGAGTTTCTTGATGAGCGCTTCGACTTGCGCTCCCTTGCGGTACATCAGATAGCTGTTGGCGGCGTCGCAGCACAACTCGAAATCCGGCGGCACCAGAATGGTGGTGGTGGGCTGCACGACGATGGCTGGCCCGGACACCACATGCCCGTTGAAAAGCTTCATGCCGTCGTACACAGGCGTTTCCATGAAGGCGCCGTCGAACCATGCCCGGCGGGAACCGGTACGCGCAACCGAAGAGTCGGTTTTATGTTTGGGAAAAGTCTCCACCTTCGGCTTGTCCGTGATGCCCCGGACGCTGACGCGCAGGTTGATGATTTCCATCGGCGAGTCGGGCGTACAGTAGCCGTACAGGTCGTCGTGGCGCTGGTGGAAATCGGCGGCGAGTTTTTTTAGCGCCTCGGGCGTGAAGCCGCCGTTGGCAAAGGCCGGAACTTCCACTTCGTTGAACTGGCCGACGTAGCGCAGATCGGCCGAGTACGCTACCACGGCGCGATCGGACGGCACATGCTCGGCCTGCAGGGTCTGCATGGCCTTGCTCACGATGTCCTTGTAGATAGCGGCCACGGCCTTGAGATCCACCTCGTTGAATTCGCGCGCGTAGGTATGAACGTAGTCGTGCTTGATGTCGGAGATCAGCATTCCGGCGGCGCAGAACACCGACGATTCACGCGGAATCTGGATCAGCGGAATTTCCAGGTCGCGCGCGATCGGGCCGGCATGCAGCGGGCCGGCGCCGCCGGCGACCACCAGCACGAATTCGCGCGGGTCATAGCCGCGCTGAACCGAGACCACCGAAATCGCCGCCGCCATATCGGCGTTGACCACTTCGTAGATACCGTGTGCGGCCTCGGCGACGTCCAGATTCAGGGGCTCCGCGATGTGTTTTTCCACCGCCTCGTAAGCGGCATCGCCGTTAAGCGAGATTTCGCTGCCCGCGAAATGCAGATATCCCAGCACGGTATTGGCGTCTGTCACGGTCGGCAGCGTGCCGCCGCGTCCATAGCACGCCGGGCCCGGCTGCGCGCCGGCGCTCTTGGGACCAACCTTGAGCAATCCGCCGGAATCGATCCAGGCGATGGAGCCGCCGCCGGAGCCGACGGTATGAATGTCCAGACTCGGGGATGCGACGCGGTGGCCGCCGATGCTGCCCTCGGTGGTGACGGCAGGCACGCCGTTGCGGATCAGCGCCACGTCGAAGGAGGTGCCACCCATGTCCACCGTGATGATGTTGTGGAAGTTGTGCGGCGAGCCGCAATGCAGCCCGGCCTGCGGCGCGCCGGCCGGGCCGGACAGCAGCGTGTTGGATGCGAAGCGCTGCGCCACTTGCGGCGACATGACGCCACCGTTCGATTGCATGATCAACAGCGTGCCGCCAAACCCCAATTCCCGCAGCCGGTCTTGCAGACGGCGCAGATAGCGATTGAGCACCGGGCCGACATAGGAGTTGAGGGCGGTTGTGCTGTGGCGTTCGTAAGTGCGGATCTGCGGCAGGATTTCGGTCGAAAGCGACACATACACACCCGGCAGTTCCTGCTCCAGGATCGCCAGCGTGCGCTGCTCGTGCACCGGATTGCGGAACGACCACAGGTACGACACCGCGACGGCCTCCACGCCCTGTTCACGAAACAGCGCGGCGGCGGCCCGCACGTCGCTTTCAACCAGGGGCGTGATCACTTTCCCCTCGGACGAAACGCGCTCCCGCACGACCGCGATACGCCGCCGCGGCACCAGCGGTGGCGGCGGGGCATAGATGTCAGACCAGCGGTCTTTCAGTCCCCGGCGCATGTTCAGAATGTCGCGGAACCCCGCCGTGGTGATGAAGCCGGTGATGGCGCCTTCGCCGGTAAGCACCGCGTTGGTGGTGATCGTCGTGCCGTGAACGATGGTTTCCACCTGAGCCAGCCAGTCCTTGAGCGTAAGACCGGCGTCCTCGGCGGCCTTATCCAGGCCGTTGAAGAAACCGATCGTCGGATCGCTAGGCGTGGTCGAGGTTTTGTAGATGTGTGCGCCGCCGTCGCGGTCCTTCACCAGGAAATCCGTAAACGTACCGCCTACGTCCACGCCAACCCGGATACTCATGTTGTCACCTCTCGAAGTTTGGTAGTTGCAAAAAAGC
>Ga0209628_10000838_pt1 | contig 19233 bp, 12 predicted proteins | sample TergutCu122P4_FD_187285 | JGI IMG/M metagenome (GOLD analysis project Ga0209628, IMG submission 187285) | Cubitermes ugandensis P4 segment gut microbial communities from Kakamega Forest, Kenya - Cu122 P4 (SPAdes) (version 2) | ecosystem: Host-associated > Arthropoda: Insects > Digestive system...
ATTTCAGATTAACGGCAAACTGTCCATCTTTTGGCTCCAATCCAATATATGCAAACATTTTCTCCATTACCTTAAAAACCAGCGTTGTTTCGTCGAAAGAGAAACTTTCGGTTGCCCCTTTGATTGAGATACAGTATTCGCGAAGTTGTTCGATGTTCATAAATTTAATGTTAGAAATATTAATCAACTGTATCTAATTGAAATTCAAATATATTTAACCCTATATCTTTGGTAGCTTTCGTATCTTTGTGATAAAGTAATTTGCTGTTATGGGCTTCTAATATTTGTTGAGCAATCCATAAACCCATTCCTATTCCCTCTTTTGAAAAACTCATAGCTGTTTCATCTCTATAAAACTTTTCAAAAATTTTTTCTTTATTATCATCTGGCACTAATGGTCCAATATTTTTTATAAGAACTTTAACATAAGTGCTATATTGTTCTAATTTAATTTCTATCTCCGAATTATGAACAGAATATTTTACAGCGTTATCTAATAATATCAATGGAATAAATTCTATTGATTCATAACATAAACTATCTTTAATTTGATTGTTCCATGCTGAATGTAAAGAAATTGTAATGTTTTTTTTGACCGCAACGTGACCAAATAATATTTTAATTTTTTCTAAAAATCTATAAATATTTATTGGTTTCCTCTTGCCAAAAATAATGCTTTTAGGATTTACAATCACATCAATCATTCCTAATTGTGAAGTGATTAATTCCAACGAATTATATAAGTCATGATAAGAAGAATCACTATTTTTTAGTTTCTCTTCAAAGGTCTGACCCGGTAACTTGTTAATAATGTCTTGAATACAGTTATAAAAAACACTTAAAGATGTTTTAAAATCGTGATAAATCAGATTTTTCTTTTCAAGTATTTCATTTTCATAAATGGAAAGATATTTTTTTATCATTTTTATTTTTTCAATAAACCTTGTTATTGAGTCATTTTCAATAAGCCAGTCTAAACGAGCTTCTTTTCTTCCTATCGGAATAGTTTTATTGTTTTTATAAATTATACCATTAATAATAAATTTGTTTTTTGAAAAATTAATACTTATGCAATTATATTGTTTAGGACAAACAAATTCAAAAAATTCTTCTTGATTATTAGCCAATAGAATACATTCCTTTTCTTTACATTTTGTGCAATTTTTATTTTGAGACAAGTCTATTGAATCATATAAATTTCCTTCAAAAATAAAAGGATAATCAGTAAATACTTGAAAAGCATTAAAGTCCATTTTAATAAAATTTTAAAATAATGGATGCAATGGTTTTTATTTGAACATACAAATTTGGATTATCTTGTATAAAACATAAAATATTATCCCATTCAGGAGTTGTCTTATCTTTTATAGATTTTGATAATTTAATATCAAGTCTGCGTATATTTTTTTCCGCAATTTTGTTTCTTCTGAGTATTGAATGCATTATATCAATATATCGTTGAGGTTTGAACTGAGTATATATTAGATTATCAACTATGGTTTTCATTTTTAGATAGTCGCTTGGTTTTGCTATTTTTTCATCTGCAAGTTCCCAAAACCTTGCCTTGCTTAAATCATAACTATATTGGGAATAAGCAATTATGATTTGAGTTGGATTTTCTTTTTTTATACTTTCCAGTACCCCTAAACCATCATCTTCAGAAATATGTCTTGCTACTCCTTTTATATCTAAAATAATAATGTCATAAAAACCAACTACTAATTTATTGTATTCTTTTACTGAATTCCATTGGTCAATTGAATAACCATCAGCCTTAAACAGGCTAACAGGGAAGCTATCCTCATCATCTATTACGAGTATTCTTGTTCTTTTTTTTAGTTCTTCAAAGTTATTTAGAAATTTAATATTCTTTAATTTAGGATATTTATTTTTCCACATAAAATTTTTGGAAAAGCCTGTTGCAGAGTTATAAACTTTTGTAGCAATAAAATTCACAAAGGAACTTCCTAATGCAACTGTTAAACCTATTATAATTTGTTCTTTCATTGGTTCCATATTAATATTTTGAATTTTAATTATTCAACTCCTCCAAAAAGTTCACAAAAACAAACGGATTCCGGAATTTCATATTTTCATTATCCCATTTGTTTTGCAAATATTCAAAACCGGCGTTGGCGTAGCCTTCCATTTGGCGAATAAATTCAGTAATAAAGGTATTAATGGCTTCTTCTCCGGCATTTTCTAATTCAATCCACTTAAAGCCAAAATCTTCAGATTTATTAAGTAGTAACATCACTATATAATCACGAATCGCGGTGGGATTCCATTGTGAAAAAAAGGCAAAATTTTCTGTTTTCTCATTTGCCTTAATGAAATTTTGTTTACCTAACTTATACCCAATTATGAAAGCATACATGTAAGTTTGGTAATATGCACCAAAAGAGGAAAAATCACCCTTGCCTGTCGCGTCCCCTTTTTTGGAAATGGTCTCAATTAGTGAGCGGTATTGCTCTTTATATCTTGGTCTTTTTTGACCGATTAAGTCTCGTAATTCTTGGCTATTCATAATATTAACTTTTATAACATTTGTATTTTGTAACTAAATTTGTCGTATCTGCTTTTTCTTCAATCACATTCACATAAAAGGTGCCGGGGATTTCTCCATCAACCATTTTCTGCAAAATTTTATTGCCCAAATCATTAAGATAGTTTTCTGAAAGTGGGTCGTACAATTCTTTGATAAAAATAATGCTTTGTGTAAATACATTCGGTGCAATTTTGAAAAAATTGTTGATAAAATTATCGCCAAATTCCGAAAATGGCGCATCGGAAATAAAAGGATAATCAAATTGTTTATTCCCGATTTTTGAAGAAATAATTGCCATGATGATAGATAGTTGTTTCATGCGTTGGAATCCGGTTCCAAGCCCTGTAAGTTCACCATCATTAATATTTTTGATAGATACTTGCACTGTTCCGTCTGCCTGTTTTGAGAAATTAAGTTTACCCCCTGCTGATAAATTACCTTGTGTAAGTTCACTATATTTCCTGTTGGCATTAATTTCTAATGATTTAATAATTTCATCATAAATTCTTTCTTTTGAATTTAAAAACATAGATTCTACACAACACATTATATCTCTGAAATTACGGTAATTATTGATTTCGTCATTTGTGCTGATATTTTTTATTTCCTCATCTATTTGATTCAATCTTTCGTTCCATGACTTGATAAATTTTTCTGCGTTTTTTATTTCCTCTTCTTTCTTATCTATTGTTTTTTCAGCTAATGAGTAATCAGAAATATTTTGTCTGTCGGTTTGTTCACTGCTACCTTCACTACCACCGGCATTAAAAAATTCATGTTTCGCTATTTCTTTTTCCTCTTCTTTTCGATTTATTATTTCCTCCAAATTATCAATATCATCTCGGTAGTTCTGAATTGATTGCGAAATTTTTGGAATACTTAAGGAAAACCCGCCTACAATATTTTGGATATTGCCGTAAAAGGAAGAAAAATCGTTTTTGTTTCTATTTTCGCTATTTGTTGGGCGTTCCATTACCATTTTAATGTGTTGCCAGTGTTCCGAGTCTTTCGGTGCCGAACGTCCACACACTTCGCATTTTTCTGTCTGTAACATTCTTTTCAGAGAGGGAATATCTGGTGAGTCTTCGGGTAATAATATCGGATTATCCAATGCTTTTTGCATAGCAATTTCACTCGTTAAATTCAGTCTACTTTGGTCAAACACAGAAATTTGTCCATCTAAATTCATAAGTAACCAAGGCGAAGTTTCCGAAAATAGCAACGATGTAATGTTTTTTTCAAAACTATTTTTCTTTTCTTTAAGTTGGTTGATTTCTTCTTGCAGTTTCTTTTGTACGCTTCTATATTTTTCTCTGTTTTGTGAGTTTAACAAAATGGCTTCCAAAGTTTCTTTTTTCTTTTTTGCTTCAATAAGTTCTTTCCTAAAAACTTCAATTTGAGATGTTGTACTTTCGATGCGCTTTTCAATATCTTCGCTCTCTTGAATAAGAGAAGTAACTTTATTATTAGAAGAATTTATCTCTCTATCTTTTTCATGGTAAAGTTTTTTTACTTTTTGGGTACAATCTTTACTAATATCACACATTTCAATTAGATTTTTGATGCCGGCTAATGCTTCAATAGTAGTAGAAAGTCCACTATGCGAGGATAAATCCACTAACCTCTCCATTGATTCACCTTGCAACAAAGCGTATGTCAATAATTCAACAGGGATTATTTTCTTTATTATGTTTTCTTTCTCATTCTCATCGTTTACGGGAATATCTCTATTATCAACAGTTTTTAATACTTCCAACTTTTCATTAGTTTCCCAAGCATTATTTTTCTTCTTAAATGTTACAATCTTTGAAACTGAGTATTTATCTTTATTTTCAACAAAAGTAATATTTACTCCCATATCAAAATTAGATTCCTCGTTAATTGCTTTCCCCGATGCCATCTTTTGAAAATACGCTGAATCCATTTTAATACTCGAATTTTCGCCTATCATTCTTTTTAAGTCTGAATCATAAACTTTCTTCTCTAAAATCCAAAGGATGCCGTTGTAAAACTTTGATTTACCCATATTGTTGTCGGCATTTACAATATTAATGCCTTCTTTGAAATGGTAAATATTTTGGTCAAAACTTCCGTAATAATTGTAGAAGTTCTGGAAACTAACTGATTTTATTATTGTTGCCATAATTATAATTGCATTATTTGTTTTTGAATATTTTGAAAAATTGCATCCTTACTTCTATAGTTTTCCTGTCCACCAATTATTGCTTTAATAATCTCAATAACAGGATACTCAGATTTAGCATTAAACTCTTCTTTATCTAAGGTTACTTTATTTATCTTAAAAATTTCCTGTAATTCCGGAGATTTTAATAACTCTTGAAAAATTTCTTTTGATGTCATTTCCGTATTTCTTTTATTGGTTTATACTTAATATTAATTCTGATAAAACTAAATCATAAAACTTTGCTACCTCGTCCAATGCCTGCAATGCGCCTGTGTATTGGTTAGTTGCTAAATTTGCAAAATAAGCAACACGCATTAATTCACCTTTTACTAAGTTTCGCTCCATTTGCCAAAAATCTCTTGAATAATATTGAGATTGAAAGTCTGGAACTACTACCATATCATATATATGCGCAAAAGTTTTATCGGGATGCCTGCGTAACAAACGACCTCGTCTTTGAATAAATTGTCTTGGGTTTCCGGTGCTTGAAGCAAAAATACCGTACTCGGCTCTTGGAACATCTACACCTTCATCCAAACATTTCATTGCAAACAAAACATTGATTTGTCCTTTTTCAAAACCTTGTAAAATTGTTTTCCTTTCAGTTTTATTGTTTTTTCCAGTATATGTATTACAAGTTACTTCAGGATAAATTTCTTTAGTTGTGTCAAGCATTTTTTTGATAATATTTTCTTCAAACTCCTCATCTTCAGAATCATTATCTGTTTTCAAATAAAGCAAGGCTTCGTCGGAATCATACATTTTCTTGCCTTCCGGGACATACACAAAACAATATTTCAGTTTTTCTTTACCTATTCCTGTAATTATCTCTTTAAAAACTCTTATTTTATCATCTGCCTTATGCAAAATTCTTTTACGTAACATCAAGAGTTTCTTTGCTTTTTGGCTGTCTTTGTATTCCCCTGTTGAATTGTCAAATAAGTGCATTAGTTGCTTTGTAATTGCTGCATATTCCTGCATTTCATCATCATTCAAATAAACCATTTTGGGATAATAGCAATACTTCATTAACCGCTCTTCTTCAATTGCTCTGCTCATTGGAAAATTATAAGTATAGGGTGGTTTATCATTAAAGAAACTCTCTAATTCTGCTGTTCCCTCCTCGTCGTATATTCTGCTTGGAGTTGCAGATAAAGCAATTCTTTTTTTGATATGCAGAGTTCGGAAAATTCTACGAACTAACTCCGAACCAATATTATGGGCTTCGTCAGCAATTACAATCATGTTTTCAGGTAAATCCGGTAAAACTTGCTGAAAATCTGTATTCGTAAAAGATTGATATGTTGAGACAATAACAAAATTTACCTTCTTGCCTCTGCTAACTTTATCTGCTAATTTTACAATTTGCTGCCTCCACTGTGAATTTTCGGAATATACAGTAATGACATTTTTAAAATCAAATTCTTTAATTTCTTCAATCCATTGTTCAACTAACGCAATCGTCGGTACTAAAATTAACAGTTGGTATGTTTCTTCAGTTTGGTATTCATTTAAGGCGCAATTCAACGAGGTTATCGTTTTACCAGTCCCTGTTGCCATTGCAAAGATGCCCATCTTGCCATTTTTAACCCACGCTTCGTAAGCCTGAATTTGATATGGTCTTGCTCCGTCGGGATATTTATCGGGAAAGTGTGGTTCTCTAAAAACTATTTGAGTTTGCCCGATTTCAATTTCGCCGATTGCCCTATTAGATAGTTCTCTTATAATATCTTTTTCTTGTTGTAGTAATTCATCGGCATCAACTTGTGGATAGGTTTGCACAATTTCTTGACAAAATTTATCAGCAGGAAAAACCAAAACATTGCTATTATTGCCTGTCCATATTTCTAAAAAATCTTGTTCGCTTATTTCAACTCTCGCTCTACTATCCTCGTTTTTCCATGAACATGTACATTCAATTGTTTCAATGTTCTTCAATAGAGCAGCAGCAGTTAAATTCATGGAACCTGTAAAAGCGACCTTGTCGCCATTTTCATCTGTAAAAACGCCAAATTTTTCATGCGCTATACCGCCATCTTTTGGTACTACAATTTTTATTTCAATTCTTTTATTCTGAATTAAATATGACAAACATTTAAAAAAATGCTCATCTCTTCTGGCTAAGGTAGCCTTCAGTGCGAAGAAAGATTGTAAAATATATTCTTCAAAATCAACAACTTGATTTTTATGTAAAAGATTATAATCGTCTTCCGTTAGGTGTTGATTTATATATAACCGCATAATTCCACCGTTACAGATAAAATGAGCAAAACCAACAGAAAGCACATTGAAACTTGCACTACTGAAATACCCCAAACCCAAATCAAGTTTAATGCTATTTGAAAGTGCCAATTCGCAAAAATCAAGCGGCATATCTTTTCTACCGGTGGAGTATCTATATTTGAAATCTACATCTTTTAACATATCATATTAATTTTGCCAGTTCAATAAATTTCTTTCTATGCTCATCACTTAGATTATCATTTTGAAAATCCATTTTTATTTTTCTTAGCCAATCGTAAAGATTCCTTTCGGTTCCAATTGCAGATGGTGTACGTTGATTTTCGAGCAAGAAAATTTTTAACTTGTTGTAATTCAATTCCCATTCAAAAACTTTTCTATCAACAATTAAATGCTCATATTGGTTTTGCACTCTCTGTATTTCTGCTTGCTGTGTTTCATTTAAGAAAATTCTACCATATTTAACTCTATTCCACCAAGCACTTAACGATTTTTCTTCTTTATCATTTGTTGAATAATTAGGAAAACGCTCATTATTAACAATAAATTGCTCAAAATCATTCAATCTTTGCTCAAAAGTCTTCACTTGCCCTACTTTATCAATTTGCCTGTATTCTATTGGATATTCTTTACTTGATAGTCCAAAAAGGTTGTTGTCAAAAAAAGAAAAACGTTTTTTTGAATCGCTGTACATAGTCGTTCTAACACTTGATACATTTGATTCAGGGAAATATTGTAAAACATATTCAGAAATTTCATTTATCGTTTGGGGTAAATTCTTTTTGTCTAAAAAATCTACTATAGCATCTCGAATTGTGCCCGTTTTAATGTGTTTCCATTCTTTGAGTGTATATTCACTATTTCGTTTTCTGTGCGTAATCGCGTCATTGTTTAGCAAATAAGAGCGCAACTGTGCGGCTTCTGTGTACTTGTGGTTTGGGTGAATTTTCTTAAACTCAATAAAAATATCATTCAAAAGCATCGGCTTCCCATTCTGTTGAAGTATCTTATACACAACTTCAGAAGGGTTACATTTTTTATTGGCAGGGATTTTAATCCCCCCATCAAGTTCTGGACATAAACCAAATTCAAAGAGCAATATCTCCTGAACAACGTCCGCAATTATCTCATTTTTAGTAAAATCAAAATTTATCCAACAATCAGAGTTTGAAACATAGTCATCAATGTCTAAATAATATTCAGTATCGTTATTGTTCAGCAAATTACTAAAACTCTCCCTCATTTTTTCAAAATCAAAAAAGAGGGTTAAATCTTTTTTTATTAGGAAAATATTTGTCCAAGTACTCTTTTTATAAACATATTCCCAAGTATTCTTGTAATTTGGGATTTCAAAACCACCAAACAGAACAAAATTATTTGGAAATATGTAAGTAATGATTTGTAAAGCAAATTCAATAGAAAAATTACATTTTTCTTTCTTCAAGAGGTTATAAACTTCTGAAGATTTATGATTTGTTACATCTAAATCTATTAACTCTGATAATAAATATTTGAAATCATCTTTACATATTTTTTCAAAAATTTCCGCTATCTTTAAAAAACTTAGTCTTTTTCCTTTTATTAAATTTTTCTCATAATCAAAACTATATATTTCCTCAAAAAAATCATTACGCATCTTTCTTATTTGATCACGACTCTTTGAATGTTTTGATGCTAATTGCTCTAATGAGAGTGTTTGCCTATCATTAAAAAACTTAAATGAATTAAGCAAGATGTCAGTTTTGAGAGAAATATTATCTGTAATAGATTTTTCTAATATCCAAAACATTGGTAAATAGTGATTTCTTTCAAAAAAATCAATTACAAAAGGTTCAAAGCAATAATGACCATAAATTTTAGCCTTTTCTTCTATTATCGTCTCTTTCAGTAGAATTAAATGAGAAAGAGAAAATAAAATTTCTCTTTCCCGCTCAGATAACTTTTCTATTATCCTTACTACTTCTTCGTACCTAATAAATTGCCCATGAGGTTCTTTATTTTTTACTCTTTCTACCTTATTGTTAGAAAGAGTCTCCTTACATAAATTCTCTAATTCTTGTAGAGTCTTTCTACCTGCGCCCTTCATCTTTTGGAAAAAAGTCATTCCGTGTTTATTATAGCAAGTAACGATATCAAATAGAGAATGGATATCTGCATAGTAACAACAATTTCTTGTACGAACTGAAATCTGAAAAGAGTCTATTAACTCATCAAGGGAAATCTCTTTTAAATCTTCTTTGAATAGTTCTTTTTCAATTTGATCCGAACTTTCATTTTCTTGTATTTTCTGAGTTGTAACTTTTCCTACTCTATTAATCAACTCTTTTGCTTGTAAATACGCATGGGATTGTTCTGCCGTATAAATATTTAATTCATTTTTTTTACTTGGTTTGGATTCATAAGTATTTGGACAATGTTTTTCCCGCAACTCAATAATTTTATCATTAGAATTGAGATATCTACATAAAAAGTCCAATTCAATACAAGTTATTTCCCCTGCATAAGCAATGTCATTTTTAGAAAACGTCCCCTTTCTTTCATAGTAGGATATAATTTTAAAAAGAGTGTCCAACCTTTTTGTTTTGCAATAATTAGCAGCACGTTCCGATAATATTTTATTATCTCTTAAAAGTTCTAAATTTATTATTTTTAACTCACTTTTTTGAAAATGCTGAAAATGTTTAACAACATCAGTACTATCAGAGGCCTTTGAAGTATTGCTATTTGAACAATTTACGGATATATAGTTATTATTCCTCAAATGTTCTGTTTTAATTTCTTTCAAATCAATCTCTTGTGCAATATTATCATACTTTTTACATAAACCTTGTAATTCAACACAAATTTGGGTTCCTGCTTTTTTAAATTCATAAAACAATCTTCCTTTTGAGTAAGATTCGAAAATGTCAAGTAGGGAATTAATATTAGAATTAATACAGAATTTACTTGCCCGAGCAGATATTTCATTTTTGCCCAACAAGTCTTCAATAGTAATTCTTTTTAATTCTTCTCTTAACATATCTCCTTTAAACCATCTTGGATTTTATCAAATAAATAGTCGTAACCGACTAAGTTTGGGTTATCAATTACATCTTGGTGAATGAGTTTTAATCCGTGGTCAAGGTGCATTTTAAAATAACGAGACAAATCCTTATCATTGCTATTTATCTGATAGTAAGTGCATATCAATGCTTCATATATAGAGTAATAATTGCCAAAGAGTACGCTTTTGCTATATTCTTTTCCTCCTGAATCTTTAACCTCCGTTGGTTTAAATTTCATGCCCGATTGTAAAGAATAACCTATGGCAATTCTGGCGATAATATTTTCAGCACCTAAATTAAATTTTCGTGTCAACTCAACTACAATTTCGCGGTTTTCGCTGCTTGTTCTTATGTGTGAAAATATCATGTTTACTCCTTCATTAAATAGTTAATATCAATCTGTTGAATATACGAGTGTGATTTTTCATTTCTCAGTATATAAGTTGCATTTATAAAAGGCTTCATTATTTCTAATTCGCTTTCTGTTAATTCTTTGTGTAATAACGGAAATAAAATTACCTGCTTTGATACTGACGGGTAAAACTCTGTAATGATTTTATTTGCATGGCTTTTGTCGAATTTTTGCAAGGGACTGTCAATAAATACCGGAAACTGAATGCCCGATTCATCAACAAGCGCCTTTAATAATGAAGTAGCATAAAGTTGTTGTTCTCCTTTTGATAGCATTTCAGTTTTAATCAAGTTCCCATCCGAAGAGTATAAGTTAATATCAATAAGGTCATCTGCAATCACAACATCAACCTTGCCTATAAAATCCGTTTTGTGCATCAGCGTATTAAGTGTGGCTTTTATTCTTCTTTCAAGTGAGTTTTTTTTATCATTTTTGAGTGAAACGAGAAAAGTATTTAATTCTGCAATTAATTGTTCTGCAACTTGGTCTTTTTTTGAATCACTATCATCAAGGCTTACTTTTTTGCTTAATTCAGAAATTTGACGGCTGATAACTGCCAACTCTTTATTTATCGCACCTCTTTCTTCGTGCAATTTTCTTATTTTCTGCTCCGTGTCTGCAATTTTTCGTTCACTTTCATTTTTTTGTTTCCGGATTTTTTTTATAACAGAATCATCTTCTTTGCTGTGCATATTAGAAATAAACCGAGCTGTGCGCTCCATTACCTGTTTGTTTTTACGATAATCATCAGCAAGATGCTCAAATTCTACACGATAAGTAGTTGTTATATTGGAAAACACAGACAAAAATTCGTCCATATCTTCTTTGTTTACATTTAATAATGCTTTACCCTCCTTTGCTTGTGTTGCATAATTAGCCAGCACTTGATTAATAGATTCTTCTAATTTCTCTTTGCTTTTTCCCGAAATTGATATTGAATCAATGGTTTTCAATAAATCAAAAGAGATATTTTGCAATAATTTATTTTGATTTTGAACTTCGTTTTGCGATTGCAAAATTTTGAAATCATGTATTAACTGTGTTTTAGTTTGATGTAATAACTTCCCGGAAATAGCAAAAGGCGCAAATTCAAGAAATTGTTTTAGTCGCTGCTTGTATTCATCATCTTTATTGCGACTTTTCTCTAAAAATTCCTCCTGACGATTTAATTCCTCCAGCGTTGTGGCGTTCCCCTCTCGTAATAATTGCATTTGCAATTTTTCGTCTTCACTGCGGAGAGATAATAACGTCTCATTAAGTTCTTCGGTTTGTTGTTCCTGCTTATTGATACTCTCTTGAAGGGATTTTTGTTTAACAAGCAAACCGTTTAATTTGTTTCTACTGTCCACATCATCAGACTTTCGGCGGAACCGTAAACGCATATTTTCAAGGTTTCTCTTTAAATCTTCATATTTTTTTACTCCTAAAACCTCGTTGTATGCAGAGCAAAGTTTACGTTTTTCTTCTAATGAACTTGTGTCAGCAAGGGAAACTATCTTTTCTGAATCAAAAAAGAAAAAGCGGGCAATATCTTTATTCAGAATAAAATCGTTGATAAAAACCTCTTGCCCAATTTCAGCTGTGAGTTCGTTTTTTGCACCGTCAATTAATATTTCTACATTTTCTTCTTCCCGAATAATGTCATAAGAACGAGTAATTTTCAATGAACGACAAGAAATAGAAGGAATGAAAATATCAGTAAACTCCAACGAAACAGCATATTGAGAAAATTCTTTGATGTATTCCGTATCAAAAGAGTATCCGTGACGTTTAATTTGTGCTATGCTTTTTTGTGGAATTTCATTTACGAGTTTACTCTTTTGAAATTCGTTTAAGTTGTTTGCTACTACAATATTGTATTTACCATTAAACATTTCTTTGCGAAATGCCTCATCAACATCAACAATTAAACGACCATACAAACACCAAAGTAAAGAATGAAGAAAAGTAGTTTTACCAAAACCGTTTTGCCCAGAAATCAAAAAGAGATTTTTCTCATTATCGCTTGGAAATGAAATCTTATTTACACCTTTGTAAAGACGGTAGTTGTTGAGTTCTATACTTTTTATTTTCATACCATCTCTTTAATAAAAGTTTCTAATCGAGCCTCAAGGTCAGTTTGAAGTCCGTATTTTTTCATCAACAACACTTTGTTTTTTTGCAAAGCAAGCAATTCCTGTATTAGCGTATAATGAGCAGGATTGTTGCAAGACTTTTCAAGCATCAAACGTTCCTGTAATCCGATATTATCATTTTGCAAATCATAACCATAGACTTCATTATAAATATCATTTACAGTTGTTGTGAAATTTCCATCCCTGTACCACATCACTTGAATGGCAATCAGTTCTTGGCTTGTAATCAAATCAATACTTGAACGATATTGTTGCGTATCTTTTTGGATGGTCAGTAATTCTCGCAAAAGTTGAATACGATATTCCATGGTGTAGTTGCCTTGCTTGTGCCCTGATTCATCAACGGCTAATTGACCGTTTCGGCGGGTTTCGCTTCTATTATCTGAAATATTACGATTTTCTACCAATCTGTTGCGAAAATCAAGTAAGGGTTGCATCCATTCAATACCATTTTTAATAAGGGCGTGCATTGATTTATCTTCTTTCACAACCGTACACACCCAACAGCCAAAGCGACTTTGTCCGCAGGAACGGTGCGAATCGTTGGTTACCACAGTTGGACATTCGTAATCATCTGCCGAAGCATCTAAATAGATTTTGAAAAGTATTTGATTATCAAAACCCCATGGCGATGGCAACGCATTAATAATATACCAAACTTCCTCCAACATCAATTCTTTGATTGGAGCATAAGTAAAGGTATTGGGATTCAGTGGGTGCTTTGAAAGCCGATGCCCTTTTATATCGTGCTTTTTGATAGACTTTGCTCTTTGCTGACTTTCACCAAGTCGCGTACCAATAAGAATTATTGCCTCGCCGTCTGCCGCTACCTGATTGGTAATAAAGGTTGAAGTTGGTCGTATTTTCATTTTTTCAGTACAAAAACGAAAAGCATTGTTCGGAACCGGATAGCCCTTTCCGATAACACAACTCCAGAATGTGTCTTCAATTGGCGGCGTTGTGGTTATAACCGAAATGGGTAACAACTGCTCTTTCGCTGCTTTTTGAATTGTATGCAAAACAGTAGTAACGTATTCCTCTATAACCGGATTCTCTACCATCGTATCATTACAAACCACATAAACCTGTCTTTTTAGAGTTCCGGCATTTTCTTCGCGAATTTTCTGTAAAGCCAGCCAAACCAACGTAAGCAACACTGTAGAATCCTTTCCTCCACTAAAACCAATAATCCAAGGACGGTTATAGCGGTCGTCTTCAAGATACTGGTCAATCAGTTCTTCGATAATTGAGGATATTCTGTTGGGGAGTGGGGGCATTGGGTTATTTTTATTAAGTAATTGGGTGTTCACTTTTTCTACAATCAATCTCTGTTAAACCTTCTGTTAAAAATCTATTTTTGAAAAAAGTAAAACCTTCTGCTTTAGGTCCAAACGTTATTTTTTTCAAATAGTCCTTAGGTGGCAAATAATTAATATACATATAATTACTTTCCACTCTTACCTTAGGATTTGAAGCTCTGACAATTTCAATAATTCTACACTCTTGTTCTTCTTTAAATGAATCCACTTTTACGAGGTAACGCAAATTTAACAACAATTCACTTAAAACATTTTCATCTAAAATTTCTTTATTTTTTTTGATGATTTCTCTTAAATTCTCCATTTCTTTTTTTATATCTTCTTGTTTTTTCTGAATTATTTCTTTATATCGCTCCATTCGTTTGTCTCTCCTATTTTTTTCGGAAACAATCATAAAGTCTAATAATTTCTTAAATTGTTGATCATAATTGCGTTTATTCCTCAAATGATTTTGCAAAAGTTGAATATGACCTTCTTGAATAAACCTCTGCTTTATTTGGTCATCAGTTTTGTAAAAAGAACTTTCTTCTCTTTGACCAATAGAAATAATTTTTTTTGTATCAGGGTCTATATATATACATCTGAATAAGGCAAGTTTCTCTGGAGTTTTACTGTCATATTTTGTGAACATCGTATTACCTGTTCCGCAAATTTCATCTCTAAAAAACTCGCTCTTCATCATCAAACTTACTCCTGTTGCTTCCTTGTTTGCATCTTTACCGTATAGTCGAAACTGATTTAAGCAATCTTCGTCAAACATAAAGCAACCAATAAAATGAGAATAATCTTTATTCGAATATGTTTTTTGCTTAATATTAAAGTATTCTAAAAGTGTTTCACCTTCTTTTGGGTCATTAGTTAATCCTGTTGAACTTAGTCTGAAAGGAGAATTATCAAAAAGTAATTTTTCTGCTGTTTCTTTTTTGGCATAATGTGCCACAAATTGTTCACATTCAAGATTAATATAAAGTTTCTGTACAATAGAAAGGGATCTAATATAAATTTCTTTGTATTTATCCACTAAATATTTATTTGCATTATCTATTTTAACCCCCAATGCGCTTGTGAAAAAAGTATCGTTCTCTAATATTTCTTTTACAATATTAAATGTTTGCTCTTCATCGTATTTATAGCTATTTTTAAACAATGTCAACAATTGAAGAATATCTACATTGTTGCTTATGAGAGATTTATTAAACTTAATATTATTTTTATTTGAATCACTATTTTCTAAAAGAAATATTCTAATCAATTCAGCTTCTTTTTCTTTACTTGGATTTATTTGGATGTCTTTATTTTCATTTCTTTTCTTATTAAACTCCTTTACAAAAAAATACTGTTCAATTTCGTACAGTGATTTTTTATAGTTGTTCATTTTAATACTTAATAAACTTCTATTTAAAATAGCGTCTTCATGATAAGGATTAGCTTCAATAAATACATCTAAAATTTTATTTATTTTAAAATTTATTGCGTATGTTACGAGTTCGTATTCTTTAAGTAATATATATGCTTCTATGGATAAACCCTCATCATTAAGTCTAATGGTTCTATTAATTCTATTTATCTTATGCCATTTCCGTTGTTGAATCCAAAAGATAATATCATTTATGAATATCATTTGCTTTCTTTGCCTCTCTTTAAAAAAAGTCAAAACATCCTGATCGTCTATCTTTTCTACTGTCCTGAAAAAATTCTCATCATGTTCTAATAATTTTGTCAATAAATATTTTCTTACTTCATAATGCTTCTTAATCCATTCATCATTGAATATAGAGATCAAACGTAATCTTTGCAATTCTTTTTCTTTAGATTTTTTTTCTTTTTGAATATAATTTATTATATCTTTTTTTGAATTAAATGATGTTTTGCCAATACTGTCAATTTGGATATTAATGCACTTAAAAAGAATATATTGTTGATTAATTAAACGAAGAGTTTGCCCCTTGTCATCATTATAAACATCTTTATTCTGCACTACTTTTGCTAATTTAAAGTCATTCTTAATGATTAGTTTCTCTATAATTTCCATATCATTTTCCGCAAATCCATTTTTTTTCATTCCATCTTTATCTTCATACTTAAAAAAACCTAGATTAGCATATTTCCCATTTAGCTGAATAAGAGCACTAATTCTATTGTAGGTTGCTTCTTCGTCTTCATATTCAAGTACAATATTATGAGCTTTGTCAAAGCATTCAATTGCTTCTATAAATTTCCGTTGTCCCATATAGGTACCGCCCATTTTACTAAAAAAATATCTGTTCTCATATTCTTCCTTTGGTCTGCCTGTAAATTTGTGATATTCTTCTTTGCAAATTTCATTATATTTATTAAAACATTTTGCAGCCTCAACATATCGTTGTAATTCGTTTAATGCGTTCCCCTTATGAAACCAAGCATCTTTATCGTTATCGTCTTTTTTTATACATTTGTCAAAGTACTCAAGAGATTTTTCATGTTTTCCCAAACGTCTATGCGTATTTGCAATAGCAAATAAAATGTCGCTATCATCAATTTGTTCTTCACATTTTTCAAAACACTTTAATGCTTTTTCATGTTTTGCTAGTCCATTATAAGCGCATCCTATATAAAATAACGCTAAATAATCATCTTTCTTTATAAATTCTATCTTGTTTTCTGAAGTAGAATTTTCGGTCGTTGTAAGAGAGTTTGAGGAAAGTATTTGATCATATATCTTTACAGCCGCTAAATTGTTGCCAAAAAGTCTTAATCTATTGCCATAGTAATATTTTAAAATTCCATTATCTGTAATGTCCTTTTTTTCTTCTTTAAGTTGTGGTATATGCTTCTTAATCCATTCTTGACTTGGAATATATTTATTGAGCAATAATGCACTCTTTTCATCATTTTTTTCAAACAAAATTTCATGCATTTTACTCAGTGCATATTCATTATCAGGTATCGTATGCAGATTTAGCAGTCTGTTAATATTTAAACAGTCTTCTAAATATTTTTTTGCCTCTTCCCAAATGATTTCCTTTGCTTCTGCTTCTGTTTTTCCTTTGAATTTATCCTTATCACTATTCTTTTTCAAATATTTTGCAAAATCATTCGGATTATTCCGAATTTCAAATAAAAGACTTCCTTGATAATATTTTATATACTCCAATTTCAGAAGAGCTTGCTTTTTATCTTTGTTATTTTCATCAGTAATATCTTTATATTGGTCTAATATTAGATTTAATTTACCTATTGGAAATGAAGTATTATTATCTAACTCATCAAAAGCACTGATTACGCTAGTATACTCATTATATATTTCAGTAAAACATTCTGCTGCTTTATCAAAAAATTCTAATGCATCATTAAACCTATTTAATCGATTTAGAAGATAACCTTTATTAACTAAAACATATAAATCTAATTTTTCAGTTTTTTTTATTGCCTCTTCTAAGCATAATTCTTTTTTTTCAGTAATGTCATCTGTTCTGTATTTATTTAACCAAAAGAGAGCATCTTGATAACGTTCCAATTCTTTTAAAGCATATCCTTTAAAAAAATACCCATAATTCAAACACTCACATAGTTTATCACACAATGGTTTATTCTTCTCGGCTACCTCAATACATTTATCATAATACTCTATTGCAGATACATAACGTGCCAACTTTGTATAAACATATCCTTTGGCAAATAACATTTCAATATCTTGTAGTTCATTATCTTGTTGCTTTTGCTGATTATTTTTTAAGCATTCCTCTATGATTACAAGGGCTTCTCTTATTTTATCTGCGCTATCACTTCTGTAAATGAGAGAATTAATATTACCACGTATATCCGTCAGTAATCCATTTTGGTCTATTATTGTATCACACATCATGCTAAATTTTTGTAGGAAGGGTAAATAATTAACTATTAATAGCAACTTTAAAAGTTGTCCGCAAAAATACATCTTTTCAAGTTATTAACACTTTTGCACTTATCGTTTCATATCTTTTCTTTACACAAAACAGAAATTGTATTGTTTTTTTCCTTTTTTCGCGCTATACTTACACAAAATAGAATCCCATGGGTCTCTCCTTTCATTTTAGCGGCTACTTGCGAAACGCAGAAGACTTACCCTCTCTGATTGAAGAAGTTAGTGATGTAGCGAAAGTTTATAATTGGAAATATCATATTTACGAAACAGATTTTCCTAATGATACTTTTGAAAATAAGGAATCTTTTGAAAATATCTATGGCATTTGTTTCACGCCAACAAATTCTGAAACCATATCCTTAACATTCCTCTCAAACGGCAGGATGGTTTGCCCTGCGCGTATTGCTTTCTTCGCCCATTCGGAAGATGAAACGGAACGTTCTTATATTTACTATGTTTCGGTAAAAACACAATTTGCCGGTGTGCTGACACATCAATTACTTATTCGACTGCTAAAGCATTTGAACGACAAATACTTCAAAGATTTTGAACTGAGCGATGAAAGTTATTATTGGGAAACCGACGATGAAAATTTGATGAAGGAAAGGTTTAAACTTTACGATAGTTTGTTGGATAATTTTGTGTTATCCATGGAAACTTTTCCAATGGAGAAAAACGAAGATATGGTTGCCTATTTTGAGCGGCTGATGAAACACATTCAGGATTTGAAAGCAGCTAAATAATTTTCTAACGGGTAACAATATTAAAGTTTTCGACTATGACAAAATCCCACTTCAAATCCCTCCTTTCCGAATTTGCCGATGCTCCCGAAACTATTCACGGCATATACAATTGGTGCGACCGCTGGTGTGAAAGGTGCAGCCACACAGAGCATTGTACCGTTTACAAAACATCTAACCAACTGCCTTCCGAAAATCCGGACGACCTTTTCAAATCGCTTTCGATGGTGTTTGAAGCCACCGTTGAAATGTTGAAAGAGTATTCACAAAAAATGGGAATTGATATTGACGCTTTAAACGATTCCGATTATGTAAATGATTACGAAGTACAAAAGTATCTTGTTCGTAATGATGACGGTTTGGCGCTTGCAAAGCAATATAGAAAACAGGTTGGTGATTGGTTGAATGTGCTGAAAGAAAAAGACCCTTTGGGAACTGAAGCGCGACTGCAAGACGAAATGTTGGCAGATTGTCTGGAAGTAATTCAATGGTATCAATATTTGCTTGAAGTGAAAATGGCTCGTGCGCTTATGTCGCAAAAAGATGAAGAGGCAAATCTGTTAAATCCTTATGATTCACTTGGTAATGCTAAATTATTGTTGGTTTCTATTGAACGTAATATTGGAGCATGGGGCTATGTTTACCAAAAATTCAGAGAAGATGAAGACGAAATTCTGGATATTCTCATCTGTTTACAAAGGCTAAACAAATATATCGAACATATTT